>Ga0335071_10003091_pt1 | contig 17668 bp, 19 predicted proteins | sample Lox_Sample_15_FD_206724 | JGI IMG/M metagenome (GOLD analysis project Ga0335071, IMG submission 206724) | Soil microbial communities from Loxahatchee National Wildlife Refuge, Florida, United States - Lox_Sample_1.5 | ecosystem: Environmental > Terrestrial > Soil > Wetlands | place: USA... | reverse complement strand
CACTCGTCAACGCGCTCGAGGCCAAGGACCCGTTTCTCCGCGGCCACTCGGCCCGCGTGGCCGACCTGGCCGCGACCCTGGCGAACGAGCTCGGGATGACCGACGAGGAAGTGGAAAACGTCCGCGTCGCGGGGCGCCTGCACGACATCGGGAAGATCGGAACCCGGGAAGCGGTGATGAACAAGCAGGGGCCGCTGACACCCGAGGAATACGAGCACGTGAAGCAGCACGTGATCATCGGCTCGCAGATCCTCGCGCCGCTCACCCATCTGGGCGGCGTCATCGACATGGTGCGCAGCCATCACGAGCGCTGGGACGGCACCGGGTACCCCGACGGGCTGCGCGGCGATGAGATCCCCCTCGGAGGGCGCATTCTCGGCGCCGCCGAGGTGTTCGATGCGCTCTCCACGGCCCGCCCCTACCAGGAGAAGCTCTCCCCCGATCAAACCATCGTCCGGCTCCGGGAGCTCGCCGGCAGCGTGCTCGACCCCCGGGTCTTCAACGCGCTCGCGGCGGTGGTGGGCCGGCGGAAGAGCCTCGTGTTCCTGGACGACGGCGGGATGGGCCAAAACCTCTAGAAAAACCAAGCCCGGGGCCGATTGCTCCCCGGGTTGGCGGTCGGGCGAAGTGGCCGTCACACTTCGGCCGCGACCAAATCCTCTATGTCGTTCTGCTCCCCAGTACGGGAGTCCTCCCCGTAGGGTTTCGCGTTGCCCTCACCATCTGAGATGCTCAGTGAGCCAAAACGGTTGCACGGGCGTCCCGGTTTCGGAGTTCACGCACCCCTGACATTCCGGGTCACCACCGCTTCACCCGCCCCACCCGCGAGGTGGTAATCCGCTCCGAGCGCGCCCCGCGGAGCAGGGTGATCGTCGTGTTCGACGCCCCCCACCCCATCCCGAGCGGGGAGAACACGACCTCCGGATTGGACGCCGTCAGGGATACTCCCCGGCTCGCCGGACCGGTGAACCGGCGCCAGGGAACCCAGGCTCCCGTGTCCCGCAGATCTACCACCAGTGAGTCCGAAGAGATCCGGAGGCGGGCCAGCGTTCCGCGATTCAGCGCGGTTTGTCGCGTGACGCTCAACGCGACCGCGACGTCGTGGGCCGCTCCATCCGCCGCGACCCAATCCAGGAAGTCTCCCACGACTGGTGTCGCCAGAGTCACGGCTAGTCCCAGGAGGGCCAGGACCACGAGGAGCTCGAGAAGACTGTGGCCTCGACGCATCATCTAACATCGCGTGGCGCCGCACCCTGGGAGTAACCGGAAACCTGCGAGCGAGGCCCGAAAAACGCGGTGAAATCGTGTCTAACCGGGCGTTCGGAAAAGAGCTAGGTTGGTATGGGGTAAGATGTTGCGCCCGCGGCACGGGGAGTGCACAAAGTACTCCTGGGACGGGTCACAATCTACAGGGTTCTGGAGGGGTTCCTGACTGAGGCAACGGAAGCACCGCATTCGCTCCGCCACGCCGTTTTCCTGGCGCGCGCGTCGAGCGAGCCAGAGATCGGAGCGCCGGCCGCCCGCCTGGGGCAGGCCGCGTTCCTGGTGCTTCGGTTGGTGGATCTGCTGGTCCCCGGCCAATCGGCGGGCGCGCCGGACGTATTCCTGTACCAGGCGAGCGCCACGGAGCGCTACACGAGGGAGCTCGATTTCGATTCCCCCGAGAAGGCTCACCTGCTCGCGATCGTGAAGGGCGCACGCGACGCGTTCACCACGCGGCAGGGGTCGATGATCACGCCCGGGCTCTTCGCGTACGGGCATCACCTCGAAGAGGTCAGCCGGTTCGAGGAAGCCCTCGACGTGTTCGGCACCCTTTTGGACGTCGGGGGTGACGGGCTCGGCTCGCGGGACGCCATCGCCACGACGCTCCGCGTCGCCCGCGTCAGCCGGAAGCTCGCGCGCTTCGACGCGGCGTACGAGGCCTACGACCGCGCGGGATCGCTGGCGCTGATCGCGGGCGACGCCTACTCCGAGCTGCTCTCGCGGATCGGCCGGGTGAACATCCTCTGGGGCCGCGGCAATCTGGCCGAGGCGGAGACCGGGTATCGGCAGCTGATCCTCGACGCGCAGGCGGCCCGCCTTCCCGACGCGGAAGCGCGCGCGACGGACGGGTTGGCGACGACCGTCAGCATGCGGGGACGCCCCGTCGAGGCCATTCCGTACGCGTGGAGGGCCTACGAGTTGTACGAGGACGCGGCGTCGAAGGTGCGCGCGCTCGTCGGCCTTGGGATCATGCTCCGCGAGGTGGGGGATCTCGACGCCGCCGAGCGCGCTTTCCGCGCATCGCTGGCGCGCGGCGACGGCACCGAGGACAGCGAGAACGCGGTGCTCGAACTGATGGAGTGCGCGGTACGCCGGGGCGACCGGTTCGGGTACGCGCGGTGGCGGGAAGAGGCCCGGCGGCGCGACTCCCGTTTCACGCCCAGCATGCGGGTCGACTTCCACCTGAAGCAGGGGGTCGCGGACGCGCGGTTCGGAAACCCCGCGCGGGGACAGGAACATCTCGCGGCCGCGCTCGAACTGGCGCAGCGGCACAAGCTGCACGAGTATGTCTTCAGGATCGAAGGGCTGCAAAGCGAACTCCGCGAACCCGACCGGTTGCAGCCGGTCGAATTCGCGGAGTCGGAGCCCGATCGGTCGCTGGAGCAGGTCCGCGCGTCGCTGCGCGAGCTCGCTACCGTCGACTGAGCCGGGCGGCGGTCAGTTACAGATGGCCGTGTTGTTGTTCGGGTACTCGCAGGTGCCCGGGTGCGGACCGGTGGAATCGGCGCACGCCGAGGCGGCGAGGGTGAAGCCAAGCAGCAAGAGGGGCAGCAGGTAGCGGATCCGGCGCGACATGTGAACCTCCGACGTAGGTGTTGGGGCCTGTTTGCCGACAGCCCTGGGAACCTGCGGGCGGAGGCGCTCCGGTTTAAGGTCGGTTTTGCGGCACGATAGGACGTTTTTGCGACATTTATGCTCGTCCTGGGCGCCATTCCCGACGTGCAGTACCACAAGCTGCGCCGCGCCGCCGCGGGACAGTTCACCTTCGTGCGCGCGCTGGAGTGGGGTCAGGTTCTCGACACCATCCGCGGCCGCCCGGTGGAGCTCGCGGTGCTCGACCCGCTGCTCGGCGGCGAGCCGCGGAGCCAGGAAATCGAGCGGCTCCGCCAGTTCTTCCCGTCCCTCCCCCTCATCCTGTACACGACGCTCACGCCCGAGCTGGCCTCGGTGCTGCTCACGCTGGGCAAGCGGGGAATCCGTGAAGTCGTCTTCGCCCGGCTCGACGATCACCCCACCCGGCTGCGCGAGGCCCTCGAAACCGAGTACGCCCGGGCGTCTTCGCAGCAGTTCCTGGAGCAGCTCGAGGGCTCCCTGGCACCCCTCCCCACTGAGCTGCGCTGGGTGCTCGAGGAGGCGCTCCGGACACCTGAAGAAGTCCAGACCGTGCAGCACCTGGCGCTCCGGGCCGCGGTGGACCGCCGGACCTGCGAGCGCTGGTTCACGCGGGCGCACCTGCCCAGCCCGCGGCACTTTCTGGCGGCGGCCCGGGTCCTCTACGCCCACCGCCTCCTGCGCGATCCCGGCTTCACCATCGAGGACGTGGCCAAACGGCTGGGGTACACACGCGTGAAGACCCTGCAGCAGCACGCCCGGACGTACCTGGGGCTCACCGCGGGTGAGATGCGGCTCTCCCTGACGACCGACGAGGCGCTCGACACCGTGGTCCGCCGGTTCCTCGGCCGCCGGAACCCGGGCTCGATGTCGGCGGCCGCGGGATGACCGGTGCCACCCCGGCGCCCCGGAGCGCCACCGTCCTCGTGGTGGACGACGAAGCGCCCCTCCGGCGCGTGCTGGAGCGCGCGTTGACCCGCTTCGGGTATCGCGTGGTGGGTGCGAGCTCCGCCGAGAGCGCGCTGGAGGCCCTCGCGGTGGAACGGCCGGACGCCGTGCTGCTCGACGTCAACCTCCCCACGATGTCGGGGCTCGCGCTGTACGTGGCGGCCGTCGCCCGCTGGCCCGAGCTGGCCGGCCGCGTGGCGGTGATGACCGGGGACGGCGAGACGCCGGACGTGCTGGACTGGATCAAGCGGAACCAGTGCGCCCTCATCTCCAAGCCGTTCGATCTGGTGCAGATCCAGGCGTGGCTCGAGATGGTGCGGAACTGGCAGGGCCGCCGGGCGGAGCCGGCATGACCGCCACCGGAACCCCCCAGTCCGATCCGCTTCACGTCCTCCGGGAGTACCGGTCCCTGGCGCCCTGGAACCTCCGGGACCTCGCCGTGCTGGTGGGCGCGGTGCTCGACGCCTCCGCGGTCACGCCGATCAACGCGGCCGCGCGCGCCGCGCCGAGCGAGCGCACGGTGCGCTTCTATGTGACCCGCGGGCTGGTCTCACCCCCCGAAGGCCGGGGTACCGCGGCCACCTACTCGTACCGGCACTTCCTGCAGCTGCTCTGGATCAAGCTCCGGCAGATGGAGGGCGCCACGCTGGCGGCCATCGTGCGGGAGATGCAGGACCAGACCGGAGACGTGCTGGAGCGGCGCGCGGCGCAGACCCTCGGCGCCGCCCTGCCGCTTCCCGACCGGCTCGCCCTTCGCGGCGCGCCCCGCATGCCCCGCGGGCGCTCGGGCCGGGCGCTGTCGGCCTGGCTGGCCCGCGACGCCGGCAAGGATCCCGAGGGCGTGCGGACCTGGCGGCGGGTGCCGGTGACCCGGGGAATCGAGCTGCACGTCGACGCCGATCACCCGCTGGCCCGCGTGGGCGCCGACGACGCCGCGTTGGCGGAAGCCGTCCGGGCCGCGCTGACGAAACTGTTGCCGCCGTCGCCCACATAATCACCCCGCCCGGGTCACCGGGCGACTCAACTCCCGGAGGAGCTCGATGGGTTCCTGGATTCTCCTCGCGCTGCTGGTGGTCGTGGTGTTCTGGGCCATCGGCGCCTACAACGGACTGATTTCCCTCAAGAATCAGACGCTCAACGCTTTCAAACAGATCGACGTGCAGCTCAAGCGGCGGCACGACCTCATCCCCAACCTGGTCAGCTCCGTGCAGGGCGCCATGAACTTCGAGAAGTCCACGCTCGAGGCCGTGATCCAGGCCCGCAACCAGGCGGTCCAGGTGAACGCCGGCGGTCCGGAAGCCATGAAGCAGATCGGGCAGGCCGAGAACGCCCTGTCGGGAGCGCTGTCGAAGCTGATGGTGGTGGTGGAGCGGTATCCGGACCTGAAGGCCACCGGCAACGTGGGCCAGCTCCAGGAGGAGCTGACGTCCACCGAGAATCGCATCTCCTTCGCGCGCCAGCTCTACAACGACACGGCCACGCAGTACAACACCCGCCAACAGCAATTCCCGGCGAGCCTGATGGCCGGGATGGCGCACGCCGCTCCGGCGGAGCTCTGGGAGATCGAGGACCAGGCCGAGCGGGCCGTGCCGCAGGTCGATCTCTCGATGAAGCCCAAGGCGTGAGCGGCGACGCCGCGCCCAACCTTTTCGAGCAGCAGGAAGCCAACCGTCGCCGCACCACGTGGCTGGTGGTGGGCTTCGTCCTGTTCTTCGCCTGGCTGGGTTTCGGCGGCGACTACATCTACTACCTCTCCACCGTCAACGCGCCGCCCGAGGCGACGCACCACACGTTCCCCTGGTTCGGGCTGATCCTCACCGCCGTCGCCGCCGGTATCGCGTGGTACGGGTATACCACCGGTCCCGAGAAGGTCCTCTGGTCCACGGGCGCGCGGGAGGTCGTCACCCCCGCCACCGATCAGGAAAAGCAGCTCGTCAACGTCGTGGAGGAGATGGCCATCGCGGCCGGGGTGCCCAAGCCCCGCATCTGGATCGTCGACGATGCCGACCCCAACGCGTTCGCCACCGGTCTCGACCCTCAACACGCGCACCTCGCCGTGACCCAGGGGCTCCTCGACCTGATGTCGCGGGACGAGCTGCAGGGCGTGGTCGCCCACGAGCTCGGCCACATCAAGAACTTCGACGTGCGCCTGATGACCACGCTCGCCGCGCTGGTGGGCGTCGTCCTGCTCATCCGGGACGGCACTGGGCGCTTCTTCTGGAGCGGAGGGTCGTCGGGCGGGGCGCGGGGCGGAGGCCGGAGCCGGAACAACCTCGGCGCGCTGGCGGTGGTGCTCCTCGTCATCTGGATCCTGTCCTGGATCCTGGCCCCCATCATCACGCAGATGCTGGCGATGGCGGTGAGCCGCAAGCGGGAGTACCTGGCTGACGCGATGTCGGCGCAGTTCACCCGCAACCCGATGGCCCTCGCCTCGGCCCTGCAGAAGATCGAGACGTCGGATGCCCCCGCCACTCACCTCAAGGCCGGGGCCGCCCACCTCTGCATTTGTGATCCGCTGGACCGGAAGCTGAACGACCACCCCGGCGGCCTGGGAGACGTGCTGGCGTCGCACCCCCCCCTCGAGATGCGCATCATCCGCCTGAAGGGAATGGGGTACGCGCAGGCCAAGGGCTCAAACAGTCTGTAGCGCCTCGGTGTCCTCGGCCCGTCGGGCCGTTTCGGTGAGACGCCACCCGGTGAGCAGTGCGCCGAAGAAGATGACCGGGAGGACCTGCAACGCCTGGAGCGCCAGTCCCGCCGCCACCGAACGGTCGGCGGGCACACCGAACTGCAGCAGACCCACCACCATCGCCGCCTGGGTCACGCCGATCCCGGCGGGCGTGATCCGGACCACGCCACCCAGGTTGGCCGCCACCAGCGCCGTGAACGACGCGGCGGGGGACACCGGGATGTGGGCCGCCACCAGCACCAGGTGGTACGTCGCCCACTGGGTCCCCCAGTTCACCAGTCCGAGCATCGTGGGCCAGAAGAGCCGGCCTCCCGACCCCATCTCGGCGAGGACCGCCGCCCGTCGCTGCAGCGACGCCGGCAGCTGATTGAGGATCCACGACCACCCGCGGTGCCAGGTGATGAGCAGCACGATCACGAGACCGAGACCCGCGCCCACCTGCAGACCACGCAGCCAATGCGGGAGGTGCAGGAGACTCGGCGCCATGACGAGAAAGATCGCGAGAGCGAGCGTCTCGGTGACCCGGGTCCAGACCACCGACGAAATGGCGGCGCCCACCGGCACGCCGTCCCGCTGCGCGATGTAGTGAATCCGCGCCGCCTCGCCGCCCACGGCGATCGAGACGTTGTTCACCGCCGCGCCGACGAGATTCGCCTCCTGCGCCGTCCGCCAATGATTGGGAGCGACCGGCCTGAGCAGCAGGTGCCAGGCCCAGCCCTTCGCCACCAGGGAGCCCAGGTTGATCACCAGGGCCACTCCCAGTATCCAGTAGTTCGCGTCGAGGAGTGTCTGGAAGGTGTCTTCCCAAGGGAAGCCGGCCAGCGCCTTGAGCGCCACCGCCACCCCCGCGAATCCCAGGACCCACCAGATCCACCGCCTGCGCTTCATCCGTTCAGAAGCTCCTCGAGTGGGGCGAATTCGTAACCGGCGTCCCGTGCGTCCCGGATGATCCCGGGCAAGGCGTCCGCGGTCTGGCGCCGGTCGCCGGCCGGGTCATAGCCGTCCCCGTCGTGCAAGAGGACGATGGCCCCGGGACTGAGCCGGCGCCTCACCCGCCGGCGGATCTCCTCCGCCCCGGGCCGGGCACTGTCCCAGACGCCGAAGGTCCAGCCGAAAACCGTGTATTCCAGCCTGCCAACGGTAAGCGCTACAAAAGGGTTCCGATAGCCGTGGGGCGCGCGAAAGGTGCGTGGCGCCTTCCCCGTCACCTCCGCGATAACTTCGTGTGCCGCTTCAATTTCCCGTCGTATCCGACGGGGGCCCCGGCGATGAAGCTTCACATGGGTTTCGGTGTGATTCCCCACCTCGTGCCCGCCCGCCGCCACGGCGCGGGCCAGGTCCCGTTCCCGCCGGACAAAATCCCCCACCAGGAAGAACGCCGCGGGCACCCGCTCGGCGGCGAGCGTCTCGAGGATGCGGCCGGTGGCGCTGGGTGAGGGGCCGTCGTCGAAGGTGAGGTAGACGCGGCGCCCCTCGGTGCGCCCGCGTCCCACGGCGCGGCCATAGAGACGGCTGTTCGGAGCGTAGGCGCCGTACAGAGCCACGCCCGCGGCCCCCAACCCGAGGGCGGCGACCGTCTCGATCACTTCAACACCCGCTCGTAGACCTCGAGCACTCGCTCCGCGATGCGGGGCCATGCGAACTGCGCGGCCTTCGCGAGGCCGGCGGCGCTCATCGCCTCGCGCCGCATCGGATCTTCGATCAGCGCATTCGCGGCGCGGGCCCAGGCCAGCGGGTTGTCCTTGGGCACGAGCACCGCCTCGGCACCGCCGGCGATCAGCTCCCGGAATCCCGTGATGTCGGAGACCACGAGGGGCGTGCCGCAGGCCATGGCCTCGAGCAGGGTGATCCCGAAGGAAGCCTTGGTGGTGGGGCAGAGATACAGATCGGCGCCGCCGTAATACTCGGGGCGCTCGTCGGAGACCTGGCCCACGAACTCCACGGCGTTCCCCAGGTGCGCCGCGCGCCGCTCGTAGCTGGGACGCAGGGGCCCGTCCCCGACCACCACGAGGCGCGCCGCCGGGTGGCGCTCGAGAACCGTCGGCATCGCCTCGATCAGGGTGTCGAGGCCGTTCCGGGGGTCCAGGCGCCCCAGGAACAGAAGCCGGGGTCCGCGATGGGCCGCTTCCACGGGCCGCCGTCCGTTCGGGTGGAAGTAGCTGACGTCCACGCCGTTGGGGATGACTTCCCAGTCGGCCCGGAAATACATCGCCATCGCGTGGACGACCGGCTCGGATACGGCGATCCGGGCGGCCACGCGGTCGAGCCGGGGCTGGAGCCACCAGCGGAACATGCGGTACAGGGTGGAACGGGAGAACCACGTGTGGGAGGTGGCGACCACCGGGAGGCCCAGGCGCCAACCGGCGCTCGCGGCCTTCAGGCCGAGCATCGGCGCCAGGACGTCCTGGCTGTGGACCACCTCGATCCGCTCCTCGGAGAGGATGGTCGCGATCTTCCGCGTGATGGCCCAGCCGGTGGTGACCCTCGCGTACGAGCCGTTGGAGAGGACCACCCGGCTCGTGCCGACACGCCGGACCCACTCCGGGTCGGGTCCCTGTCCGTCCATGTTCGCGGTGATGACCACGACGTGGTGGCCGCGACGGCGGAATTCGAGGGCCAGGTTGTGGACGTGCTCGGTCACCCCACCGAGGTGGGGGTAGTAGAACTCGGTGACCAGGGCGATACGCATGGCGTTGGAACGGGCTCCGGGGACGGCCGGCAAGGGAACAACGTTAATGCGGGGGGGGAGGGTTCGCCGGGGCAATGTCAGGGGGCGTTCAGAATCGGGGGAAAAATGAAGCCCCCGGGTGGTTACCCACCCGGGGGCTCCGCACACCGGCTACCCGGAGCCAAGGGATTCACTCCCTCGTTCTTCTTCCCGCCGCCGCCGGTTGACTGTTGCGTCGCTCGGTAGGGCGAACGGGAGCTCCGGCTTCGATCCCCAAGCAGCCTGGCCGGGCCGCAAGGTTCACCAGTGTGAGTGCTGCGGGTCAGATCGGGTCGCGGACCGACCTTCCGCACTGCACGCCGAGGCACCACATCGACGTGGATGGGGCACGCGACTGGCCCCATCTGTCCGAGCCGGAGTGAGCTCCCCGGATCATCGGGCGCCTGAGCCCTTGTTTGCGTCGGCGCCCTCCCCGGAATTTCCGCCCGGACCCGCCTTAAAGGCGTGGTGGAAGCGCTGGGCCTCCACCCTTCCCCTCAAAGCGCGTGGGAGGCAATATAGGGCCGGTCAAGAACCGCGCAAGTGCCGATGTTTCTTCGGGTTAGCTCACTTCGATGTGAACGGCGTGTGGAATCTAAGACCAGCGGATCTCAGCGTTTCGGAGGTTCATCCACACGATGTGGAGTTGTGTATCCACAGTGTGCACGTTCCCACATCTACGGTTTCTTGGCCGGCGGGAGGCCCGCCGCCTTCGCGAAGGCATAGCGGGAGACTTCATATCGGTTGATCAGCTGATCGAGTTGCGCGACCCGGTAGGGGCCCCAGGCGCGCAGCGTATCGGCCCGAGCATCGGTGCGCGGCAACGGATCCCACGAGCGCGCGCAGCGATCGAGGGCCGCCACCGTTTCCTCGGCGGTGCTGCGGAACTCGGCCTGGCTGCGCGCCGCGGCCCGGCTGACGGTGCGGGCAGCCAGGATCCCCTGGAGGCGGCGGAGCGCGCTCGCGCCGGAGAGGCACGCGTTCTGCACCGAGGTGGCACGGGCAAGCACGATCGTCGGGGAGGAGAGCTTGAGGTCCTTGCGGAAGGCGAGCGCCAGACCACGCAGGGTCTCAAGGGTGTCGGAGGTGACGTCGACCGCGTCGCGGAACCGGTACAGCAGCGCGCTGTCCGGATTCTGCCGGGGCGCGAGGCCGCCGTGAGCGGCGAGGGCGCTCCAGAGCGGGATCCAGGCCGCCAGCATCAGGAGTCGATTCCGATTTCGCAGTAGGTGTACGGTTCTCCCGGCTGCGGGGGCAGGAATAGACAACCGGCGCCGCTGGTCGCGAACCAGCCGGCCAAGAGATGGGTGGAGTGGCTCGAGACCGGCTCCTCGAAGAGCGCCTGGATCCAGCGCCGGACGTGACGGAGCTCGGGCGCGCGGCGGGAGAGCATCGCGATCACCGCCCCCTGTCCCTGCGTCGCGCGGAGGAAGTGGGCTACCGCGTGGACGCGCTGCGCGAAGATGTAGGCGCGGACCCCGGGCTCGTCGTAGAGGAGCGTCCCCTCATAGGGGTCCGCGGGCGGGGCGTCCATCTGGGGACCGAAGTATACGTAGACCCGCTGCTCGCCGTCCCGACGCTCCACCACGGCCGCGGCGGCGTCCGAGCTGACCCGCGCCGCGTGCAGCAGATCGTCCTCGGCCAGGATCCCGACCGCGGCGGTCCACTCGATGGCGGCCAGCGCCTGATCCAGGGGGCAGCCCAGGGCGTCGTCGAACGCCAGGAGCCGCGGCGCTTCTCCGGCCCGCTGGAACAGGTGGGCCAGGGCGTCGGCGCGGTCGTCGAACGTGCGGACGATCCGTGAGGTTGCGGGAACGCTCATTCCGTGATTATAACCCAGTGCCGAAACCCTTGCCTAGACCTACCGTCAGGAGCAACGATGCGTCGTATCGTGGTGTGGTTGAGTCTGTTGGGTACGCTGAGCACCATTCCGCTCGCGGCCCAGGATTCCACCCCCAAGCCCCCCGATAGCACCCACGTGGACTCGACCCCACCGCCGCCCTCGCCGGAGCAGATCAAGTGGATGCAGGGCCTGCGAACCGCCTCCCGCGGCATCGGGCAGATCAAGACCGGCATCGATCTGGTCCAGCGCGCCCAGGGCGGCGGCGATCCCGCCCACGTACACAGCGCCGGCAAGCTGCTGGCGGGCTACTGCGGAACCGCCCGCGGATTCATGCGCAGCGGCGTGGCCAGGATGAGCGCCACCGCGTACACCGGAGATGGCCGCAACATCGCGAGACAGGTGGTCACCCAGATCGACTCGGTGATCAAGGAGAGCATCACCTGCGAGCAGCAGGCGGCCCACGATCCCAAGGTCAGCATCGACCGCCTGGCCACGGTGATTCGTGGGTACGAGGCCGCGATCGCCGCGTGGCGTGCGATGGTGGGATTGCCCCAACTTGCAGCCCCTCGGCCTCCGAGCCAGTAACATATTGCCCTGTAACGATTTGTGGTATTTAATGTCAGTTTGAATGTCTTTATGATGTCGTGATAATGTTCAACGAATGGCAAGTGGTTGCAAGCCTTGAAATGGTGGGAGTTTACAGTATTGACACCCTCCTAACCCAACCCTACTTTTGCCCGCGGTTCAAGCAAGACGTGGCACCGTCACCGGTTAGACTGCGCACCGCGAGGACCAACCTCGCGGTTTTTGTTTGAGCCCGATGCTGATCGCGGTGGTCAGTGTCGCACCGTTCCCGGGGCAGTGCCCCTCAGTTCGAGGATGCAACAGATGGCCAAGGGGAAAGTGAAGTGGTTCAACGACGCGAAAGGCTTCGGCTTTATCGCGCAGGAGTCGGGACCGGACGTGTTCGTCCACTTCACGGCGATCCAGGCGGAGGGATTCCGGAGTCTCGCGGAAGGCGACAACGTCGAGTTCGAGGTCGCTCAGGGACCCAAGGGCCTGCAGGCCCAGAACGTCCGCAAGGTCTGACGCCGGACTGAGGGAATCGGTGCCAACGGACGCGGGCCCCACGGTGTGGGGCCCGTTTTCCTTTTCGGCCCTATATTGCTCCTGCCGATGCGCGCCCCCGCCCCCGCCGCCCTGCTCCTTGCCGCCGTTCCGGCCCTCCTCGGAGGCCAGACCCCGCTCCTTCCGTATCGCGGGTTCAAACCCGGTATTTCGGCGACGGACTTCACCATCCGCGCCCGGGCCCTCACGCGGGCCGGCGCCACCCCGCTGGTCTGCAACACCTCGACCCGCACCGCGCAGGTGATGGAGTGCGGGGTCATCATCCGGGACCCCGACGACGGCGCAGAATTCTACCTGAGCGGGCACTTCATCGACGGGCGGGCGGATGTGGTTTCGTTCGGGGATTCCGGCACTACCGACCTGGTGGTGCGGATGCAGCGGGAGCTCCGGGCCCGGTACGGCCCCCCCCATCCGGTCGGAACCGCGGCCTGGCAGTGGCGGCAAGGGGCCCAGTTCGTCCGGCTCACCTGGCGCGCCCGCGGACCCCGCCGCTGGATCTTTATCCAGCTCGCCGACACCGACGTGATGCGGGCGATCAGTCACTACGTGACGCCGCCGCCGGCCCAGCCCTCGCACCACTAGCCCGGACTCAGATCACCGTGACCGGCGAGAGCCGGCCGCGCTCCTCCTCGTACCGCGCCTCCGCCGCGTCCAGTATCGCTTCGACCTCCGGGGCTCCCGCATCCGGATACTTCACGTTCGGCGGGACCACGCCGGTTCGGCGCCGCAGCGCCACCAGGGCGCGCGTCACCTCGCACTGATCGGCGTCCGCCGCCGTGTGGCCGGTCACGCACAGCTCCTGAAACAACGGCACGGCCCCGGCATCCCCCAGGTAATAGAGGGATCCGAGGATCCTGGCACTCAGGAAGCGGCGGCGCAGCTGCTCACCGCGGATGCGCTCGAACAGACTCAGCAGATCTCCGACGAGCACGGGGTACCACCGCGCGGCCTCGACGGCCGCCGCCACGAACGCGTGATGGGAGGCGGGCGTCGCGAGATAGCGCCGGAACAGCTCACAGGCGGCGGGGGGATGGCGCTCGGCCAGGGCCAGAAATGAGAAGTAGCGCCGGGCGATCGGGGCCCGGGTGTCGGCGATCACGGTGCGCAAACCGGCGACGCCCCATCGCGACGCCACGAGCGCCGCGGCGGCCGCGTGCTGCCACCGCTCGAGCTCCGGGACCCGGAAGGTGCTGGTGTGCAGGTCGGGAAGGGCCCGGGCCCGGGCCAGCGCGGCGAGCAGGTGGCGGTCGAGCGCCGCGAGCCCGCGTTCGAGCGGCTCGGCACGGGGATGCCGCGCCACCGTCACCGCCTCCCATCCCACCCGCTCGAGCCCCTCGGCGTTCCACACCGCTTCGAACGCCGCGGTGTCCCGCGTCGTCAGCAGGCGTTCCAGGGCCCCGGTGAATTGGAAGAGCGTGGCGACCTCATCCACGGGTTCAAATTATCCCCCTCCCGGCATTGCGGAACCCCTTACAGAGCCTTAACCTTGCCGCGACCCCCCCTCCCCCACCCCGGCCGCCTGGAGGACACCTGCGGAACGCGCTTCTCATCTGTGCGGCCGTCTGGACCGCGGGATGTGCCCACTCGAGTGGCCCCATCACCATCGCCGTCTCCGGTGACATCAAGGAGGCGAGCGGTATCAGCATGCGACAGGCGGCCGAGCTGGCGGCCCAGGAGATCAACACCCGGGGCGGCATCGGGGGCCGCCAGATCCAGATCCGCTTCCTGGCCGATTCCGGCGATCCCAACGTGGCGGTGCGGATCGCCCACACGCTGGTGGACGACCCGGACGTCGTCGCCGTCGTCGGCCACGTCACCTCCGGCGTGACCCTCGCCGCCGTGGGCGTCTACGGCTCGGGCCGGAACCCGGTGCCCGTGATCTCCCCGACCGCGTCGAGCCCCAAGCTCTCGGGCGTGTCCCCGTACTTCTTCCGGACCTGCCCCACCGACCTCTCGCACGGACCGGCCCTGGCGCGGTTCGCCCACGGCGCCCTCCACGCCGAACGGGTTCAGGTCCTCTACGAAAACGACGACTACGGCCGGGGCGTGCGGGAAGCGTTCGTCCGGGAGTTCACGAACCTCGGCGGGACCGTCGTGTCGGAGGACCCCTTCTTCGCTACGACGCCGACCCTGGAGCCGTACCTGAGCCGCGCGGTGCGGTCGGGGGGCGTGGACGTCGTGCTCGTCGCCGCCGACCCCGAGGGCGGTCAGCTGGTGCTCAAGGACCTCCGGCGGATGGGTGACCGCGTGCCCGTGATCGGGGGCGACGGTTTGGCCGGCATCGAGGCGGACACCGCTCTGGCCGAGGGGACCCGGATATCCCTGTCGTACCTCGCGGACCGGCCTTCCCCCCTCAACGCCGCGTTCGTCCTCGCGTATTCCCGCGCCTACCACGGTGACCGGCCCGACGACACCGGCGCGGAGACCTACGACGCGGTGAACCTGCTGGCCCGCGCCATCCAGGAGGCGGGTCCGGACCGGAAGGCCGTCCGCGACTATCTCGCCCGAGTCGGGCGCGATCACCCGGCCTTCGACGGTGTCACCGGCGCCATCGCGTTCGACTCGCTGGGCAACGTGCCCGCGAAGGCGGTGGTGATCGGCATGGTGCGGCACGGGCACCTGGAGCTGGACCGCACCCAATGAACCGCCGCGGCTTCGAGACGCTCCGGTGGCGCATTCTGGCGGGCTTCGGCTCCCTGGTGCTGCTCCTGCTCCTCGCCGCGGGCGTGGGCGGCTACGCCCTCTGGAACATGCGGGACGCCATCGCGCGGGAGATGGTCCAGCTCCAGCGGTCCAACGAGACCGGCACCGGCTTGATGCTCGCCGTGTTCGGCGAGATCCGGGCCGCGGAGCAGTACCTCAACGAGCCGTCTCTGGGCGCCGCCGCGGACTTTCACTCCAACGCGGACAGCGCCTATAACGAGGCCAAGGCCATCGAGCAGCTCAGCGGGCTGACCGTCGAGGATCGCCTGTCCATCAACCGGCTCGAGCAGCTCCAATCACAGATCGAAGTGACGTACGCCCTGGCGCACGCGCTGCGGGACCTGAACCGGATCCCGCAGGCCTCCGCGATGGCCGCCGAGGCGCGGGGCCCCGGCAACCAGCTCACGCTCCTGGTGCGGGAGCTCGGAACCCGTCAGGACGAGCGGGCCCGGGAGACCGCCGACCGCCTGGGCGACCGGGCCCGCAAGATGACGTTCTTCCTCGCCGGCGTGCTCCTCGTGGCGCTGGCTTCCGCCTCGGTGGTGGCCTGGGGCACGCTCACCGCGGTGGAGGCGCCCCTGCGGCGCCTCGCCACGGCGGCCGAGCGCTTCGGGGCGGGTGACCTCCGCCCCGTCACCACCGGCAGGATGCCGACCGAGTTCGAGGTGCTGGCGGCGGCGATCCGGGACATGGGCGAGCGCCTGCGGGGCGTCGTGACCGAGGTCATCGGCGAAGCGGACCGCATCGCCACCTCGGCCGGGGACCTCTCGGCGGTGAGCCAGGAGCTCGCGGCGTCGAGCGCCGAGGTGTCCACCGCGATGGTCGACATCTCGTCCGGCGCGGAGAAGCAGCGAAACGAGCTGAACGACGTCGGCGCCGGGCTCTCGCAGCTGCGGGGCGCCGCGGTGGAGATCGCGGAGGCGGCCCAGCGGGTGACCAAGCTGGGGGAGGACATCCGCGCCGTCGCCGACCGCCACCGCCACGACGTCCTCGCGGCCTCCTCGGCCCTGCTCGAGGTCCGGGAGGTGGTGCAGACGACGTCCGGCCAGGTCACCGCCCTGGCGCAGCAGAGCGCCGCGATCGACGACTTCGTGGAGCTCATCAAGCGGATCTCGTCCCAGACCAACCTGCTGGCCCTGAACGCCGCCATCGAGGCCGCGCGCGCCGGCGAGCACGGCCGCGGGTTCGCGGTGGTGGCGCAGGAAGTCCGCCAGCTGGCCGACGAGTCGGCCCGCGCCGCGGAGGACGTGGCCCAGACCACCACGGCCATCCGGAAGCGCGTGGACGAAGTGACCGCGACGATGGCCACCGGCCAGACCAAGGTGCACGGCATCGAAACCACGGCCCGGGGCGCGGCGACCGGCCTGGCGGAGATCGTGGCGGCGGTGGAAGAAGTGGAGCGGGCGGCGGCGCGGGTGCGGGAAGCGGCGGGAGAGAACCGGGACGTCACGGATCGGCTGGGCGAGCGGGCCCATCAGGTTGCGGCGCGCTCCGTGAATCACGCCGCGGGGGCTCAGGAGGTCAGTGCCGCCGCGGAGGAGCAGGGCGCCTCGACGGAGGAGATGGCCGCGGCGTCAGGCGGTCTCCTGCAGGCCGCCGAGAAGCTGCGCTCCCTGATGAAGGGCTTCCGGGTCTAGGTTCTCACCGTCTGGGCGGGGCCGGCTTGGGCCGGACCCGCGGGCTGACCTTCCGCCGCAACGAATCCGGATACATCGGCACGATCTTGATCGGACGGCCCGTCGTCCGGACCGCCGCCACGCCCACCGGCGGAGCGGCGGCATTGGTAATCGTGCTCCCCGTCGTGTACCCGGCAGCAGCCGCGGTGACGGCGAACTGTCCGGTGCTGTTGAAGGTCACCCCCACCGAATCGACGTCCGTCCCCGCTGAGATCGTGATGTGCGTCGAATCCCACACGGCATTCGGGTCCGTCGTGGACAGGGTGACCGCGACGGGCGCGGTCGCGTTGCCCGACCGATACCCGAGCGTGTCCTCGGTATAGACGTACACCTCTGTCTTCACGCCGCGCGCAACCGACCCGGCCACCACCGGCTGGAGCTGCGGGGTGTTCACGCTCAGGGTCTGGACGGAATCCGAGACGAACCCGCCGGGCACCCGGACGGTCAGGTTGGCGGACCCGAGCCCCACGCCGGTGATCGGGAAATACACGAAGTAAGAGTCGGGCAGTATGGTCACCGTCGCCGGCACCGTGAACACGGTTGGATCGGAGCTCGACAGGCTGACCACCACCGGAGACCGGACGTTCGCCGGGAAGTACATGTAGTTGTCGGTCGTCGTCTGGCCCTGGCCCGCCGCGTACCCGTCGCCCGCGTAGACGAACAGGAACGCCGTGTCCACCTCGACCTGGGTGGTCGCCGGGGGATACCCGGGCGCCCGGTAGGTGATCGCGGTGTTTCCCGGCTTGATGCCGCCGATGTTCGCCAGCGTGTAGAAGTTGCCCGCCGGAATGGTGTAGGAAGCGGAGTCGCCGATCGCGATCGTCGAGTCGGACGCCGAGTCGCGGATCACGAGATCGTTGGCCGTGAAGTGGATCGCTCCCGTCGAATCGGCGAGCTCGATGAGCGCCGGTACGGACAGGGCCCCGTCGTAGGTCACCAGGCTCGAGTCGACGATGAGCTGCGGCGTCGTGATGATCACGCTCGCCGCCGCGTTCTGGTAGCCCGCCGCGTGGGCGATCAGGTTGGCCGAACCCAGGTTGTTGCCGGTGATCTGGATGCAGCAGCCGTACTGGGTGCCCGCGTAGACGGTCACGCTCGTA
>Ga0335071_10003090_pt1 | contig 17670 bp, 12 predicted proteins | sample Lox_Sample_15_FD_206724 | JGI IMG/M metagenome (GOLD analysis project Ga0335071, IMG submission 206724) | Soil microbial communities from Loxahatchee National Wildlife Refuge, Florida, United States - Lox_Sample_1.5 | ecosystem: Environmental > Terrestrial > Soil > Wetlands | place: USA... | reverse complement strand
TCGCGCCGCATCGCCAACCGCGTCCGCGCCACCCCCGAGCTGTTGCAGCAGGACCGGCTGTTGCTGCTGGAGGAGGGCCATTGCCTGCGCGATCAGGCGCTGGCCTTTTGCGAGCTGCGCCGCGTCGACAACATCGATACTTTTGGGGCCTCGAATCTGTCCACCATCGTGCAGATGGTCGCCAACGGTCTCGGGCTCACGCTGCTGCCCGAGCTTGCCGTCGATCTCGAGGTGCGCCGCGGCGACATCCGCCTGATGCGCTTCATCGATCCGCAGCCGCGCCGCACCATCGGCCTCGCCTGGCGCAAATCCTCGCCGCGCAAGCGCCATTTTGCCGAGCTCGGCAAGCTGATCACGCAGGCGACTGCGGCGCAGATGCAGCTCTCGGAGGCGGTGTGAGCAAGGTTCGTAGATTGTAGGATGGGTAGAGCGCAGCGAAACCCATCATCCCTCCCTACGATCGCTCGCCGTAGTCCTCTCCGTAATCAGAAAGGTCTCCGGCCCAATCTTCCGGATAGACTCCCAGTTTCACCATGCGATGGAATGATGAAGGCCGCCAGTCGCGCACTCGCGTGACCAGGCCGTGTTTGACCGGATTGATATGGACGTAGTCGATGTGGCGCGCGAAATCCTCTTCGTTGCGAATGGTGTGCTCCCAGTAGCGGCGCTGCCAGATGCCGCGCCCGCCTCTGGCGGCGCGGCCTGCCGAAATCCGTTCACCCGGCGGAATGTTGCGGGAGAAGGTCGCTTTGATCAGTCGCCAGCGCGTGGCGAAATCGGCGTCTCCTTCCGGCAGGGTCCAGACCGCGTGAAGGTGATCCGGCAGGACGGCGATTGCGTCGATCGTGAAAGGGTGTCGCAATTGAGTTTCGCGAAATGCCGCCCGCAGCACGTCGACATGCGTCGTCAGCAGCGAAAGCCGGCGATCCGCAAGATTGACGGTGAAGAAGAAGCTGCCACCAGGCACGACGTTGCGACGATAGTCGGTCATGGCGTGATCTCACCATGGGGATGGATGATGGGTATCGCTGCGCTCAACCCATCCTACAAATTCGTGGATGATTGGTGCAGTCGTGTAGGATGGGTAGAGCGAAGCGAAACCCATCGCCCCGCGTTCGGAGACATGAGGGCCAGCAAATGAAAACCTGTGACATCGCCGTCGTCGGTCTCGGCCTGATGGGCAGCGCGGCGCTGTACGAGCTGTCGCGCCGCGGCGCCGATGTGCTCGGCTTCGATCCGCTCGCCATCGGCGAGGCGCGCGGGTCCTCGCATGGCTCCTGCCGGATCTTTCGCCGCTTCAATTTCGAGAGCGAGGCGTACACGGCCTTGAGCGACCGTGCCTATGCGCTATGGCGGGCGCTGGAGGCCGAGAGCGGGCAGACCATTCTGCTGCCGAGCGCGATCCTCGAAGCGGGACCTGCGGGCTGCGAGTCGGTGAGGAAATCACGCGCGGCAGCCGTCGCCGCGAACTGCCCCATCAGCGGCCCGCGCAACGGCCGCGAGGCCAACGCGGCATACGCCGCATTCGATCTGCCGGAGGACTGGGACGTCGTGGTGCATGAGGCCGGCGGCATTCTGCTCGCCGAGCGCGCGATGCGCGCCCTTCGTGCCGGCGTCGCGCACCGCGTGGTCCGCGAGGCCGCGCAGATCGCGCCGGTGCCCGAGGGCATCCGCATCACCACGGCAAGCGACGAGGTGATGGCAAGGCAGGTGATCGTGTCGGCGGGACCATGGGTCGCGGGCCTCGTGCCGGACCTGAGGCGTCATCTGATCGTGACGCGGCAGGCGGTCGGCTGGTTCGCTCCCGCGCGCCCGGAAAGCACGCGTTACGGCGAATGTCCGATCTTCATCCTCAAGGCCGCGCACGGCATGATCTACGGCTTTCCGGATTTCGAGGGTCGCGGCGTGAAGGCTGCGCAGCACGATCACGGGCCGGTGGTCGGGCCCGATGACTGGGATCCGCCGGCCAGCGATGCCGAGCTCGCCACGACGTCGGCGATGCTCGCTGAACTGATCCCCGGCGCCGCCGGCGCCATCATCGACCGCGACGTCTGTCTCTACACCAACACGGCCCGGGCCGACGTCGTCGCCGACGGCGGCGATGAGTTCATCATCGATCGGCTGCCGGCCGATCCGCGCATCATCGTCGCCTCGCCCTGTTCGGGTCACGGCGCGAAATTCGCAACCGCCATCGGCGCGATGCTGGCCGACATGGCGCTCGATCCGGCGGTCAAGGCGATCGATGCGTTTCGGCTGGACCGGTTCTCGGGCCTTGCGAAATCGTAGACCCGTAGGATGGGTAGAGCGCAGCGAAACCCATCATCTCGCCGCGAAGGTGATGGTATCGCTTCGCTCAACCCATCCTACACGCTCGCCATGACGGTTCCATTCTAACCTGCATGTCATCTCGCGAAGCGGCCTTATAGTTTTCACCGCGGTGTCTTGCTTTGGTCAAAGCGCTGGGACGATTTAGCGCAAACCGCAAAATCGTCCTATCCGGGGGGCCAAACCGGACAAGGAGCGCCAATGAACCGCGCGCCGAACTTGCAGAACTCTGTTGCCAGCGACACCAGGAAGACACCCGAGAAGGAGCGCGCCGATTACGACTACAAGGAAATCGCGCGCGAGGTGCTCGCGCGCATCGACCAGCGGCTCGCCGATCTGGAAGGCAACGCGCCGCCGCGACCTTCGCGAGCGCTCGATGACCGGGGCGGCGAGGAGGCGGGTGAAATCGAACCCGGCGGTGAGCGCATGAATCCCGACGATCGGAGCGCGCTCGTCAACCTGGTGCTGCGCGGCCTGTTTGGCCTGGTCGCGGTGGCGAGCCTTTTCGGCGCGATCGCCTATCTGTGGTCTCATCTCGACGCGGCGGAGCAGGCGGCGTCGCAGTTGTCGCCCCGGGCGATGCTGAGCTCTGTCATGCCGGAGGACAAGGCGCAGCCGAGCCCGCCGGCCGCGGCACGGGTCGTGGCCGAGGCAACGTCCGCCCAGGCCGCAGTGCCCGCGCCAGTCGCGGCACAGGCACAGGCTGGAGCCCAGGTGCAAGCCGCATTGGCTGCCTCTCCGGCGCGGATAGCGTCGGACAATGACAAGCCGGCTCCGGCGTCGCTCTCCCCCGAACTGGCGGCGTTGCTGCGCAAGCTCGATCGCGACGTCGCGGGCCTCGCGCAGGCGGTCAACGAACTTCGCGACGCCCAGCAACAGGCAAGCCAGCAGGCGAGCGACGACACGACCAAATCCGCGGACGAGATCAAGGCTGGCGTGAACCAGCTCGCACGCTCGATCGTGAAGGCGGAGCAGGAAGAGCAGATCACACGGCAAAAACCGGCCGCCGCGCCGGCGCGCACCGCCTCACCCGCGCCCGCGCCCCGAAACCGCAGGGGCACCCCGATGTACTACTCGCCCCGCGATGCCCAGGCGGAGTTCTTGAGGTAGCGAGATCGCAGGGTGGGTTAGCTTCGGGCTTCGCTCGGAGAGCGAAGACCGAAGCGTAACCCGCCATCTCTCCAACATCGACGATGGTGGGTTACGCCTTCCGCCTTCTTCCATCGAACGACTCATGACGAGCGAGCCAGGGCGGAAGGCTAACCAACCTTATGGATCACGAATCGATCCGCACGACGGGCAGTTCGCGCATGTGCGCCATGCGAAAACTGCCCGTCGTGCCAATCTGCCGCAGGCAGCGTCTTTCGATTTTCAGAAATCGCCTTGACGCCGACCCCAAATCAGAGGCATTATCCGCGCCGTCCCGCGCTCGATCCAGAGGGGCGCTTCGCGATCGTCACGAACGTTGAGCGCGGGATGCGATGGACGCCTCGGCGACGCGTGCGATTTTCGTACGGACGAACGACGCTGATGCGGACGCGAAATCGTGTGGTCCTGGCCTCCCGACGCTGAGGTCAAGCTCGCAAGAAGACGCTTGCGGGCGATGGGAGCAAGAAAGCCCGGTTCCCAGGGAGAGCGCGACATAAGTGTTAAAACCATCGTGCAGGGAATGCCGGATGATTCGGCTGGACCTGTGGTTCCTTCCCCGTGCTTTTTATGATGCACGGGGGCCATGGGTTGCGGCCAGCACCCGGCATTCCCTGCGCCCTCTGATGTCAGAGGGACATGTTTCCTCCGATAGCTCGGACGCGAATCGCGCCGCGAGAACGCGAAGGCACGCTCTCTTGCTGTTTGACATATGGATCGGGATTTCGACGGGCGTCATTGCGAGGCGCGAAGCGGCGAAGCAATCCAGAGTCGAACGTGCTGCTCTGGATTGCTTCGCTTCGCTCGCAATGACGGTCTCCGGCGCTCAGCCCATCGGGTTCGCCGAAGGCCGGACGTCGCTGCCCCTGAATGACCAGCGCTCGAATTGCTGAGCGGTCGTCCGGTCCAAGGTGCGTGGCGCGCCCTTGCTTCAACCGTTCGTTTGGTTCTACAATTGCGGCCACAACGAGCCGCCGCGACGATAATGGCGGCGAACAAGAAAATCCCAGGAGAACGCCCCATGAGACGATCGTTCGTCAGCCGTCGCACCCTGGTCAAATCGTCGGCGGCGGCCGCGACATGGCTCGCGCTCTCACCGGGGATCATCGGCCGCGCCGAAGCCGCGACCTTGAAGCTGAAATGCTCCTCCTCGCTGCCCAATGATCCCAAATACGCCAATGGCCGCGTCTACTACGACAATCTGGTCAAGAGCCTGAGGGCAAACGGCCTTGCCGAGCAGATCGACGTCACCTTCTTCCCGGACAACCAGCTCGGCCAGGAGATCGACGTCATCAATTCGGTCAAGCTCGGGGTCATCGACCTCATGGTGTCGGGCTCCTCGATCTCGGCCAATCTGGTGCCGCTGGTCGGCACCTTCGACCTCGGCTATCTCTTCTCCAGCTTTCCGCAGCAGACCAAGGCATTCGACGGAGGGGCAGCAAAACCGATCGAAGAGGCGCTGCTCAAGGGCGCGGGCATCCGCATCATCGCCTGGGCCTATAATTTCGGCTCGCGCAGCGTGCTGGCGAAGAAGCCGGTCAAATCGCCGGAGGATCTCGCGGGACTGAAGATCAGGACCCTGCCGAACCCGATCATCACCGAATGCCTGCGGCTGATGGGCGCCGCGGCGACGCCGCTTGCCTTCGGCGAGATCTACACGGCACTGCAGGCCGGCGTGCTCGACGGGCTGGAGCACGATCCGCCGACCATTCTGGCGAGCAAGTTCTATGAGACCTCGAAGAACTATGCGCTGACCCAGCACAACTTCTCGCCGCTTGCGATCTATTTCAGCGAGGCGACCTATGGCCGCATGGATGCCAAGCTGCGCGAAGGTTTTCTCGACGCCGCGCAAAAGGCCGCGACCGATACGCGCGCCCATGGGCTGACGGTCGAACTCGAGGCGCTCGCCGCGCTCAAGGACAAGGGCGTGACCGTGATCGCGTGCGACAAGGAGGCATTCCGCAAGCGCGTGTTGCCGCAGACCGACAATTTCATCAAGGCGCATCCGGAAGCCAAGCCGGTCGTGGACGCAATTCGCGCCACCCAGGCCTGAGGCCGGCGGTGACATCGGACGCCATGTTAGCGACGGCGCCCCAAAACGCCGGCCGGCGTTGGATCATGGCGTCGCTGCTGGCGGTCAGCGATGCCATCGCAGCGCTCATGCTCGCCGCCGACCTGCTCGTGGTCTGTGTCTCGGTCGCCCTGCGCTACTGGTTCAACGCGCCGGTCGAATGGGCCGACGATGTCGCGCGCGGGCTGATGGTGGGCTCGAGCTTTTTCGGCGCGGCCAGCGCGCTGGCCCGCGGCGATAATCCCGGCGTGCGATTCTTCATCGACCGCCTGCCGATTGCTGTGCGCGCCGTGGTCGATGCGACCGCCGCGCTGCTCATGGTCGTGATCGCCGGCACCGTCGCCTTCAACGCCATCAGAATGGGCGGGCTGACGGCGGGCCAGACCACCGGCTCGGGCCTGCCGCTGGAACTGACATTCTATCCGATGGGCGTCGGCGCCACCTTCATGACGATTTTTGCGTTCGACATGTTCTGTGCCCGGTCGCTGCGCGACATGACCTTGGGCGTAATTGTCGCCGCCCTGATCGCAGGGCTTTATCTCGCCTGGGATTTCTGGGCGTCCGGTTCGGTGCCGTCGTCGGGCGTGCTGATGCTGGTCGGTTTCTTCGTGACGTTGTTCGGCGGGCTGCCGATCGGATTTGCGCTGGCGCTCGCGGCGCTGATCTTCATCTGGGTCGAGGGCACGCTGCCCGGCGTGATCTTCGCGCAGCAGATGGCGCGCGGCATCGACAATTTCGTGCTGCTGGCGATCCCGTTCTTCATCCTGGTCGGCTACCTGATGGAAGCCAACGGCATGTCGGTCCGCCTGATCGAGCTGCTGCAGCGCGCCGTCGGCCACATGCGCGGCGGGCTCAATGTCGTGATGGTCACCTCGATGGTGCTGTTCTCCGGCATCTCCGGCTCGAAAATGGCCGATGTCGCGGCGGTCGGCTCGGTGCTGATCCCGGCGGCGCGCCGCAGTCGCCAGAATCCGGGCAGCGCGGTGGCGCTGCTTGCTGCGTCCGCCGTGATGGCGGAAACCATTCCGCCCTGCATCAACCTGATCATTCTGGGGTTCGTCGCCAACCTCTCGATCGGCGGCCTGTTCGTGGCCGGCCTGCTGCCGGCCGGCCTGATGGCTCTGGCGCTCATCGCCGTCTCGATCGCCGCAGGCAAGCGACCTGCCGATGCCGACGTCGTCGAGCAGCGGACGCCGGTCTCCGGGCTCTGGAGCGGTGCGATCGCCGCGTTCGGGCTGATCTTCATGATCTTCTTCGGGTTCAAGAGCGGCTTTGCCACCGCGACCGAGATCTCGGCCTTCGCGGCGGCCTATGCCATCGTGGTCGGCAGCGTGATGTTCAGGGAGCTCGGACCGAGGGCGGCCGCGGCGAGTTTCGTGCAGGCGGCGACGCGCTCGGGTCTCGTGCTGTTCATCGTCGCCGCGGCACAATCCCTTGCCTTCATCCTGACGCTGCAGCAGGTGCCGCATGCGGTCGGCGAGTTCATGCTAAAACTGTCGACGACCGGCGGCGTGTGGCTGTTCCTGCTGCTCTCGATCGCGGTGCTGATCGTGATGGGCTCAGTGCTCGAAGGCGCCGCGGCTCTGATCATCTTTGGGCCGCTGCTGTTGCCGGTCGCGGTCAAGCTCGGTGTCGATCCCTTGCATTTCGGCGTCGTGCTGGTCATCGCGATGGGGATCGGACTTTTTGCGCCACCGCTGGGACTCGGGCTCTACGGCGCCTGCCTGATCGGCAACGTGCCGATCGAGCAGACGGTGAAGCCGATCCTGGGCTATCTCGGTTTGTTGTTCCTGTGTCTTCTGGTGATCGCCTTCGTGCCGGTGCTGTCGACCGCTTTGCCGCGCGCCTTTGGCTATTGACGAGGTTTTCTTGAAAGTGCTTTTGACGCATCCGCCGGAGTTCCGCCGCCAATATTATGGCGAGCGCAGCCTGCGCGGCCTGCAGGCGCTGGCCGACGTCACGCTGCATACGGGCGATGAGCCGCTCGACGCGGACGGTCTGACCGCGGCCGCGCGCGACGTCGACATCATCGTGTCCGACCGCATGACTGAGGGCAGGGGCGAGATTTTTCCAAAACTGCCAAAACTGCGCGCCTTCGTGCGCTGCGCGGTCGATATCCGCAACGTCGACGTCGCCGCGGCCACCGCCGCCGGCGTGCTGGTGACGCGCGCCTCGCCCGGCTTCGTGCCGGCGGTCGCCGAGCTCGCGCTCGGATTCATGGTCGACCTGTCGCGTGGCGTGTCGCGGGCAACGGCGGACTACCATGCTGGCCGCAAGCCTGAGGTTGTCATGGGCCGGCAGCTCGCGGGCAGCCGGATCGGCATCATCGGCTATGGCAGCATCGGCCGGCATCTCGCCGGTCTCGCCAAGGTGCTGGGCATGGAGGTGCTGGTCGCCGATCCCTGTGCGACCGTCAGCGATCCCGACATCCGGCATGTGCCGCTCGACGATCTATTGGCTCACGCCGACTATGTCGTGTGTCTCGCGATTGCCAACGAGCAGACCGAGAACCTGATCGATGCCGCTGCGCTGGCGCGCATGCAGCCGCACGGCTTTTTCATCAATCTCTCGCGCGGCAATCTGGTCGAGGAAGCCGCGCTGTCGGCCGCGCTGCGCGAGGGCAGGATTGCCGGCGCTGCTGTCGATGTCGGCCGCGCACCGGACCAGATGCCGACGCCGGAGCTAGCAAAGCTCCCCAACGTCATCGCCACCCCGCACATCGGGGGGCTGACGCCGCAAGCGATCGAGCATCAGGCCGCCGAGACGGTGCGGCAGGTCGCCGCGATCATCAAAGGCGAGGCGCCCGTCGGTGCCGTCAACGCGGACCGCTGGACGCGGCGGCCATGATCGCGGCGCTCTCGAAGCGGCTCCCCTGCTTCTATGGCTGGCTGATCGTCGCCGTGACTTTCGTCACCATGGCGATCGGCGTCAACGCCCGCACCTCGTTCTCGCTGTTCTACCCGCCGATCCTCTCCGAGTTCGGCTGGGAGCGCGGCGTCACCGCGGGCGCCTTTTCCTTCGGCTTCGTGGCCTCCGGGATCGCGAGTCCCTTGATCGGCCGCCTGATGGATCGCGCCGGCCCGCGCGCGGTCATGGAGCTTGGCGTCGCGCTGATGGGCGGCGGGTTGCTGCTGGCGCCTTTGACCTCGCAGCCTTGGCATCTCTATCTGACCATCGGGGTGATGGTCGGCGCGGGCAGCGTGTGTCTCGGCTATTCCGGGCAATCGCTGTTTTTGCCGAACTGGTTCATCCGCCGCCGCGGGCTCGCGATCGGCATCGCCTTTGCGGGCGTCGGCATCGGCTCGATGACGCTGCTGCCGTGGGTGCAGCACATGATCGAGCAGGCTGGCTGGCGCACCGCCTGCACGGCAATGGGGTTTTTGGTGCTGATCGTGCTTGCGCCGATCAATCTGCTGCTGCGCAAGCGTCCCGAGGATCTCGGGCTCGCGCCTGATGGAGAGGCGGTCGCGCATGCGGCATCCGCGCGGCCGGTGTCAAACATCGTCGATCCCATCTGGGCTGCGACCGAGTGGACCTTGCCGCGCGCGCTGCGCACCGCGCGATTCTGGTGGATCGCGCTGGGTTATTTCTGCGGGCTGTACATCTGGTACGCCGTGCAGGTGCACCAGACCAAATTCCTGCTCGACATCGGCTTTTCGGCGAATGTCGGCGTCTGGTCGCTCGGCGCCGTCAGCCTGCTCGGGATTCCCGGCCAGATCGCGCTCGGTCATCTGTCCGATCGCATCGGGCGCGAAGCGGTCTGGGCGATCAGCTCGGCCGGGTTTGCGATCTGCTTTGCGGCGCTGATTGCGCTGAAATTCGTGCCGAGCCTGCTGCTCGTCTACCTCATGGTGTTCACGCAAGGCGCGCTCGGTTACGGGCTGACCTCGATCATGGGCGCTGTTGTGCTGGAGATCTTTCAAGGGCCGCATTACGGCAGCATCTTCGGCACGATCATGCTTGCCGGGCTGGCCGGGGGCGCCGCGGGGCCGTGGATCACAGGGCTCTCGCACGATCTCACCGGCAGCTATACGCTCGGATTTGCGATCGCCATCGCGGTCAGCATCCTGTCAGCGGCCGCGATCTGGCAGGCGTCGCCCGGCACGGTGCGCGCGGTCGCGGGGAAATCAGGCCGATGAGAGGCCGATCGCCCGCTGCAGGTCGGAGATCGCGCGCAGAAAACTGTCGGGTGGGGTATTCTCCGGGTCGATCAGGCGGTGCAGGCGAAAGCCGTCTTCCAGCGCCAGCACGATCGCGGCGGTCCAGTCTGCGTTGCGCGGCGTCTTGCCGCTGTTCTTCAGCGTGGTCTCGACGATCTCCGCGATCAGCCTGCGCCGCGCGCGCAGCCGTTTTGCGAGTTCCGGCCTCCGCTGCTCGGCGCGTGCGACGAACAGGATCATCTCCATGTGCAGCAGCGGCGAGCGGCCGAGCGGATCGTGCCGGCTGCGGTCCATCGTCCGCAGCGCATCGAGAAAGTCCTCGACGTTGCTGTGCGTTGCGAGCAGGTCGAGATTACGCCGGATCGATTGGTCGACGTGGTCCTCGAGCATGGCGATGATCAGTTCGTCCTTGCTCTTGAAGTTCGAATAGAATGCGCCGCGCGAAAAACCCGCCGCCGCGGCAATGGCCTCGATCGAGGCGCCGCCGATGCCCTGTTCCTCAAACACGGTGGCGGCCGCCTCGAACAGTTTTTCGCAGGTGTCGTCGCGGGTCGGCCTGGTGCGAAGCCTTGACATCGGGTGATTTTAGGCCACAATGCAACTCGATACAACAGTGTATCGAGTTACATAAGTTAGATCATAAATTAAATAAAGTTGAACAGATAAGTCGGCTGGGCGACGCAAAGCGAGGTTCTCATGAACGAGCATGTCCAGGCGGGGCAGGCCGAGCCGCTGTTCAATCCGTTGTCGCCGGATTTCATCCGAAATCCCTATCCGCATTACCAGCGTCTTCGTACGACGGATCCGATGCATGTCACGCCGTTCGGCGCCATCGTCGCCAGCCGGCATGCCGAGGCGAGCCTGGTGCTGCGCGACAGGCGTTTTGGCAAGGCCTTCGTCGACCGCAGCGTCCGTCGCTACGGCCCGGACATCATGAACGAGCCGATTTTCCGCAGCATGAGCCACTGGATGCTGCAGCAGGACCCACCGGACCACACCCGCCTGCGCGGCCTCGTGGTGAAGGCGTTCACCGCGCGCCGGGTCGAGGACATGCGCCCCCGGATCCGCGAGGTGGTCGACCGGACGCTGGACGCCGTGATCGATCGCGGCAAGATGGACCTGATCGCGGACTTTGCGTTCCGCCTGCCGGTGACCATCATCTGCGACATGCTGGGCATCCCTGAGGACCACCGCGAGGTCTTCTACGCCAGTTCCCGCAACGGCGGCCGGATCCTCGATCCGGTGCCGCTGACGCCGGCCGAGATTGCGGACGCCAATGCCAGCAACGCGATGGCGAAGATGTATTTCGAGCAGTTGTTCGAACTGCGCCGCCGCGAGCCGGGCGACGATCTCACCACCCAGCTGGTGCAAGCGGAGGAGGACGGCAGCAAGCTGACCAACGAGGAACTGACCGCCAACATCATCCTGTTGTTCGGTGCCGGCCACGAGACCACGGTCAACCTGATCGGCAACGGGCTGCTCGCTTTGCATCGCAATCCCGATCAGCTCGCGCTGCTCAAGGCGCGGCCGGAGTTGATCACCAACGCCGTCGAGGAGTTTTTGCGCTACGACTCCTCGGTCCAGCTGACGGGGCGGACCGCACTGGAGGACATCGAGGATCTCGGCGGCAGGCGCATAGCCCAAGGTGACAACGTGCTCTGCCTTCTCGGCTCGGCGAATCGGGATCCCGCCCTCTATCCGGACCGGCCCGACAGCCTCGATATCGAGAGGCCGAATGTGCGTCCGCTCTCCTTCGGCGGCGGTATTCACCACTGCCTCGGGGCCCAGCTGGCACGGATCGAGGCCGAAATCGCGATTTCGGCCCTGCTCAAGCGCCTTCCGGACCTGCGGCTGGATGACGCGGCCAATCCGGCGTGGCGTCCGACCTTCGTGCTGCGCGGTTTGAAGTGCTTGCCGGCGAGCTGGTAAGACTTTGGTCTCGGCAAGGCGGCGCGTAAACGATGATGGGGAGTTCGCATCCACAGGGTGCTGTCCCTCCGCCATACTTGCCCCTATATAGTGGGCTGCTTCGGCGCGGTCCCGGCGACGGCGGAAGGTCGCATCGCGTGGCCGGAGCGTGTGTCCCAGGGGAGACCCGGTGCAGACGACGCTGCTCGGACTAGCCATTGCCTTCATCATTGCGCTCCTGGCTGCGCTGATCGGGCCGTACTTCGTCGACTGGAACCAGTTCCGGCCGCAATTCGAGGCGGAAGCGACCAAGATTCTCGGCATGAAGGTGCGGGTGTCGGGCAGGCTCGACGCACGGCTGCTGCCGACGCCGACGCTTCGGCTGCGTTCCGTGACGCTCGGCGGTGCCAACGATCTCGGCCGGGTGCGCGCCGACCGGCTCGACGTCGAATTCAGCCTGGGGTCGCTGATGCGCGGCGAATGGCGCGCCAATGAACTCACCATCGGCGGCATGGCGCTGGACCTCGGGCTCGATCAGCGCGGCCGAATCGACTGGCCGGCCGCGACCGGAACATTCGATCTGGCATCGCTGTCGATCGACCGCCTGAACCTGACCGGGCGGGTCGCGCTGCATGATGCCGCAAGCCGCCGCACGCTCGAACTCGACGACATCGCTTTCTCCGGCGACGTCCGCTCGCTCGCCGGTTCCTTGCGCGGCGACGGTAACGTGACGGTCGCTGGAACCCGCTATCCCTTCCGGGTCTCGTCCGGGCAGACCCCCGATGGCGGCGGCGTCCGCGTCCATTTCGGCATCGATTCGACCGACCGCACGCCGGCGACCGATCTCGACGGGCTGCTCAGCTTCGCGGAGCGTGTGCCGCATTTCGAAGGCACGCTGAACCTGAGCACAGCGCTCGTGCCGGACGCCAAGGATGGTGACGCGCCAAAACCCTGGAAGATCTCGGCCAAGGTCAAGGCTGATCCCGCCGCGGCGCACCTGGAACAGATCGACGCGAGCTATGGCGCGGACGACCGTGCGCTACGCGTCGCCGGCACCGGCGACCTCCGCTTCGGAGCGACGCCGCAGCTCCGCGCGACGTTGTCGGCCCGTCAGCTTGACGCCGATCGGCTCTATTCCAAGGAGAGCGCCAAAGACAGCAAGGACGGCGCCAAGGACAGTTCGAAGGAAAGCGCCAAGCGCAAGGACGTCGTGGAGCCGCAGCGATGGGGACCTGGTCTGCAGGCGCTGGTGGCCGCGCTGCCGAGCCCGCCGATGGCGACACAGGTCGAGTTCGGCATCGAGCAGCTCATGCTGGGCGGTCGGCCGCTGCAGAACATCACCGCGACCGTCCGCGGCGATGCCGCCGGCTGGAAGCTCGACTGGCTGGATGTCCGCGGGCCCGGAGGAACCCATGTCGCCTTTACAAATTCGTTGATCGCGCCGCCCGACAGCCTGCTGTCCGGAACGCTGGACATCGACTCGACCGATCCCGATGTGCTGGTCTCCTGGCTGCAGGGCCGTGCCGAGGGCGCGGCGCGCAACCAAAAACCGCTCCACTTTCGCGGCGACTTCCGCGTCAGCTCCGACCGCGTCGCCATCGAGGCCGTAAAGGCCGAGATCGACGGCGGCACAGTCGAGGGACGCCTCGCCTTGCTGCATCCGGGATCGATCGGCTCGCGGTTCGAAGCGACATTGAGAGCAGATCGCCTTGACCTCGATGCCGCCACCGCGTTCCTGCGGGCGCTCGCCGGACCAACGCCCGACTGGCCGGACGAAGCCCAGCTGTCGCTCGACCTCGGCCGCGCCATCTGGTCCGGCCAGGAGCTGCGGCCGTTTGCGGCCAAGCTCGGCTATACGCCGAAAGCGTTATCGCTGGATCAATTGAAATTCGGCCAGCCGAACGGCGTCGCGATGGAGGCGAGCGGGCGCTTCGATCGCGGCGAGGCGACCGGCCGCCTCGCGTTGTCGGCAAGCGCGGCCTCGTTCAGCCAGGTCAACGCGTGGCTCGCGCCGGTCGCACCGGCGCTGGTGTCGCGCCTTGAATCCGTCGGCACCAGCACGGGGCCTGCACGATTGAAGTTGACACTCGATGCGGGCCGCAGTGCCGACAGCGCCGACCGCACCAATCTTCGCGCGGTCGTCGACCTCGATTCGGCGCAGCTCAAAGGCACCACGACGCTGACGGCGAAGCCCAGGAGCGCGGCCCTTCGCGGCTTCGATCTCGCCGATGTCGGCCGCAGCGAGATCGGCCTGGAGACCCATTTGTCGGCGGAGCGCGGCGCAACCTTGTTCGCGCTGATGGGGCTCGACCATTTGATCGCCGGTGGCGATGGCCCGGCGCAACTCGAGGGAACGTCGAGCGGGGCGTGGCATGCGCCGCAGCGGATCAACGTGAAAATGTGGGGCACGGGGGTCGACGCCGACATTCAGGGGACCGCGGAGCCGTGGGCGGATCCCGCCAAGGCCAATGTCGGTTTGCGGGTTCGCAGCGTCAATCTGGCGCCGCTGTTCGGACTGAAGCCTGCGGACGCCTCGGTGCAGAATATCAGGTTGTTCTCGCATGTCTCTCTGCTCGGCGACAAGCTGACCTTCGAGGACCTCGACAGCATCGCCGCCGGTTCGCGGCTGCGCGGTCATCTTGCGCTAAGTCTCGGCGACGAGAAGCAGGTCGAAGGCGAGGTCGGCCTCGATACGATCGACCTCGGCCCGGTCTTTGGGCTTGCGATCGGAGCCGCCGGCCGCGACGCGGGGGAGCCGCTCGGCGGCGGCCTGATGAAGGGCTGGCGTGGCAAGGTCGCCTTCCAGTCGCTCCGCGGCACGCTTCCAGGCGGGATCGAACTCCGTCCGGTGGGCGGCACGCTCACCGGCGACGGCCAGTCTCTGGTGCTGGACAGCGTCAAGGCCGGCATCGCGGGCGGTGAGATGACCGCCAATCTCGACGCGCGGCCTGGCGCCAACGGCATCTCGCTCAACGCCCGGCTCGATCTTGCCAATGCCGATGGCGGAGCGCTGCACTATCGCGCCCTGAAGATGCCCGCGGGCCGCGTTTCGGGCCAGATGACGCTGACGAGCCAGGGCCGCAGCGCGTCGGCCCTGATCGGCGCACTGTCCGCGAGCGGCGTCGTGACGCTGAACTCCACCAGCATCGCCGGCCTCGATCCACATGCGTTCGATGCCGCGATCCGCGCCAGCGATGCTGGTCAGGTGACCGACGACAACAGGCTGCGGCAGATCGTCGACCCGGTGCTGTCGGGCGGCAGCCTGTCCGTCGCGTCCGCGCAGATCCCGTTCACCATCAGGGATGGCCGGCTTCGCATCGGTGCGACCACGCTGGATGCGGAGGGCGCGCGGGTCATCGTATCAGGCGGTTATGATATTCCCGCCGATCAGGTCGATATTCGCGCCAGCCTCGCATCCACCGAGGTTGGCTCGGACAAGAGCCGTCCCGAGATCCAGCTCTTTGCCGTGGGCTCGCCCGATGGGCTGAGCCGCACGCTCGACATCACCTCGCTCTCGTCCTGGCTTGCGGTGCGCGTTATCGATCGCGAGACGCGACGTCTCGATCAGATCGAGCGCGGCGAAACACCGGCGGCGCAGCCCATGTCGGCTCCGCCGTCGAACCCGGCATTGCCGCCGCCAATCACCTCTGCCGTTCCGGGCGCCGTGGCCCAGCCCGATGCGCCGCTCGGCGATGTTGCCGTGCCGGGCCGGGCGCCCTATCGGCCGCAGCCGAAGCCGAAGGCAGCCGTGCCGCGCCCGCCCGATGTGTCCGCCGCGGCGGGCCCTGATGTCAACGAGCAGGTTGCGCCGCTGCCGCCGCCGATCGAGATCAGGCCGGCGCCAGGTCTTCTGCTCGCTAAGCCGAAGCCGCGTCCGCCGATGGTGCTGGTGCCGCAGGCGATCAACCCGTAACATTCGCGCCCATGATGACGCTGCGCCAGGTCGAGGTCATTCGCGCCGTGATGGTCACGGGGACGATCGGCGGCGCGGCAAAACTGCTCAACGTGTCGGCGCCCGGCATCAGCCGGCTGGTCAAGTACACCGAGCGCTCCCTCGGCATCCGCTTTTTTCAGCGCCAGAACGGACGCTATTTTCCGACCCCCGAGGCGGAAAACATTTTTGAACAGATCAACGGCGTCTACAAGAAGGTCGACGATCTCTCCGAAATCATCTCGAAAATCGGCCGCGGCGGCCTGTCGGAACTGCGTATCGGCTCGGTGCCGAGCATTTCCCAGGTCATGGTGCCGCGCGCGATCGAGCGGGTCAGGCGGCGTTACCCGGATCTCGGCATCGACATCAACATTCTGAAGATCGAGGAGGCGATCGACTATCTGCTGCTTGGACGCGGCGAGTGCGTCGCCATGAGCTACCGGCTCGATCATTCCGGCCTCGATTTCATGCCGCTCGCCTCGGGCGAACTGTTCTGCATCGTGCCGCCTGGGCACGAACTCGCCGGCCGCAAGCAGGTCAGCGCCGCGGAGATGACGCGCTATCCGCTGATCGGCATCGATCCCAACGATCCCTACGGGCGGATCATGGCCGAGATCTTCGCGCGCAACAGACTGACCTACAACATCACCATCCGCGCGCGCTTCGGGACCACCGTGTGCGCGCTGGTCAAGGCCGGTCTCGGCATCGCCGTCATCGATCAGTTCACCGTCGCCCACGGCGGCTATCCCGGTGTCGAGCTATTGCGCATCGCCGAGCCCACCCGCTTCGACACCTATATCGCCGTGAAGCGCGGCGCGCCGCTGTCGCTGCATGTCGAATATTTCATCGAGGCGCTGCGATCGGAAATGCGCGCACTCGAACCGGGCCGGGACCGTGCGAAGGTCGCCGTGGCCAGGGCGCGAAGAAGATAACATTATGTTAAGTTTGCCGAATAAATGAGTAATTGTGTTAGATCACGGAAGCGCTATCGTCTTCGTCGTCCGATCGCGATTGCGCCGCGCGACAATTGACAGCACGAGACCAGAACCCTGTGTCCAGACGCCCAGCCATCGACCAGCAGCATTTTTTGACCGGCCTGATCGGGGCGCCGATCAAGCATTCGGCCTCGCCCGCGATGCATGAGCAGGCAGCCGACGCGCTCGGCGTGCGCTGCCACTACCAGCTCATCGAGGTCGCCGGCGCTGACCGCGCGCAATTGCGCGGCCTGTTGGACGGCGTGCGGCGTCTCGGCTTTGCCGGCGTCAACGTCACCTTCCCCTACAAGGAAGCGGTGGTCGATCTGCTCGACGAATTGTCGCCGCCCGCCGCCGAGATGGGGGCGGTGAATACCGTCGTGGTGCGGGGCCAAAAGCTGGTCGGGCACAACACCGACACGACCGGTTTTGAGCGCGCAGCATCGCCGCTTGTAGCAGAGTCCGGACATGGCGCCGTCGCCGTGATCGGCGCGGGCGGCGTCGGCAAGGCGATCGCGTTTGCGCTGGCGCGGCTCGGCGTCTCCGAAGTACGGATTTTCGACACCGACCGCACCAAGGCGGCTTCGCTCGCGAGCCTGATGGGCGCCTATCGCGGCATCTCGGTCGCCGGCAGCGTGGCCGACGCGCTGCATGGCGCGGTGGGGCTGGTGAACGGGACGCCGATCGGGATGCTTCCGAACACCGGCATGTCGGTGCCGGATGCGCTGCTGCATGATGGACTGTGGGTCGCCGATGCCGTCTATTCGCCGCTCTGGACGCCGCTGCTGCAGTCCGCCAAGACCAAGGGCGCGCGGATCATGACGGGGCGGGAGCTCGCCATCTATCAGGCCGCCGACGCCTTCGAATTGTTCACGGGGCTAAAACCCTCTTCGAGCGAAATGGGACGTGCGTTCGACGCCGTCATGGAAAAACGATCGGCTCCGCAAATGCAGCCCGATACCGCAGTTTGACGCGAGAAAGGCCATCAAGGCCGACACGACAAGGGAGGAGATGAGAATGAAGCCATTTGGTTTGGCAGCAATACTGTTCGCTACGTTGGTCGCCGGAAGCGCGTTCGCGCAATCGTCGGGGCCGATCAAGTTGGCCGATGTCGCCGAGCTTTCCGGCGGCGGCGCCACTGTCGGCAACAACTGG
>Ga0335071_10003089_pt1 | contig 17671 bp, 13 predicted proteins | sample Lox_Sample_15_FD_206724 | JGI IMG/M metagenome (GOLD analysis project Ga0335071, IMG submission 206724) | Soil microbial communities from Loxahatchee National Wildlife Refuge, Florida, United States - Lox_Sample_1.5 | ecosystem: Environmental > Terrestrial > Soil > Wetlands | place: USA... | reverse complement strand
AGGTCGGAGAATCTCAGCGTTCTCACACCCGTCTATGGTCTTCACAAGATCGAGCTGCACCTCGAACGGCAGTGATGTGGAGAAGCCGTTTACGTATATCTCATCGGTAGCTATCCCCTCTGGCTCAAGGAAGATCTGATGCCGCTCCTTATCAGAGAATTGCACGATCTTGTCCTCGATTGATGGGCAGTACCTCGGACCTACGCCACGAATGGCACCGGCGTAGAGAGGCGACCGGTGGAGATTACGCCGAATGATATCGGCGGTTCCTGCCGTCGTGTAAGTGATATGGCATGGAAGTTGGCCACCGATGCGTTCCAAGATCGAGCCAGTCGGGTACGGAGCATGGTGTTCCACGTAGAACATGTTGTCCGTATGCCGGTGAGCCTTGGACGCACCGTCTGGAGCATCGGCATGTTCCACGTGGAACAAGTCTTCCTTCCAGTGGGTGAAGTATGGGATAGGGTCATCACCAGGTTGAAGCTCCGTTCTAGAGAAGTCAATTGAGCGGCGTAGCAGCCTGGGTGGTGTTCCTGTCTTTAACCTGCCTAGCTCCAATCCAATCTCGATAAGTGAGGCCGATACGCCCATCGCCGCTGCCTCACCAGCGCGCCCGCCTGATTGCTGGTTCTGGCCGATATGTATCAGCCCTTTCAGAAACGTCCCCGTTGTTACGACCACGGCTTTGCTGTGGTACTGAACCTCCAATGTCGTTTCGACACCGTAAACCTGGCCATCGGCGTGCAACAGCTTGGAGCATTGAGCTTGTCTAAGATCGAGGTTTGGCTGCCGCTCGCAAATCCATTTTGTCCTGAACTGGTATGCCTTCTTGTCACATTGTGCGCGTGGCGCCCAAACGGCCGGGCCTTTCTTGCGGTTCAGCATCCTGAACTGCAGGCCGGTCATATCTGTTGTCTTAGCCATCTCACCGCCAAGAGCGTCTATCTCCCGTGCTAGATGTCCCTTCGCCAGTCCGCCAATGGCTGGATTGCAAGACATCTGGGCGACCGTGTCTGCGTTGATCGTCAGCAACAGCGTTTGGCAACCCATCCTGGCTGATGCCAGCGCCGCCTCAATTCCGGCGTGGCCGGCGCCTATGACGATGACATCGTATTCCTTTGGATACTTGAACATCTAATACGTCTTGTTCTAGTCAATTAACAGTGCTATTATGCATACGTTAACGATACCGATTTGCGGAATTACGCATTTAGGCACGTTATTCACGTGCTCACTGGCAAAACCATTTGCGGCATTCTGAGGATCATTTATCAACGCCGGATACCGTATCACACTACGGGAGCAGATGAAACCAGAAGAATAGGAGAGTGAGCACAACGGATCCACCGCTTCCAACCGCACCAAGCGTTGGGAGTCGCGGGGGCTCTGGCGTCAAGGACTGCCAATCAAACCCATGGCGGGGGCAAACCAGCCAAGGCTACAACCCACCCCCAGATAACCACGCCGAACCAGAGAAAGGCCTGCGTGGCGGCCCGGCGGCGGTTACGGGCTGCCGCCCCGGTATGTTGGCGATTGCTGAGGCGACCTCAACCCACCTGACGGACCATGTCCTGGCTGCCGTAGGGGTTGGCGACGCGCACTGTGCATTCAGGGTCATCCTGCCATTCACCGTCCACGATGAACCGGTAGGTATGTTTGCCTGCAGGGAGCGTCACGGCGGCGCTCCAAATCCCGTCCTTGCCTTTCTGCATGGGAATGCCGCGTTGTTGCCAGTGGGTAAAATCACCGACCAGCAGAACGCTCATTGCCGTCGGGGCGGAGAAACGAAACGTCTGTTTCGTTGGTATGTCCATTTGCCTTGCCATACATCACTGTCCTTTCCAGAACCCGGTATTTTGGGTTAGCGGCAGGAGCCCCGCGGGACCCGCCCCTGCGGCCGCGCTTTGTGCCTCGAGTTCAAGCAGCCCAAAGCCAACCATCTGCTCTTCCTGGTGACTAAAGAGTTGCGCCGCGCCGGCAGCTTGTCAAGCGGGAAAGAAGCGGAAAGACGCCGAAAAGTGGCGGGTCAGGCTTGGCGGGGTGGAGAGCGCCTCTCCTGCATGACGGGCCGGTTACCGGTGATCCCGGACGGGGAAGCGCCTGGCGGTCCGCGTTTCTGTGCTTGGAGGACGCGCCGGTATGGCATCAAATGAGTGCGATTCAGCCATGAACATCTATTGGCTCATGCGACCTTGCAATCAGGCATTTAGCCGCTGGCCCAAGGAAGGCTGGCCGACAGCACTCATCTTGGGCATCGCGCTGGCAGCCGGTTTCCTCTCCTCTTCTGCGGCGCAGGGCGAGAGCGCTAAGCCGCATTATTACGCCCATGATGCGGTGGTGGACTCGCATGGGGTCGTTGCGCCGTGGTACCGTGGGCTGAACGGCCAATACGATTTCCGGGTGCGCATCGCGGCAGAAACGCTCAAGCGCTACCCTTGGACGACGACCAACACCGCCGTCGCCGCCTATCCCGATTATGTATTCAGCGGGCAATGGCAGATTACCACCAACGGGATCATCGTGCCGAAGACCCCCAGCGATTGGGACAACGGCGACATCGGCCAGCGCTCAACCAGCGTGCTCATGGGCTTGGTGGATTATTACCGCTACAGCGGCGACCCGGCCGCGATCGCGCACCTGACCTATCAGGGCGATTTCCTGCTCGATTACTGCCAGACGCCGCCGGACCATCCCTGGCCGAGCTTCCTCATCAGTGTGCCCGTCAAGGGCAAGGCGTATGGGCGATGCAATACCAACGGCATGATCCAGCTCGATCTCAGCGCCAACATGGGCCAGGCCCTGCTGCGGGCGTATCAAGTCACCGGCAATCGCCGTTGGTACGACGCGGCCAGACACTGGGGCGACTTATTCGCCGCCCATTGCAATCTCGATCCTGCTGCGGACCCCTGGCCGCGCTACGCCAATCCAGCATGCGCCCCCTGGAAGGACAACAAGCAAACCGGCGGCGTGACGATGATCCTCGCGTTCCTGGACGAATTGATTCGCCTCGGTTACGCCGGTGAGGACGGCCAACTGCTCCGAGCCCGCGACGCCGGCCAGCGGTATGTGCGTGACCGATTGCTGCCGGCCTGGACGGCGGACGACACCTGGGGCCGCTATTTCTGGGACTGGCCCAATCCAACCCAGAACTGTTCCACCACGGCCGACGTGGCGGCTTACCTCATCAGCCACCCGCGCGAGTTCCCGAACTGGCGCTGCGACGCGCGGAACATCCTGACCCTGTTCCTCAACCGTAGCAGTGCGGCGCCAGGGTCGGGCGGCGACGTCTTCAATGGCGCGTGGGCTTATCCCGAATCCAGCTCGTGCTGCGGACGCTCGCTTTGGTATGCGCCGCTGCTGGTCGGTGCGGCCCTGGCGCAATACGGCGTCGCGGCCGACGATGCCTGGGCGCATGAGCTGGCCTATCGCCAGATGATACTCCAGACCTACGACATCCACGAGACCGGAGTCACGGAGGACAACATAGACGGCGGGGTCATCGTCAATGGCAGTTGGCTGAACATCGCCCATCCGCTGCCACTGCGCTGGGTGCTGGCGGCGATCGGGTGGCTGCCTGCGGAACTGGGCGCGAGCCGCGAGAACCACCTCGTTCGCTCCAGCGCGGTAGTTGATTCCATTTGCTACGGCGCCGGGCGAATTGCCTATTCCACGTTTGACGCCCCAACGAACACGACGGAAACGTTGCGGCTGTCGTTCGTCCCCAGCGGAATCACCGCCGACGGCCGCGCCCTTCGTCGGCGCCGCGATTTGTCGGCCGACGGTTACACGGTCAGGAAGCTGTCCAACGGCGACGCCATTATTCAGATCCGCCACGACGGGGCGAAGCGCGTGCTCGTGGTTGGCAAAGACCCGCAGCGCGTGCTGGGCGCCGACGCGATGAGTTTTGACCAGGCGTGGACGCCGGAACCAGACGCCGCCGCCTTCGGCGGGTCCACGCGGGTCGCGGCGATCAAGAACGCGTCCGTGACCGCGACATTTGCCGGCAACCAAGTGCGGTTGATTGGGCGCGCGGACCCGTTCGGCGGCAAGGCGGATGTGTTTGTGGATGGCGTCAAGCAACTCGTGTCCATTGACTGTTGGAACCCCTCACCGCGCAGCCAGCAGGTGCTCTTTTATAAGAACGGCCTTTCCCCGGATCCGCACAGTTTGCAGGTGGTGGCCCGCGGCACGAAGAATCCTTATTCCCAAGCCACGCGCATCTACGTGGACGCCGTGCAGTACTCCGCCGCCGACAAGGCGTGCAGCTTCCCGTCCGGCACCGGCCCCCACGGCCCGCAGCGGATGATTCTTGGCTATCCCAGCCGGCAGGATTATCGGGATGCCAACGGCCATTGGTGGCGTCCGGCGACGGAAATCGTGACGCGCCTGGCCGCCGGAAAGGACACGGTCGCGGCGTGCTGGTGGACCAATGCCGTCACCGAGCCGATCACCGGCACGTCCGACCCCGCGCTTTATCGCTACGGCTACCACGCCCGGGATTTCCGGGTGAATGTTACGGTGGGGCCGGGCAAATACTTCGTGCGGCTGAAGTTCGCAGCCACGCGCGGCATTGACACGCGGAGCAACCGTTTTGACGTCAGCCTCAATGGCCAGGTGGTCGTTCGCGATTTCGATGTCGCCGCCACCGCCGGTGGTCCTAATCGGGCGACCGATCTCGTTTTCAACCAGATCGCGCCCGAGAATGGCGTGATCAGCATCGGCTTCACCAGCGAACGGGTGGCTGATGGTGACCCAGCCGCGCACGGCGAAGCCTTTGTCCAGGCCATAGAGGTTGGACCCGGCTCCGGCGGCCAAGGCGCGACCGCAGTTCCGTCGGCGGGCGCCAGCCGTGATGCCCGTAACTGCGAGCGGACGCGTTCAGAAACACCTCGTTCGGTTCATAACTGAGCCGGGCGGGCGTTTCCTCGCTGCCGGACCATGCCTTCGCCAGGTAGCGGGCGCGTCGTACGCGGAGGGGGCGGGGCGACGAGAGCGAAGGACTGTCCGGGCTGCTATTTGTGATCGGGCGTGAGGGTGTTCGGCGGGCCGCCAATATCGCCGGGTGCCGTGCGCAGGAAATCCGCGACCACGGTCGCCATCGCTTTCACTCCCACCACCAGGCAGTCTTCGTCAATATCAAAACCCGCCGTGTGGACGGGGGCGGTGATGCCTTGGGCTTGATTACCCGAACCGAGCCGGAACAGAAAGGCGGGCACGATGCGCCCGTAGTAGGAGAAATCCTCTCCGCCCATGCGTTGGGGGATTTCCACGACGCGCGCCGAGCCGACGGCGCGCCGCAGCGAAGGCAGGGACTGCGCGACCAGTTGCGGGTTGTTCACCATGACCGTGGTAATGGGATGGTCCTGAAGGTCGTACGTCGCGCCGTAGGCCGAGGTGATCCCGGCCAGCGTCTCGCGCACTGAGCGCAGGACACTCTCCCGGGTCGCATCGCTGAACGTGCGGATCGAGCCTTGCAGCTTCACCTCGCCCGGGGTGTCGAAGGGGAGGTCGCCGCCATGGATGGACCCGATGGTCAGCAGCGCGGGATCAAACGGATCGGTGCGCCGGCTCCTGATGGTTTGCAAGGCGCTGAGGCATTCCGCCGCGACGACAATGGTATCCACGCCAAGCTGCGGTGCCGGACCCGGCGGCGCCTTGCCGCGGATGGTCACGGCGACGACGTCAATCGCCGCCTGCGCCGGGCCCGCGTGATAGCCAATCGTGCCGGCATCCAGTTCCGGCGAAACATGCAGCGCGAAGAGTGCCTGGGGACGGGGATTGTCCAGCGCGCCGGCCCGGATCATTCGCACGGCTCCGTCGGCGTCCTCTGACGGGGCGTTTTCCTCCGCGGGTTGGAACAGAAACTTCACGGTGCCGGGAAGCCGGCTGCGGATTTGGCTCAGCACTTCGGCCATGCCGAGCGCGATGGCGGTATGCGCATCGTGACCGCAGGCGTGCATGACGCCGGGCACGAGAGAACAGTAAGGAACATGGTTCGTTTCAAGGATCGGGAGCGCATCCATCTCCGCCCGGACGGCCACGACCGGCCCCGGCAAGCCGCCCCGCAGGAGCGCGATGACGCCGTGGCCGGCGACGTTGGTGCGGACTTCGTCCAGGCCCAGCGCCCGCAGGTGCTCCGCGACCACCCGCGCGGTGCGCGCCTCGGCATTTGCAAGCTCGGGATGCTGGTGGAAGTCGCGGCGCAGCGCCACGAGCGTTGGCCGGAGGCCCTCGGCCGCCTGGGCGATCTGGCTCGCTTGGGCGGCTGGGGCGTCGGCGGCGTTGGCGGTAGCGGGTAGCGACAGCGCCGGGGCGAGACAGACGCTTAGGGCGATGGGGGCGAAGGGCTGCAGCATTACTTGGCGCGCAGCAGCAGGACCGGCACGCTGATGCTGTGCTGGACGCGGCTGGCGGTGGTGCCGAGGAAGATGTCGGCGATGAACCGGTGGCCATGCGTGCTCATCGCCACGAGGTCGCACCCTTTCTGCCGGACCCATTTGACGATTTCCCGCACGGGGTCGCCGTACGCCAGCTCGCTTTCGGCCGGGACCCCAGCCGCCTGGAAATCCGCTCTCACCTTGTTCAAGTAAGCGGTGTCCTCGGTGATCTCGGGGCTGACGGCATCCGGCCCGTAGGTTCGCGCGGCCCAACCGTCGGCGACGTGGAGCAACACCACGCGGCTATGCGCCAGCTTCGCCAGCTCTTTCACGTGCTTGATGATCGCCACATCGGTGGATGTGCCGTCCAGCGTCACAAGGATGGTCTTATACAAAGCGCTCGCCTTTCGTGAATTCAGCCGCCGGTGATGACATGCCACGCCGACCTAAGGGAGTCCGGCAGTCCGCAGATGTCCATCACCGTAATAAGAATGGCGCTGCCCCAGCCGGCCAGCAAGAGAAACCAGCCGAGCCGCCAGTGGCCCAGGCGCTTGCGCGAGGAGGTAAAATGCAACAGCGGGTACATGGCGAAGGGGAGCTGCAGCGCCAGCACCACCTGGCTCAGCGTCAATAGATCATTGACGCTGCTGTCGCCGCGCAGGCCGATGATGACCACGGCCGGCACGATGGCCAGCATCCGGGTGATGAGCCGCCGCAACCACGGTTGAATCCGCCAGTGCATGAACCCCTCCATGACGACCTGCCCGGCGAGCGTGCCGGTGATGGTGCTGCTCTGGCCGCTGGCGAGCAGGGCGATCACAAACAGCGCGCTGGCCAGCGACGTGCCCAGCAACGGCGCCAGCGTCAGATACGCGATGCGAATCCAATCGCTGTCCGGGCTGAAGGTGACCACCTGGCCGCCGGCCACGGTGACGCTGGTCTTGCCGTAGAACACCAGCGCCGCCAGCACCATGATCGCCGCATTCACGAAGAAGGCCACGGTCAGGGCAACGACCGAGTCTATGGCGTTGAACCGGATCGCGCTGCGGACGGAGGCCTCGTCTTTCTGTAACTGGCGGCTCTGCACCAGGGCCGAGTGCAGGTAGAGGTTGTGCGGCATGACCGTCGCGCCGATGATGCCGATGGCCACGTAGATCATTCCGGGGTGGCGCAGGTTCGGCGTCACCAGGGCGCGGCCCATCTCGACGAAGTTGGGCTGGGTTTGCGGCAGCACGAAGATCTCCAGGAAGTAGCAGGCGCCAATGGTGGCGACCAGCAGCAGCACAACCGCCTCGATGGTGCGCATGCCGAACCGCTGCAGGCTCAACAGCAGCAGCACGTCGAGGCCCGTGATGATCACGGCCCAGAGCATCGGGATGTGGAACATCAGGTTCAGCGCGACGGCGCTGCCCAGCACTTCGGCCAGGTCGCAGGCCCCAATGGCCAACTCGCAAAACAGCCAGTTGGGCCACCGGGTCCACGCCGGGTACCAACTGCGGCAACATTGGGCGAGGTCTTTGCCAATCACGACCCCGAGCCGGGAGGAGATCACCTGCATGAAGATGGCCATCAGGCTCGCGAGGCCCACCACCCAGAGCAGACCGTATTTGAACTGCGCTCCGCCGGCGAGGTCGGTGCCCCAGTTGCCGGGGTCCATGTAGCCGACGCTGACCAGGATGGCCGGGCCGACAAACGCGCGCCACTGCCGCCAGAAACCGGCCTCGGGCGGCGGCACGGCGATCGTGCTGTGGACGTCTTCGAGGGAGGGGTGGCTCCCCGGCGGGACCGCGGCGCCCGCAGCCGGCTCCGGCTTCGGGGCGCCGGCGACGGTGGACTGGTCGCCACGTTGATCAGAGTGCGTCATGGGCGGCTCAAAGTTCCCAATGGAGCCGGGCGCCGAAAATCGAGACCGGCCCGCGGTCCCGGTTGAAGGCCGGATGGGTGATATACTGGTAATCCAGCGTGGCCTGAATGGTCTTCCAGATGTGGAAACTGTAGTAGGTCTCCAGGGCTTCCTCCCAGCCGTAATTCAACGCCCCGTCGCCCGCGAGAATCCCGGTGCCGCCCGCTTCGAAGAACTCCTGATGCACGTGCGAGATGGCATTCAGGACGCCGGCGACACCGAGGGTGTCCTCGGGACGGAGCCAGGCCGCGCCCTTGATGCTCACACCCGCAGTAGCGGTGCGATCTACATCGGTGAATACCCAGGCTTCGTGCTCCCCTTCACTCCAGCCCAGCCGTGAGAAGACGCCGATATTAGTAGCCACCTCCTGCTCGAAGTTAAGGCCGAAGCCGTATTTGAAGCGGTAAGTGCGCGTCGCCTTGATGTCGGCCGGGCGGGTCGGATTGTCCAGCGCCAACTGGTAGCTCCCCATATCTGCATGATTGAGGTAGGCTAGCCCGCGGACGGCGCCCGGGTGCTCCTGCACCGACCAGCGCCGCTCGAACTCCGTGACCATGCCCCAGGCTTTCAGGAAGTGCGGATCCAAGGCCGCGCCGTTGGCGCCCTCTGGCACTTGGTAAAGCCCGTAGCGCAGCGCCCACGCGGGCTGGTTGAGCTCGGCCGCAAACCCGGAGATGTATCCCAGCGGGTCAGCCGGATAATCCCAGGTTTCATTGGCCATGAACGCCCAGTTCATGAACTGCGTTCGCGGGTCGTTCGCATAGGCGTTATTGTCGAAGACGTCCTTGGCGCTCATCCGGCCGGCGGTGAGCGTGACCCGCGACACATCCCGCCGGCCCGCCAGCCAGAGCGGGTCGTCTTCCACGCTTTCTTCTTCACCGCCCAATCCGATCGTTTGCCGCACGAACAGGCGCGCGAGGTTCACATTCGGGACGTCGGTGCCGACGCGGAACGCCTCGCCGTTGGGGAACGCCTCCGCGCCGCGCGTGTCGCTCAGGCCGAATCCCTGCCACATCAAGCCGTCCGCGTGCGCTTCGGCGCCCCGCCACAACCGGGCACCCAGATACAGGTCGAGGGAGACCGTCTCCCGGAGATCGCCTTTGCTATCCAGGCTGTTCGGGCCCGAGTATTGGGCGGGGAAGTCGGGATTGCCTTGCACGATATCGGTGTTCTGGACGTGCCAGTTCCAGCTCTGTTCCGCGACTTTGGCCGGGGCTGCTACCGCCGCATCCTGCGCCCGGCTCGCGGCGCCGCCGGTGGCCAGCGTGGCCGCCACCCAGGCGGGCGCAACGCCCCGCCACGGCCGCCAGTCCCGCCGGCCAACGTTAGGTGGTTTGGTCATGCTTCTTCCTCTAGCGTGTCTCAAATATATAGTCAAATAGAATGTTTTAGCCCAAAAACAATTCCCGCGCCCAGCCGGAAGGGGGGAAACCCGAAACCCGAAACCCGAAGGCCGAAGGCTGACGGCCGAGCCGCCGCACTGAGTCGGGCCACCGGCGTGATCGCTCCGTGTTCGGATTTCGGTTTTCGGCCTTCTTTCGGCCTTCGGGTTTCGGCCTTCGGACTTGACCGAATCGCAACCGCACTAATCACCCCGCCCCTCCCCCGCCGGCCCGTCACAGAAAATCTGGTCATTGCGCACGCGCTCTGGTAGGAAAAGCCCGGTGAGCGCCAAACGTCGCAACTCAGTCCGGGCGGCCCCCAGCCGCTCGGAGTCCACGGAAGACCACCTGGAACGCATCCAGGAGTTGGTGGACCAGAAGGGCTACGCCCGCGTGGCGGACATCGCCGCGTCGCTCGACCTGAGCCGCTCGGCGGTCTCCAACATGGTGCGGCGGTTGGCCGCGCGCGGGTTTGTGAACTACGAGCGCTACCGCGGCTTCACGCTCACCGCCGAGGGCCGCGCCGTCGCCAACCACGTGAAGGTGCGCCATCATACGCTGACCGAACTGTTCGAGCTTTTGGGCCTGAGCCCCGAGACGGTCGAACAGGAAGTCGAAGTCATCGAGCACCATCTGCGGCCCGAGACCCTGCGGGTCTTCTCCCGCCTGGTGCGTTTCTGGCGCGCGCACCCGCAGCAACTGCAGTCGTTCCTGCGGCACGGCAAGCCCTAAGTCAAGAGCAGTCAAGGCCAGGTCGCCAGGCGCTTCGCCCGGCACGTAGCGCCATTTCATATCCCGGCCTCCGTCGCTCGTGAGCGACAGGACCCCTTGGATCAGGAGGAGCCTCTTCGGCTGAGCAAGCGCCAGTCTGGCTTACCAAAAGCCACCCAATTGGGCGATCCTACAACGAATAAACAAAGAATATACAAGGTATAATCAAAGTATAGACAAGGTACAAACAAGGGATAAACAAGGTATAAACAATATACAAACAAGGTATTCAGCCATTTGCTTGCGAGGTACTCTCGTGTTTATCCTTCGCACCCAGGCCGCAGTTTGGCCAGCCATAGAGGGAGGGGAACGTTGAGATACCTGCTCGCCATCCAGCGTAAGGTAGTGTGCTACAGATACTTATCCTCTGGAGTTGCCATCGGGTGAGGGGAGTATTCCAACCGGCGGGGAGGCGGGGCTTAGACCCAGGCTTTGCGAATCAGCCACATCTTAATGACCTGGGTGAGGCCGACATAGCAGAGCAGGGTGAGCAGCAGGAGCAGCCAAAAGAGCGGCGGCAGGGGCACGAAACCGAGCGTGGCGGCCAACGGCGAGTACGGCAGATACGCCCCAAAGGCCATGATGAGCAGGGTGGTCATGGTAAGCTGCCAGCTCGCCCGCGACTGGATAAAGGGCAGCAGGTTGGTCCGGATGACGTGGATAATGAGGGTCTGCGTCATCAACGACTCGACAAACCAGCCGGAGTGGAACAGCGCGGCGGCGTAAGTTGCATTTGGCCCGTCGGGGTGGGCGAAGCGCCCGGCCAGTTCCAGCGGGGGCGCGAGCCCGAGGTCGCTGCACTTAAAGAGAAACCACATCATCGCGTAGGTGGTGTAGTCGAAGATCGAGCTAATCGGGCCGATGAAGACAATGAACTTGGCGATCTCGCCCATATTCCAGGGCCGGGGCTTGGCAATCTGCTGTGGCCCGACGTTGTCGGTAGGAATGGGGACCTGGGAAAAGTCGTACAGGAGGTTGTTGGTGAGGATCTGGATGGGGGCCATGGGCGCGAACTTCAGCCAGGCGCTGGCGCCAATGACGCTGAACATATTGCCGAAGTTCGAGCTGGCGCCCATGCGGATATACTTGAGGATGTTGACGAAGACCTTGCGGCCTTCCAGCACGCCCTCCTCCAGCACCATCAGGCTCTTTTCCAGCAGGATGACGTCGGCCGATTCCTTGGCGATGTCCACGGCGTTATCCACCGAGATGCCGACGTCGGCGGCGCGCAAGGCCGGGGCGTCGTTGATGCCATCGCCCATGAACCCGACGACGTGGCCCTTGTGTTGCAGAGCCTGCACGATGCGCTGTTTGTGCGCGGGCGACAGGCGCGCGAAGACGTCGGTGGCTTCCACCGCCTCGGCCAGTTGCGAATCGGTCATCGTTTCGACCTGGCTACCGAGGACGATCTTCTGGGCATTGATGCCGACTTCGGTGCACACCTTGCGGGTGACGAGGTCGTTATCGCCCGTCAAGACCTTGACCGTGACGCCCTGCTGGCGCAGCACGGTGATCGCCTTGCCGGCGGTGTCCTTGGGCGGGTCAAGAAAGGCGAGATAGCCGGTGAGGACCAGTTCGGATTCATCGGCTTTGGAATAGGCGGCCTTCCTGTCCACCTTCTTCGTGGCCACGGCCAGCACGCGGAAGCCGTCGCAACTGAGGTCGTTGACCTGCTCAATGAGGTCGCCGACGAGGATGGGTTCCATCGGAAAGACGTCGCCGTCGCTTTCGAACTGGGTGCACTTGGCAAAGACGGCCTCCGGGGCGCCCTTGGTCAGCAGCTCGCGCTGGCCATCGGGCCCCTCGACCACGACGGACATCATGCGGCGGGTGAAGTCGAAGGGGATTTCGTCCACTTTGGTGAACTTATCGAGCGCGAGCGCGCCGTGCAGCTCCTGGTGGTGCAGCACCGCGCGGTCGAGGATGTTCTTGAGGCCGGTCTGGAAGTGGCTGAGCAGGTAGGCATCCTGCAGCACGGTCTGGCTCTCGCTCTTGAACACGTCGCAGTAGAGCTCGAGGATGACGTGGTCGGCGGTGAGCGTGCCGGTCTTGTCGGTGCAGAGCACGTTCATGGCGCCGAAGTTCTGGATTGAGTTGAGGCGCTTGACGATGACCTTCTTGCGCGACATGGCCAGGGCGCCCTTGGAGAGGCAGACCGAGACAATCATCGGCAGCATCTCCGGGGTCAGCCCCACCGCCACCGAGAGCGAGAAGAAGAAGGCCATCCTCCAATCCTGTTTGGTCCAGCCATAGATGACGAAGACCAGCGGCACCATCACGAGCATGAACCGGATCATCAGCCACGTGAAGCGGTTGACGCCCCGGTCAAAGGCCGTCTCCACCTGGCGGGTGGCGAGGCTCTTGGCGACCTTGCCGAAGTAGGTTTGGGCGCCGGTGGCGACAATCACCGCCGTGGCCGAGCCGCTCTCGACGCTGGTGCCGAGGAAGCAGGCGTTGCAGCGCTCGATGGCCGAGACGTTGCCGCGCAGGTCGGCGGCCTCCGTCTTCTCGACGGGCATGGACTCGCCGGTCAGCGTGGCCTGAATGACGAACAGGTCCTTGGCCGAGAGGAGCCGCACGTCGCCCGGGATCATGTCGCCGGCGGAGAGCTTGACGATGTCGCCGGGAACGAGCTGCTGCAGCGGGATTTCGCGGGCCTGGCCGTTGCGCACGACGGTGGCGGTGACGCTGATCATGGCCTTGAGTTTGGCGGCGGCGGTGTCGGCCTTGGTCTCCTGGATGAACCGCAGCGAGAGGCCCAGGACGACCATGAGCAGCATGACCACGCCGGCCCGGGCATCGCCTTCGGGCGCGACAAAGGAGATGATCGCCAGGATCAGCAGCAGGATGACCAGCGGGTTGCGGGCGGCGATGTAGAGGCGCTGCAGCCAGCCTTCATGCTTTTCGCGGCCGACCTCGTTGGGGCCGTACTGCTCAAGCCGCGCGGCAGCTTCCTCCTCCGTGAGGCCGGCGGGGGAGGTGCCGAGCAGGCGCAGGACCTCGGGGCTGTCCTTGGTCGCCGCATCGCGGCCAAGGTCGGGCTGGCTGGTCTGGTTCGCGCTGGTCAATGCCGGCATAGACTCGTTTTAAGGCGTGCCGTCCAAGATTGTCTCTCGCGGGCGGTTCGTCCACCCCAAACTGGCGCGCCCGGCACTTGCGCAAGCCCCCCGCGCATGGAAGACTGTTTGACTCAAATTAACAGACATTTGGATTAACACAGACTATGGTTCAACTGATGGCAGAGCCGGCAACGAAAGAGACGGAGCCCTACCTGGAAACCTTTGAGCGGTTTGCCGGGCAGGCGAAGCAGCCGACGTGGGTGTTCCCGCTGCGCAAGGCGGGCATTGCCCGCTTTGCCGAACTGGGCTTTCCGACCCTGCAACAGGAGGACTGGCGGTTCACGAACGTGGCGCCGATCGCCAAGCTGCCCTTCCGACCAGTCTTGAAAGGCACGCGCGACAGCCTGACCCCGGAGGCGGTAGCCGAGCTTACCTTCGGCCAGTTGGCCGCGCGACGGCTGGCGTTTGTAAACGGCCATTACGTGCCGGCACTCTCGTCCGCGCCTGGGCCGCTGCCGCCGGGCGTCATTGTCAGCAACCTGGCGGCGGCGCTGGCCAGTGACTCCGCGCTGGTCAAGGAGCGCCTGGCGCGCTCGCCCCAGGGCGAAGACAACCCCTTTGTCGCGCTCAATGCGGCCTTCTTCCAGGATGGCGGGTGGATTTACGTTCCCGCGGGCCAGTGCTTGGAGACGCCGGTGCATTTGCTCTTCATCTCGACGACGAAGGAGGCCGGGGCCACGGCGCACCCGCGCAACCTGATCGTGGCCGAACGGGCCAGCCAGGTGACGGTCCTCGAAAGCTACGTCAGCCTCGCCGAGGGCGCCTATTTCACGAACGCGGTGACCGAGGTGGAGCTGGGCGAAGGGGCAAGGGTGGAGCACGTGAAGTTCCAGGACGAGAGCCGCAGCGCCTATCATATCGCGGCGATCCACGCCCAGTTGGGGCGGAGCTGCAATTTCATCTCGCACTCGATCGCCACGGGGGCGCGGCTGTCGCGGAATAATATCCGCACCGCCCTGGCCGGCGAAGGGGTCGAGTGCATCCTGAACGGGCTGTACCTGACGCGGGGCGACCAGTTGGCCGATCATCACATGGTGGTCGAGCACGCGCAGCCGCATTGCAACAGCCATGAGTATTACAACGGCATCCTCGATGGCCGCTCCAAAGGCGTGTTCCATGGGCGCATCCTGGTGCGGCGGCCGGCGCAGAAGACCGACGCCAAGCAGACCAACAAGAACCTCCTGCTCTCGGAAGACGCGACGGTGGACACGAAACCGCAGTTGGAGATTTACGCGGACGACGTGAAGTGCACCCACGGTGCGACGGTGGGGCAGTTGAACGAGGAGTCGGTCTTTTACCTGCGCGCCCGGGGCATTGGCGCGGAGACGGCCCGGCGCATGTTGATTCATGCCTTCGCGGGCGAAATCATCGAGCGCATCCGGCACGCTCCGGCGCGGGAGGAGCTGGATCGGTTGGTGTGGGAGCGGCTGGAACAACACCCGCGGGTGGGAGAGAAAAGCGGTGTTTGACGAACTGAGTGATCTTTATCAGCAGGTCATCCTCGACCACTGCCGGCAGCCGCGCAATTTCCACGAACTGGCGGGCGCGACCTGCTCGGCCCAAGGCCATAACCCGCTGTGCGGCGATCAGTTGAAGCTCTTCCTGGCGCTGGAGGGGGACGTGGTCAAAGACATCAGCTTCGTCGGGGAAGGCTGCTGTATTTCCAAGGCCTCGGCCTCGCTGCTGACCGAAGCCGTCAAAGGCAAGACCAAAGGCGAGGTGCAGCAGATGTTCGACCTGGTCCACGAGATGGTGACGACCGGACGGGTGGTGGGGAACGTGGGCAAACTGGCGGTGTTCGCCGGGGTCCACAAGTTTCCGGCACGCGTCAAGTGCGCGATCCTGTCCTGGCACGCGGTGATGGCCGCCCTCCAGGGCGAGGGCCAGCCGGTCAACACCGAGAATGATGAGACGTGATCGGGGGCGGCCCGCCCGGTGCATCCATTGGGCCAGCGCCTTGAGGTGCCGCCGGCGAGGCGACAAGCACCGCCGCATCGGCTATACTTTCGTTTGTTGATAATATGAGTAGTGATGAGCCAATCACCTTAACCCGCGACGTGGAAGCCGCCATCATCCCGGTCGGCGACCGGGTGACCTTGCAAAAGGGCCAGCAGGCCTATATCACGCAAACGCTGGGGGGCAGCTACACTGTGATCGTGAACGGCAACATGTTCCGCATCGAGGGCCAGGATGCCGATGCGCTCGGCATGGAAGTGGCCGCCAAGCCCGCCAGCACCGGCACGCCGGTCACGCAGGAGGTGCTGGAGAAGGAAGTCTGGAACCAGTTGCGCTCCTGCTACGACCCGGAGATCCCAGTCAACATCGTGGACCTTGGCTTGATCTACGATTGTCATATTACCCCGCTCGCCCAGGGGACCCATCGCGTGGAGGTGAAGATGACGCTCACCGCGCCGGGCTGCGGGATGGGGCCGATGCTCGCCCAGGATGTGCAGAACAAGGTGCTCAGCCTGGAGGGCGTGGACGACGTGGCCGTGGAGCTGGTCTGGGACCCGCCCTGGAACCAGGGGATGATGACCGAGCAGGCGAAGCTGCAGTTGGGGATGCTCTAGGCCGGGTTATGATCGCGCAAACCGCAGGTCCAAGAATGAAGAAGAAGGCAGTGAACTGGTCCGCCGTCCGGGCCGATTTCCCCATCCTGGACCAGACCGTGCATGGCCAGCCGTTGATTTACTTCGACAACGCCGCCACCACGCAGAAGCCGCGCGCGGTGCTGGAGGCCCTGCGCCGCTACTACGAGCAGGACAACGCCAACGTCCACCGCGGCATTCACGAGTTGAGCAATCGCGCCACCACCGCCTTCGAGGCCGCGCGGGCGCGGGCCGCCCGGTTCATCAACGCCCGCAGCGCGGACGAAATCATCTTCACCCGCGGCACCACCGAGGGCATCAACCTCGTCGCGTCGGCGTGGGGCGCGAAGCACATCCAGGCCGGTGACCGGATCCTCCTCACCGAAATGGAACACCACAGCAACATCGTTCCCTGGCAGCTCCTGGCCGAGCGCACCGGGGCGGAGCTGGTTTACCTGCCCATCACCGGCGATATCGGCCTGCTCGACCTCGAGCGCCTGGAGCAGCACCTGGCCAAGCGGGTGAAGCTGCTGGCGCTGACTCACATCTCCAACTCGCTGGGCACGATCAATCCCGTGGCGGACCTCTGTGCGCGGGCGCGCCAGCTCGGCGTGACGACGCTCGTGGATGCCGCCCAAAGCGCCGGGCACCGGCTGATTGATGTCCAGGAGATCGGCTGCGATTTCCTGGCCTTCTCGGGCCACAAGATGTGCGGGCCGACGGGAATCGGCGTGCTGTATGGCCGCCAGGAAGTGCTCGCCAACATGGAGCCGTACCAGGGCGGCGGCGAAATGATCCTCAACGTGGATTTCCAGCGCAGCACCTGGAAGCACGCCCCGCACAAGTTCGAGGCGGGCACCCCGGACATCTCCGGCGCCGTCGGGCTGCACGCCGCGATGGATTACCTCGACGAGATCGGGCGCGTGAACATCGCCCAGCACGACCAGGAACTCGGCGCCTACGCCTACGCCCAGCTCGCCCGGCTGGCGCAGGGCATCCGCCTGTTCGGGCCGCATATCGGGCGCGCCGGCCTGGTGAGCTTCCTGTTGAAAGGCGTCCACGCGCACGACGTGGTGACCGTCGCCGACCAGCGCGGGGTCGCCCTGCGCGGCGGACACCATTGCAACCAGCCCTTGATGCGCAAGCTCGGCGTTGAATCCACGGCCCGGGCCAGCTTCTTCTTCTACAACACGACGGCGGAGATAGACCGCTTCGTGGATGTGCTGGGGGAGATTCGCAAGTTCTTCGGCGTGGCCTAGGGCCGGCGCCAGGCGTTCGGCCGCTGTCCCATCACTGAACAGCGGTTGGTGGAAAGTGGACAGCCGGTCCCCGGCGCGGTGCGGTTGGGAAGGTGCGCCCGCGCAAACTCCATCGGCCCGTCTCTGGTCCTGCTTGGCACCCCGGTTGCTTTCGGGAAGGCATGATGGATCTTGCGCTTAATGTGTTGGCGCTGGTTGCCGGCGGACTTGCGCTTCAGCTTTATTCTGCTTCCCGGACTCCAGTCGGCTATCAAGACGAACACGGTTTCCAC
>Ga0335071_10003088_pt1 | contig 17673 bp, 13 predicted proteins | sample Lox_Sample_15_FD_206724 | JGI IMG/M metagenome (GOLD analysis project Ga0335071, IMG submission 206724) | Soil microbial communities from Loxahatchee National Wildlife Refuge, Florida, United States - Lox_Sample_1.5 | ecosystem: Environmental > Terrestrial > Soil > Wetlands | place: USA... | reverse complement strand
AGAGCTGCACGGCCAGAGTCGCCGTGCGACCTTCGAGCGAAGCTCGGACGGTGGACGCACGTGGCGTCTCACAGGGTTCCCGTTAAATGGCTCGAACTTCCTGGTGGCGAGCCTCGCAATCGATCCGTCGAACCCGCGGGTCCTTCTCGCCGCCGTCAACGACTTTAGCGTGGGTATCAGCACCTATCGGAGCGTTGATGGCGGAGATACGTGGCAGCTGGTGCCGACCGCTACTTCATACGCCGGGCTTGTGTTTGATCCGCTGTCCCCAGGGGTTGTCTATGGGGTTGGCTTGAACGGACTGACGAAGAGCGTCGATCACGGTGAAACGTTCGTTCCGGTCACGTCGAACCTGGGGTCAATGTCCGTCCTTGTCCTTTCACCTACCAAGCCCGGCAGATTCTTTGTTCTGAGCGTCGGCACTGCCTTTGCGAGCTCGGATTTCGGCGCCTCCTGGGAGCCTCTCCAGAGCGGCGGCGGTTTCCCATACCTGAACGGGCTCGCTATCGACTCGACTGGCCGCTTCCTCCATGCGCCGGACGTTTCCGAACGCGTCTACGACTATCAGCTTACCGATCCGCTCACACTCAACGCCCCATACCCATTCACCGTCACGCTTTCAGCCACCGACCAGCGCACGGGCCGCACGGGTTCCGGCGTGGCGACACGGGTCAACGATCTCTGGGGCTGGTTCTCGATCCCGGCGATCACGAACAATCCCAACAATCCGGAAGTCTTCGTCAAGCTGCTCGACGGGACGGCTTTGAATGGCAGCTACTGGTTCTTCTATGGCGGGCTGACGGATCTCGAGTACACGCTGACGGTCAAGGACGACACGACAGGCCAGCAAAAGACCTACACGAAGCCCGCCGGCAGCGAGTGCGGCGGGTCGGACACAGCGGCATTTACGCCATGAGAAGGCTCCTGGGGCTCGCCACGCTTCTCTGGTTCGCCAGCGGTTTCGCGCGCGCGGGCGTCGGCGTGTGGACGCCGTCCGCGAACTCCTACGAGTCGCCCGTCGCCGTCGGTCCCGGCGGATCCATCTATCAGGGCTGCGGGGAACTCGCCTGCAGGAGCGTGAATCACGGAATCACGTGGCAGCAGCTCCCGCAGCCGGGACACGACTTCGGCTCCTATCCGCTTGCCAACGTGCTCGCGATAGACCCGGCGTCCGTGATCTACCTGGCCATCAACACGGGAGGCCTGGGAGAGGTCGTGTCCTTCGTCGAGGCCAGCCGGGATGGCGGCAACACGTGGACGGATCTCATGCCGGAGCTGTTCGGAACGAATTTGGTGCGATTGGCGGTCGATCCGTCGTCCTCGAGCACGCTGGTTCTTCTCGCCGGGCTCGAGAGCGGCGCCGACACGGTCCCGGCCAGTGGTCGCCTGAGCCGCAGCACCGACGGGGGAGCTCACTGGAACGAGATCGATCAGGCTCTCGTCGGGCCGATCGGGGCGGGCTCCGTCACGGCGTTTGCCATCGATCCGCAGTCGTCCGGCCACCTGGTCGCGGCGTCGGCGCTCGTCGATCCCATCTCGGGAGTTTCTTCGAGCCCCGCCTTCTACACGTCCGGCGATGGCGGGTCGACATGGACCCGCACGGCCGGGAACCCTTCCGGAGCGATCGCGACTCTGGCCGTCGACCCGTTCCGCCCGTCGGTCGTCTATGCCGGTGGCCACTCCGGAATCGTCCGCAGCACCGACGGAGGCGCGACGTTCATCGCCACGGGCGGCGTGCCGACGACTCAGATCGTGCCGGACCCCCTCCATCAGGGGCGGCTTTACGCGTCGACGGTCGGCAGCGGTGTGCTCACCAGCAGCGACGGCGGAACGACATGGACGCCGATGAACGCCGGACTCTCGAGCCTCACCGTGGACTCGATCGCCCTGGATGCCGCCAGCGGCTATCTCTACGCCGTGACGCCCGCGGGCACATTCGTTTACCAGCTTCCGAGCCCGGCCGCGCTCCAGTTGAACGCCGCGCATCCTTTCACCGTGACCCTCGCCGCGACCGACCAGCGCACCGGCCGAACCGGCGCAGGCGTCGCCACACAGGTCAACGACCTCTGGGGCTTTTTCTCGATCCCGGCGATCACCGGCAATCCGAACAACCCCGAAGTTTTCGTGAAGCTTCTCGACGGGACGATGTTGAACGGGAGCTACTGGTTCTTCTACGGCGGCCTGACGGACCTCGAGTACACGCTGACGGTCAAGGACGACACGACGGGCCAGCAGAAGACGTACACGAAACCCGCCGGCAGCGAATGCGGCGGGTCGGACACGGCGGCCTTTGCGCCATGAGACGGTTGATCCTGCTCACGGGCGTTCTCGCACTCCCGAGCGTCTCCGCTTTGGCCGCCCCGTCGGACCTTGCTGCGGTTCCCTGCCAGGGATGGGCGGCGGACATTCCGCGGGTGGGCCCCGGAATCGACGACCTGTCCTGTTACGCGTTCCAGGCCGTCGCCGGCGAGCTGATCGAGGCTTCTTGCTCGGCGGAGGGCGTGGCGCTCAACGGGGTTCCCTACCCGATGAGCTGTCGGGTCTGCTTCGGGCCGGCGGGCGCCAGCGCGTCGGAGGCGTATGGCGTCAGCTCGCTGCTGCAGAGCACGCAGTCGACCGGTGCCTACACCTTCGCGGTCGCCTACGACGGCCGGCAGAGCTTCTTCGCCGACGAGAAGTTCCAGTTTCAAGTCGTGTCGCGGCCCACGTGCGTCGCCGACGCGAACTCGCTCTGCCTCGGCGATTGGCGCTTCCGCGTGAGCGCGACCTACGTGGCCGCCGACGGCTCGCTCCGAAACGCGATGCCGGTGCCGCTGACGACCGACTCGGGCTACTTCTACTTTTTCGATGCGTCGAACGTCGAGCTCGTCCTCAAGGTCCTCGACGCCTGCGCGTCGGACGGTGAGTGGTGGGTCTTCGCGGCGGGGCTGACGGACGTGGGAGTCACGCTGACGGTCCTCGACACGACGACCCACGCGCAGAAGGTCTACACGAATCCGGCGGGCCAGGCCTTCGCGCCGATCCAGGACACCGCGGCGTTTCCCTGCCCCTAGGGCTGCGTCAGCAGGTAGACGGCGAAGCTCGCGAGCCAGTGCTCGCCGGCGTAGTCGCCGGAGGAGACGCGGGCGAGCCCGGCCGCTTCGTGCGCGGCCGCGGCCTTCAGCAGCACCGGGCGCCGCGCGTCCGACGGCGGCAAGCCCTGCGCGATGCCCTTCAACATCCACGCGCGCGAGAGGTTCAAGCCGTCCCAGTGGACGAGCTTGGGGTCCGTCGGGTCCGTCACCGTCACGGGCGTCAGCGGGAACGTCTTGTGCGCCGCGACCTGCGGCAGGAAGCGCTTGAGCCAGCGGCCGTACTCCCTGGGCGTCAGGACGCGGCGCATCAGGTCCGCTTCCGCGAGGCACGGGGACAGGAAGTCCTCGCCCGACGGCTCGTAGGCGAGCGGACACCCGCGGTCCTGGCCGTAGTAGAAGCTCGCCCGCGAGATCAGGATCTTCTCGAGGTCCGGGCGGCCGACGGCCCGCGCGTAGTCGAGCGCGAGCGCGAGCGCGAAGGCGGTGTTCGGGTGAACGCCGCTGCGAACCGGGAGCGTGAGCCTGGGCAGGTAGTCGTGGAGGTGCTGGACGACCGTGTCCTCGAGCGGCTTGACGTGCGCGCGCCACGCTTTCGACTCCGCGTCGTCGGCGGCCGCGAGGTCCGCGGCGAGGCGCAGGGTCCAGGCCCAGCCGTACGGGCGCTCGAAGGTCCGCGCGGCGGGCGAGTCCAGGTACTTCGTCTCGGCGGCGATGGCCTGGTCGGTGAAGTGCGCGTCGAGGCCCGCCCGGATCCGATCCGCGGAAGCGACCGAGGGCGCGGCGTGGAGAAGCCGCACGAGCATCCAGTGGCCGTGCACCGACGAGTGCCAGTCGTAGCAGCCGTAGAACGCGGGATGGAAAGCCCGCGGCGGCTGCACGTCCGAGGCGCCCTCGAGCACCTGCTCGGGCTTGTTCGGGTACTCGCGGTCGAGGCAGGCGAGGGCGAGCTTCGCGAAACGGTCGGCCGTCGCCGAGTCGACCTCGGCGCGCAGGCCGGCGGCGGCGAGCAGGGCGACAGCCGCGATTCCGGCGGCGCGCCTCACCACGACAGCTTTCTCCGGTCGGCGGGGACGCGCTCGATGGGCTCGAGCGTCTCGGCGAGACACCACGCGACGACCGCCGCGGCGGCGGCGGCGCGGTCGAGGTCCTTCGGCACGATCTTGTCGAAGGTGTCGTTGGCCGTGTGGTGGAAGTCGAAGTAGTCCGACGCGTCCTGCGCCAGGCCGACGAGCGGCACGCCGGCCGGCAGCAGGCACGAAATGTCGGCACCGCCTTCGCCGCCGACCGTCAGCGCGCCCGCGTCGAGAGGTCCGAGGAGCGCGGCGACCTGCTCGAAGAAGCCCGCGGCGGAGGAGCCGGCGCGCCACGAGAGGCCGAGCGGGCGACCCGTCCCCTGGTCCGCCTCGAGGGCGGCGACGTGGTGCGCGAGTTCGGCCTTGTGCGTCTCCGCGTACGTCCTGCCGCCGGCGAGCCCGTTCTCCTCGTTGGCATAGAGGACGACGCGGACGGTGCGCCGCGGCTTCTGCGGCAGCGCCGCAATCTGCCGGGCGGCCTCGATGACGATGCCGCAGCCGGCGCCGTCGTCGATCGCGCCGCGCCCGAGGTCCCACGAGTCGAGGTGCGCGCCGAGCAGGACGATCTCGCCCGGCTTCTCGCGCCCCGGCACGTCGGCGACGACGTTGGCCGACTCGCCGTACGGCAGCGCGCCGCAGGCGAGCAGGAAGCGCACGCGAACCGGTCCGCCCAGGGATGCGAGGTGCGCGAGCAGGTCCGCGTCGGGAATCGAGACGGCGGCGGCCGGAATCGCCGGGGCGTCGGCGGCGTAGTCGACGCCGCCCGTGTGCGGGAGGCGGTTCGTGTCGGTCCCGATCGAGCGCACGAGCACGCCGACGGCGCCGAACTTCGCGGCGCGCGAGGCGCCTTCGGAGCGGTAGACGACGCTCTTCGTGTACCCGGATCCGTCCCGCGTCCGCTCGGTCGGCACGTCGTAGAAGACGATCCGGCCGCGGGCGGCGCTCTTCTTCGCCTCGAGCTGGTCGAAAGACGTGATGCGGAGGACCTCGGCCTCGAGGCCGCCGGGCGAGGTCGGGACGCTGCCGCCGAGGGCCGCGAGGGCGAGCTTCTGCGAGACGGGGGCGGTGACCTCGCCGCTCTCCGCGGTGCGCACCCAGACGGGCACCGTGACCTTCTCCGCCCGCACGTTCGCGAACCCCAGCTGGCGGAGCATCGACAGCGTCACGGCGACGGCCGCGCGGTCTCCGGGAGAGCCGGCCAGCCGCGGCCCCGCCCTTTCGGTGATTTCGCGGACCCACTCCGGGGCACGGGATCCCGCGGCCACCCGGTCGCGGAGCGCCGCCGCCGCCGCCGCGCTCTCGGGCGGCAACGGCGCCGCGTCGGTCCCGGCCGCCGCGGCGGCCGCCGAGAGGACGATCAGGGCGAAGAGCCCGGTTCGCGGTGAAGACGTCAAGGGTTTTGCCTCGTGCCGGTTGGCGAATGCTATCAGGGCGAGCCTCTTCGGGACCCCGCGGATTCGCCATAGAATCCCGCTCCTCATGGCTACCCGAACGCCCGAATCCGACGTCGAAGAGCTCGCCTCCGAGTTCGGCGGCAACGCCAGTTACGTCGCCGAGCTCCTCGCGCGGTACCGCGCCAACCCGGCGGCGGTCGACGACGAGTGGCGGCGCTACTTCCGCGAGCGGTTTGGCGAGCCGGCCGCCCCGGCGCCGGCTCCCGCCGCGGCCGAACCCGTCCGAGCCGCCGCCGCGGCGCCCACCGCGCCGTTTCCACCGTCGGTGCCGCCGATCGACGGCGAGCGGGTGCCCCTTCGCGGCGGCGCCCTGCGCATCGCCGAGAACATGGAGGCGAGCCTCGGCGTCCCGACCGCGACGACGCAGCGCCAGGTTCCGGTCAAGCTCGTCGACGAGAATCGGCGGCTGATCAACGACTACCGCGCCTCGATCGAGCAGTCGAAGATCTCGTTCACGCACCTCGTCTCGTGGGCCGTCATCCGGGCCCTCGAGGCTTTTCCGGGGATGAACGACGCTTACGACGGCAGCGGCCCCGAGCCCGCGCGGGCGCGGCGCGAGGAGATCCGCTTCGGTCTGGCCGTCGACGTCGCCAGGGCCGACGGCTCGCGGACGCTCCTCGTCCCGAACGTCAAGGGCGTCGAGAAGATGAGCTTCGCCGAGTTCGCGGCCGCGGCCGACGACGTCGTCACGCGCGCGCGCACCGGCAAGATCAAGCTCTCGGATTTCGAGGGCACGACGCTCTCGCTGACGAACCCCGGCACGCTCGGCACGACGGCGTCGGTGCCGCGCCTGATGCCCGGCCAGGGCGCCATCATCGCGACCGGCGCGATCGAGTACCCGGCGGAATTCTCGGCGATGGCGCCGGCGACGCTCTCGCGCCTGGCGATCTCGAAGGTCGTGACGTTCACGTCGACCTACGACCACCGCATCATCCAGGGCGCGGAGTCGGGCGCGTTCCTCGCGCGCGTCGAAGAGCTGCTGCTCGGCCGGCACGGCTTCTACGAAGGCGTCTTCGGCGACCTCGGCATCCCGTTCCGGCCGTTCCGGTGGGAGGCCGACAGGAACCCCCCGCTCGCCTCCGATGGCCATCCCGACGAGATCGCCAAGCAGGCGCGCGTGCTCGAGCTGATCAACGCTTACCGCGTGCGCGGCCACCTGATTGCCGACATCGACCCGCTCCGCACGCGGACGATCGCGCACCACCCGGAGCTCGAGCTCGAGACCTACGGCCTGACGATCTGGGACCTCGACCGCGAGTTCTGGACCGGCGGGTTGAAGGGCGGCGACCGGCTGCCGCTGCGCGAGATCATCGCCGTGATGCGCCGCGTCTACTGCGGCAAGGTCGGCACCGAGTACCGCCACATCTCGAGCCCGACCGAGAAGTACTGGGTGCGCGAGCGCATCGCGGCGGCGACGGCGGGAGAGCCGCCGCTGCCGAAGGAGCTCCGCGTGGCGCTCCTGAAGAAGCTGATCGCGGCCGAGGAGTTCGAGCGCTTCCTCGGCACGAAGTTCCTCGGCCAGCGGCGCTACTCCGTCGAGGGCGTCGACACCGCGATCCCGCTGCTCGACCGGCTCGTCGAGGGCGCCGCGGCGCGCGGCGTGGACGAGGTCGTCATCGGCATGGCCCACCGGGGCCGGCTCAACATTCTGGCCAACGTCGTCGGCAACTCCGCCGAGCGCATCTTCTCGGGCTTCGAGGGCGTGGTCCACCCGGACTTCCCGGCCGACGAGGGCGACGTGAAATACCACCAGGGCGCGCGCACCGTGCGCCGCGCCGAGTCGGGCCGCGACGTGATCGTCCAGGTCGAGTCGAACCCGTCGCACCTCGAGGCGGTCGACCCCGTCGTCGAGGGCGTGGCGCGCGCCAAGCAGGAGCGCACGGCCGGCCACGGCCCGGCGGCGTGGAAGCGCGTCCTGCCGGTCCTGCTGCACGGCGACGCGGCGTTTGCGGGACAGGGCATGGTCGCCGAGGTCCTGAACCTCGCCCAGCTGCCGGGCTACCGCACGGGCGGCACGATCCACGTCGTCGTCAACAACCAGATCGGCTTCACGACGCCGCCCTCGAAGGGACGCTCGTCCGTCTACTCGACCGACGTCGCGAAGATCAACCAGGTGCCGATCTTCCACGTCAACGGCGACGACCCGGAGGCGGCCTACCGCATCCTCGAGATCGCGCTCGACTACCGCCAGGAGTTCCACAAGGACGTCGTCATCGACCTGATCGGCTTCCGCCGCCACGGCCACAACGAGGGCGACGAGCCGACCTACACGCAGCCCGTCATGTACCGCGCCATCGAGGCGCACCCGGGCGTGCGGACGCTCTACGCGCGTCGGCTCGTCCGCGACGGCGTGCTGACGGAGGAACAGGTCAAGGAGCTCGAGGCGCGACAGCTCGCCGAGTACGAGACGGCCCTCGCCGCGGCCAAGCAGGCCGCGCAGCGCTCGGGACCGCCCGCGCCGCCCGCGCCGAAGGGCGAGGGCGAGATCGTCGAGATCGAGACCGGCGTGCCGCGCGAGACGCTCGCGCGGATCGGCCGCGTCCTGACGACGGTGCCGCAGGGCTTCCACTTGAACCCGAAGATGGTCCAGCAGCTCGCGCGCCGCGCGAAGATGGCCGAGGGCTCCGTGCCGCTCGACTGGGGCACGGCCGAGGCGCTCGCGTTCGGCTCGCTGCTGCTCGAAGGCACGCCCATCCGCGTCAGCGGCCAGGACTCGAGCCGCGGCACGTTCTCGCACCGCCACGCGCTCCTCCATGACTCGCTGACCGGCGAAATCTGGGGACCGCTCGCCACGCTCGACCCGAAGCAGGCCCCGTTCGAGGTCTCGGACAGCCCGCTCTCGGAGTTCGCCGTGCTCGGCTTCGAGTACGGCTACAGCGTCGAGTGGCCGGAGGCGCTGGTCCTCTGGGAGGCCCAGTTCGGCGACTTCGCCAACGGCGCGCAGGTGATCATCGACCAGTTCATCGCGTCGGCCGAGGACAAGTGGCGGCAGACGACGCGCATGGGCATGCTCCTGCCGCACGGCTCCGAAGGCCAGGGTCCCGAGCACTCGAGCGCGCGCCTGGAGCGGTACCTCCAGCTCTGCGCCGACGGGAATCTCCAGATCGTCAACGCCACGACGCCGGCCCAGTACTTTCACTTCCTGCGGCGGCAGATGCGGCAGCCGGCCGCGCGGCCCTTCGTCGTGTTCTCGCCGAAGAGCCTGCTGCGCCTGCCGGCGGCGGCCTCGCCGCTCGAGGCGCTCACGGCGGGCGGCTTCCGCGTCGTCCTCGACGACCCCGAGGTCGCTGACCGCGGCGCGGTCGAGCGCCTGCTCTTCTGCTCGGGCAAGGTCTACTACGACCTGCGCGCCGAGCGCGAGAAGCGGGGCGACGCGCGCACGGCCATCGTCCGCCTCGAGCAGCTCTACCCGTTCCCGCAGGAGAGACTGAAGGCCGTCGCCGCGGCGTATCCGAACGCGCGGCGCGCGCTCTGGGTCCAGGAAGAACCGAAGAACATGGGCGCGTGGTCCTTCGTGCGCGAGCGCGCTGAGGGCTTCCTGCCCGCGGGCACGGCGCTCGGCTACGTCGGCCGTGCGGCCTCGCCGTCGCCGGCGACCGGCAACGCCGCGGTGCACAAGCGCGAACTCGAGGCGTTCCTCGCGGAGGCGTTCGCCGGGTGAGACGGCTCGCCGCGGCCCTCCTCGTCGCCGCGGCGACGGGAGCCTGGGCCTGCGCGCGCCCGGAAGCGCCCGAGGCCGGCGCGCAGGGCGTTCTCGAAGGCGACGCGCTCAAGCTCCTGACGCGCTACGACGCGGCGTGGGCGGCCAAGGACGTCGCGGCGGTCGACCGCATGGTCGCGCCCGACTACGTCTACTTCTCCTCGAAGGGCCGGGTCGAGGGGCGGGACCAGATGCGGGCGATGCTCGCGTCTCCGGGCTACCGAATCGACCGCTCGACGCGCGACGACGTGCACGCCTATCGCCTGGGCTCGACCGTCGTGATCGGCAGCCACTGGACCGGCGCCGGGACCTTCGAGGGCCAGCCCTTCACGGACGACCAGCGCTGCAGCGTCGTGATCGCGTTCGCGGGCGGCGCCGGGCGGGTGCTTTCCGAGCACTGCACGAACATTCCGCCGGGGGCCGGGCCCGTTCCCGCGAACGCTCCATAGCTTTCCACGCTCCCTTTCCCCGCGGCGCGGGGAGAGAGTGGGGTGAGGCGTCCGGCGGGAAGTCTTGGTGGACAGTGGACCGACGCCCCCTCACGCTCGCCCTCTCCACCCGTCGGGGCAGAGGGGACGCCTGGTCAAAGCGAGGCGGGCTTCTCGACCTCGATGCGGCACGGCCGCAGGGAGCCCCAGGTGAGGAGCGTCAGGACGAGCGCGGCGACCGCCGAGCCCGTGTTCCGCGCGCGGCACCCCGCGGCGGTGAACGCGGCGACGTACTCGCGCCCGTGCCGGATGTCGTCGATGACGACGCGGCCGCCCGGCTTGAGCACGCGCGCGATCTGCTCGATCGCCTGCGCGCGGTCGGGCGCGGCATAGAGGTTGTGGATCGCCGCGTTCGAGACGACGACGTCGAAGGAGCCGTCGGGGAACGGGAGCTTGCGCATGTCGGCTGTCTCGACCGCGACGCGGTCGGCGACGCCCTCGCGGCGCGCGTTCTCGAGCGTCGCCTCCGGGCGGTTGCCGGAGAGGTCTTCCGCCTGCCAGATGTCGACGCCGGTGGCCTTGCCGGTCGTCAGGCGCCTGGCCGCGCCGACGAGCATCAGGCCGCGGCCGCAGCCCACGTCGAGCACCTGCTCGCGGCCGGTCCACGGCACGAGGTCGAGCAGGGTTTCGCGCTCGCGGAGCTTGCCGACTTTGCTCGTCCAGATCATCCACACGCCCATGCCGAGACAGAGCGCGCCCGCGAGCAGCCCCATCTGGTCGAGCGGAAAGAGGAGCCGCGCGCTGCCGATCGGAACGACGACCTGCGCGGGCCACCAGCCGAGGACCTTGCTCAGCCACAGGACGATTCCTCCGGCGCCGCACAGGAAGAGGTTGCGCACGACGCCGGGGGCGTCGAGGCCGTAGTCGGGGGCGGGAGAGTGGCTCAACCTTTTTTCGGCTTCATCGCGTCGAAGCCCGCCTTGAGCATCTCGCGCGGCACCTTGCGGTAATCCGAGAACTCGCCGGCGCCGGCCAGCCACTCGCCGCCATCCATCGTGACGCAATCGCCGGTCTGGTACGGACAGAGGTCCGACAGGAGAAAGAGCGCCAGGTTCGCGATCTCCTGCCTGTCGCCGAAGCGGCCGAGGGGGATGCGGCCGAGGGCGTTCTTCTCGGCCTGCGGATTGGCCATGAGGCGCGAGAAGGCGCCCTCGGTCGGGATGGGGCCGGGCGCGATCGCGTTCAACCGGATGCCGGCGGCGCCCCACTCGACGGCGAGCGAGCGCGTCATGGCGAGCACCCCGGCCTTGGCGCAGGCGGACGGGAGCGCGAAGGCCGTGCCGGTCCAGGCGTAGGTCGTGACGATCGAGACGACCGCGCCCGGAGCCTTCCGCTCCAGCAGCTGCCGGCCGAAGGCGAGCGTGCAGTTGACGGATCCGTGCAGGACCGTCCGCACGACGGCGTCGAAGCCGTTCGGCGTCAGCTCCTCGGAGAAGGCGAGGAAGTTGCCGGCCGCGTTGTTGACGAGGCCGTCGAGCTTGCCGAATCGCCCCGCGGCCTCGGCGACCAGGCGTCCGGCCTGCTCGGGCTCGCGGACGTCGGCGGGAAAGAACGCGGCCTCGCCGCCCTCGCGCGCCGCCGAGGCGATCTCGTCCGCGGCGGTCTCGAGCTTCTCGCGCCGCCGGCCCGCGATCGCGACCTTCGCCCCGTGTGCGGCGAACGTCTTCGCCATCGCGAGGCCGAGGCCCGAGCCGCCGCCCGTCACGAGGATCGCGCGGCCGGAAAGAGTCCTGGGGTCGAACATATGCCCCCTTACCCGCGCCCTCTCCCCCTGCCGGGGGGAGAGGGGAATCTCGCGGGAGATCCGGGTCCGGGAGGGGTCCTCGCCGGGCGCGTCACTTCAGGTACCGGTCGAACCAGGCGACCGTCCGTTCCTGGATGTCGAGACGGTGGTCGGCGCGGCGGATGTCGTGACCCTCGCCGGTGTAGATGACGAGCTGGGTGGGCACGCCGAGCGACTTCAGCGCGTGCCAGAACTCGTAGCCCTGCGGCGTGGGCACCTCCGAGTCGCGGTCGCCGTGCAGGACGAGCGTCGGCGTCTTCGCGTTCTTGATGAACTCGATCGGCGACGATTTCGCGTAGACCTTGGGATCGTCGTAGACGGACGCGCCGAAGAACGGGAGCATCCACGTGTCGATCTTGTTCTGGCCGTAGTAGCTCTGCCAGCTCACGATGCCGGCGCCCGCGACGGCCGCCGCGAAGCGATGGGTCTGGGTCACCGCCCACATCGTCATGTAGCCGCCGTAGCTCCACCCCGTGATCCCGAGGCGCTTGCCGTCGATCGGCGCGACGGCGAGGGCGGCGTCCACGCCGAGCAGGATGTCCTGCAGGTCGCCGCCGCCGAAGTCCTTGACGTTGCCCTGGACGAACGCCTCGCCGAACCCGTAGCTGCCGCGCGGGTTGGGGAGGAAGACGAAGTAGCCCTGGGACGGCAGCGTCGCGGTCCAGCGGTCGGGCCAGCGCGGCTGGTGCGCACCCGAGGGGCCGCCGTGCACGATCGTGACCATCGGGTAGCGCTTCGCCGGATCGAAGCCGAGCGGGTAGAGCAGCCAGCCCTGCACGCTGTCGTGTCCGCTCTGCCAGCGCAGGCTCTTCGCCTCGCCCCAGAGCTTCCGGGCGCCGGCGTTGACCGCGGTGAGCGCGCGCCATTCGCCGAGCTTGCCGGCGCTCGCTTCGGGCGGCGTCTGAAACGAGCTGTGGATCAAGGCCGAGTTCTCGCCGCGCGGCGCGGGAGCGAAGTCGTCGATCGCCTCGGCGCCCGTCCAGAGCCGCTCGAACGCGGCCGTCCTCGGGTCGATCTTGCCGACGCCCTCGCCGCCGTCCACGTGGGCGGCGATCAGGATCTCGCCCGAGGGCTGCCAGAAGAGCGCCTTGGCGGACCAGCGGGTGTCTGGCGTCAGGTTGCGCGGCGCGCCGCCCGCGACGGGGACCGTCCAGACGTCGCCGCCGGTCGAGCCCTCGTCGCTCATGAGCCCGTGGATGACGGCGACCGATTTGCCGTCGGGGGAGAAGCGCGGGCACGCGATCTGGAGCGGCGGCTTCCACAGCGTCTTCACCGCACCGGTCGCCGCGTCGATCGCGTCGAGCTCGGCGATCCAGTAGTTGTTGGTTCCGGAGCCCTGCACGGCTTCGGCGGCGAAGGTCTTCCCGTCGGCAGACCAGTCGTAGTCGTAGACGTAGCGGTCGGCCGGCGAAACGAGGCGGACGTCGCCGGTCTTCACGTCGGCGACCGCGATGCGCTGCTCCTCGAAGGTTTCCTGCACGACGCCCGAGTCGGGCTCGTAGGCCGTCAGCGCGCCCGTCTCCTGCGACGAGCCCTCGACGAAGAGAAACGCGATCCGCCGGCCGTCGCGCGCCCACAGGAGGTGGTCGAGCTGGCCCTTGACGCGCGTCACCTGCCGCGGCGCGCCGCCGGCCGCGGGCGCGACCCAGATCTGCTGCTGGCCCGAGCGGGCCGCGTCGGACAGGAAGGCGATCGTCCTGCCGTCGGGCGAGAAGGCGGCGCCCCACTCGCGGTGCGGCCGGCCGTCGCTGGCGGCGGTCAGGCGCCGGGGTTTGCGGCTCTCGACGCCGCCGACCGAGATCGCGCCGAGCGCTTCGCGCCCGTCGGTATCGGGCGCCCTCTGCGACCAGGCGGCCCGCTCGCCGTCGGGCGAGATCGCGATGTCGTGGAAGTGGCGGACCGCGCTCGCGGCCTGCACGGCGGCCTTCACGGAGACGGCGGGCGAGGCGGAAGCGGCGGGTGAGGCGAGCAACGTCGTGGTGAGGGCCAAGATCAGCACGGTTCCTCCAGGACGAGGGCTCCCGGGGTCAGGCCCCTTCGGGGGTCGGACCCCGCGAACGTGGCACCCGACCTCGCCTAGGCGAGGTCCATCCAGATCGACTTGACCTGCGTGTACTCCTCGAGGGCGTAGTGGCCGCGCTCGCGGCCGAAGCCCGACTCCTTGTAGCCGCCGAACGGCAGGCCCGGATCGTAGAGGTTGTAGGCGTTGATCCAGACGGTGCCGGCTTTCAGCGCCTTCGCCGCGCGGATCGCCCTCTTGACGTCGCGCGTCCAGACGGCGGCGGCGAGGCCGTAGATCGTGGAGTTGGCGAGCGCGACGGCCTCGTCCTCGTTCTTGAAGGTGAGGGTCGCGAGCACGGGGCCGAAGATCTCCTCGCGCGCGATCGTCATCTCCGGCGTGACGCCGTCGAACACGGTCGCCTCGAAGAACGCGCCCTTGCCGTTGACCGAGGCGGGGTTGCCGCCCGCCACGAGCTTCGCGCCTTCCTTCCGGCCGCTCTCGACGTAGCGCGCGACGTTCTGGCGCTGCTTCTCCGACACGAGCGAGCCGAGGCGCGTCTTCGGGTCGAGGGGGTCGGCCGGCGTCATCTTCTTCGCGCGATCGACGACTTTCTCCATCAGCGCGTCGTGGACCGACTCTTCGACGAGCAGACGCGAGCCCGCCGAGCAGAGCTCGCCCTTGCCGTAGAAGATCGCGTTGATCGCGCCCTTCGACGCCGCGTCGAGGTCGGCGTCGGCGAAGACGACGTTGGGCGACTTGCCGCCGAGCTCCATGGACACGCGCTTGACCGTGCCGGCCGCGGCCCGCAGGATCGACTTGCCTGTCTCGGTCTCGCCGGTGAAGGAGATCTTGTCGATGCCCGGGTGCTGCGCCATCGCCTGGCCGATCGTCGCGCCCGGGCCCGGGACCACGTTGAACGCGCCGGGGGGCAGCCCCGCCTCGGCGAGGAGCTCGGCGAACATCAGCGCCGTCAGCGGCGTCGCGGACGCCGGCTTGAGGACGACCGCGTTGCCGAGCGCGAGCGCGGGCGCGATCTTCCACATCGCCTGCAGGAGCGGGAAGTTCCACGGCGTGATCGCCCCGACGACGCCGACGGGCTCGCGCAGGGTCAGCAGGAAGGCGTCCCGGCGGCCCGGAAACGTGTCGCCGTAGAGCTTGTCGGCGTACTCGCCGAAGTAGGACAGGCACTCGGCGGCCGCGGGCATGTCGATCTTCGCGGCCTCGAAGATGGGTTTGCCGTTGTCGAGCGTTTCGACCTTGCCGAATTCGTCGGCGCGCGAGAGCAGAAGATCCGCGGCCTTCATGAGGATCCGGCCGCGCTGCCGCGGCTTCATCGCGGCCCACGGGCCCGACTCGAACGCCGCGCGCGCCGCGGCGACGGCGCGGTCGAGGTCCTCGCGGCCGGCCTCCGCGACCTCGGCGATCGTCTCGCCGGTGGCCGGGTTGATCGTGGCGAAGCGCTGGCCCGACGCGGCGGGGAGGAACTCGCCGTTGACGAAGAGGTCTGTCTTCAGGAGCTACTTCCCCTTGAACTTGGGAACGCGCTTCTCCTGGTTCGCGGCGATGCCTTCCTTGGCGTCGTCGCTCTGGAAGAGAAGCTGCTGCAGCTCCCGCTCGACGGCGAGCGCGGACTCCGTCGGGAGGTCCCACCCGGACTGGACCGAGCGCTTGATCCGGCCGACGGCCTTGGACGCCTTGTGCGGCGGCACGAACTGGCGCGCGTAGTCCATGACCTGCTGCCACCAGTCTTCCGGCGTGGCGTCGATGACCTGGTTGACGAGGCCGAGCTCGAGCGCCTCTTCGAACGAGAACGTGTTGCCCGTGACCATCAGTTCGATCGCCTTCGACTTGCCGACCATCTTCGCCAGGCGCGTCGTGCCGCCGGTCCCGGGCAGGACGCCGAGCGTGACCTCGGGCAGGCCGATCTTGCCGGCGTCCTTGCGCGCGATGCGCAGGTCCGCCGCCATCGCGATCTCGAGGCCGCCGCCGACCGTGTGGCCGTTGAGCGCCGCGATGACGAGCTTCGGCGTGTGCTCGAGGCGCAGGAGCGTCTCGTTCGCGTGGAGGCAGAAGAAGTACTTGAAGCCGGGCGTGACGGCGTTCAACATGCCGATGTTCGCGCCGGCCGAGAAGAAGCGGTCGCCCTTGCCGCGCAGGACGATGACGTGGACGTCGTCGTCGAACCGGGCCGCGAGGATCGCCTCGTCGAGCTGCCGGTTCATCGCGTACGTGTAGGTGTTGGCCGGGGGATCGTCCATCTCGATGACGGCGATGCCGTCGGCGGCGCGGTAGTGGACGATCTCGGCGTCGTGAGCCGGGCTCGTCCAGTCCCGGGTCTTCGGGGTCGTCGGGGTGCTCATGGGGCCTCCTGAACGTCGTTTCGAGCGCGGGATCCTATCAGGAAAGGCCGTGGTTGTAGACTCGGGCCCATGGCCGGGATGAGCCGCCGGGGCTTCCTCCTCGCCGCGGCCGGAGCGGCTGCCGCGAGCGCCCTGCCGATCCCGCCGCCGCGCCGGCGCCTCCTGCAGATGAACGGCTATCCGATCGACGCGGAGACGCCCCTCGAGCTGCTGGGAGAAACGTACATCACGCCGAACGATCTCTTTTTCGTCCGGCACCACTGGAACCCGGTGTTTCCCGACGCGGCGACGTGGGCGCTCACGGTCGACGGGGAGGTCGAGCGGCCCCTGGCGCTGTCCCTCGGGGACTTGAAGGCGATGCCGCGCGCCTCGGCGACGTGCGTGCTGCAGTGCGCCGGCAACGGCCGGGCGCTGCACCGGCCGATCGTCCCGGGGGTCCAGTGGACCTACGGCGCCGCCGGCAACGCGCGGTGGACGGGCGTGCGCGTGCGCGACGTGCTCGAGAAGGCGGGGCTGAAGGCCGGTGCGAAGCACCTCCACACGTTCGGCACGGACAAGCCGCCGGAAAAGGTGCCGCCGTTTCATCGCAGCCTCGAGCTCGACAAGGTCCGCGAGGACGGGATCATCGCCTTCGAGATGAACGGCGCGCCGCTGCCCCTCCTCCACGGGGCGCCGGCGCGCCTGGTCGTTCCCGGCTGGGCCGGCGACCACTGGATGAAGTGGCTCGACCGGATCAGCCCGCAGCCGTCGGCGCAGACCGGCTTCTACATGGACACGGCGTACCGGTTCCCGAAGAACCCCGGCGAGCCGGGCGTGACGTTCAAACCGGACGAGATGAGTCCCGTCACGGAGCTCTTCGTCAAGTCGAACATCACCGAGGCCCCGCCGCGGGCGCGCGTCGGCAGGAAGGCGACGATCCGCGGCATCGCCTTCTCCGGCGCGCCCGACGTCGCCCGGGTCGACGTCAGCGACGACGGCGGGAAGACCTGGGCCGCGGCCACGCTCGGCAAGGACCACGATCCGTTCGCCTGGCGTCTCTGGTCGTTCGCCTATCTGCCGAAGGCGGCGGGGAAGACGACGCTCGTCGCGCGGGCCACCGACAGCCGCGGGAGCGTCCAGCCGAAGGACGCGGTCTGGAACCAGAGCGGGTACTTCTACAACGCGTGGCCCTCGGTCGAGATCGAGGTGTCGGCGTGAGGCTTTCGCGGAGCCTCGCGGCCGCCTTCGGCGCCGTGATCGGCGGCGCGCTGCTGCTCGGCCAGGCCGCTCCCGAGGCGGCGCGCGAGACCCCGCCGCCGCCGCTCGGCACCGAGCTCGGCGAGCTTCCGGCGGGCGCGATGAAGCCGCTCGCGGACCAGGCCTGCCTGCACTGCCACTCCGCGGACATGATTCGCCAGCAGCGGCTGACCGAAAAGCAGTGGACCGCCGAGGTCGCCAAGATGGTCGGCTGGGGGGCCGTCGTCCCGGAGGACCAGCGCGCGGCGCTCGTCGCCTATCTCCTCGAGCACTTCGGTCCGGACAACGACCGGTTCCGTCCGGTCGCCGCGCAGCCGGTCGGGAAGTAACCCCTCCGCCCAGCTCGCCGCCGCCCGGGGGCGAGCGGGTGGGAGCGCCTACAGCCCGAGGAAGCTCTTCGCGATCGTGAAGTAGATGATGAGCCCCGTCGCGTCCACGAGGGTCGCGATCAGGGGCGCCGACATCACGGTCGGGTCGATCTTGAAGAGGGTCGCGAGCATCGG
>Ga0335071_10003086_pt1 | contig 17679 bp, 18 predicted proteins | sample Lox_Sample_15_FD_206724 | JGI IMG/M metagenome (GOLD analysis project Ga0335071, IMG submission 206724) | Soil microbial communities from Loxahatchee National Wildlife Refuge, Florida, United States - Lox_Sample_1.5 | ecosystem: Environmental > Terrestrial > Soil > Wetlands | place: USA... | reverse complement strand
CCCGCGTCTTGAGCAGTCCCGCCGCTAGTCGAGACCGGCGGCGAACGGCAGCACCTCGGCGAGCGGCGGGGCCGGGAGCGGCGCCGTGCCGTCGGGCATGCCGAGCGCCCGCGCGTAGATGCCGGCGCGCCAGGCGCGGATCAGCTCCACGACCTCGCCTGCCCGCTCGGCCACGACGACGCGTGTGCCGTTGGTCATCGTCAGCACCGTGTCGGGCGTCGCCTCGACGGCGTGGATGAGCTCGGGGTTGACGTAGAGCTCGCGATCGGGATCGGACAAGCGATGAAGAGGGATCATTGGACGAAGCCTCCGGGGGAAGAGGTGTGGGGGCGCGCGTGCGCCCCCACGGTGAGCGGACTAGCCCTGGCCGAGCTGCACCAGGGTCTGGAGCATCTGGTCGGCGGTCGTGATGACGCGGCCGTTGGCCTGGAAGCCGCGCTGCGCCTCGATCATGTTCGTGAACTCCTCGGCGAGGTCGACGTTCGACATCTCGAGCGAGCCCGAGGCGAGCGTGCCGAGGCCGTTCGTGTCGCCGGGGACGCCGACGGTGGGGGCGCCCGAGTTCGGCGACTGCTCGTACTTCGTGCCGGCCGCCGACTGCAGGCCCTCCTCGTTCGGGAAGCGCGCCAGCGTGATCTGGGCGAGCGCAACCGTGTTGCCGGTGGTCGGGTCGACGTAGCTGACGACGCCGTCCTGGCCGATCGACAGGGAGGTGGCGTCGGTCGGCACCGTGATCACGTCGTCGGTCGCGCCGAACGTGGGCGGCGGGCCCTGCGCGGTGGCGTCGTGGCCGAGGACGTAGTCGCCCTCCTGCGTCACCAGGTGGTCGTTCGCGTCGGTCGTGAAGTTGCCGGCGCGGGTGTAGTAGACGGTGCCGAAGGTCGGCGGCGTGCCGGCGGCCTGGATGCCCGCGACGCGGAACCAGCCGGTTCCCTGGATCGCCAGGTCGAGGGTGTTGCCCGTCGACTGGATCGCGCCTGCGCCCATCTGGTTCTGGACCGCGCCGAGCTGGACGCCGAGGCCGATCTCCTGCGCGTTCGTGCCGCCGAGCGAGGTGCTCGGGCCGCTTGCGCCCGTCTGGAGCTGCGACAGCGCGTCCTTGAAGGTCGTCCGCGAGCTCTTGAAGCCGACGGTGTTGACGTTCGCGATGTCGTTCGCGGTCACGTCCAGCATCGTCTGGTGGGCGCGGAGGCCCGAGATCGCGGAGAACAGGCTTCTCATCATGGTCGGGGTGTCACTCCTTCCGGCGTTCGCTACGCCGTGGTGGTCGTCTGGTCGGAGGAAGCTGAGGGATCGGCGCTTGCAAGGCCGCCGACGGCGGTGATCGCGCTCGGGTCGACGCTCGTGCCGGCGACGTCGAGGGTGGGGGCGCCGTCCGAGACGGAGACGCCGTCGACGATGCCGGCGGCCGTCGAGCCGTCGGAGGCCGTGTAGGCGATCTCGTGCCCGATCAGCGTGTAGCTCTGGCCGAGCGTCATCGTCTGCGAGAGCTGGCCGACCGAGTCGGCGACGTTGGTCATCTGCTCGAGCGCCGAGAACTGCGCGAGCTGGGCCGCCATCTGCGAGTCGTCCGTCGGGTTCTCCGGATCCTGGTTCTGCATCTGGGCGACGAGCATCTTCAGGAAGTCGTCCTTGCCGAGCTGGGCGCCCGGCGTGTTGTTGACGACGTCCGTCGTCGGCGTGTAGCTCGTCGAGACGGGCTGGGAGCTCTGGGCCATGCGGGTCCCTCCTAGGCGAGGACGTCGACGCGCCCGCTCGCAAGCGGGAGGCGCGACGCCTCGATCGTGGCTTCGGGTTCCTGGTCGTCGGAATCGGGTGCGAACGCGCGCGCGGGCTGGGGGGTGGCCGCCGCCTGCGGGTCGCGCTGCGGGGTCTCGCCGGCGCCGCCGGCGCCGGTCTGCGAGACGTCGAGCGCCTGAACCTGGATGCCCTGCGACTCGAGCGCGCGGCGCAGGTCGGGGGCCGCCTGCCCGAGCGCCTGGACGGTGTCGGCGTGGTCGGCGACGACCGACGCGGAGACGCCGTCGGCGGAGTAGCGCAGGTGGATCTCGATGTGGCCGAGCTCGGGCGGCGTCAGCTCGATGCGGGCGATGCTCGCCTGGTTCTGCGCGGCGACGCGGATCACCGCCTGCACGACCTCGGGCGCCTCGGCGAGCCGGGCCGGCTGCGCCGGGGCGGCGGCGGGCGGCGGGGCGGCCTGCGGCGCGGCGGGCTGCGGCGGCAGCGGGGCGGCGGGCGCCGCGTCGGGGGGAGCAGCGGCCGGCGCCGCCGCGGCGGGCGCCTCGGGGTGGGCGTCCTTCGCCGGCGCGGCTTCGCGCGGAGCGGGCGCCGGTGCCGCCTCCGCCGCGGGGGCCGCGGCGGCCGGGGCGGGAGCGGGCGCGGTCGCGGCGACGGCAGCCGCCGGTCCGGCGGGGTGCGGTGCGGGCGCGTGCGCCGGCTGCGCGGGCACGGCGGCCGGAGCCGGGACGGCGAGTGCCGCGTCGCCGGCGGGGGCCGGCGCCGGCGCGGGCTCGGCCGCGGCCGCGGGCTCGGGGTCGTGCTCGTCCTTGTGCGCTCCGGCGCGGCTGTCCTTCGCCGCGGCGGCGGCCTTCGGTGCGGGGGCGCCCGGCGTCTCGGCCGCCTGCACCGCGCCCGGGTGCGCTTCGGGCGCAGCAGGCGCGGCGGGAACGGCGGGCGGCGCCTTCTTCCCCGCCGCCACGGGCGGCCGTGCCTGTGCAGGCGCAGCCGTCCGGGCGGCCGGGGCGGGGCCCGGGGGAGCGGGTGCCGCCGGCGCCTCCTCGCTCGGAGCGGGGGACGTCGGCGGAAGCTTGGAATCTGCGGCCGCCCGCGGCGCGGCGGCCGCAGCAGGCGCTGAAGGGGCCGGCTGTGCGCCGGCGGCGGCTTCGAGCTCGGCGAGCAGCGGCGCGAACGCCGCCTCGGCCTCGGCGCCCGTCGCAGGGGCCGCGGCGGCGGCGGCCGGGAGGGCGGGCGCGGCGAGCTCGAACGGCAGGAGCTGCGGTGCGGTCTGGGGGAGCCCGCTCACGCGAGGCTCCCGAGGCGGGACATGACCTTCGAGACGTAGGCCTGCGTCTCCGGGTAGGGCGGGACGCCGCCGTACCGGTCGACCGCGCCCGGCCCGGCGTTGTAGGCGGCGAGCGCGAGCTCGGTGTTGCCGCCGAACCGGTCGAGCAGGCTCTTCAGGTAGCGGGTGCCGCCGTCGATCGCCTGGGCGGGGTCGTACGGGTTGGAGACGCCGAGGGACTGTGCGGTCGCGGGCTCGAGCTGCATCAGGCCGGCGGCGCCGGCCGAGCTCTGCGCGTTCGGGTCGAAGCCGGACTCCTGCTGGATGACGGACGAGATCAGGGACGGGTCGACGCCGTAGCGCGAGGCGGCCGCGTCGATCAGGTCACCGTAGGAGGACGGGGTGGAGGCCGCCGGGGCGCTCGCCGAGGCGAGCGTGTCGGCGAAGCTCGTGCCGGAGGCGGGTGCGGCCGCCGGCTGCTCCACCGCAGGCTGGAGCTGCGCGGTCAGCTGGTCGACCCGCGCGATCGCGTCCTGAAGGCTTGCGCTCATGCCGCTTCCGGCGGGACCGGGCGCGAGTGGATCCTCAGGCCCAGGTCGTCGAGCAGGCGGAGCTCCGCGCGCTCGATCGACTGCTCGTACTCGAGCCGGCGCCGGCGCTTCACGTTCTCGACCGCCTCCAGCTCCTTGGCGGCAAGCTCGAGGACCTTGCGGCCGGCGTCGACCCGCTCCGCCTGGTTGGAGGCGTTCAGCGCGGCGATCGCGCTCTCGAGCTCGCGGCGCTCGAGGTAGCTCTGGCGCGCCTTCAGGTCGCCGGCCGCCACCGCCTCGTTCGGGACGAGGCTCAGCGCGCCGCGGGCCTCGACCAGGTGCAGGCGTGCCTGCTCGAGCTGCTGGTCGCAGTCGTGGCTGAGGGCGAGCTCCCGCGCAAGGGATTCCTTCGCGGAGGTCTCGGCCTGTTCGCGGAGCTCGCGCACCGCTTCGAGGGTGAACCGAAAGCGAGGCATGACGACGCCCGGAGTGATCGGCGGGGGCGAGATCGGATTGAGGCCTCAATCTCGGCGTGTCGCGGTCGATCACCAGTCTCCGAGATGGCGGGTTTGGCGGAGCGGATCCTTTGCGTCGAGGACGACGAACAGGTCCGCAGGCTCATCTCCCGCCTCGTCCAGGCCGCCGGCCACGAATGCGACGTCGCCTCCGACGCCGACGAGGCGCGGGCCCTGCTCGAGTCGGGCGAGTTCGCCGTCGTCCTCTGCGACATCGGCCTGCCCGGCGAGTCCGGGCTCGACCTGCTGGCCGAGCTCTCCCGGCGGAGCCCCGACGTCGCCACGGTCATGGTCACCGGCCACGACTCGCCGACGACCGCCGACACCGCCCTCGAGCTCGGCGCCTACGGCTACGTCACGAAGCCGTTCGGCTCGAACTCGCTCCGCATCGACCTTGCGAACGCCCTCCACCGCCGGCGGCTCGAGCTCGAGCGCCGCGAGTACGAGGAGAACCTGGAGGCGACGGTCGCGCTCCGCACCGAGGAGCTGCGCCGCGCCTACCGCGAGACCGTCGACCGGCTCGGCCGGGCGATCGACTACCACGACGGCACCACCGGCGCGCATATCGACCGGGTGGCGTCGTACGCGGCCGCGATCGCCCTCGAGCTCGGCCTCGGCGAGGAGCGCGCGGAGCTGATCCGCTTCGCAAGCCCGCTCCACGACGTCGGCAAGCTTGCGATCGGCGAGCACCTGCTCGGCAAGGTCACCCCGCTCACGACCGAGGAGCGGCGCGAGATCGAGCGGCACACGCAGGCAGGCTACGAGCTGCTCGCGGGCTCCGGCAACGAGCTGCTCGACCTGGCGGCGACGATCGCCTGGTCGCATCACGAGCGCTGGGACGGCGGCGGCTACCCCCGCGGCCTGGCCGGCGAGCAGATCCCGCTCGAGGGCCGCATCGTCGCGGTCGCCGACGTCTACGACGCCCTGACGAGCGACCGCCCCTACCGGCGGCGGATGCTCCCCGAGGACGCCCAGTCCTACATCGAGGGCGAGTCGGGCGCGGCGTTCGACCCGCGCGTGGTCGACGCCTTCCGCCGCGCCGTCGGCGCCGAGTAGCCGCCAGGGCTACGAGGTCTTCGCGGTCGCCCGGACGACCTCGAACCGCGGCTTCAGCGGGATCCGGAAGCGGTAGAGGACGCCGTCCTCGGCGACGCCGAAGACCTCCTCGGCCGCGCTCGAGACATGGAGGATCGCCCGCTCGTAGCGGCCGGCGATCGAGGCGAGCTCGTCGAGGTTCGGCATCTCGACGACCGGCGCGTCGGCCTCCCAGTCGATCCGGTCGACGGGGACGAGCAGGCGCCGGATGCGCGCCGGGACGGTCGCGCCGGGCTCGAGCCCGCCCCCGGAGCCGAGGACGTGGCCGACGAGGAGCGCGAGCAGCGCCGCCAGGGCGAGCCCGGCGACGAGGCGGAGCGTCGACACGTTCATCCCGACCCCGAGCGCCGAGACCTCGAGCCGGCGGACGACCGAGGCCCGGGCCGTGCCGCCCGCCGCCGGCCGGAGCGGCAGCGGCGTCGTCGGCTGGGTGAGCTCGTACTCGCCGAAGGCGAGCGGGTAGGTGGGCGCGAAGGCTGCGCGGACCGAGATCCGGTTCGCGTCGCCGACGACCCGCACGTGCGGCTCCACGGTGAGGGTGTAGGTGGCGTTCACGCTGGTCGCGTCCTCGACCTGCTGCGCGAGCGCCTCGAGGCCCTTCAGGTCGATCCGGCCGGACAGCGAGACCTGGTCTCCCTCGAACGCCTTCGGCCGCTCCAGCACGAGTGTCCTGCTCCAGCCGGTCGAGGAGGAGAGCTTCGCCTTCAGCGAGGCGGTCCCCGCCATCCGGTGCGCCGCCGCGGTCGAGAAGCGGTAGTGGAAGCCGACGTCGAGCCCGTCGACGAGCCTGGTGAAGACCGGCGCCCCGGTCGTGACGCGGCCGCTCGCGTAGGCGGGGCCGGGCGCGGTCGCCGCCGAGTAGTGGAACGTGCCCGCCTGCCGGTAGGAGACGCTCTCCGGGACGTAGCCGGTAGCCGGCCGCGTGTAGGCGAACACGGTGACGGCGGTCGCAAGCGCGAGCGCGCCGCCGAGGACGACCATCGGATTGAGCGCCGCCGGCGGGAGCGTCGGCGAGTGCGCGTGGCGGTTGCGGCGCCGGCGACGGCCCTGCTGGAACGCCCCGCCGCCGAAGAGCACCGCGGCGAGCGCGACGAGGAGGCCCGTCAGCAGCGGCGAGCGCAGCTCGTTCAGCCGCTGTCCCAGCCCCGGCGCGTGCACCCAGAGCGCGCCGACCAGCTGCGACTTGGCCGGATGCTCGGGGTCGATGAAGCTGTTGTTGTCGCCCTTGAACCAGTAGTGGCCGTCCTGGATCCGCACGATCCGGTGCAGGACGGTCGTGTGCAGCATCCTGCTGCGGTAGGCGACGATCTCGCCGACGTGGTAGCTGCCCTCCCGCCGGACGATCGCAAGGTCGCCCGTGTGGAAGTGCGGCTCCATGCTGACGCCGTCGGTGACGACGTAGTCGGCGCGGCCGCCGAGCTGCTGGGGCGCAAGCTGGATCCAGGCAAACGCCAGCAGGCCGAGTGCGAGGACTCGGCCGAGGGCGGTGAGCTGCTGAGCGGTTAGAGGGTTCCGCATGAGCTTCGAGTGGATCCGGCCGGGGCTACGACGTGCCCCGGCCGGATCGGAGTTGCTTCGATTAGCCGATCGTGACGTTGCCGGAGGTGACAGCGTCGATGTACAGGTCCTGCGTGTCCGGCGTGTTGTCGTACGCCGTGCCGAAGGTGCACGTGACGACGTACGGGCCGGTGCCCGTCGCCGCGCCGCAGTCCTGGTAGTCGCCGGCCGCGATGGTCGGCGAGCCGCCGTTGTCGTCGACGAGGGCGACCGCGACGTCGGACGCCGGGTTGTCCAGGTCGAACGAGACACCGTCGATCTTGGTGGTGTCGGGCGAGAACTCGTAGCTGATGTTCGAGGCCGTGTAGCCGCTCACCGTCGCGGTGCCCGCGCCGGCGTGCTCGGCCGGAACCGTGTTGCTGGCGGTGAACGCATACGCGCCCACGCCGGCAACCGCGGCAACGACCAGAGCGGCGATCGCAGCCGTGTTGCGCTTGCCGAAGAACTTGAACACGATCGATCTCTCCTTGGTTTGTTGTAGAGGCCACGAACGTGTCCTCGGCGCAGAGAAATCGACCGCAAGCGCGCGAAATTCAGTCGGGGTGTTGCCAGCGGCGTAAAGAACGCCGCACCGCGGACGATTTCCGTGCCGGTGATCCGCATCCGCCGACCCGGGAGGGCCGGGGCGAGCATCGGCCGCCGCTACGTCGGCTTCACGGTTCCGCTCGCGCTGCTTGTCGCCGCGACCTGCGCGCTGCTGCTCGCCGCTCTCGTGCTCAGCCAGAGCGACACCGGAAGCTGGCGCGGATCGGCCCGCACGATCGCCGGCGTCGACGCGCTGAACCGCGACCTGATGGACGTCGAGACCCACCTCGGCGAGGCGATCGAGACCGACAGCCGGGCGCCGCTGAGCTCGCTGGGGCCGAGCATGCGCTACGAGGAGCAGCGCGCCGACGGCGTGCTCTCGTCCGCCGAGACGCCCGCCGAGCGCGCGATCGCTGCGCGCCTCGACGGCGCCGAGGCGCAGATCATCGCCACCTGGTTCACGCCCGGCGTCTCGTGGGGGCACACGCCCGAGGCGGTACGGCGCGCCCGGCAGGCGCTGCTCCACCGGCAGGTGAGCGAGGGCCAGGCGCTGCTGCTCGCGTTTGCGCAGGCGAACGAGGACGGGGCGGCGGCGCGGGACCACGCGGCCTCCCGCGCCCGCACGCGGCTGGTGCTCGGCGCGGGCGTTCTGCTCGCGCTGGCGCTTGCGCTCATGCTCGCGGCCGCGGTCGTCGTCCGGCGCCTCGTCGGCCGGCCGGCGCGGGAGCTGCAGGAGGCGGTCTCCCGCGTGACCGGGGGCGACCTCGAGACGCCGGTCGCGGTCGACGGGCCGCTCGAGCTCGCGACGATCGCCGAGGAGTTCGACTCGATGCGCGCGGCGCTCAAGGCGAAGCGCGTCCGCGAGGCGGCGGCCAGGCTCGAGTCGCTGAACGTCGTCTCGGGCGCCGTCGCGCACGACTTCAACAACCTCCTGCAGGCGATCATCGGCGAGCTCGAGTTCCTGCGCAGCGACGTCCCCGAGCATGCGCGCGGCCGGCTCGCCGAGGCCGAGCGCGCGGCCTGGAAGTCGGCGCGCCTCGCGAACGAGATGCTGATCGCCTCCGGCCACGGGTCGTACGCCCAGTCGCCGGTCGCGCCCGCGGAGATCACGGCCGGGCTCGGCGCCTACGCGACGAGCCCGGCCCGGGTGTCCGTCGAGGCGCACGAGGAGGTGCCGCCGCTCGTCGGCGACCGCTCGCAGGTGCGCGACGCGGTCGGGGCCGTCGTCGCCAACGCGTGCGAGGCGTACGCGGGCGCACCGGGGAAGGTGACGGTGCGCATCGGCCGCCGCACGCTCCGCGGCGAGGAGCTCGAGCTGCTGACGCACAGCGCCGCCGGGCCGGGAGAGTTCGTCGTGTTCGCCGTCCGGGACGGCGGCGAGGGGATGGCGGAGCCGACGATGGCGCGCGCGTTCGACCCGTTCTTCTCGACGCGGTTCGCGGGCCGCGGGCTCGGACTGGCGGTGGCGCTCGGCGTCGTGCGCGGCCACCGTGGCGCGATCGACGTGCGCAGCGCCCCGGGCGGCGGCACGACGGTCCAGCTCTTCTTCCCGGCTGCGACAGCCGTGTAGCTACATTCGGTCGGACGTGCCGGAACACGCCCTCGACCCCGATCGCGTCCATCCGCGCGTCACGCTCGCGGTGCTCGCGATCGGCGGGCTCGCGTACGCGGTCCTCAGCTCCTCGGTCGTCCCGGCGCTGCCGACGATCCAGCACAGCCTGCACACGTCGGAGAACGGCGTCGCATGGCTTCTGACCGGCTACCTGCTGTCGGCGTCGGTCGGCACCGCGATCATCGGGCGGCTCGGCGACATGTACGGCAAGGAGCACGTGCTCGTGTGGACGCTCGTCGTCCTCGCGGGCGGCACGCTTCTCGCCGCGGTCTCGCACACGCTTGCGCTGCTGATCGTCGCGCGCATCGTCCAGGGTGTCGCCGGCGGCATCTTCCCGCTCTCGTTCGGGATCATCCGCGACGAGTTCCCGCCCGAGGAGGTCGCGGGCAGCATCGGCCTCGTGTCGGCGATCCTCGGCATCGGCTCCGGGTTCGGGATCGTGCTCGGCGGGCTGATCGTGGAGCACCTCGCGTGGCAGTGGCTCTTCTGGATGCCGCTGCCGGTGATCCTCGCCGCCGCGTTCTGCACGTGGCGCTACATCCCCGAGTCGCCCGTGCGCGTCCCCGGCCGCATCAACTGGCTCGCGGCGGCGCTGATGACGATCGGCGTCTCGACCGTGCTGATTGCGATCAGCCAGACGACCGAGTGGGGCTGGGGCTCCCCGAAGACGATCGCGCTGCTGCTCTTCGGCCTCGGGGTCACGGCGCTGTGGGTGCTTGTCGAGACACGCAGCCGCGTGCCGCTGATCGACATGGCGATGATGCGCATCCGCGGTGTCTGGACGACGAACCTGACCGCCTTCCTGCTCGGCGCCGGCATGTACTCCTCGTTCATCGTCTTCCCGCAGTTCGCGCAGCTGCCGAAGAGCACGGGCTTCGGCTTCGGCGCCTCCGTCGTCGTCTCCGGGCTCTACCTGCTCCCGTCGACGATCGGAATGGTGGTCGTCGGGTTCGCCGCCGGGCCGATCGCGGCGCGCTTCGGCTCGAAGCACGCGGCAACGGCGGGCTCGGCGATCACCGCAGTCGCGTTCGGGCTGCTCGCCGTCCGGCACGGCAGCCCGCTCGACATGCTCGTCTCGGCCGCGCTCCTCGGCATCGGCATCGGGCTCGCGTTCGCGGCGCTCGGGAACCTGATCGTGCAGGCGGTCGAGCCGGAGCAGACCGGGGCCGCCGGCGGCATGAACACCGTGATGCGGACGATCGGCGGCGCGATCGGCGGCCAGATCTCCGCCACCTTCATCGCCGGGCACGTCGCCGCGAGCGGCCTCCCGACGGTCACGGGGTTCGTCCTGACCTTTGTGATGGCGAGCGGCTTCCTGGTCATCTGCGCGTTCTCGACGCTGCTCGTCCCCGATCCACCCGCGCGTCGGCCCGCCGCCCAGGCGGCGCTGGCCGAATCCTCCTAGCCGGGTGAGGGGGATCGCCCGGGGCCCGGCGAGGATGCACGCATGAGGCTCGTGTGCGCGGCGCTGCTCGGCGTGCTGATGCTGGCCGGCTGCGGCAGCAAGAAGGAGAGCGCCTCGCCTGCGGTGGCGTGGGCGGACAGCTTCTGCTCGGCGGCGACCACGTGGAAGGACTCGGTCACGTCCGCCGCCGACAGCCTGAAGCAGGGGAACATCTCCAAGGATTCGCTGACGAAGGCGGCGAACGACGTCGAGGACGCGACGCACACGTTCTCGAAGAACGTGAAGAAGCTCGGAGCGCCGCCCACGAATGCCGGCGATCAGGCAAAGCAGCAGGTCGACGACCTCTCGCAGCAGATCGACGACGGGATGACGAAGATCCAGGACGCGGTGAAGGGCGCCTCCGGGATCACCGGCGCGCTCAACGCGGTGTCGGTCGCAAGCAGTACGCTCGCGTCGATGGTCAGCGACGTCTCTTCGACGTACTCGGAGCTGCAGAAGCTCGATCCGCAGGGAGAGCTGACGAAGGCGATCGACCAGTCCGAGTCGTGTCAGAAGCTGCGCGGAAACGGCTGAGCAACCGCGCGGTTGCAGCGCGGTCGTTCACCGTGCTCGGCGCCGTCCTCGCGCTTCTCAGCCTGACCGCGGTGTACGTGCGCTACGAGCTCCTCGACACGGGGACGTTCCACTCGACCGCGCAGAAGCTGATCCAGAACCCCGCGATCCAGCAGCAGATCGCGCAGCGCGCGGTCGACGCCGTCTACGACAACGTCGACGTGCCCGCCGAGCTCGAGTCGCGCCTGCCCGCGGCGCAGAAGGGGCTCGCGGACCCGATCGCCGCGGCGCTGCGCGGCGTCTCCGACCGCCTGGCGACGCAGCTGATGGCGACGCCCTCCGTGCAGCGCGTGCTCGTGAACGCACTGACCGTGTCGCACTGGCAGCTCGTCCGGCTGCTCGAGAACAAGGGCGAGTACGCCCGCGTCAAGAACGGGGTCGTCTCACTCGACCTGCGCCAGTTCGTGCGCAAGCTCACCGGGCAGCTCGGCCTGCCGTCCGACGTCGCCGACCGGATCCCGGACTCCGCGGCCGAGGTGACGGTCGTCCAGTCGAGCGACCTGCGCAACGGCCAGCGCGCCATCCAGCTGCTCGACTTCCTCGCCACGTGGCTGTGGGTGTTCGCCCTGGCGCTGTGGGCGCTCGCGCTCTACCTCGTCCCCGGCCATCGGCGGCGTGAGCTGCGCGCGATCGCCGTCTCGTTCACGCTGGTCGGCGTCCTCGTGTTGATCGTTCGGCGCTTCGCCGGCGACTACATCGTGAACACCCTCGTCGCGTCGGCCGACGTCAGGCCCGCCGTGCACGACGCCTACGACATCGTCACCTTCGACCTTCGCTCCGCCGCGCTGACCGACGTGCTCGCCGGCCTGGTCGCGCTCGCCGGCATCTGGCTCGTCGGGCCGGGCCGCCGCGCCCAGGAGACGCTGCACTGGCTGGCGCCGCACCTGCGTCGCCCCGGCCTCACCTACGCCGCGTTCGTGGTGGCGTGGATCCTGCTCCTCCTGTGGCGGCCGACGGTCGAGTTCGGGCGCGCGCGCGGCATCCTGCTGATGCTCGTGCTGAGCGCCGCCGGGGTCGAGATCGTGCGCCGCATCGCGGCGCGCCGCTACCCGGACGCCGAGGCGCGCAGCTTCGGCGAGTGGCTCGCCGGCATGCGGACGAGCCTCGAGCACCTGTGGGCGCGCGCGCCGCATCACGCCGCCGGCGGCGGCGGCGAGACGGTCAGCGCGCAGCTCCAGAGCCTCGCGCTGCTGCACGAGTCGGGCCAGCTCTCCGACGCGGAGTTCACCGCGGCGAAGCAGCGCGTCCTCGCCATCTAGCGTTCGACGATCACCGGCGTGCCGGTGCGCACGTGCGCCGCGATCCAGGTGATCGCCGCGTTCGCAAAGCGGATGCAGCCGTGCGAGGCGGACGTGCCGAGCGGCGCCGGGAGCCCGACGACGCCGTGCAGCGCGATCTGGCCCGGGCCGCCGCCGAACTGCCGGAGCACGTCGGAGTACGCCGAGGTCGCGAGCGCCCACGGCCCCTCGGCGACGCCGGGCGCGAGATGGAGCTTCTCGGTGACGAAGAACGTGCCGAGCGGCGTCGGCGTCGACGGCTTGCCGGTGACGACCGGGAACGACGCGCGCCGCGCGCCGGCGTCGAAGACGTCCGCGCGGTGCGCCGCACGGTGCACGACGATGCGCCAGGCGGTCTCGGCGGTCGTTCCCGCAGACGCGGGGATCCAGCCGGTCGAACCGTTGGGCCGTGCGGGGAGCCGCACCTCGAGCCACGCGCCGCCGTCCACAGCTGCGATCACCGGCAGGGCCGTCTGCTCGTGCGCGAGCGGCGTGCGTGCGTCGATGGTCCCGACCGCGTTTGCGCCCGCGCCCGGCTGTGCACGCGCGGTCACGGTGCGGTCGAGGACCACCAGCCGCTGCGCCGGCACCGCCGCTCCAGCAGGCGCGACGGCCGCGACTGCGGCGGCGGCCGCGCAGCAGAGGGCTCGCCGGACCACGCGTCAGCCGCTCGCGAACCGGCACCCGGACGGCTGCGGCGTGCCGGCGAACCGCGCCTTCGTCCAGGCAATCAGGTCGGGAATGAGCGGCGAGCTCGGGTCGGCGACGACGCCGACGTGGTCGAAGCCCTTGTAGGTGCGGTACTCGAGCGACTGCCCCGCTGCGCAGCGCGCGTCGACGTAGCGCTTCTGCACGCTCGGGAGCACGAGCGCGTCGGACAGGCCCTGTGCGATCAGGAGCGGCGCCGCGATGTGGCCGGTGGGGATGTTCTCGGCGAGGCGCTTCCCGAGCGCTCCGGCATCGGGGCTCTTCGAGAACACGTCCTCCGAGCCGAGCGACGTCGCGACCGAGACGAGCGCCTCCGGCCCGGACAGGCAGCGGTTCGCGTTCGCGTGAGCGACCGCCTGCGCGGCGGGCCGCACGTAGTCGTCGAAATGCACGTCCGGGTACACGGCGCTGTAGGCGGCGAGCACGTACGGCCCCATGATCTTCCCGACCGGCTCGCTTCTGATGTTCGAGAACAGCGCCGGGAGATCGGTGGCGGGCGCCAGCGCGGCGACGCCGACGACGTGGTCGTCGGGTGCGTAGGACGGCGCGTCGATCCCCGTCCAGAGAGCGGCGCCGCCGCCCTGCGAGTGGCCCCAGACGACAGTCTTGCCGGCCAGGTCGACCTGCTTCAGCTGGCGCGCAGCGCGGACGGCGTCGAGCACCGAGCGCCCCTCCGGGTCGCCGATCAGGTACGGGTGCGGTCCCTTCGTCCCGAGCCCGACGTAGTCGGTTGCGACGAGCACCCAGCCGTTCGCGACGATCTGGTCCTCGGCGGGCAGCACGCCGGAGGCAAGCCCGCTCGCAAGGAGCGACGGCGCGCACTTGGAGGCGAAGCCGGTTGTGCCGTGCGCCCAGGCGATCACCGGACGCGGGCCTGTGGGCGGCATGCGCGAGACGAGGACGACGCCGCTTGCGACCGCAGGCTCGCCCGGGCCGCGCGTCGTCGTGTAGAGGATCCGCCACGCGCGCGCGTCGCCCGGAACCCCGGTCGTGTACGGCTCGCTGCGAAGCAGCACCCCCGGGCGTGACGGGACGTTGCTCGGCGGGGTGTAGAAGGCCGTCGGCGAGGAGGAAGCGTTGTGGACGGCGCGGCTCACGCCGAGGAGGCCGAGCGCCACGACGAGCGAGACCGACATCCCGGCGGCTCTGAGCCACATGGGCCAGTGCCGTGCGCCGTGATCGCGGCGACGGAGCGCGCCCGCGACCTGGCCGATCCCGAAGAGGATCATCGCCGGGCCGACGAAGAGCCCGAGCACGAGCACGGTGATGTCGGGCCAGCTGAGCGCGAGGATGCCGAAGATCCCGCGCGTGAGCCCGCTCAGCGCGGCGATCAGCCGCTCGTCGGCTGTGCCCCGCAGCGCGGACGCGATGCGCAGCGCACCGCCGACGAGCAGCACGAGGCCGACGAAGAGCGCGAGCCCGCGGATCGTCAGCCCGGGCCACACGGCGACCGCGATCGCGGCGGCGATCCAGCCGCCGCCCGCCCAGCGCTCGCGGGTCGCCGTGGCGGACGCGAGCTCGCCGATCCCCGTCAGTGCGAAGGCGACCGCGACCAGCGCGATCAGGATGCCGAGCGAGCTGTACGGCTTGAACGTGATCGCGACTCCGACCGCGGCCGACGCGATGCCGAGCGCGAGCGTCAGCCGCCAAGGGGACCCGCTGAGGAGCCCGCGGTAGAAGCGGCGCAGCGAAGGCGGGCGCGTCCCGGACATCTGACTACGACCTTAATGAGCGGGCGGCGTCGCGGAAAAGTACGGTCGTCACCCCAACGGGGTGGTCGTAGCATCTCCGCATGCCGAAGCGCCGTGTCCCGACCGAGGTGATCGAGGGCGCCGTGGTCGTCGTCGCGCTCCTGCTGATGATCCCGGCGGGCGTGCTCGGGTGGGTGATCGGCAACGCGTCCTCCGGTGGGACGACGACGGTCACCGCGGCCGAGGGTGCGGAGGCGGGCTCCGCCGCCGTCGATCCGCAGGTCGCATCCGGTGCGCATCTCTTCGTCCAGTTCGCGTGCGCGCAGTGCCATGGGATGCAGGGACGCGGGGGCGTGTCGCCGTACGTGCCCGCGCTCACGACGGCGTCGAAGACGCTGACCGCGGCGCAGCTGCGGCAGATCATCAACCACGGTCTCGGTGAGTCCGCGAACCCGACGAAGCCGTTCATGCCGGTGTGGGGTGAGGTGATCTCGGACACGCAGGTGAACGACCTCGTCTCGTACATCCGCGCCGGGCTGCCGGCCGTCCCGACCGCGACGCCGCCGGTGGTGCCGACGGGGCAGGGCGCGGCGGTCGAAGGATCGGTGCTGTACGTGCGCTACGGCTGCATCAACTGCCACGGCCCGAACGGGCTCGGCGGGGTCCCCAACCCGCTGTCGGCGGACAAGACGATCCCGCCGCTCTCGGGCCAGGACTTCCGGAGCGAGTTCGACACCGACCAGAAGATCATCGACGTGATCCAGAGCGGCAGCGTGATCGGCAAGGCGCCGATCGTGAGCATGCCGCACTGGGGCGGGATCCTCTCGCAGCAGCAGCTGAACGCGCTGGTCGCGTACCTGAAGACGCTGAAGGGCTAGCGCCCGGGCAGGTCCGCAGTCTCGAGCGGCGTCAGCTGCAGGCGCACGCTCGTCTTCCGCAGCCCCTTGGCGTCGAGGGCGGCGCGGAACGTGCGCGGGCTCGGGATCGGCAGCGGCCCGGTCGCCTGGACGACGATGCCGTGGTCGGTTGCGGCGACGCTCACGACCTGCCAGCCCGTCTGCTTCGACCACGGCTTCGCTGCCTTCTCGACATCCTGGGTGCGCAGCTGATCCTTCGTCACCTGCTCGGACGTCGCCGCGAGCGGCACGGCGAGCAGGATCACGGCGGCGACGATCACCGCCGTCGCGACGCGGCTGCTGACGTTGCGCCCGGTGTCGCCGCGTAACGCGATTGCGCGCACGTGGTAGAGCGCCATCACGACCATCCCGCTGAGCAGGATCGCGGCGACGTTCATCACGAACAGGAGCAGCGCGCCGACCGACTGGTGCGGCTTGTCGGCCTCGAGCGTCAGGCCGACGACGGCGAGCGGCGGCACCAGCGAGATCGCGATCGCGACGCCGGGCAGCGTGTCGGCGACGTCGTCGCGCACGAGCGCGAACGCGCCGACAGCGCCCGTCGCGAGCGCTGCGATCAGGTCGATCAGCCGCGGATGGATGCGTGAGGCGACCTGCGAGCTCGTTGCCGCGTCGACCGGGTAGGGGATCAGCTTCCCGAGCGCCCACCCGACGAGGACGACGGCCGCCGCGCCGCCCGCCACGAGCAGCGCGCTCCGCACGAGGTTGCGCACGTCGCCGCTGACGATCGAGTACACCGTCCCGAGGATCGGCGTCATCAGCGGCGCGACGATCATTGCCCCGATCACGGTGGCCGTCGAGTCGCCGACGACGCCGGCGCTCGCGATCACCGCCGCGAGGATCAGGAGCGACCAGAACCGGCTCAGCTTGCGGCCGCGCTCCGCCCCGTCGAACAGCAGCTCGCTGCGCATCCGCGCGACGTCGGACTGGGCGATCGCAGGCACGGCTGACGCCGAGTTCGCTGCCCGCGCCGCTCAGTCCTGCCGCCGAGCGGTCGCTAGACCGGCGCGGCGACGCCGCGGATGCGCAGCTCGTCGGCCTCTTCCTCGGCGCGCGCCTCGAGCGTGATCCGCTTGGTCATCACCCGGGCACGCTCTTCGAGCCGGTGCGCCTCCACGACGTCGGTCGCGCGCAGTGCGGCCGCGCTCCGCTCGTAGGCGCCGCCGGTGGAGAAGAGGTGCGTCAGCTTGAGGACGAGCGCGACCAGGTCGATCGCGATCAGGAACGCGAGGAAGAACTCGACGTACTTCGTGACCGCCGGGCTCGCGCGCTCGACGCGCTCGAGGGCCGCCTGGCGCGCGAGGAAGTCGCGGTCGGCCTTGATCGTCGCGACGCGATCGGCGAGCTGCGCCTTCTCGGTCGCGCGCCAGAGCGCGATCTTGCCCTGCGCCGCGGCGATCGTCGCGTCGAGCCCGGGCTGTGCCTTCTTCAGCGCGGCGGCGGCGGCGGCCGCGCGGGCGGCGTCGCGCTTGCAGTACGGGCCGCAGCCCGTCTTGTGCGTCTGGGAGCAGCTCGTCTCGCCCGCCTCGCACTGGGAGAGGAAGGTGTTGTTCGTCACCTGACGCTGCAGGCTCGCCTCCTGCGTGCGCGCCGTGGCGATCTGCTTCTGCGCGGCGGCGATCTTCGTCTCGTAGGTGTGCGTGATCTCGCCCGTCGCCTGCTGCACGCGCTCGGCGGTCGTCTTGCTGAGCTGGTCGTTGATCGAGCCGCTGTAGATCACCTGCGCCATCGGCAGCCCGACGACGAGCGCGATCGCGAGCGAGAGCGCGAGACGCGGGACCGAGATGACGAGGTTCCAGGCGCGGCTCGTGCCGAAGCTCTTGAGGACGAGGCGCTCGATCAGCGCGTAGAGCACGGTCCACACCGGCAGCACCCAGAGCACGCTCGTGATCGAGGTGCTCCACCACTGCGCGGCCGCGACGGTCATGGCGAACCCGCTGACGACCGCCATGCCTGCGACCCACATGCCGAGGCCGTTCAGGAACCCGGCCTCGCTCGGCACGGTGGCGAGGATGTAGCCGTCGCCGCCGGCGAGCCAGGCCCAGCCGGCGCGCGTGCGCCGTCTCGGTCCTGCGTTGCTGTCGTCCGTCCAACCCATTGCGACCCCTGAAGCCGGAGACGCCGCTTCGGCCCGCGAAGTTGAGGTCCCGGAGCGCTTTCTAAGGGACCTCTTAGGCGATCGCGCTGCCGAGCGCGCGCGCCCAGCGCTCGACGAGCTCCGACGCAGAGCCCGCGCG
>Ga0335071_10003084_pt1 | contig 17691 bp, 16 predicted proteins | sample Lox_Sample_15_FD_206724 | JGI IMG/M metagenome (GOLD analysis project Ga0335071, IMG submission 206724) | Soil microbial communities from Loxahatchee National Wildlife Refuge, Florida, United States - Lox_Sample_1.5 | ecosystem: Environmental > Terrestrial > Soil > Wetlands | place: USA... | reverse complement strand
GGAGGCCTCCGGTGCCGAGGGCGCCGGGCTCACCGTGATATAATCAGCGGCCGTCGAGGTATCGCTGCCCGCGGTATTCATCACCACCAGGGAAACGGTGTAGGTACCCTCGGAAGAGTACGTGTACGAGGGGTTCTCGGAGGTGCTGGACCCGCCGTCGCCGAAGTCCCAGCTCCATGAGAAGGGGGAACCCGTGGAGGTATCGGTGAACTGGACGGTGAGAGGGGCAGTGCCCGATGCAGGGGATCCGGTAAAGGAGGCGACCGGTGCCGGGGGTACGGTGGTCGCGGCGGTGGTCACTACCGTTGTCGATGGGGTGGCGTTCTGGTCATCCGCGAGGACGGGGACCGAAAAGAGTGCAACGAGGGCCAGGACGAGCAGGCAGGTGAGACCCATTGTCATGCCGGCATCCCCTGTTCATCCGGACGGCCTCATTCCGGGCATCGGCGTCTCACCCGGCCCGGGCCGCATCCTCGACGCATTGAACCGGAACCCGAGGGCATCTGCGAGCTGCTCGGTGGTCACGCCCAGCTGTTGTGCGGCATAGGTCAGGTTCATCCGCCCCTGGAATGTCGTGTTCAGGACGGCATCGAGTTGCTCCGGGGAGACGCCCAGCTTGTCTGCCGCGGCGGTGATGTTGGGGTGGAACCCCTGCCCGCTGAACCGGGGGTGCGCGGTCCCGTCCGGAACCGGCGACTGGCCAATGCTGCCGGACAGGTCCGGGTTCCCGTTGGCCTGCACGCATCCCGTAAGGATCACCGCGCAGGCGACAAGGAGTGAACCGACGATGAGAAAAATTCCGTTTTTCTGTACCATGTCTCCACCACGTCCTTTCCTATGTAATCTTTATGTTACATTTTGTCTAATAAGCCTTTCCTCAGGTCGTGTATGGGTTACTGGATCCCTCCATCCGGGGGTCCGGAACCGGCGGGCTTTATCCCTCCCGTACAGATATGATCTGAAGAACGAACCTTTCGGGAGGCCGTTCCACGGAAGCCATACAGGCAGATCACCTCTCCAAATCCTTCGGGCCGGTCGTCGCGGTCGACGACGTGAGTATCAGGGTGGAGGAGGGGGGGATCTTCGGGTTCCTGGGACCGAACGGCGCCGGGAAGACGACAACAATCCGGCTGCTCACCGGGATCCTGACCCCGGACACCGGGTCGGTGCGCATCGGCGGCGTCGATATCCACCAGGATCCCCTGGCGGCCAAGCTGATGATGGGGGTCATCCCCGAGAACAGCACGGTCTACGGCGACATGACCGCCCTGCAGAACGTCCTCTGGACGGCGAAGTTTTACGGGATGGACCGGGCCGCCCGGGAACGGCGGGCGCAGGAGATCCTCGACCGGATGGGGCTCGCCGGCCGGGAGGGCGACATGGTCCGAACCTTCTCGAAGGGGATGAGGCAGCGGGTGAGCATCGCATGCGCCATCGTCCACTCGCCCCGGATCCTGGTCCTCGACGAGCCGACCGTGGGACTCGATGTCCAGAGCCGGCGGCTCGTCATCGACACCATCAGGCACATGAACGAGCAGGGGAGCACCATTTTCCTCACCACGCACTACATCGAGGAGGCAAACACCCTCTGCGACCGGGTGAGCGTCATCAACCGGGGGAGGATCATCGCGACCGACAGTCCCGAGAGGCTCCGGAAGACCTTTGACACCGCGCGGTACGTCGAGGTTTCCTTTGACCGGCCCGTGGAGGAGGGCCTCCTCGCCCACGGGGCAGTCTCCCGGGTGGAGCGGTGCGGGGACAAGTGGCGGCTCTACACCGACAACCCGGACCCGGTCGTGAAGTACCTTGGGGCCCTCGCTGAGCGGGAGCGGCTTGCCATCCTCTCCATCGCCACCTCGAGCCCGACCCTCGAGGAGGCCTTCGTCCGGCTCACGGAGGCGGCCTGAGATGGACGGCGCCGTGTTCATCCGGAGCATCCTCGCCATCGCCGAGAAGAACATCCGGATCTACTACTGGAGGGGGCCTGTCGTGGTCTTCGGCCTCCTCTTCCCCTTCCTCATGTTCTTCACGTACTTCATCGGCCGGAGCCTCGACCTCGTGGCCTTCTTCCCCGGCTTTCTCGGGATGATGCTCTTCTTCACCTCCTCGTCGGTGGGCCCGCTCGTCATCCCGTGGGAAAAGCGGGAGAAGACCTACGAGCGGCTCCTCACCCTCCCCGTGATCCTGGAGAGCATCATCCTCGGGGACATCGTGTCCGGGATGATCTTCGGGCTCATCATCACGGGTATCGTCCTCGCGGTGTCCCTCGTCCTCCTGCACCTGCCCGTCGCGAACGTCTTCGCGCTCCTCGCGGCAGCCATCCTCGGGTCAGTTGCCTTTGCCGCCCTCGGCACCGTGTTCGCCTCCATGGCGACGGATGTCCCGTCGAACGTGATGATGCTCTCCTCCCTGGTCCGCCTCCCCCTCATCTTCGTCTCCGGTATCTTCATCCCGCTCGGGGAGCTTTCGGGGTGGGAGTTCATCCTCACCTCCCTCTCGCCTCTCACCTACCTCGTGGACCTCTTCCATGCCGCCCTCACCGGCGACGCGGTATATCCACCCGCTGCCGACGCCCTCGTCCTCGTTGCGGTGATCGGGGTCTTCATCTTCCTCGCGAGGACGATCCAGGAGCAGAACCTGGTGAAAGGGCTCTGAGGGGTATCGGCTGGGAAAGCGGCCGGTGACAAGACTTATCCCGTTACCCCGCGAGAGCACCTGCCATGGAGATCGTACCAGGGGTGCACTCGGTCGAGGGAATCCACGGCAACAGTTACCTCGTCGCGAGGGACGGCCTCGTCCTGATCGACACCGGCATGCCGGGGAACGGCGGGAAGATCACCGGGTATATCAGGGAGATCCTCGGGAAGGACCCGTCCGCCGTCCAGACCATCCTTCTCACCCACTTCCATATCGATCATATCGGGAACGTCGCGGAACTCAGGAAACTCACGAACGCGAAGGTGGCGATCCACGAGGCAGACGCCCCCTACCTCTCCGGGGAGAAGCCGATGCCGATGCCAAAGAAGCGTTCCCTTCTGAGGCAGATCCTCCGGTTCTTCATCCGGGTCGCGCCCGTAAGGCCTGACATCCTTCTTCACGACGGCGACACCATCGCGGGCTTCACCTGCGTCCATACCCCGGGTCACACCCCCGGGTCCACCTGCTTTTACGACCCGGAGAAGAAGGTCATCTTCGTCGGTGACGCCATCGTCACGCCCGGAGGGGCGGTCCATGGCCCGGTCGAGGAGTACTCCGCTGACCCGGTCCAGGCGAAGGCATCCCTCAGGAAGATTGCAGCCCTGGATTTCGATACCCTCCTCTCCGGCCATGGAGAGCCGGTGAGGCAGGGGGCGGCGGAGAAAGTGAGGGAGTTATTGGGGACACAATAACGGTTGTGGAACCGGCCTACTTCAACCGGTACCTGAGCACCGCCGCGATCCCTCCGAGGGCGGCGAGCTGCTGCCCGGGGTCGAAGAGCGAGGAGAACACCGTCACCTTCGCCCGGGTCTTCTCGGCCTGTTCGAGCAGGTCGGCGACCTTCCGGTTCCGCACCATTTCATCGATGACGAGGACCTGCCCGGCCGCTCCCGCCCGGACCGCCTCCTCCACCTCTGCCCGCCCATAAGCGACCGGCTCCCCTTTACCCATCCGTTCGAGGAAGAGATCGAGAAGCCCCGCCTCGCGCTTCAGCTGGATATCGCCGGTGATCCGCTCGAGCACCCCCTTCCCGAGCGCCTCGGTGACGGCGCCGCGCCCGCTCCGCCTGGTCTCGACGGTGATGCACCGGTCCGCGAGATCCGGTATCTTCGCCTTCAGGTATTTCGCAGCCTCGTCCTTCACAAACCCTGGCCCGGCGATGACGACCGTCCCCGTGACCTCGGCGAGGAGCCCGGCCACCCGCTCGAAGAGGATACCCCGTGCGCCGGTATCCGCGCCCTTGCTGCTCCCCTGCACGACGGTCGATACGAGCTCGGGGCCGTACTGCCGGATCCGGTAGAGCTCCGCCTCGCCCTCCTCGATCGCGAGGATGTGGACCGCTCCCGTCGAGGTGGCCTTCACCGCCCGGTCGATCCGGTCCAGGTCAACCTGGTGCCAGGTCCTGATCACCGAGATCTCGTTCCCTGCGTCGAGGTTGATGGTATGGTGCGACCCCTCGTCCACGCCATGCTGGATGACCCCGCTGATCCGGAGCCGGTTCGAGTACTGGTGGAAGGACACCCCTTCGACCCGGATCCCGAGCCGGACCGGCTTTTTCTCCGGCTTCTCGGGCCGGATCCTGTCGGTGACCGTTTCGACGGATCGGAAGGTCGTGGCAAAGACAAGGTCCCCAGGCCGGATCAGGTGGGACAGGTGCCAGAGGTCATCCACGCTCTCTGCAAAAAATCGTATCTCGCCGTGGGAGCCTTTCATCTCGAGGAACTCGGCCTTCATCGGGAACCCGCCCCCCCATCTCCCGCTCTGCAACCGCTGTTCACGATGTCACCATCTCCGATCCGCCGGGAGGCACGAACGCGGCGACTGCCTCGGCCGAAAGGACCCTCCGGAGGCCCCCGCGTTCGCCTTCGGGAAGCATTTCCCGGAGCGCCCTCACGACCTTCTTCGCGATGTCATTCGGTTCATAGATACCGGGCCTGATGGTGACCAGGCGGGACGTCTTCGGGGTGACCGCGGCCGGCGGCCCCCCGATGACCCGGGGGGTTTCCCCGTCCGCAAGACCGATCGAGACGGCGAGGGGCACGTCCCGGTACCAGGTCCGCTCGCCCCGAACGATGAACCCGCCCGTCGAGAGGTACTCGCCCGTGGGAGGGGTCTTCGAGACCTGGTCGGGCCGCGCCGCGTACACGTCGGCCGAGGCATGCCCGCTCTTCCAGGCCCCCGAGTACGAGGCGGCGAACTGCACCACCTCGTCCATTCGCTCCGTGGCCCCCTTGACGATCACCACCGCCGCCCCGTGGACGTCGGCGTGGACGAAGGTGTCGCCCCCCCCGAGGTACTTCCTGACGAGCTCCTCGTTCTGCCCGGCGTCCCTCCCGCCGACGACGAGGACCCCGTCGGAGGTCTCGAACCACCGGAACCGGTGGAACCACCGGCGTTTCGACTCCACGGGCTTTTTCACCTTCTCCAGCGGCATGGGAAGCGGCCGGGCGAGGGCGGCCATCGCCCCGTCCCGCTTCCGCCGGTATTTCTTGATCTCCTCGTGGATGCGGCCGATGTTTTCCCTGACCGATTCCCTGACGGAGATCACCACCTGCTCCCCGTCGAGGTCGAGGGTGACCGAGGCCTTTTCGGGGTGAAACTGCACGACGGCCTTCGCCGCGGGGAGGTCGCTCTCCTTCAGGGTCTTCTCGATCTCGCTCCAGGGGTTCTTCTTCTCTGCCGACGAAAGGGCCCGGATGACCTCCTCCACGAGAGGATAGTTCGCATAGACGGCCTCGACGGATTTCTCCAGCCGGCCGATCTCTCTCTCGAACTTTTTCAGGCTCTCCTCCTGCCGGGCCCGGATGGTCCCCCTCCGTTTTGCCGCGGCCTTTTTCTCCTTCGCCGGTGCCGGGGAAGGCCCGCCATAGTATGCCTCGAGCGCCTCGTGGTAACTCGCGAACCGGGCGCTGACCTTTTCACCTGCTCCGGGGAAGGGCCAGCAGCCCGAGGGGGTGATGACCGGCTCCCTCGCCGTCCTCACCCGTTCGAGGAGGCCGGCGATTGCCTGCCCGACCTTCCCCGGGTCCGCCGATCCGGCGGGGGTATCCTTCGGTATTCCCGCAGAGGCGCAGGCCTCCTCCGCGTACCTCCCGCCCAGCATGCACCCGACGGCAAGGGCCTTCACGATCTCCTTTCCGGATGCGGCGAGGAGGGCCCCGAGGGCGGCAGGAGACATCTCTGAACAATCCGTTCCCGTAAAGAAGTAGGTCGCCCCCGGGACCACCTCCCGGTCCTTGAACCGGTGGTGCCACAGGGGCTTGATGATGGTCCCAGCCTCGTCGCAGAGCACGATGTTCCCCTCGTCGAAGAGCTCGGTGACGAGCCGGAGGCTCCCTGCCTTTTTACCGATGGTGATGGTGAAGATCCGCTGGAGGCCGTGCTGGTCAATCCCGAGCACCCGCCCACCCTCGAGATGCTTCCTGAGGAGCATGGCAAAACCCCCGGGCTTCACCGGCGCTTCGGGGAGAGCCTTCACGAGGTGCGCCCTCTTCCCGGACTCGATAACGAGGGCGTGGCGGGCATGGTTCTCTCCCTGGAGCCGGATGGCGATGGTTTTCTGGTCGTACTGGTAGATCTTCCCGACCCAGAGGGGGAGGAGCGGGGCGAGCTCGGCGACCGCTGCTGTGAGGTCCACCCCGCTCATCCCCTGCGCCGTCGCCATGATAAACCCAAGCTACATATGGCTTCAGCGCTAAAAAAATAGACTACTGGTGGCGATATGGCAGGCGAGCCGAAGGCCGAAAGGGAGAAGGGGGCGAAACCTGAGGGGGAGAAGGCTCCGGAGAAGTCCCCGGAGAAGGCCACGAAGAGGAAGCTTTCCCGGGAGGAGAAGCAGGCCCAGCACATGGACCGGCTCAAGCGGACCTCGGTCGCCTGCGGGATGGGGATCATCGTCGGGGTGCTCTCCTTCTACCTCGACCCCGCCCCGGCGGGAGCAGCGGTCGCGGGAACGGTATTCGGTATCCTCCTCCTCCTCGCCGGCATCGTGTTCCAGAAGTACGTCTTCCTCGCCCTCAGGATGGACTATCTCGGCATCACGACGAAGGACTGGTTTTACCAGGGGTTCATGACCTTCTCCCTCTGGTTCATCACCTGGACCATCCTCCTCTCCTCACAGATACCCACCCTCACCACCCCGTGACGGACCATGAGGATCGCCGTAGTCCATAAAGACCGCTGCCACTCGAAGAAGTGCGGGAACGAGTGCATCATCTATTGCCCGCGCGTGAGGACCGGCGACGAGACGGTGGTCATCGGCGAGGAGGGCACCGCGGTTGTCTCCGAGGAGCTCTGCGTCGGCTGCGGGATCTGCATCAAGAAGTGCCCCTTTTCCGCCATCGACATCGTGAGCCTCCCCGAGGAGCTCCCGTATCCCACCCACCGGTACGGGAAAAACGCCTTTGCCCTCTACGGCCTCCCGATCCCCGTCCCGGGGAAGGTGACCGGTCTCCTCGGCCCGAACGGGATCGGGAAGTCAACTTCCATCCAGATCCTCTCCGGGGGCCTGAAGCCGAACATGGGCGAGCTCGACCGCGACGTCCCCTGGAAGGAGATCCTCTCCCATTACACGGGCACCGAGCTCTTCGAGTACCTCCGCATGGTCTCAGGAGGCGGGGTGAAGACCGCGACGAAGCCGCAGTACATCGACTATATCCCGAAGATGTTCAAAGGGAGCGTCGGGGAGCTCCTGGAGACCACGGACGAGCGGGGGCAGCTCGCCCGGTACGTTGCGGCCTTCTCCCTCGGGCCCCTTATCGACCGGCCCATCGGGTCACTCTCGGGGGGCGAGCTCCAGCGGGTCGCCATCTGCGCCTGCCTCTCCCGGAAGGCCGATTTCTACTTCCTCGACGAGATCACCCCGTTCCTCGACATCTACCAGCGGATGGCCGCGGCCTCCCTCATCCGTGAGCTCGCGGCCGAGCGGCCCATCATGATCGTGGAGCATGACCTCGCCATCCTCGACCTTCTCGCCGATACCGTCCACATCGCCTTCGGGAAGCCCGCGGTCTTCGGGATCGTCACCCAGCCGAAGGGGGTCCGGGTGGGGATCAACCAGTACCTCGAGGGGTACCTCGCCGAGGAGAACATGCGGTTCCGGGAGTACCAGGTGGTCTTCGAGAGCAGGCAGCACGGGGAGCGGCAGGAACTCGAGGTGCTCACCGAGCTCCCCGCGATGGTGAAGAAGTACCCGGGCTTTACTCTCGAGGTGCAGGGCGGGGAGATCCACTGCGGCGAGGTGCTCGGCGTCGTCGGGCCGAACGGGATCGGGAAGACCACCTTCGCCCGGCTCCTCGCAAAGGAGGAGGAGCCTGACCGGGGGAAAATGGTCCAGGCCCTCAGTATCTCGTACAAGCCCCAGTACCTCAAGGCCGAATCCGAGGAGACGGTCGAGTCGATCCTCAGGTCCGCGACGACCCGGTTCGACAGCTCCTTCTTCCAGCACGAGGTCCTCGAACCCCTCGCCCTCACCCACCTCCTTGCCTCGCCGGCAAAGACCCTCTCGGGCGGGGAGCTCCAGCGGCTCGCCATCGCGACCTGCCTCTCGCGGGAGGCGGACCTCTATATCCTCGACGAGCCGAGCGCCCACCTCGACGTCGAGCAGCGGGTGAAGCTTCCAAGGGTCATCAGGAACCTCGCGCAGGAGCGGGAGGCGGGCATCCTCGTCATCGACCATGACATCTACCTGATCGACATCATCAGCGAGGGGCTCATGGTCTTCTCGGGCGAGCCGGGCAGGCAGGGTGTCGCCGAGGGGCCGTTTTCCATGCGGGAGGGGATGAACAGGTTCCTCCGGACCCTCGGGATCACCTTCCGGAGGGACAGGAGCGGTCGGCCCCGGATCAACAAGCCGGGCTCGTTCCTCGACCGGGAGCAGAGGGCGTCGGGTAACTATTATTACTCGGAGATTTCAAAGGGCTGAAATCGTTCTCTCCGGATCATCGTCGTCGGGGCAAAAATCACTAAAGGTTAATATAACTTCCGCCGTATATTCATTCAATGATGCAGGAGGAGAAGCTCCCCGGCCTCAGCCCCGACGACAGGCTGAAAAAGGTCAGGAAAGAGTTCCACGAATACATCGACAAGAACATCGCCGAGATCGTCCAGACCCTCCCCGTCTTTTTTGCCCACATCATCACGATGCTCAACGACTCCTTCCCCGGCATCAAGGACGAGGCCCACGACGAGTTCATCGACTCGGTCACGGAGCGGATCCTCTCCGACTCCCGGCAGGGGAACAACCTCGCGTTCGTCGAGAAGGTCTGCGCGAACGCCGTGCGGGCGAAGAAGGGCCAGCGGGCGAAGCAGGGCACCGACATCATCGCCGGGATCGAGCTCCTGAAGAGCGAGCAGTTCGCCCCCGCCATCCGGTTCCTGAAGGAGTACACCCACCTGGACGCGACCATCGGCGCGGCGGTGGCATACTGCTATTACATGCTCTCGATGAAGGAGATCGCCTCGCTCAAGGAGAAGGCCATCAGGGTCGACGAGAAGGAGCAGCGGCCGAACCAGTACGAGCTCATGGCGAGGGAGGAGATGCTCCGGCTCGCGAACTCGAGGCCGCCCATCAACGCCCTCAGGGAGCTCCGGATCCGGGAGGAGGAGGAACCGGTCCTCAGGAGGGCCTTCTGGCTCATGATCTCCTGCGCCCTCGAGTGGTTCCCGAACGAGAAGGGCTTCCTCTTCGTGGGGCTCGAGAAGGCAAAAAGGGACAAGAACCGGGACATGAAGAGCGAGCTCCTCAAGATCGCGACCGAGCGGTTCTTCGACGACATGTACTTCCTGAAGGAGATGTACCATTTCAAGCTCGAGACCGGGGACGGTGACGGCGCGACGGTGGTCGTCCGGCAGATGATCCAGCAGTTCCCCGACGGGCTGGAACCCCTGTACTTCGGGCTCATGATCTCCCTCCTCTCGATGAAGAAGACCACGTACGACGGGTTCCGGAAGCTGCTCCTCATGAAGGGGATCCCCGAGCACATACCCGGGACGATGGACATCGCCTACCATGTCATGAACAACGACCACCGGCAGGCGCTCGCCACCCTTCGTGAGCTCAAGGGGAAGTTCCCGAGGTTCGATTTTTACTACGTCTCCCTCGAGTACCTCCTCGCCGATACCTCCGCCGAGGACCAGAAGCGGAACAAGCGGGCGAGGAAGATGCTCCTCGACTCCATCGACCGGTTCTGCTTAAACGAGCTCGGGATAGAAAGGTAATAAAACCGGGCAGGATTCCCGTGGTTCACCGGCCGAGGAGCCGGCCGAAAAACCCTGATATCGCTTTTAAGAAAGCCTCGAGGGGGCCCGGGGGTGCCGCGGGGGCCTCCTGGACCTCCGTGTAGGAAACGGCGGGGGTCAGGGAGTGCGCCGGGGGAGCCGGAGGGGCAGGATAGGTCGTCACGACGGGGAAGGTATCGACGGGTATGGTCGGGTTCCCCGCCCCGCTCTCCGGGGGAAGCTGGTAGTACCCGACGTTCTCGGGGGTGACGAACCAGAGCCGGTCCTGGGAGTCGAGGTAGAGCCTCTTCACCGCGTTGTTCCTGATCCCCCTCGGGGCATCAAGGTGGTCCTTCACGCCGTAATCCCACTTGTAGAGGCCGTAGTTCGTCGCGATCCAGAGGGCCCCGGAGGGGTCGACCTGGACGTCCGCGATGTCGATCCCCATCATCAGGTCGTCGGGGGTAGCGATCAGCCGGAGCCGGTCCTGCGGGTTGTAGTGGAGGATTGCTGACGAGTTGAAGATGTAAATTCCCCCGAAGGGGTCCTCCTTGAGCCGGTAGGCCGATCCCGCGGCGAGCTGGGGATCGGTGAAGAGGGTGAAGGATACAGGGGAATCGGAGTTCTCCGTCGACCAGATACCGGTGTTGCAGGACGCGTACAGGGTCTTTCCCCCGTTATCGGCGGTCATCGAGTCCACGTAGTTGCACCCGAGCCCCTCGCGGCCGCCGGGCTGGAACCATTCCCAGGTCCCGTCGCGGTACCGGTGAAGCCCCGCCGTCCCCGCAGCGACCCACATCCTCCCGTTCGCGAGGAGGAGCCCGTGGATGTCCAGGCTTTTTAAGAGCTGCTGGTCACGGTTCGTCTCGTACAGGCCGTCCTCGATGACCTGGATGCCGTCGGGGTAGCCCAGCCAGAGGTGGCCCGCGGGGTCGAACTCGGCGGCGAGGATATGGTCCGAAAGGAGCCCGTAGCTCACGTTACCGTAGGTCATGTGGCGGATCTGCCACGAACCGTCGTAGATGGAGAGGCCGTTGTCGGTCCCGAAGTAGAGGGTCCCGTGAGGGTCCTCGGCGATGTCGAGGACCCCGAGGGAGGAGATCTGGTTCGACGAGGCAATGAAAAGGACGGTGCCTGCGAGGGCTGGCCCGGAGACTGCAAAGACGAGGGCGAGGAGGATGACCGGGACCAGCCCGGGGCTCCGGGACCCCGTGCGGACTCCTGCGCCACCCGCCATGGGACCCTATCTCCCTCTCATTTCGTGCAGGACGTCTCCCAGTTCGTCGAGGAGCTGCTTCCCGCTCACCCTGACGCCCTTCAGGTCCCGCAGGAGGCTCGTGTCGTCCCGCCTCTTTTCCCTCATCGCCTCTGCCCGGAGGGCCGAGAGGAGGTCGTCGGCACCCAGCCCGCCGTCGGCGAGGGTGAGGACGTTCACCGGGGGTTCCACCACCGGCTCCGGCTCCTCCCCGGGCTGGGGGAAGGCGGCCGCCTGGAGATCACCCGGCCCGGGGGTACCGGCGACGGGGGCGAGGGCGCCCGCAGCCCCGGCTGTCTCCTCGCCGCTGACCTCTTCGAGGAGCTGGGCCGGGATGTCCACCCCGGTGAGATCGTCGAAGGGGTTATCCTGCCCCTCTCCCTGCACCGCCCCGGGCGCCGGCTTCGCCCCGGCAGGAGAGGCCTTCGCGGCCGGCTGGACCGGCGTGACGGCCTTCGGCCGGCCCTCGGCGAGGGATATGATCTTTCTTGACTGGCCGACGAGCGCCGAGTCGAGCATCAGGTCGATCTTCTCCTTCTCGGCCTCAGCGACCGCCTCAGCGGGCTCGCCGGCCGCGCCCCGGGACGGCCTGAGGCTCCTCATCCTCCCGAGTGAAGCCCGGAGCCCTCCGGGCGCTTCGGGCACGGTGCCGGCCTGCACGACCTCTCTCGCAGAGGCTGCCGACCGGATCCGGAGGTCTTCCATCTTCAGGGAGCCCGCGGCAAAGAGCATCCCGATCCCCACCACCGTGTCCGTGAGGACGAGGAGGACGGGGTTCATCCCGGTGTACAGCAGCGCCGTACCCGTTCCGAAGGTTCCGAGGCCAAGGATCATCTGGCGTATTCTCTCGTTCATGTGATTCCTCCCGTGGGGAAGGTTGGAATGGTGAAGAAGATGTTCACGATGATAGGCGCGAGGATGACGAGCGCCCCGCTGATGGTAAAGAGGATCGTCGAGAACAGGTAGAAGATGTACCGGTCGCCCCCGTACACGATTTTCCCCGCGATGATGTTCGAGACGGTGATGAGGAGGATGATGATCATGACGTAGGTGGTCATCTTGTCGACGGGGAAGTGCATGAGGAAGGTGACGTCGAGGCCCGACGGCATCGACGAGGTGCTCCCCGAGATGGCCGCCTGGGACTCCCCCAGGTTCGACATCACGTTCTCGATGGAGTTCGAGATGTTGCTCATGATGAAGAACAGGAAGAGGAGAATACCCACCATGGCGGCGTGCATGGGCACGAGGAGGGTGACGAAGCCCATCGAGACCTGGTGGCGCTTGTCCCGGAGGAGCACCTGGTCCAGGCTCGAGGTGCCGACGATCAGGCCGACCTTGTCCGGCGAGCCGCCGAGGGTGACCGAGTCCCGGAAGATGTTCGTGTACTTGTAGATGTTATTGCTCCCCGACTCGCCGATGAACCGGCTCCAGCTCTGGGTCTCGTCGAGGCCGAGGTTCAGCTTCGAGTAGATGGAGTCCACGAGGTCACGGATCTTGGGGAGCGAGGCCCGGTCCACCTCGGTGAAACCCTGCACCATCGGGACCCCCTTCCCCCCCATCACCGAGCCGAGGGTCCGGATGAAGGTGGGGAAGTCGTTGTCCCGGCCGACAATCTTGCTGTCGTCGATGAAGCCGAGGATCGCGAGGGGCGCGAGGAGGATCCCGATGAGGAGGTAGATGAACCCGGCGCTCTGGCCCGTGACCCAGAGGATGATGCAGCCGGCCGCCGTGACGAGGACGAGGGGCCGCTCGAGCTTCCTGATGAGGCCCTGCTCCCGGGAACACCGGTCGGCGAGACCGTGGGTCCGGCGGTCCTCGGGTACAGAGCGGTACATCGTGACGAGGCCGAAGATGGAGATCATGATGACGATGAGGTACGAGAGGTTCAGGGTCTGGTCGATTCCGCCGGCAGAGAAAATGGCGATGGAGAGCATGATGATGAGGGAAACGAGCACGCCCGAGAAGAGCATCGCGATGTACGCGTCGCCCCACTTCTTGAGCATCTCGAGGCCCTGCTCCACGGTGTTCCGGTACACGCTCCTGATGGTGTCGAGCTCCCGGTCCAGGAAGTCCTCGTCGGGCACGCCGCTCTCCATCGCGTTTGCGTACCGGTTGAAGACCGACTGGAGCACCTCGTTTTTGATCTTCTTTGCGACGATCTTCAGGGCCTCGGCATAGCTGTAGTTCCAGCGCTTGACAAAGTAGTCAACCTTTGCCACGTACTTGGTGGGGACGTACTCGTACCGCCTGCCGGTGTAGGAGAAGATGTCCGGCCGGGAGACCCCCGCGGTCGTGATGGAGGCCATGTAGGTCGCCATGAAGAGGAGGTCGGCGGGGGTCCGCTTCTCCTCGTCGACGCTCTGGACGAAGCCGCTGACCCGCTTCACCTGGTCCGCGAAGGGAAGCTTCCCATCTCCCCTTGCCCGCAGGGCGTCTGCAAACCCGCCGAAGAGTCCCGCCATCCCTAGCTCCCGATCTTGAGCAGGCCTTCCTTCTTCACCTTCGTGATCATCTGGAAGAGGTCCTTGAAGTCAACGTAGCCCGCCTTGTGCAGCCGCTCGAGGATCCGTGCCCGCTTGTCCACTTCGTCGTAGATCTCGGCCTTCTTGTGGTCGGGGAAGCCGAGGAGGGTCGCGATCTTGTTCTCGAGGATATAGCTCGCCCCTTTTCCCGAGAAGTCGAAGGTGTCGTTCACGGGGTTCCACTTGAAGATCTCGACGAAGGAGATACCGCCGGTATCGGCGTTGTACCCGACGAGCTCGTTTACCGAGAGCATGCGCCTGACGGTCTCACCGGAGGGGCGCTTGACCGCGCTCTGGATGACGACGAGGTTCAAGTTATCGAGGTAGGTCTTCGGGATGTTGATCGGGTCACCGCAGAGACGCTGGATGAGCTTCTCGACCGAGGCCGCATGGAAGGTGGAGAGCACCGGGTGACCGGTCTGCATCGCACCGAAGGCGACCGACCCCTCGACACCACGGATTTCCCCGACCACGATCATGTTCGGCCGCTGACGGAGGGCCGACTTCAGGAGGTCGAACATGGTGACATCGGCCCCCTCGCCCTCCCCCTTGCCCTTTGCCTTCGAGACCTCCCGGGTCCAGTTCTTGTGGGGCACCTGGAGCTCGGGGGTATCCTCGATGGAGACGATCTTGTGCTCGGGCGGGATGAAGGCCGTCACGGCGTTCAGGGAGGTGGTCTTCCCCGAGGCCGTCTCCCCGCTCATGAAGAGGGACATCCCGTGCTCGATGCAGATCCAGAAGTACCCCGCCATCAGGTAGTTGCAGGTCCCGAACTCCACGAGCTTGAGGATGCTGATGACGTCGTCGGCCATGGCCTTCCGTATCGTGAAGTTGGAGCCGCGCTTCGAGATCTCGGTCCCGTACACGATGTTGATACGGGACCCGTCGGGCAGCGTCGAGTCCACGATGGGCGTGCGGTAGGTGAGGGGCTTCTTCAGCCTCTCGCCGAGCTTCACCACGAACTGGTCGAGCTCGTCGGACTTGTGGAACTCGATGATGGACTTCAGGCCCTTGAAGATCTTGTGCTCGATGAAGATCGGGCCGAGGCCGTCGCAGGTGACATCCTCGATATACCGGTCGTTGATGTACGGCTTCAGCACCCCGAGGTCGATCTTGTCCCGGATCATGAGGTACTCCACCGCCTGGTACTCCTGCGGGGTAAGCACGATCCGGCCGTCGGGGAGTTTCGGGACCTTCGCGAGCGCCGCGTCGGCCTCGTTGTCGGTCGCAGCAGTCAGGTCCTTGTTCAGGAACCCCATGATCTTTTCCTTCATGCCCTGCTTCGCCGCGATCTGGGCCATGAGCCCCTCCACCGTCTCGCCCTGCTTCGTGACGTAGACAACCCGGGAGACGAGTTCCTTTAATACCGAGGCCCGCTCGGCATCGTTGATGGGGTCCCGGTCGAGGGCGTCGAGCAGGTTCACGAGCTTGACCTCCACCGCGGGGATGAGGTCGTTCACCGAGTGGAGGAAGGAGGGCTCGATGGGGATGTAGTAGTTCCGGGCATCGACGGGGTCGGGGAAGATGTGGATGTAGGTGTTTTCGCCCGCGGGATAGATCAGGTTCGGGTCCTTCATCGACTTGAGGTCCCGCTTCAGCTCCGAGAAGAACAGGGGGACCCCGTAGGTGTTCACCGGGTAGGTATGGAGGTACTCGAGGAGGTGCGGGCTCCTCTGCGCGTACTCCTTTGCATGCGCCGGGAGCATCCGGTAGATCGAGCAGCCTTCGATGTTGTTTGCGCAGTCGTTCCCCTCGTCGGCCTTTGCCGGGTTGAAGGGGAGTGTCAGGGAGACGGTGAGGGTGCCCATGGATCAGACCTTCGCAACCGATATCGGGATGATCTTGATGCCGTACCCGGGGACGACCTCGAAGGAGACCAGGTTCTCCCGGGTCTTGTGGGCGCCCCGGATCTTCACGACCTCGAGGACCATCAGGTACTTGTCGCCCATGAGGGCCCGCTTCAGGGTGAGGAGGGCGTCGCAGACCTGCCGGAGCCGGACGAGCGTGTCCTCCTCGAAGGCATAGGAGTGCAGGGTGACGAAGATGGTCTTTCCCTTGTCGCAGAGGTTCTTGCAGCCCGTGAAGAAGTCGATGATGACCTCGCTCGAGGTGTTCTCGGTGAAGAGGGTGATGGAGTCGATGATGACGATCTCCGCCTGGCTCTCCCTGATGTGGGCGAGGAGGCGCTGGAGGATCTCCTCCATGTTCTCCTTCTCGGGGTCAAAGCCGGGCACGAGGACAGGGAAGAGCCTGAGGTAGCCCCAGGCATAGTAGTCAGAGATGTCGAGGCTCATCGTCTCCATCTGTGAGAGGAAGTCCTGGGGGTTCGTCTCGCTCGAGTAAATGTCGATGCACAGGCCCTGCTTCATCCCGCCCCATATGATCTGCTGGGTGAAGACCGACTTCCCGCTGTCATGTTCCCCCTCGATGAGGGTGAGGGACTTCAGGGGCACCCCGTCGTCGAATTTCTTGTCGATCTCGGACTTCCCCGTCACGAGGACGGCCTTCTTCTTTTCGGCCGCCTGGTCCAGGGATCCTGGCTTGTCTTCCAATGGCATAGAGCACTCCTACACGATGTACGCGGAGTCGTAGACCCCGTTCGCAGTCGACACCTTCACCCACACCGGGTCGCCCTTCAGGGGGTCCGGGTCGTAGGCCACCGAGATGTTCACAACCTCGTCGGGATCGAGGAGCCCCGGGTGGACGATCTCGCCGTGGACGAGATCGGGGCTCATGATCCGGTAGACCCAGTCGTACGGGGCCGAGAGGTTGGTGTACGTGTACGGGACCCCGCCCTGCATCAGGTACACCTCGGTGTGGTTGAAGTCCCCGAGGATCTCGCTCCCCGTGTTCTTCACCTCGAGGTACGTCAGCCGGGCCCCGAGGTCGTTCGATACGTTCATGATCTCGACGTTCGTATGGATCCGCTCGTTTTCCTTCTCCGAGATGGCACGCTGGGCAAGGACGGCGGTCTTTGCCGTGGCAAGGGTCCCCCCGATCAGGACGTAGGCCGTTATGATGAGGAGGATGATCGCGACCGCGGACGCGATGATGGTGCCGGCACCCATATCCTAGCTCACCGTAAACTGCTCCGAGCGCTTCGTCCCGTCGAAGAGGACCATCTGGAAGTACACGACGTCCCCCCTCGAAGTCGGGAGATGGTCGCTCTTCATCATGAGATGGAGGGTCTCGCCCTCGTCCCAGTAGGCGTTCGAGTTATCCAGGATATCGTAGCTCCACTTGCCGGCGGCCGGCGGGGCGCCCACGAGATCATCCTGGGAGAGGGCCTCGAAGTCGCCCGGGGCACCGATAAAGAGGGTGGACATGTTCAGGTCCTTCAGGTAGATCCGACTCGTACCCGTGTCCTTCAGCCAGACCTGGGCGTTCCCTGCCGAATCCGCGAAGCTGTTCACGATGACCATGTCGGTCCGCATCTGCTGGTCTGCCTTCGAAGAGGAGGAGGAGAAGGTGGAGGACATGGTATAGATGGCCGGGAAAATCTGGGAGGTGAGGATGCCTGCCGCTACGATGGCGGTGATGAGGAAGATGGCCGTAACGATTGTCTCACTCGACATCCATCAGGTCCTGTCCATGCTGTCGATCCACTCGAAGACCTGATCGCTCTCGGGTTTCCCGGCCTTTCTCGGGACCGCGGCCACCGGGCCCGGGATCCGGTGGGTCATGAGGACCTCGATCATGTCCTCGTCCAGGGTGTTGTCCTTGGGGTCGAGGATCCGGTTGAGGATATAGAGCTCGGAGACGAACTCGTCGGGTCCGATGACATGGAGTTCCCCGAGCGAGGCGGGGAGGAGCCGGCCGATCTCCCGGATCTGGCCTTCCATCTCCTCGGTAAGGTATCCCATGCTCGTATAGGCCTGGAGGAGGATCTCGAGCCGGTCATGGCCGTACCGGTTGATGATCTTCGACGTCCATCCAAAGAGCCGGTGTACCTTCCGGAGCCGGAGCTTCTCCCCGAGCTTCCCGGATCCGAAGGGCATG
>Ga0335071_10003083_pt1 | contig 17695 bp, 15 predicted proteins | sample Lox_Sample_15_FD_206724 | JGI IMG/M metagenome (GOLD analysis project Ga0335071, IMG submission 206724) | Soil microbial communities from Loxahatchee National Wildlife Refuge, Florida, United States - Lox_Sample_1.5 | ecosystem: Environmental > Terrestrial > Soil > Wetlands | place: USA... | reverse complement strand
CGAGCGCGCGGAAAAAGATCAAGAGCGCGCGCACGGCCGCTGCCCCCAAGCGGGCGCGGCCGAAGCAGCACGTCGCCATCAGCCATCACCGCGACGAGGATTTCAGGGCCGACGGCCTGCGCGCCTATGCGCATTACCGCGACCTCGGCATTGTGGAGGCGAGCGGCGGCCTGGCGCGGGCGCATGTGATCCGGCTGCTCGGGCCATGCAACCCGGACGAGGTCTCAAAACTCCATTATCACGACGTCGAATTCCAGATGGTCTATGTGCTCAAGGGCTGGGTGAAGACTTTTATGGAAGGCGTTGGCGAGACGATGATGCAACCGGGAAGCTCCTGGACCCAGCCGCCGCGCATCCGCCACATGATCCTGGACTACTCCGATGACGTCGAGCTTCTGGAGGTGATCCTGCCAGCGGATTTCAAGACGGTCGAATTGACCGCGTGAGGCATTCGAGATTCGGTGGATGATCTTGATTGCTTGTCCCTCCTCAGGGGAGGGACTTGAGGCATGAGGCCTGGTTATCGCGAGGACATCGACTGGCTGCGGGCGATCGCGGTGCTCTCGGTGGTGGCCTTTCATTTCGAGATGCCCGCCATTCACGGCGGATTCGTCGGCGTCGACATCTTCTTCGTGATCTCGGGCTATCTGATCACAGGGATCATCCAGGCCGAGGTGAAGCAGGGCACCTTCTCCTTCGCGCGCTTCTACGAGCGACGGGTGCGGCGCCTCTTGCCCGCGCTCTATGTCATGGTTGCGCTCACGGCGATCCCGACGTTCCATTATCTTTTGACGTCGGAGCGCGCCGAGTTCTTCCGCTCGGTCGCCGCCGTCGTCACCTTCACCTCAAACATCTTCTTCTGGCTGCAGTCCGGCTATTTCGACCATGCGGCGGTGGAGAAGCCGCTGCTGCACACCTGGTCGCTCGCGGTCGAGGAGCAGTTTTACCTGGCCCTGCCGGTCCTGCTCTGGGTCGCGCTGCGCGCCGCGCCAAAAAGCCGGATCGCGCTGCCGCTGCTGCTGGCCGCGCTGACGCTCGGCTCTTTCGCGCTCAGCATCATGCTGATGCGCTCGGACCAGTCCGCGAACGCGTTTTTCATGAGCCCGCCGCGCGCCTGGGAGTTTCTGGTCGGCGGTCTCGTCGCGCTGCCGGGCGTGCCCGTGCTGCGCGATGCACGGGCGCAAATGGCGGCGCGGGGGACGGCGCTCGTGCTGATGGCGATCCCGATCCTGTCGCTGCGGCCGGGGCCGGGCTTTCCCGGCATCAATGCGCTGCTGCCCTGCCTCGGTGCCGCGCTCTACATCTGGAGCGGCATCGGCGTGCAGACAGCGCAGCGGCCGTGGTATTCGCATCACCAGGTCGTCAGGTTCTTCGGGCAGATCTCCTATTCGCTGTATCTGTGGCACTGGCCGCTGTTCGCGTTCGCGCGGTTCTCGAAACCGAGCCTGGTGCTGGAGACCAGCGACAAGATCGCGCTGCTCGCGTTGACGGTCGCGATCTCGTATCTGTCCTGGCGGTTCGTCGAGCAACCGTTCCGCGTGCGGCGGCTGGCGCCGACGCGCCGCGGCGCGTTTGGTCTTGCCGCCGCAAGCTCGCTGGTGCTGCTGCTGTCCGGCGCCGGCGGCCTCCTGCTGAACCAGGCACTCTCCGCGCGCGACCGCGTCGCGGCGCGGCTCGACGCCTATAATGCCTACGACTACCGGCCGCTCTATCGCGCCGGCAGTTGTTTCGGGACGGCAAGCGGCATGTCGGACGAGAGCTGTCTCCACCTTGTCGACGGCAAGACCAATGTGATGCTGTGGGGCGACAGTTTTGCCGCGCATTACTATCATGGGCTCGCCGCCAGCATCGATCCGCACGGCGTCAACATCCTGCAGGCGACGCAGCCGGCCTGCATGCCGACCTTCAACGCTGCAGCGCAGGGGACAGGGGGGTGCCACGATTTCGACGCGGAGATGCACGCATTCCTCGGGGATCACAAGCCCGATCTCGCCATCCTCTCGGCGGACTGGCTCGAATATGCCCGGCCGCCGCGCTTTGCGGGCATGATCGACGACTTAAGGGTCGTCATCGCCTCGCTCACCGCGGCGGGCACGCGCGTCGTCCTGTTCGGTCCCTCCGTGCAGTTCAAGGATCGGCTGCCGTCGATGCTGCTGCGCGCGCATCTGCGCGACGTCACGCTGAACGCCGACGACGTCCTGCTGCCGGACATCTTTGCGCTGGATGCGATGATGCGACAGGCGCTGCCGGCGGTGCGCGGCTTCTCCTACGTGTCGGTGCTCGATGCGGTCTGCCCGCAGCGGCAATGTCCGGTCACCATTGGCAACGGCGTGCCGCTGTCCTGGGACCACGCGCATCTGACCGCGGAGGGCTCCGAATATGTGATGCAGCGGCTGCTGCCGAAGCTGGGCCTGACCACGCATTGAGCTGTCATTCCGGGGCGGAACATAGTGCCGAACCCGGAATGACGACGGGTGGTGGTTACGTCAGCACCCCCACCATCGCGCCCATCAGGCAGGTCGTCAGCGTGCCCGAGACGATCGACTTCAGTCCCAGCGCATTGATCTCCTCGCGCCGGGTCGGCGCCATGGTGCCGAGCCCGGCGATCATGATGCCGAGGCTGCCAAAGTTGGCAAAACCGCACATCGCATAGAGCATGATCAGCCGCGAGCGCGGATCGAGCGCCTGTGTGTCGAGTTTTGAGAAGTCGACATAGGCGATCAGCTCGTTCAGCACGGTCTTGGTGCCCATCAGGCTGCCCGCAGTGACCGCTTGCGACCAGGGCAGGCCCATCAGCCAGCACACCGGCGCCATCACGAGCCCGAGGACCCGCTGCAGCGAGAGGCTGGCGCCGCCGACCTGCGGCAGCAGGCCGAGGATGGCGTTGGCAAGGTAGACCAGCGCCACCAGCACGATCAGCATCGCCACGATGTTGAGCAGCAGTTCGAGGCCGGCCGCGGTGCCCATCACGATCGCGTCCATGGTGGAGGCGGCCTGCATCTTTGGATCCTCGCCAAACCCGCCGCTGGTGAGCCGGTTCGAGGTCTCGGGCACCATGATCAGGCTGATCAGGATCGCACCGGGCGCGCCCAGCACCGAGGCGATCACGAAATGCGCGGCGGCATCGGGAATCAAGGGCGCAAGCAGCGTCGCATAGAGCACCAGCACCGTGCCGGCGATCCCGGCCATGCCGCCGGTCATGACCAGAAACAGCTCGCTGCGGGTCATCAGCGTGAGATAGGGCCGGACGAACAATGGCGCTTCCACCATGCCGAGAAAGATGTTGGCGGCGGTCGACAGGCCCACCGCGCCGCCGACGCCGAGCGTCCGCTCCAGCGCCCAGGCCATGCCGCGCACGATCGGCGGCAGGATCCGCCAATAAAACAGCAGCGTAGTCAGCACGCTCATGACAAGCACGATCGGCAGCGCCTGGAACGCGAGCACGAAATCGGCGCCCGGCGCCTTCAGATCGAACGGCAGCGCGCCGCCGCCGACATAGCCGAACACGAAGGAGGTGCCGGCGCGGGTGGCGGCTGCGATCGCGCCGACTGCATCGTTGATGGCGCCGAAGGCGTTCGCGACGATCGGCAGCTTGATCAGGACGACGGCGGTCAGGAAGGTGACGACGAGGCCGATCGCCGCCTGTTTGAGCGAGACCGCGCCGCGGTTCTCGCCGAACAACCAGGCGATCGCCAGCAAGGCAAAGATGCCGAACAGAGATTGCAGCTGTAACATCGTTCCCCCGAAGTTCAGGCAACTATGACAGGGGCGCGCGGCAGAGCGCAAGGCCATGTGGACAACATGGCATTGACAAGCCGGCCTCGCTCCGCCACGCCAGCATCATGTCCTCCACGGTCCCGGCCGGTGCGCCCGCTCTCATCAGGCAAAGCCCGTTCCTGTTCTTCCTGCTGTCGCGGAGCCTGTCGCGCTTCTCCAGCCAGATCGCGGGAGTCGCGATCGGCTGGCAGGTCTACGATCTCACCGGCAGCGCCTTCGATCTCGGCATCGTCGGGCTGGTGCAGTTCCTGCCGACCGCGCTGCTGTTGTTCGTCGCCGGCCACGCCGCGGACCGTTTCGCGCGCAAGCGCGTGGTGGCGCTGTGCCAGTTGGCGGAGGCGCTGACCGCGCTGCTTCTGGCCGGAAGCACCTTTGCCGGGACCTTGACCGAGCTGCAGATCCTTGTCGCGGCCTTCGTGCTCGGAACAGCCGGCGCATTCGAAAGCCCGGCGCTGGCCGCGCTGCTGCCTGAAATTGCGCCGCGAGGCTCACTGCAGCGCGCGACCGCGATCTCGAGCGGTGCGGCGCAGGTCGCCACCATCACGGGTCCGGCGCTCGGCGGCCTCGCCTATGCCTTCGCACCGAGCCTGCCTTACGGGATCATGACCGTGTTCTGTCTGCTGGCGGCGCTCGTCATGAATGCGATCCCGGTGGCGCAGCAGGCGGCTCATAAGGACGAGGCGACATCGGACGATCTGTTTGCCGGTATCCGCTTCATCCGCAACAATCCGGCCATCCTCGGCACGATCTCGCTCGACCTGTTCGCGGTGCTGCTCGGCGGCGTCACCGCGCTGCTGCCGATCTATGCACGCGACATCCTCTTCACCGGTCCGCTCGGGCTCGGCATCTTGCGCGCGGCGCCGGCGGTCGGTGCGCTGGCGATGACAGCCGTGCTCGCCCGCCATGCGATCAGCCGCCGCGTCGGCCTACGCATGTTCCAGGCCGTGATCGTGTTTGGCGCGGCGACGGTGGTTTTTGCATTGTCGCACTGGATGTGGCTGTCGGTGCTGTCGCTCGCGGTCCTCGGCGCAGCCGACACGGTCAGCGTGGTGATCCGCTTCTCGCTGGTGCAGTTGTCGACGCCAAATGACATGCGCGGCCGCGTCGGCGCGGTGAACTTTCTCTTCATCAACGCCTCCAACCAGCTCGGCCAGTTCGAGAGCGGCATTACCGCGGCGCTGTTCGGCGCCGTGCCCGCCGCAGTGCTGGGCGGCGTCGGCACGATCGCGATTGCGCTATTGTGGATGAAGCTGTTTCCGACGCTGCGTACGGTCGAGAAACTCGAATGAGCTATTCGGCCGCGGCGAGGGCCGGGCGGGCCGTGACCTGGAACAGCCGCCGGAGCAGGTACGCGGCAAACACCGGCGCGACAAAACCGGGACCGGGAAGGTGGAGATTGCCGAACAGCAGCTGCAGCGCAGGGGTCCAGAACACGAGTTGCGCCAGCCGCCGCCCCGATGCGTCGAGCTGCTCTTCCGCGATCAGGGCAACCGCGGCAAAAGTCAGCGGCAACAGATCATAGGCGCCCATATAGGGCGAGGCCGATACGGTGCAGGCGAAGAACAGCGCCTGCAATTGCCGCGGGTCGGCGCTGGCGCGCGCGCGAAACGCAGTGGAGACAGCAACCACTGCCGCACCCGAAAACACGAGCTGGACGATTTCGCCGACGCTGTTACCGACCACGCCGCGGATGTTCATGAAGATGGTCGGATGGAACGGCATCGCGATGCCCGTGGGATCCTGCAACACCTCGCGTTGCAGCGGCAGCGCCTTCAGGACATAGTCCTGCCAGCCCGCGATCCCGCCGATGGCGATGCTGGCGGCGACCAGCGCCAGCGCGGTGAATCCGGCGGCAAAAAACACGCGCCAGCGTCCGGAGGCAATGAGGGCAAACGGGAAGAGGATCACGAGCTGCGGCTTCACCGTGAGCAGGCCGATCAGCACGGCTGCGAGCAGCGGCCGCCGGTCGAGCGAGGCAAAAATCGTCAGCAGCGCGGCCGTGGTGAGCAGCGAGCTCTGGCCCGAGATGACGCAGAGCAGCGCCGCTGGCGAGATCAGCACGATCAGGAGGATGCGCAGGTCGGAAACTTCGCGGCGTCCGGCGAGATAGAAGGCGAGCAGGCTCGCCGCGAACCAGGCGGCCAGCGCGGGAAAATAATCGAGCAGGCCGAACGGCGCCATGATCGCCAGCGCGGTCGGCGGATTCGGCCAGTTCTGGCCGAGGTATCCCGGTCCGAGCAGTCTTGTGAGCTCGGCATTGTAGGTGACGACGTCGTAGAAGCGCGTCGGATCCGTATCGAACACGGCGCGGCCATACATCCACAGGTTCAGGAAGTCGCGCCCGACGACAAGCGTGGTCCTGTCGCGCGGAAACGCGCCCGCCCAGTTGGTGGTGCAGAGATAGGTCAGGATGGTCAGCGCGAACAGTGCGCCGCCAAGGATGAGCAGTGCGCGCAAAAATTCGGCGTTCGCGGCATCGCGCGTGGGCGGCGCGAGGTTGCGGAGGAATGTGTGGACGCGATCGGTGCCGTCAGCGGGCTCGTTAAAATGTCCTTGCTGCATCGCGTTTCGGCCCAGGGTCGAAGGTACTTGAAGGCAGGCGCTATCAAACGGCAGTCGAGTGAGGGGCATCCTAACGCCGGCAAATTAAGCTGTTCTTTAGAGGAAACGGCAAAGCTGAACCGCACCGGGCCCTGAAACAGCATGTTTTTCGATGGCGGCGCGGCGGGACCATCTGATGAATTGCGTCGTCATCCCAGCCTACCGCGCGTCGAACACGATCCTGCCAGTGATCGCGGCGATCGGCGCAGAGATCGACCTGATCGTCGTCGTCGATGACGGCTGTCCGGAGGGCACCGGCGTGGTCGTCGCGAACAGATGCGGTGACCGGCGCGTGGTCGCGCTGATGCACGGCATCAACCAGGGCGTCGGCGCGGCCTTCCTCACCGGCATGCGCTATGCGATCGAGCGCGGCGCCGACATCGTCGTCAAGATCGACGCCGACGGCCAGATGAACCCGGCCCAGGTGCCGGCGCTGATCCACCCGATCGCGAGCGGGCAGGCCGATTACGTCAAGGGCGACCGCTTCTTCTTCCTTCATCATGCGGCGTCGATGCCGCGCCTGCGGCGGTTCGGCAATCTCGCGCTGTCGTTCTTCGCAAAGCTGTCGAGCGGCTACTGGACGCTGATGGATCCGACCAACGGATTTTTTGCCATCCATGCCGGCATTGCCGAATTGCTCGATGACGAGCAGATCGCAAAACGCTTCTTCTTCGAGACCGACCTGTTGTTTCACCTCGGCCTGATCCGCGCCAAGGTGGTCGAATTCCCGATGCGCGCGACCTACGGCGAGGAAGTCTCGAACCTAAAGGTGTCGCACCAGCTCGCGCCGTTCCTGGCCGGCCATCTGCGCAACACCGCGCGCCGCATCCTCTATCGCTATTTCTTCCGCGATCTGTCGCTGGCTTCGCTGGAGCTCGTCGCCGGCCTCGGCCTGCTCGGCTTCGGCGTCGCGTTCGGACTGTATCACTGGTTTTCGGCCGCGCCCGACCAGCTGGTGCCCACCGGCACCATCATGATCGCCGCGCTCACCTTCCTGATCGGTTTCCAGCTCGTGCTGTCGTTCCTCAACTACGACATCGCCTCGAGCCCGCGCGAGCCGCTGCATCCGTTCCTAGCCCGCAGCCGACAGGGCAGGGGGGAGACAAGCAAACCTGAAAAAGCCGAGGCGGGCGATCAAGTCGCCGAGCAGGTTCGCCGTCAAGCATAGCGCTTATTGCTCTCCGCCGAGACCAGGCTGTTTGCAACCGCGTCAGAGCCGCCCTCTCCCCCGTTTGCGGCGGTCGATGATCCATCACTTGACGGATTGACACCGCTAAGAGTGGAGCTACCACAGAGAGAAACTCTCTGGAGAGGCAATCATGTCTGAATCGTCTACACCCAAGAGTTTGTGGGAGGCGATATCGTCCCACATCGTTTGGGGCGCTCTCGTCTTTACATGTTTCCTCGTCTTCATCGAAAAGGTGCTCGACAGAGATTACGGAACTGCTCTGGTCGCCGTTCTCTTAGGCTTGGGAATAGCGGCCGTGGCCTACCATTCAAAGACCTGGTTAGAACGCACAAATCCAAATTGGGCCTATGCAGCAGCACTAGCCTTGGTGCTGGCGTTGATCTTATCGCCTTTTGTGGAGGAAAAACGTTGGCCATTCTCGGCGTAGTTTTCTGCGATGTCGCAAAAGATGCCTAGCGCGGAAGAAATAGCGGCCGCCGTCGTGAAGGCCCTCCCTCAGACGCCCGTTCCGACAAATGAACCGACAATTGCGGTAGCTGTCGGAACGACCATCGGTAATCTGACAATCCCTTATAGCGATCGAATGATCGAAAAGCCAACGATCGACTGGGATGGGCAAGGTCCAATAGTTTTTCACGCAAGAGTCGATCGTGCGATCGAAAAGCAGCCGGTCTATTTGGATTGGGGACAAGTGGGGCCCGGCGCGAACTATGTTCTAAACAGCGGAATGATGAGCAACCCGCGCGTTGAGATTGGTTTCATAGAGCGATTGGCTCCGGGCCAGATGTTGAGCGCAACAATTGGCCAAGTAACGGCTGTGGACGGGCAACAACAAGTCCTTCAATGGGGCGAGACCCATTACAGCAACACCAAAGTTGGGGTGACTAGCGCGGCATATATGGCCAGAGTCGTGATCCTTCATAAGGATGGCAAAGAAGAACAATATCCATTCCTGATAGTGCCGAGGACATTAGGAATGCCACCCACGATAATCAGCACTGGTGTCCTAGAGGGGATGATGCTTCGATAACCGTTCGAACGGCAGCTTCAACTGTTTTCACTCCGCTTCGCTGGTGATCTTCGCCTCTAGCTGAGACGATCGCCAGTGCGGGTCGCTCAGCGAGCTGCTATCGCCGCTCCGAAAGTATCGATGTTCTCGCGGTTGTTGTACCTGAACTAAATCCGTGACCTGGAGTGGCAGATATTTGCGGCTGATCTTATGGATAAGTGCCGACGACGCCGCGCTCTCAGGATCGACCAGAAACCCTGAATTGCGACCGCACAGTCGGTGTGCAGGGGAGGGGGTGCCGCACGAAGAGCTGCGTCCGGGGACCCCCACCCCCAACCCCTCCCCGCAAGGGGGAGGGGAGCAGAGCGCGCCCCGCGGATGCGTGAGTCAGCGAATATCCGCCGCGATCTACCCCCGCCCGACGAACGGCATCTTGCTGGCCATCACCGTCATGAACAGCACGTTGGCGTCGAGCGGCAGGGTGGCCATGTAGGCGACCGCGTCGCCGACCGCCTTGGCGTCCATGCGCGGCTCCTGTTTCATGGTGCCGTCGGGCTGCAGCACGCCGGGGCCGCTCACCATGCGGTCGGTCATCGGGGTTGCGGCATTGCCGATATCGACCTGGCCGACCGCGATGTCATAGGCGCGGCCGTCGAGATTGCTCGCCTTGGTCAAGCCCGTGATGGCATGCTTGGTCGAGGTGTAGGCGGCGGAGAACGGCCGCGGCGCATGCGCCGAGATCGAGCCGTTGTTGATGATGCGGCCGCCGCGCGGGGTCTGGTCCTTCATGATGCGGAAGGCGTGCTGGGTGCACAGGAACGGCCCGGTGAGGTTGGTGTTCACGACGGCCTGCCATTGCGCGAGCGAGAGATCCTCGAACGGGATCGCGGGCGCCCCCATGCCGGCATTGTTGAACAGCACGTCGAGCCGGCCAAACGTTTCCATCACTTTGGCGAACAGCGCCGCGATCGATGCGGGGTCGGTCATGTCGGCCGTGACGGGAAGGCTCTTGCCGACGCCTTCGCCGAGTTTCTGGGTCTCTTCCAGCTTGTCCATGCGGCGGCCGACCAGCACCACGGTGAAGCCAGCCTGCATCAGGGCCAGCGATGCGGCGCGTCCGACGCCGGTGCCGGCGCCCGTCACGAGTGCGATTTTTTCTCTTGTCTCGGCCATCGTTTCCTCGGTCCTTGTTCAGCTTTTCTGTTCGGTCTGGGTCTTGTAGGGCGGTCTCGGGATATTCTGGTGCGCGGCGCGCAGCGCCGCCGACCAGCGCGAGCGCAAATCGTGGAAATAGGGCTCGTCCACCTCGATGCGGTGGTTGAGGTCGGCATCGCAGACATTGTTGCGCACCACCAGCACGTCGATCGGCAGGCCGACCCCGAGATTCGAGCGCATCGTCGAGTCCATCGAGATCAGGCTGGTCTTCAGCGCCTCGTAGAGTTCGACGTCGTAGTGCATGGCGCGGTCCAGCACCGGCTTGCCGTATTTGTGCTCGCCGATCTGCAAGTACGGCGTGTCGGTCGTGCATTCGATGAAGTTGCCCTGGGTGTAGACCATGAACAGCCGCATCCGCGAGCCCTTGATCTGGCCGCCGAACAGGAACGACACGTCGAAGGAGACGTCGTCCGCCTTGAGCGCCTCCGCCTCGGTCGAGCGGACCGCGCGGATCGCCTTGCCGATGCGCTGCGCGGCCTGGAACATGGTCGGCGCGTTCATCAGCGTCTCGATGTCGCCGGTGTCCGGGTCCTCGACGCCCTCGGTCAGGGTGGACAGCACCGACTGGCTGACCGCGAGATTGCCGGCGCTTGCGACCGCCATGATCCGCTCGCCCGGCTTCTTGAAGATGTGCAGCTTGCGAAAGGTGGAGACGTTGTCGAGCCCGGCATTGGTGCGGGTATCGGCGATCATGACCAGCCCGTCCCGCACCAAAACTCCGCAGCAATAGGTCATCTTGCCGTCCCCAAAACACGCCCGATCACACGAAAACTACTAGCCAATTTCATCTGGCGATCCAACCCCAATCGCTCATGGGGCAGCCTTCGGGACGCCGAAGCAGTTCGTATCGGGACGATATCGAGGCCGCTCGCTGTTGCATCCTGCGGCTCACGCCGTCCGTAAAATCATCTCCACGCCACCTTCCTCGATGATGACCCGCGAGCGCACGAACGAGGCGCCCCATATCGGATCATCCAGTGCCGGTTCGGGCGACAACAGGCGCACGATGCCCGACTGAACGATGGCGCGGGCGCAGTCGATGCACGGAAAGAACGTGGTGGCGAGGGTCGCGCCGGCCAGCGCGCGGCCGACTCTGGCCGCGGCAAAGATCGCGTTGCGCTCGGCGTGCTCCATCCAGACGAAGCGTCCGTCGCCTTCGTGACGCCACTCGAGGTCGGCAACCCCATTGGGAAAGGTGTTGCAGGCTGCGATCGCCTCGCCGCCGTCACAAGTGAGGATTGCGGCGCCGACCTGCCTGACCCGGTTCGGACTTTTCAGTGCCGCCTGTGCGGCCAGATCCATCAGCGCGTCCAGCTCCAAGTCAGCCTCCGTGTCGTTTCTTGTCAGACCCTATCCTGATGCCTCCAGGAAGCAGCTGCAACAGAGATCGGCAGCGGCGCTCATCATATGGCCTGTTCGAATATTTCGAACGATTGTCGCGAAAATTAGCGCTGGTGCGCACAGGGAGGAGCGTGGTTAGCTTGTCGCTGCGGCGTCCGGCCGCAAATCGAAGGGTCCAGACAATGGGGTCGAGGCCATGACATCCTTTTCCCGTCGCGACGTCATCAAGGGCGGGCTGACCGCCGCGACAGCGGCCGGCCTCGCGCCGATCCTGAGCCTTGAGGCGCGCTCCGCGACCACGTCCGTGCTCAACATGCAACTCGGCTGGCTGCTGTCCGGCAACCAGATCGGCGAGGTTTGCGCCAAGGCGCTCGGCTATTACGAGGCCGAAGGCATCGAGCTCAAATTCCAGCCGGGCGGACCGAGTATCGACGGCGTCGCCGTCGTGGCGGCCGGCCGCTTTGAAGTAGGGCAGGTGTCTTCGAGCCCGTCGCTGATGCTCGCGGTGTCGCAGGACATTCCGATCAAATGCTTTGCGACCGGCGCGCAGGTCCATCCCTACACCTTCTTCTCGCTCGAAAAGAACGCGGTCCGCCAGCCGCAGGACCTCATCGGCAAGAAGGTCGGCATCCAGTCCACCGGCGTGATCCTGCTCCGTGCGCTGCTGGCGAAGAACAAGATTTCCGAGAAGGACGTCACCATCATTCCGATCGGCGCCGACATGGCGCCCCTGCTGACCGGGCAGGTCGACGTGGTCACGGGCTGGCTCACCAATACGACGGCGCTCAAGGTGCTCGGCGACAAGCGCGTCGACATGCGGCTGTGGGACTCAGGCGTTAGGCTGTACGCGCTGCCCTATTACGCGACCGTCGATACCTTGGCGAAGAAGCCGGAGGTTTTGGCGAAATTCCTGCAGGCAACCTCGAAGGGATGGGCGTTTGCGCGCGGCGAGCCGGAGAAGGCAGTCGATTTCCTGGTCAAGGAATTCCCCAATCTCAATCGCGCCGATGAGCTCGATGCCGCAAAGGTCATGCTGCAATACGCGTTCTCGGACGTGACCAAGACCGAAGGCTGGGGTGCGATGGATCCGGCGGTCTGGCAGGAGCAGATCTCGCTCTATGCGGAGCTCGGGCAGTTTTCCAAGCGCGTCCCCAAGGTCGAGGAGGTGATGACGCTCGACATCCTGAAGATGACGGCGGATACGCGCGTCAAACTCGGCTGAGCGGAGACGATCGTGACCGCGCCCGCCGTCGAATGCCGCGACATTTCGGTGCGCTTCATGAGCGAGCGCCGCGTCGTCACCGCACTCGAGGATGTGTCGTTCTCGGTGCCTGCAGGCGGTTTCGTCAGTCTGCTTGGTCCCTCAGGCTGCGGGAAATCCACGCTGCTGCGGGTGGTCGCGGACCTGATCGCGCCGTCCGGCGGCAAGGCGTCGGTGCTCGGCGCGACGCCTGCCGAGGCGCGCAAGGCCCGCGCGCTCGGTTTTGTGTTCCAGGATGCGGCGCTGCTGCCATGGCGGACGGCGCTGGAAAATGTCGAGCTGCCGCTCGAGGTCGGCGGCCGGAGGGCGCTGGCTGCGGGCGCCGCCACGCCGCGCGAGCTGTTGGCGCTGGTCGGCCTTGCGGGATGGGAGAACAGTTTTCCGCACGAATTGTCCGGCGGCATGCGCCAGCGCGTCTCGATCGCGCGGGCGCTGCTCGGCGGGCCGCGGCTGTTGTTGATGGACGAGCCGTTCGGCGCGCTCGACGAGATCACGCGCGACCGGCTGAATGCGGAGCTCAGGCGAATCTGGGCCGAGACCGGCACGACAATCCTGTTCGTGACCCACTCGGTCTATGAAGCGGTGTTTCTGGCCGAGCAGGTGCTGGTCCTCTCGGCCAATCCCGGCCGGGTCGCCGCGCTGGAAACGATCGAGCTGCCGCGCGACCGCGATCTCTCGATCAGGGACACCGCGGATTTCGTCGCGATCACGGCGCGGCTGCGCGCCCATCTCGGGAGCGTGCATTGAGCGCAGTGGCCGACAGCGCCATCGTACCGGCTTCGCGCGAGGCCGGCCTCAAGGCCGCGGAAGCCGCGTTTCGCGCCACCGAGCGGCGCGCGCGGCTGCGGCGTCGCCTGCTGCCGGCTGTCGGGATTGCCGTGCTGATCGGCGTGTGGGCAGGACTGGTCTATGTCCTCAAGGTGCCGCCCTTCGTGGCGCCGTCGCCGCAGCTCGTCGTCGTCACGCTGGCTGCCAAGTTCGATATCCTGATGGCCAATCTGCTGCCGACCGCGATCGAGGCTATCTGCGGTTTTCTGCTCGGCAACCTGACCGCGATCGTGATCGCCGCGGCCTTCGTGCACAAGAAATCGCTGGAGCAGGCGTTCTTCCCGGTGGTGGTGCTGATCAATTCGATCCCGGTCGTCGCCAAGGCGCCGATCCTGGTGCTGCTGCTCGGCAACGGCATGGAGCCGAAAATCGCCATCGCGGCACTCGTCTGCTTTTTTCCGACGCTGGTGAACATGGTGCGCGGGCTCGAATCGGTGAACCCGCAATCCCTCGAGCTGATGAAGGTGCTGTCGGCATCGAAGGCCGAAATCTTCTTCAAGCTCCGGCTCTTCAACGCGGTGCCGTATCTGTTCTCGGCGCTCAAGATCGCCGCATCGACCGCCGTCATCGGCGCCATCGTCGGCGAGTGGATCGGCTCGACGGTCGGCATCGGCGCGCTGATCATCCAGTCGACCTATAATTTCGACAGCGCCATGCTCTATGCCACCGTGATCGTCGGCTCGGCGTTCTCGGTGACCTTCTTCCTGACCATCACGCTGATCGAGCGCCTTGTGGTGCGCTGGCAGCCGCTGACGACGACCTGAACGGAGAAGCGCGATGTCTCAAACCGGCCAGATCGACGAAGCCGCCGGCTCAGTTGCGGTCGTGACCCGCTCGGACGTCGTGGTGGTCGGCGGCGGGCCGGCCGGCTTCGCCGCCGCGGTTGCCGCGCGGCGCGAGGGCTGCTCGGTGACGCTGATCGAGCGCTATCCCTATCTCGGCGGCCTTGCCTCCGGCGGCATGGTGCTGGTGCTGGACGACATGAACAACGGCCAGGAGGTCACCGTCACCGGCATCTGCATGGAAATGATCGAGCGCATGGCCAAGATTGGGGCCTGCGTCTATCCGCCGGTGGAGGACCGCCGGCAGGGCTGGGACACCTACAGGAAATGGGCGCATTGGGGCCTGTTCGACTTTCGCACCGGCAGCAAGCCGGCGGCCATCGTGATGGCCGCCGCGTTCGATCCGGAAGGCTGGAAGCGCGTCTCCAACGAGATCATCACCGAGACCGGCGTCGACGTGCGGCTGCATTCATGGTTCTCGCGGGCGATCGTGCGCGACGGCCGCATCACCGGCGTGATCTGCGAGACCAAGGCGGGGCGGCAGGCGATCATGGGCGATGTCGTGATCGACACCTCTGGCGATCTCGACGTCGCGGCGTCCGCCGGCGCTGCATTCACCGACGGTGCCTACATGATCACGACGGTGTTCCGCCTTGGCGGCGTCGACACCGAGACCGCCGAGCGCTTCCGCTACGAGGAGCCGGAGGCCTTTGCAAAAATCGACAAGCTCGCCAAGCGCACGGTCGGCGGCTCCTGGGATCGCTGGTGGCTGTCGACGCCGCTGCGAGGGGTGGTCTGGTGCAACTGCCCGCACATGACCGGCTTTGATGCGATGAAGGTCGAGGACCAGACCCGCGCCGATTTCGAGGGCAGGCGGCGCATCTACGCACTGGTCGATTTCGTCCGCGCCAACATGCCGGGTTTCGAAAATTGTCACGTCATCGACGTCGCGCCGCAACTCGGCGTGCGGCAGACCCGGCTGCTCCAGGGCGAATATGTCGTGACCAAGGACGACGTCAACGACCGCGTGCATTTCGCCGACACCGTGGCGCGCGGGCGCGACTATTACACACCCTATCGCGCGATGCTGCCGCGCGAGGTCGAGGGGCTGCTGGTCGCCGGCCGGCATTACTCGGCAACCGAATCGGCGCAAAAACTGTCGCGCGAAATTCCGCCGTGCATGTCGATGGGGCAGTCGGCCGGCGTCGCGGCGTCGCTGGCGCTGTCGGCGGGCATTCCGCTGCGCCAGGTCGACCCCAAGGCGATCTGCGTGCGGGTACGGGCCCAGGGCGGCGATCCCGGCGATATTCCTTCCGCCAACGCAAGTATCATGGAGACTGCGGCGTGACCGATATCAACACAATGCCGCTTTCGGGTGTGCGCGTGATCGATTTCACCCAGGTGATGATGGGGCCGGTCGCGACGCAGATGCTGGCGGACTACGGCGCCGACGTGATCAAGATCGAGAAGCCGGGCAGCGGCGATCTGTCGCGCACGTCGTTTCCGGATGACCCCGCAGGCCTGCTCGGTCCGGTCTACTGCTCGCTCAATCGCAACAAGCGCTCGATCGTGCTCGACACACGAAGCGCGGAAGGCCGCGCCGTCGTGCTCAGGCTGGTCGAGACCGCCGACGTCGTGGTCAACAATTTCCGCGCCGGCGTCATGGAGCGGCTCGGCTTTGGTTATGACGAACTGTCAAAACTCAATCCGCGGCTGATCTATGCGGTCGGCACCGGCTTTGGCCTCACCGGACCCTATTCGCACAAGGGCGGCCAGGACGTGCTGGCGCAGGCGATGAGTGGCACCATGCATCGCCGCAGCGATGCGGCGCTGCCGCTCTCGATCTATCCGACCACCTTTGCGGATTATTCGGCCGGAATGCATCTGGTGCAGGGCGTGCTGCTGGCGCTGCTGCAGCGGGACAAGACCGGCAAGGGCCAGCGCCTCAGCGTCTCGCTGCTCGACTCGATGCTGGCGGCACAGACCCAGGAAGCGGCCGCCCATATGATGCGGGGACGCGAGGTGAACTGGGGCGCGATGCCGCTGTCCGGTGTGTTCGAAACGTCCGACGGGGCGGTCGTCCTGGTCGGCGCCTTCAAGGCCAATCCGCTCCGCGACATCTGCACCGCTCTGGAGATTGGCGACCTGTCGCAGGACGCGCGCTTCGCGTCGCATGCGCAGCAGGTAACGAACAAGGCGGCGCTGCACGAGATTTTCCGCGCGCGGTTCAAGGCCGGCACGACGGCCCATTGGCTGGCGCGGCTGGAAGAGCAGGACCTGCTCTGCGCGCCGGTGCGGACGCTGGCCGAGGCGCTGGCCGATGAGCAGGCCGTCATCAACGGCATGATTTTGGAGGCCGACGGCGAGGTCGAGCGGGTCAAGGTGGTGGGATCGCCTGTCCACATGGAGGCGGCGCCGGTGACGATCCGGATTCCACCGTCGCGGCTCGGCCAATATACCGATGCCGTGCTCGCCGAGCTCGCCCTTGTCAACGCGACGGCGGCGGAGTGATGCCGGTTCATTTCACCGTCGAAGACCATGTCGCGCGGGTCACCATCGACCGGCCCGAGGTGCTGAACGCGGTCGATGCGGTGACCGAGCGCGAGCTGGAGCAGGTCTGGCAATCGATCGAAAACGACCGCACGGTGCGTGCCGTCGTCCTGACCGGTGGCGGCGAGCGCGCCTTCTGCACCGGCGCCGACATGAAGGGCGGCAGCGGCGCGTCCGGGCTGGAGTACTGGGCCATGGCGCGGCCCAATGGATTTGGCGGCATCGCACTGCGTACCACGCTCGACGTGCCGGTCATCGCCCGCGTCAACGGCCATGCCGCCGGCGGCGGTTTTGAGATGGTGCTCGGCTGCGACATCGTCGTGGCCGCCGAGCAGGCGACCTTCAGCCTGCCCGAAGCCCGCGTCGGCCGGCTGCCGCTCGACGGCGGCATGACGCTGCTGCAGCGGCAGATTCCATTCCGCGCCGCGATGGGGATCATGCTGACCGGGCGGCGTGTGTCGGCGTCCGAGGCGCTGTCGCTCGGCATCGTCAACGAGGTGGTGCCGCGGGCCGAACTCGATGCGGCGGTTGGCCGCTGGCTCGAAAATCTGCTGGCCTGCGCGCCGTTGTCGGTGCGCGCCATCAAGCAGGTGGTGCGGCGGACGGCGCATTTGAGCGCCTCCGAAGCCCAGGCGACGCGGCTTCCGGCCCTGGTCGAGGCGCTGGTGTCGGAGGATTCGGAGGAGGGGGTCAAGGCTTTCATTGAAAAGCGCAAGCCGAACTGGAAGGGTCGCTGAACCGGACGACAGATGCTGCACGGCGCCGCCTTGTTCTATTTCCGTGAAGTCGCCCGCGTGGGCTCGATCCGCAAGGCGGCCGCGTCGCTGAACGTCGCCGCCAGCGCGCTCAATCGGCAGATCATCAACCTCGAGGACCGGCTGGGCACGCCCCTGTTCGACCGCCTGCCGGGCGGCATGCGCCTCACCGTGGCCGGCGATCTCTTGCTGCGCCATGTGGTCGACACCCTGCATGATTTCGACCGGGTGCGCGTCGCCATCGACGACCTCAAGGCCGCGCGCTCGGGGCATGTCGCGATTGCGGCGCTCGACTCGCTGCTGGTGGATTTTTTGCCGCGCGCCGTCGATCGGTTTCGCGTCGATTTCCCGGCGGTGACCTATTCGGTGATGGCGTCGCAGCCGCCC
>Ga0335071_10003081_pt1 | contig 17711 bp, 15 predicted proteins | sample Lox_Sample_15_FD_206724 | JGI IMG/M metagenome (GOLD analysis project Ga0335071, IMG submission 206724) | Soil microbial communities from Loxahatchee National Wildlife Refuge, Florida, United States - Lox_Sample_1.5 | ecosystem: Environmental > Terrestrial > Soil > Wetlands | place: USA... | reverse complement strand
CAGCTTGGCCACGTCGACCCAGTCCTTCTCGGTGGGCTGTGAGCCGGCCAGCTGAATGTAGCGTTCCCAGAGGGTGATTGACTCCTTGGGATCCACCTTCTCGTAGACCAGGGCGAGGTTGTAGAGCGCCCCGGTGTTCTTCGGATCGAGCTCGACCACCTTCCGATACTCGCCGATGGCCTCCGGGTAGAGCCCCTTGTCCTCGTACACTTCCGCCAGCCCCATGCGCGCCTCCGTGTTGACCGGCTCGAGGTCGACGGCCTTCTTGTAGGCCTGCACCGACTCGTAGTAGAGGCTCTTCTCCGAGTAGTAGATCTTCCCGAGGCTTGCGTACACCTTGCCCGAGAGCGGATTGTGCACGAGCGCCTTCTGATACGCGCCGATGGCGCCGTCCACATCGCCCTTGGCGGCCTTGGCATCGCCCAGGCCGACGTAGGCCTCGGCGTAGAAGGGCCTCAGGTCGATCGCCTTCGTGTAGGCTTCCTCCGCCTGGTCGAAGAGCCGCCGCGGCGCCGTGAGGAACAGATCGCCCAGCGCCTTGTAGGCGTCGGGGAAGGTGGGATCGAGCTGGCTCGACGCGCGGAACTGCGCCGAGGCCTTCCAGCGATTGCCCATGGTCTGATGCACCGCCCCCAGCGCGTACTGGGCGAGCACGAACTGCGCGTCGGCCTCTATGGCCCGGCTGAGATGCTCGACGGCCGCCTCGTTGCCGTCCGGGGTGCCGCGGTTGGCCGCGATGGCTCCGCGCACGTACGCTTCCCATGCCTTGAGCGAGGTCGTGGGAGCCGCCCACCGCTGCATGCGGGCCGACTCGGGCTCCGTCACCGTGAGCTTGACGGCCTTCGCGTACGCGATCGGGACGCTCCGCAGACGGTCGAGCAGGGCGCCGTCGGGCACCACGATCGGGTCCAGCTGCCCGCGCTCCACGCGCTCGCCGCGAACCTCGACCCAGCGTCCGTGAATGGTGAGGTCGCCGGACACCCGCCGCACCTCGCCGAAGAACACGAGGTCGGCCCGCACGGCGCGCGCGGCTGCCACCGCGGCCGACTCGTCCCACACTTCCGGCTGCGTCAACGACCGGAGACGGGCGCGGTCGACCTGGATCAGCCCCGGCACCTGACGGAATGCCGACATGTTCGACTGGGCGACGGCCTCCCCGATCCACGCCTCCTCGCGCGCGAGATCCGGCGTGGCAAAGGGCAGGATCACCACGCTGCGCACCTTGACCGGCGTCGCCGTGGCGGCAAGGATCTGCGCCCACGCGGGCTGGACAGCCACCATGCCGAGCAGCACCATGGCGGCAAGAGAGATCATCACGCTAGCGCGTCTGGCTCGAGTCATGGGCTGACCCTCCTTGTCCGGCACGGACGCCTTTGAAGCGCGCCGCCAGCCGGCCGAATATGCCGGGCCCCACGCGTCGCAACCCGATCTCGGGAACCAGCAATGCCGCGACCACTCCGAGCAGCCACGGCCACAGGTCGAGGGAGAGGCGGGACTTCCGACGGTGCTGCAGGAACACGTCCTTGGGTTTGCCTACCGGCCCGCCGCCGGTCAGCTCCGATATCTCCCTCAGGAACGTCTCGTCGACGCCGAGGTCCCGGAACTCTTGCGAGTAGGGTACCACCAGCCCGGCCAGCTGCGAGCCCACGATCTGCTCGCCTTTCCGCTGGGCCATGCCGACGAGGTACACGCCTTCCTGGGAGGCCGGGAAGCGCCCGCGGTAGCGCCCGGGACCGACCTGCTCGAGCTCGACCATGTCGCGCTGCTTGTTGGGCGCCACCACGCCGACCTGGGAGTCGAGGAAGTTGATGAACTCCCCCTTGCTGTCGATGGCGTCCACCATGATCTCGCCCGTCTCGTCCTGGCGCGAGACCGTCGCGACGGTATCGCTGCGCGTACCCGTGCGAAGCGTCCAGCGCGTCACCTGGGACCAGAACTTGTTGAAGCCGCCCCAGCGGAGCCACAGCACGGCCCACTTGCCCTTGGCGTCGGACGTGAACGCCGCGGTCCGCCCGAGACCGTAGCGCCAGGTCGCCAGCAGCGGATCTTCCTGGTGCGTCATCAGGACCATCTCGGCGTTGCCCTTGAGCGTGGTGGCGACGTAGCCGCCGAGCGGCGGCGCTTCCTTCCAGTCGATCTCCTGGATGGCCTCGTGACCCGGCGAGGCGACGGACGCCTTGAAGGGCTGCTCTACGAGGGAGGCCTTCGAGGCCAGCTGCGTCTCGAGCGTGAAGATGCGCGGCACCGTCGCGCCCTCGTCCGTGTAGTAGAAGCGGCCGCGGCCCCACTTGGCGATGTCGATCATCAGCTGCACGTCGGCGTCCTTGCCGATGGCCACGGTAGAGACCGTGATCTTGTCCTTCGCCATCCGCCGGATGAGGCCGGCGAAGTCACCGCGGGTCATCTGGCCATCCGAGAGAAAGATCACGTGCTTGAGGAGGGCGGGCCGGTCGAACAGGACCTGGTACGCCTCCTTGAGCGCGGGATAGCCGTCCGTGCCGCCGCCGGCCTTGATCGTCGCGATGGCGTGGTGAATGGCCTGCTTGTCCCGGGCCGGGCGCATCGCGGAGTCCCAGACGAACTCTGTGTCCCAGCTCATGACGCCCACTTCGTTGCGGTCGTCGAGGAGATCCACCACGAGATGCGAGGCTTCCTTGGCGATGTCGAGCTTGGTCGCCTTGTCGTCCGTGGTCATGGCCATGGAACCCGACCGGTCGATCGACAGCACCACGGCCAGGCTGGGGATCTCGACCTTCTGCTTCACCTCCATGGTCACGGGCAGCGCTTCCTCGATGGGCGTGCGGTAGTAGCCGCCCAGGCCGAAGCTCTCCTCCCCGCCGATCATGATGAGACCGCCGCCCTGCTCGCGGACGTAGTCGCGGATGCCCTCCATCTGCTTCTTCGTCATCTTGAGCGAGGACACGTTCGAGAGGATCACGCCGTCGTACTTCTGCAGGCCCGTCATGTCCTTCGGAATGCGGTCCGGCTCCACGAGATCGACATCCACGTGCTGGGTGCGGAGGGCCGCGGTCAGCGCCTGCGCCTGGCTCCGGTCCTTCTCGACCAGGAGCACCTGGGGCCGGCCCCGCACCACCACGGTGCCGACGGCGCGGTTGTTCTCCTCGATGATGTCGCCTTCCACGTCGAGCGCCGCCTGATAGACGTGGATGCCGCTCTGCTCGAGCGACTGCTTGTAGGAGAAGACGTTCTTGCCCGCGTTGAGCTTGACCACCTGCGAGCCCAGGAACTCCCCGTTGCGGAACATGGACAGGCGCCCCTGCGTCTCGGCCTGGCTCCACGCCACCACCTTGGCCTGGAACGGCTCGCCGAACTTGACCTCGCGAGGCAGGACCATGGACTCGGCCACGACTTCCTGCTTGAACGTGAGCGGCGCCGGCACGTACCAGATGTCCGCGCCCGCGTCCTTCGCCGCCTGGGCCACGGCCAGGGCGTTGCCCATGTTCTGCCGGCCGTCCGAGAGCAGGACGAAGCGGTTGGCGTGCCCGGGCGGCGCGGTGGCGAGCGCCAGCTGCAGCGCCTGGGCGAGATTCGTCCCGCGTCCGGGCACCTGGACCTGCGGGCGCTCGATCTTGCCGCCCGGGTGGAGCGGCTGATCCACCACCGCCTCCTCGCCGAAGACGATGACGCCGGACTGGTCGCCGCCCCGGGCGGCGCTGCCCGACTGCGCCGCGAACCGGAAGGCGCTCTCGCGCGCGGCCAGGCTCACGCTGTCCGACACGTCGAGGAGGTAGATGACGTTGAGCCGGTCGATCCAGCGCGGCATCGTCGGCTTTACGAGCGCCACGAGCACGAGGGCGACCAGCGCGCAGCGCAGCCCGAGCGCCCAGCGATCGCCGGGACTGTGCGGCACGCCCAGCCTTCCCGCCGTCTGGCGCCGCCAGTAGAGGAAGCCCTCGAGGAGCAGGAGGAACGCGGCCAGCGCCGCCAGGTACGGCCAGAGCTCCCGCTGGACAGGCACCGCCGCCGCTTCGGTCCTCGCGCCCTCCACGAAGACGGGCAAGGGCCGCGGCTGGAGCTCCGACTCGTCGGGGTTGAACAGGTTGACCGCGATCTTCGTCTCCCCGCGCGACGTGCTGACCGTGTAGACGCCAACTTCGTCGGTCTCGGTGAAGCTGATGGCGCCCCGGGTGATGGTCGCGTTGACGCGGCGGCCCGACGGCGTCGTCACCGTGGCCGTCGCCACGCCGTGCTCGACGGGAAGGAGGATGGGCTGCCCGGTCTGGAGCGACAGGCTCGTCTGGTCGAGGCCGGCCGGATGGAGCCACCGGAGCGACTTCGACATCATCACCGGGAACGCCACGCGGAGCGGCAGGTCGGACCGGAAGAGATCGAAGCCGAAGAAGACCGCCTTGCGGCTCGGCTCCTCGAGGAGGTACACGAGGGGGCCGCCCACCGCCTCGACCAGGGTCTTGCCGGCGGCGAGGGGCCGCACGCGCAGGGCATCCTCGATCGTCACCTTCGCGAAATCCACCTGGCGCATGATCGGGTGGCTCCGATCCCAGTCCATGACGACCGGGGACTCGAGCCGACCCAGCACCTCGAGCGGCACGTCGGGGGGCGCCGTGTTGACGAGGACGAAGCGTCCGTTGCCGATGCGCGCCGGGCTCGCGCTGTCGAGCACGACGACATCGAAGCCTTCCATCCCGCCCTGGTACGCGTCGGGCTTGCGCACCTCGAGCTTGACCTGGGGATCGGTCGACAGCTCCTTCTCGAGGAAGAGGTTGCCGGGGCTGACGAGGAGCACCTGGATCATCCGCACGGGCGGGATGATCGCGTAGGCCGTGTCGTCCGCCGCGAGGTCGTCGGAGACGTTGAGCCGGGCCCGCAGGACGCCGCCGCCCGAGTGGGAGAAGGGCAGGACGATCGCGCGCCGCACCTGGGGCTCGAGCGTCAGGGACTTCTCGGCAACCACCTCGCCGTCGAGCGTCAGGGCGAACGCGAAGCTCTCCGGGCGGTCGGAGAAGTTCACGAACGACACGAAGGCCTGGGAGTCGAACGCCCCGATATAGTTGCGGCGCACGGCCAGGTTGGTGATGGCGACGTTGCGGCCGCGCTGGCCCACCCCGACCCAGCGCACGCGCACGTCGTCGGCCTGACCCTTGAGCGCCGTGGGGTGCGCGCCGTCGGTGAAGACGTGGATCTCCGCGCGCGGATCCTGGCCGACGAGGGCGCGGGCGGTGCGGACGGCCTCGCCCAGCCGGTTCGGCAGATCCGTGGCGCGGGCGCCGCGAATCGCGGCGAGCGTCTGGGCGCGGTCGTGGGTGAAGGGCGCCAGCACGCGCGGCTGGACGGCCGCCTCGATCACCATCACCTCGGCGCCCACCCCGAGCCGCCCCACCACGTCGAGGGCCTGGTGCTGGGCCTGCACGAAGCGGGACGGCGACACGTCGGTGGCCTTCATCGAGGCCGAGGTGTCGAGGACAACGACGATGCGCTTGGCGCCGTGGCCCATGACGGTGATGGCGGGACGCGCCAGCGCCAGCGCCAGGGCGAGCAGGGCCAGCAACTGGAGGATCAGGAGCGGGTCGCGCTGCAGGCGCTGGAAGAACGTGGAGGCCTCGCGGTCCCGCAGGGCCGGGTCCCACAGGAGAAGGCTCGGCACCGTGGCTTCACGCCGCCGCACCTTGAGGAAGTAGAGCAGCACGAGCGGAATGGACAGGGCGCTGACGAGCAGCGCGAGGGGCGAGAGGAAGCTCATGCGAGCAGGATCCCCTTGAGCTGGCGCAGGACCATCTCCTCCACCGGCGTGTCGGTGGTCACGCGGTGATAGACGATCTCATTGGTGCGGCAGAACGTCTCCGCGCGTTCGAGGAAATCCTTGAGGCGCTGGCGGTAGCCCCGCAGCGCCTCGGCGTCCATGGTCAGGTCGCGGATCTCGCCCGTCTCGGCGTCGGTGAGGCGGAGATCGCCGGCCAGCGTGGGATTCATCTCCTCGGGGGCGAGCACGTGGATCACGTGCACGTCGAAGCGGTGCTCGAGCAGGGCCTTGAGCCCGCGCTCGTAGCCGCCCGGGTCCAGGAGATCGGAGATGAGCACGGCCACGCCCGACTCGCGGGAGCGCAGCGCGTACGCGGACAGGCCTTCGCTGAGGGACGTCGGCCCGTCCGCGCGCAGCCGCGACGCGAACTCGAGCAGCGAGAGGAAGTGCCCGCGCCCGCGCGCCGGGCTCCAGCCTTCCGCCATCCGGTCCCGCACCACGGCCACGCCCACGCGCTCGAGGCTGGCCAGGCCGACGAAGCCCAGGGCCGCCGCCAGCTGCGCGGCGTAGCGGAGCTTGGAGGGCTCGCCGAACCGCATGGAGCCGGAGCCGTCCAGGAGCAGATGAAGGTACAGATCCTCCTCGTCCACGAAGAGCTTCAGATAGAGCCGGTCGAGGCGGCCGTAGATGTTCCAGTCGACGTAGCGCAGGTCGTCGCCCGCCCCGTACGGCCGATAGTCCGCGAACTCGACGCTCATCCCCTTGTGAGGGCTCTTGCGGTCGCCGCGGGTGCGGCCGCGGAACGCCTTCCGCGTCACGAGCGCCAGGCGCTCGAGCTGGGTCAGGAACTCGGAGGACAGCAGGTCCTGCGTCCGGGTCGCCGTGGTCATGCCCTATCGCTCGTCGAGCGCCTTGAAGTAGTCCTTCACCTGCGAGTGGTAGTCGCGGGGCACCTGCTCCCGCGCCACGTCCTCTTCCATCTGCTTCCGGTACTGGCCCAGCACGCCCATGTACTGCAGCCGCGAGGGCACGTTGCCGCCGCGGCCGACGAGGTTCGTGTCCATGCCGTCCTTGCGGCCGGGACGCATCTCGCCCTCGACGCCAACGTCGAAGGGGTTCGTGCGGAGCCGCTGCGACGGATCGCCCTTGGAGCTGGCGCTCTTGCCCTTGCCCGGCAGGGAGCCTTCGCCTTCCGGCCAGTCGCCCTCGTCACCGGGCGATCCCCCCTGCCCGCGCTCGCCCTTGCGCCCGCCCCGCCGCTCGTCCTCGCGGCCCCCGCGGAGGCTCTTGCCGTCGCGCCCCTTCTCCTCCATGGCCCGCAGCTTGTTCAGCGCGCGCTCCATGGCTTCCATGGCGCGATCGCTCTGGCCCTGCTCGAGCGCCTCCATGCCCTCGTTCAGATCGCCCGAGTAGCCGGGGTCGCCCTTGCGGCCGAGACGCTCCATCTCCTTCAGGAGCTCGCGCAGCTTGTCCGGCGAGAACTGCTCGCCCTTGAGCCCGCCGCGCAGCGCCTTGGCCTTCTGGAAGATCATCCGCTGCTGGCTCTGGGTGAAGTCACGCTGCAGGTCGGGCAGGCGATCGACCTGCTCGAGCATGCGGATCCGCTCGTCGCCTTTCTTGAGGAAGGCGTTGAAGTCGGGGGTCTGGCCCGCGATCGAGGTGTCCTTGAAGATGGCGGAGAGATCGCCGGGCTGGGTTGCGCCGCCCATTCCGGCGCGCGGGCCCACGGTGCGCTCCTGCACCTCGGCCCGGCGGACGTCTTCCCGCTTGGCCGCACGCGGCCGCTCCTGGCTCTCGAGGCTGCCCGTGCGATCCTGCTCCTTGTCCTCGTCCTCCGGCCGCGAGCCCGACAGGCTCGGAAGCGCGCCCTGGGGCAGCGGGATGGCCGGCGCCAGCGCGAGGGCCAGGCCCAGCGCCAGCGGCACCGGAACGAAGCGGGCCTCGCGGGGGATCCGCCTCGGAATGATCCGCCGGCCTTCGAGGGCCTGCACGTGCGCGATCGCGTCCGCGACGAGACCTTCCACGAGCGGCGTGCGGTCGGGGCGCTTCGCCCACTCGAGTGCGGTGGCGATACGGTCCTGCAGGGCGTGCCCGCGGTCGGCCAGGCGAGCAGCCTCGCCGGACGGCAAACGCATGAAGTACCCGACGAGAGCGCCGGCGAGCGCCCCTGTGGCGAGGCAGATGCCGGCCCAGAGAAAGCTCTGCCAGCCGAACGAGTCGCGGAGGGCGAGCGGAAGGAGAGCGCACAGGGACCCTCCGAACAGGCCCCGGAGGCCGTAGAACTCGGCCCGGCGCACCCGGATCTGCCGGGAGACGTCGGCGACCGCGCGCTCAAGAATCGTCAGGTCGGGCATGAAGCCCTCCTCGACGCGCTAGCGGAGAAACACCTCTTTCTCCGTCGCGCTCATGTTTTCCGCCGCCTCGGTGATCTGCGTGATGAGCCGGTCCACGTCGACGGCTTCGGCCTCACCCTCGAAGTTGAGGATGATGCGATGGCGCAGCGACGGCAGCGCCATCGCCCGCAGGTCTTCCACGCTGACGTTGTAGCGCCCCTCGCTGAGCGCGCGAACCTTGGCGCCCAGGACGAGAGCCTGCGCGCCGCGCGGGCTCGCCCCGTACCGGACGAAGCGCCGTGTCTGCTCGGGCGCCCGCTCCCACTGGGGATGGGTGGCCAGCACGATGAGCGCCGCCAGGTCCCGCACGTGCGAGGCGATCGGCACCTCGCGCACGAGCTCGCGGAACGCGAGCACTCGCGGTCCCGTCATGACCCGGTCCACGCTGACCTCGCGCACCTGCGTCGTGCGGTCGATGATCTCGGTCAGGTCCTCGAGCGCGGGGTACTGCACGCGCAGCTTGAAGAGGAAGCGGTCGAGCTGCGCTTCGGGCAGCGGATAGGTGCCTTCCATCTCGATGGGATTCTGCGTCGCCAGCACGAAGAACGGCTGCGGCAGGGGATTGGCGTGCCCGGACACGGTCACGGCGCCTTCCTGCATGCCCTCGAGCAGGGCGGACTGGGTCTTCGGCGTGGCGCGGTTGACCTCGTCGGCCAGAAGGATGTTGGCGAAGATGGGGCCGCGGTGGAACTGGAAGTGCTTCCGCTCCATCTCGTCCTCGACGATCATGTTCGTGCCCATGATGTCGCCCGGCATCAGGTCGGGCGTGAACTGGATGCGCGAGAACGAGAGGTCGAGCCCCTCCGCGAGCGTCTTGATCAGGAGCGTCTTGCCGAGGCCGGGCACGCCTTCCAGCAGCACGTGGCCGCCGGCGAAGAGGCCGGTCAGCACGTGGTTGATCACGTCGTCGTGCCCGACGATGACCTTGCGAACTTCGTTGCGGAGCGCCTGGAAGTCGGAGACGAACTCCCGCACCCGTTGCTCCGGTGTCGAAGGCGGCGTGGACGACTGCGCCATGCGCTACTCCTTTCCCAACGGGATGGGACGGCGGTGGCCGAGAGACTGCATCATCATAGGGGCGCTTGTCGTGCGCGTCAACCGATGGCGCTCGATTCCCGGCGCTCGCGCGCCTCGCTCGTGCGCAATGCGTGCGTGCGCAATGCGTGCGCATGTGTCGGCGACTCACGGGAGGGCTTCACGCGACGCCGAATCGTCTCCCGACGCCGAATCGTCTCCTATGGTATCGTTCGGCTCAGGATCACCTCGTCGTCGAGGGAGGACAGGATGGCTGGGGCGCAGGGCGACATGGACTGTCCGGAATGCATGGACCTGCTCGCCGACTACGTCGATGGCTCCCTGCCGCGCAATCAGGCTGAGCTGCTGGAGTGGCACCTCGAGAGCTGCGGCCCGTGCGTGGCCTTCGTGAAGACGTACAAGGGCACGGTGGACGCGGCGCGCCGGCTTCGCGAGACGACGCTTCCGCCTGAGCTCAAGGAAAAGCTGCGGGCCTTCCTGAAGCGCTCCGTTCAGCAGTAGGGGCCCGCGAGGCCCCCGGCCCGACCTAGCGGACCGAGAGCGTCTTCTCCGCCGTCACCTCACCGACTTCCCAGCACGCCTCGCCGCGCCGCACGAATCCCTCGCGAACGGCGTGGGCCTGCTCGGGCGCGACGGCAAAGAGCAGGCCTCCGGAAGTCTCCGACTCGAAGAGGAGACCCGCGTGCGCCTTGTCGACGGACGCTCCCAGCGACAGCCGCTTCCCCAGCGTCTGCTCGAGATGCTTGCGGTTTCTGCTCATGCCCCCGCTGAACGAGCCCTTCTCGGCCAGCGCCAGCGCCCCCGGCAGGAGCGGCAGATCGGCCAGGCGCAGCGCGAGGCCCGCGCCGGAGGCCTCGAGCATCTCGGCGGCATGGCCGAGGAGACCGAAGCCCGTGATGTCCGTCACGCCGTGCGCGCCAGCCTCTCGCGCCACTTCCGCGGCCGCCCGATTGAGCCGGAGCATGCTCTGTACGGCGCCGTCGAGCACGGCGGGCGCGCAGGCATCGTTCTTGGCCGCCGTGGCGATGACGCCGGTGCCCAGCGGCTTCGAGAGGTAGAGCCGCTGGCCGGGCCGGAGGCCGCCCTTGACGAAGAAGCCGCGGGGATCGACCTTGCCCGTCACCGCGAGCCCGTACTTGGGCTCGGCATCCACCACGGTGTGGCCGCCGGCGATCACGCCGCCCGCCTCGGCCACCTTGTCGGCCCCGCCGCGGAAGATGGCGGCGATGATGTCCTTCGGCATCTCCCGCGGAAAGCCGGCCACGTTGAGGGCGAACAGCACCTGCCCGCCCATCGCGTAGACGTCCGACATGGAGTTGACGGCCGCGATGGCGCCGAAGAGGTACGGATCGTCGACGATGGGGGGAAAGAAGTCCACCGTGCTCACGATCGCCAGGTCGTCGCTGATCCGGTAGACGGCGGCATCGTCGCTCTTCCCGAGCCCCACGAGCAGGTCGGCGTGCTCGAGGCCCTTGAGGCCGCTCAACACGTCCTGGAGATCTCCAGGACCCATCTTGGACGCTCAGCCGGCGCAGGCGGCGTAGCTGGTCAGGCGGATCTGCTTGCCCGTCTTCGGATCGGTCAGGGACGCGTCCATGGGGTTTCGACGCCCGGAGGCGCGGCGGGGATTCCCCGACTCAGGACGACTCCGCCTCGAGGAAGGCGCGGAAGGCCTCGGCCAGTGGCGACCGGCTGCGGTCGCGGTGCGTCGCGATGTGGAAGGCGCGCGTGACCTTGAGGTCGCGGATCCCGAGGCACCACACGAGCCCGCCCCGGCACTCCTCCTCGACCGCCCGCCTCGAGATGACGGACACGCCCACTCCGGCCTTGACCGCCTGCTTGATGGCCTGGGTCGAGCCCATCTCCCCGACGATCCGGAACGACGAGAGATCGCGGCCGGCCTGCGTCAGGGCCGCCTCGAAGGCGGCCCGCGTGCCGGATCCCTGCTCGCGGAGCAGCATGGGCTCGGCGCGCAGATCGGCGAGGGCGATCTCGCGCTTGCCGTGCCACGGGTGCCCCATCGGCACCGCGACCACGAGCTCGTCCGGCATCAGCTCGCGGTACTCGATGCCCCGATGCGACAGGCGTGCGCCGACCACCGCGACCTCGGCGCGCCCCTCCACCACCCACTCGACGACGGCACGGCTGTCGCCGATGAGCAGGGTGATCGCGATGTCGGGGAACTTCTCCTTGAAGCGGCCGATCAGGGACGGCAGCACGTACTCGCCGGGGATGGTGCTCGCGGCGACGTGGAGCTCGCCCGCAAGCCGTCCCTGGAAGCTGTCCATGGCCTGCAGCGTCTCGCGCTGGAGCTGCAGCATGCGCGTGGCGTGGGAGAGGAGGAGCTGGCCCGCCCTCGTGGCCTCCGCGCCGCGGCCGAGCCGATCGAGCAGGCGCACGCCCAGCTCCTGCTCGAGCGTGCGGATGTGCTCGGAGATCGTGGGCTGCGTGAGACGCAGCGCCTGGGCGGCCTTCGAGAACGACTTGAGCTCAGCGACCTTGACGAAAATCTCGAGCTGCCTGAGATCCATGGTCGGCAGTATAGGCGCGGGATTCCGTGGTGTCTACTCGCGGGACGACAAAGGGCCCCGCAGGGCCCTTGGTGCGCCGGCGAGGCCGGGCCGGGTCAGTGGCAGCCGCAGCCGCCTCCGCCGCAGCAGCCTCCGCCTCCCTGCATGCCCCCGCTCATCGAGGGCATGCTGGCCCCCGTGGTTCTCATGCCGACCATGGACAGGCGGCGCGTCACGCGCTCGCTCGCGCACGCGGGACACTCGATCCGCGACTGGGCGCCCTGCACGTACTTCTCGAACTCCCGCTCGCACTCGTTGCAGCGATACTCGTAGATCGGCATCGGCCCTCCCCGGGGAATCGAGCGGTTACTCTCCGCCGCGCTGGACGTAGCTCTTCACGAACTCCTCGGCGTTCTCCTCGAGGATGTCGTCGATCTCGTCCAGGAGGCTGTCGAGGTCCTCCTTGATCTTCTTGCCCTTCTTGGCGACCTCGGGATTGGCGCCGCCTCCCTCGTCGCCCTCGTTGGGCTTGGTGGGCCGCGTCTCCTTCTTCTTCTGTTCCGCCATGACCGCTCACCTCCTGGCCCCTCGACCGGGGGCCCTCGCCGGGGCCTAGACCGTGGGAAGCACGATCCCCTGCTGGCCCTGGTACTTGCCCTGCCGGTCCGCGTACGACGTCTGGCAGGCTTCGTCGGACTCGAAGAAGAGGACCTGCGCGATCCCCTCGTTCGCGTAGATCTTGGCCGGCAGCGGCGTGGTGTTGCTGATCTCCAGCGTCACGTAGCCTTCCCACTCTGGCTCGAAGGGCGTGACGTTGGTGATGATGCCGCAGCGGGCGTACGTGGACTTGCCCACGCAGATGGTCAGCACGGTGCGCGGGATCTTGAAGTACTCGACCGAGCGCCCGAGCGCGAACGAGTTCGGGGGCACGATGCACACGGGACCCTGGTAGTCCACGAAGGATCGGGTATCGAACCCCTTGGGGTCGACGATCGTGTTGTTGATGTTCGTGAAGATCTTGAACTCGTCGGCGATCCGGAGATCGTAGCCGTAGGACGACAGGCCGTAGGAGATCCCGCCGGCGCGAACCTGCCGCTCCTCGAACGGCTTGATCATGCCTTGCTCGAGGGCCATCTGCCTGATCCACCGGTCACTCTTGATCACGGTCGAGCCTTGCAGGCATCGTATCCTTCACCCTCTGAGGGAGTCAAGTCTCCGGCCCGCACTCAAGCAACGGCCGCTCACCGCCTGAGGTTCCAGGTCGCGCCGGTCGTGTCCACGGGCAGCGCCTGCGCGCGTCCGGCCACGCCGGCCGCCGCGAGCGCGCGCTCCATGGCGCGCGCCACGGGATCGCCGGTCCCGCGCACGGCCGCCAGCAGCGACGGGCCCGCTCCGGACAGTACGCAGCCGAGGGCGCCCGCGCCGATCGCCGAATCCCGCACCGCGTCCATCCACGGAAAGAGCGCTCGGCGCTGCGGCTGGTGGAGCCTGTCCTCCATCGCCACGCGGAGAAGGTCCACGCGACCGGAGGTGATCGACGCGAGGAACAGAGCCAGGCGCTGCAGATTGAAGACCGCATCCGCGCGCGAGACCGTGGCCGCGAGGACGGCGCGCGCCTCCCGGGTCGAGCTCTCCGTCTGGGGCACCAGCACGACCCATGTCGTGTCGGCGGGCACGGCCAGGGACACGGCGGTGACCCGCTCGTCCGCGGCACAGGAGATCGTGAGCCCGCCCAGGAGGGCGGCGGCGACGTTGTCCGGATGGCCCTCGGCGCGGCACGCGAGCGCCAGCACGGCGTCGCGGTCGAGCGGAGCGCCCAGCGCCGCATTGGCCGCCACCAGCCCGCCGACCCACGCGGCGGCGCTCGAGCCCAGGCCGCGCGCGGGCGGAATGCGGTTCACGCAGCGGATGGTGGCGCCGCGGAAGGGCCGGCCGGCCGCCTCGTGCGCCATGCGCGCCGCCCGCGCCACCACGTTGTCGGCGCCCGTGGGGAGCCGGCCCGCGCCTTCGCCCTCGACGGTCACGACGACGCCGTCCGCCTCCTCGTAGGCGAGGTCGTTGTAGAGGCCGAGCGCCAGCCCCAGCACGTCGAAGCCCGGCCCCAGGTTGGCCGAGGTCGCCGGCACGCGCACGTCGATGGTCACGGCCGAGCCCCAGCCGAAGGCCGATCCATCTCCTGTCCGCGGCGCCGGAGCAGGCGCATGCCGGCCTCGTCGTGGGCGAAGACGAGCGCCCGCACCGTGATGGCGCCCAGCGTGAGGATGATGACGACGGACAGCGCGAGGTCGATGGCCGTGATGTAGAAGAGGTTGGCAGGCGTGAGAATCGAGCGGATGCCCCACACGCCGAGCACGAGCGCGCCCGAGTTCAGGACGAGGTCGTGGAGCGGCCGCAGGAAGACGGAATAGGCCGCGGCCGAGGCCATCAGGAGCACGAGCATCACCGTGAGCACCCGGAGGTAGGGCGGCCGCTCGAACTTCACCTCGAACGCCTCCACGTGCTCGAAGGGATCGTCGGCGGCCCGGATGCTCGCGCGATCCAGCATGGTGGGGCCGATCATGTTCTGCCGGGGCAAGAGCTCCTGCAGCGACAGGAACAGATGCCCCTTCGCCTCCGCGGGGGAAGGCGTCTGCGGCGGGCTTTCCCCGCGGAGACGCTGCAGCACGACGCCCACGACCAGCGAGTAGCGGTCGAACGGATAGTGGATTGGATGTCCGCGGACGGGGGGCTGAACCACCTCGGAGATCTCGGCGTTGTTCTGCGCGAGCGTGACGCCGACCGGCAGGCCATCCAAATCGAGGTCGTCCTGCGTGACCGACACGAGCAGCAGGCGATCGTTCCAGTCGCACTCCACGCAGGTGTGGTGCCCCGAGACCCGGATGCGGGCGAGCGGCTGCGTCTCGTCGAGGGACACGAAGGCGAGGTGCACCTTGGTGTGGTCCTTGTGGGTGGCGTCCGGCCGGTCTCTCGTGATCTTGACCACGCGCCCGGTGGCCGGGCCCAGGACGTCGTCCACCACGCTCTTCACGGAGAACGGCAGCGTCACGATGATCGAGAGCGCGACCGGCGCCGTGAGGAAGAATGCGTCCGGAATCTGAGCTGCCGGGCCCTCTGCTTCCTCTCGCCGCCACCGCCCTCCTCGGGGCTCATGGCGCGAGAATACCCCAGCCCCGGGGCTCCGACCTACAAGCGCCGGAGCAGCCACTCGGGCGTGAGGCTGACCGTCCAGGAGTTCAGGAGGATGTAGTAGTTGGTCGCGACGAGCACGCCCACAACCACGAGCAGGACGCCCGCCGCGCGCTCCACCACCGGGATGAACGGGCGATAGCGCTTGAAGAAGCGGAGGAACACACCCAGGCCCAGCGAGAAGACCAGGAAGGGCACGCCCAGCCCCGCCGAGTAGGCGAGGAGGAGGCCGACGCCGTGGCGGACCGTGGCCTCGCTGCTCGCCAGCGTGAGGATGGAGCCCAGGATGGGGCCCACGCACGGCGTCCAGCCGATCGCGAAGGTCAACCCCACCGCGAAGGAGCCGATGAAGCCGGCGGGCTTCCGGCGGATCTGCATCTGCTTCGTGCGGCCGAGGATGCCCCATTGAAGAAAGCCCGCGATGTAGAGCCCGAAGAAGACGATGAGGACGCCCCCGGCGATCCGGATCCAGTCGCGGTACTCGAGGAAGAACTGCCCCGCGGCGCTGAACGAGGCTCCCAGGCTCACGAAGACCGCGGTGAAGCCGGCGATGAACGCGAGGGAGTGCAGCAGGATCAGGGAGCGCTCCGCCATCGAGACCTCGGACGCGAGCCGGTCCACGGACATGCCGGTCACGAACGAGAGATAGGAGGGGAAGAGCGGCAGCACGCACGGCGACAGGAAGGAGAAGAGCCCGGCGGAGAAGGCGACGACGATGCCGAGCGACTCAGCCACGCGGCTTGCCGTCCTTCTGTCCGTCCTTCAGCAGCGTCTCGATGTAGGCGAACGCCGCCTTGCCGTCCCAGGGTCGCGGGCCCAGGGCGATGGCGCGTACCATGCCCTGCCTGTCGATGATGAAGGTCGACGGCACGGAGCGGGCCCCGTAGAGCTGCGCGACTTCCATCTTCGGGTCGAGGCCCACGGGATAGGTGTACTTCGCATGCTCGATGTAGGGCTTGACCGTCTTGGCGCCGCCCGAGTCCATGCTGAGGGCGACCACGACGAGCCCCTGCTCCTTGTAGCGCTGCCAGAGACGCTCCATGGCGGGCATCTCTTCCTTGCAGGGCCCGCACCACGTCGCCCACAGGTTGAGGAAGACCACCTTGCCCTTGAGGTCGGCCAGCCTCAGATGGGTGCCGTCGAGGGCGGCCACCTTGAAATCCTTGGCCACTTGCTGGCGATTGGGCTTGATGAGATCCAGCTCGTGCGGCGGGTCCGTCGCCCCGGCGGCGGGAAGCGCCAGGAGTCCGCCGAGCGCGAGCAGGCCCAGGAGCCGGAGGGACCGGAACATGGTCATCGAGTATACATGCGCCGGAGCCGGCGCCCCGCGCCCTCGGCCCTTTGTGATAGCGTACGGGATCGATGGCCGTGATGATCATCGCCGACGATCTGACCGGCGCCTGCGACACCGGCGCCCTCTACGCGGGACGAGGTCCGGTCGGCGTCTTCGTCGCCCCGGAGCTGCCCGGCTCGGACTGGGAAGCCGCGGTCGTGGATACCGAGACCCGCGCCCTGCCTGCCGCCCAGGCGGCCCGGGCCGTCAGGCAGGTGGCCTCGGTCATGAGCGGGCGTCTCGCCGGCCGCACCGTCTTCAAGAAGATCGACTCCACCTGCCGGGGTCCCATTGCGGCCGAGCTCGATGCGCTCGTCGCGGGCATGGGCGCGCGCGCGGCGCTCGTGTGTCCGGCCTTTCCGGCCCTGGGCCGCACCATCGTGGACGGCCGCCTCTCCGTGCACGGCGTTCCCGCGCACGAGTCGGCCGTGGGGCAGGACCCCGACTACCCCGGGGCGACGTCGAGCCTCCTCGACATCCTCGCGCAGGGATCGACCCTCCCCATCTCGCTCCTGCCACTCGAGGAGGTTCGGGGCTCGCGCGATCGCCTGTGGCGCACCGTGGGCGAGCGGCGCGGGCTCGTGGCGGCCGACGCCCTCACCGACGCCGACCTCGACGCGCTCGCGGGCGCCGCATGCGGCCATGCCGGCGTCTTTCTCGCCGGCTCGGCGGGCCTGGCGCGCGCCGCGGCCGCGGCGAGCGGTCAGGCAACATGCATCGTGCCCATGCCGAAGCCGGGAGCCTGGCTCGTCGTGGCGGGGAGCCGGCATCCGGCGACGCGCGCGCAGCTGGCCCGCCTCGAGGCCTCGGGCGTGGTCGGGGTGACGGTCGACGAGGCGAGCGAGGCGGATTCCACCCGCGTCATCGCCGAGCTCCTCGCGGGACGCCCGGCGTTCGTGGCGAGCGGTGATGCGCCGCAGGAGCCACGCCTGCAGGTCGCCGACCGGCTCGCGTCCCTCGTGCGCGTTATCCTCGCGCAGGTCGTGCCCGCGCTCGTCGTCCTCACGGGCGGGGAGACCGCCATCGCCGTGATGCGGGCCCTGCACGCCCGGCGGCTCGAGCTCGACGGCGCGCCCGCGCCCGGCCTGGCGCTGGGTCGGCTCGTCGCCGACGACTTCACCCCCCTGCCCGTGCTGACGAAGGCCGGCGGCTTCGGCGCTCCCGATCTCTTCGCTTCGCTCGCGAGAGGACACGCGTGATGGCTTCCCGCCTGCCGCTGCTCGGCATCACCATGGGCGATCCGGCCGGCGTCGGGCCCGAGATCATCGCGAAGGCGCTGGCTGCGGGCGAGGTGACGTCGTCGTGCCGCCCCGTCGTCATCGGGGACAGATCGGTGATGGCGGCCACGCTCGCCCTCCTGCGCTCGGATCTGTCCCTCCGCGCTGTGTCCACGCCGGCCGAATGCCGGTTCGAGCCGGGCACGCTCGAGTGCCTGGACCTCGGAAATGTGGACGCGTCGACCCTGCCCCGCGCGCAGGTCAGCGCCGAGGCGGGCCGGGCCGCCTATGCGTACATCGAGCGCGCGGTGCGGCTCT
>Ga0335071_10003080_pt1 | contig 17712 bp, 12 predicted proteins | sample Lox_Sample_15_FD_206724 | JGI IMG/M metagenome (GOLD analysis project Ga0335071, IMG submission 206724) | Soil microbial communities from Loxahatchee National Wildlife Refuge, Florida, United States - Lox_Sample_1.5 | ecosystem: Environmental > Terrestrial > Soil > Wetlands | place: USA... | reverse complement strand
GTGCACGAGTCCTGGTCGAGTGTCCCGCCTCCGCCGTCGAGTTGATCGCCGCCGCTCCAGGCGTTGCCGCCGCGATCCCCTTCGGCTCTCACCCGAATTTCGATTTCGACGTCAACTTGCTCAGCCTTCCCGGTACGATTCACCCGACCGAAGGCGCACTGAAGTGCGAAGTCCCATATCTGTTTCCGGACCAAAGTTGCATCGACGCCTGGGCCGCTCGCATTACCGCTAAGTCACGTCTGCGCGTCGGCCTCGCCTGGGCCGGCAATCCCGCTCATCCGAACGACCGTTGGCGTTCCCTGCCGCCCGGCGAATTGCTCCCCATCGTGCGGCATCCGGCGGTCGCTGCGTACTCGCTCCAATTCAATCCGCGAATAGACGACCTGGCGATGTTGCCCAACCTAGAAGTGCTCCCTCTGCCCGCGAACCTGGTCGATTCCGCGGCCGTCATCATGCATCTCGACCTCGTCATCACCGTCGACAGCATGCCCGCGCATCTCGCCGGAGCTTTAGGAAAACCCGTCTGGGTGCTGCTGGCCCATGTGCCCGATTGGCGTTGGATGCTCGGTCGCGACGACACCCCCTGGTACCCGACCATGCGCTTGTTCCGCCAGACCGCGCCCGGCGATGGGTCAGCCGTCATCCAACGCGTCCTCGCGGCGCTCGACGAGTTCAGCCCGCCCAAACGCCGGTCCTAAATCGCGATCCTTTCATCCACGCCCTCTCGCGCAAACCACTCTCCCCGCGCGCGCCGCGCCGCCGCAGCCAGCCTAAATTCCGCATGCTTTTTCACTCCCGCATAGCGCCATGCCGCCGTGTCGCAGAAGCTTTCACAGCAATACTCCCGCCACCGTCGCGTCCGCTCGCGCCAATCGCGCGGATCGAGTCTCTCCTTGCGCCATTCCGCCGACCAGCCCAGTTCCCCCCGTACGCCGCGTCGCAGTTCACCGGCAATTATGCGCTCAAACGAACGCCGCTTCGTGTTCCCCAGCCGCAGCCACACAAAGTGAAATAGCTCATGCACGAAGATTCGCGCGAATTCATCCGCGTCAGCGATCAGCGCTTCTTCCAGCACGATCCGGCGCTCGCGCACAAACGTGGCGGCGTGTGCTGCGTCGCCCGCCTCATCCCGAACGCTCTTCTGGATTTCGACGCGAACCGCTCGCCCAACCGCGCGCGGAATCGTCGCCGGCCATGCGCTCTTGCTATTGCGTAAGCTGGGAAAGAACACTCTTTGGCACCTTGGCTGCCATGTTGATCTCCCCGTCCACAATCTCCGCAATGTCGTAGCGGATCGCCGTCCCCAGCAGCACCGCCACTTCAGAGCTGTTCAATTTGTAATCGCGCTCCAGCCACTTTGCCAGATTCGTCGTCGCCGCCTGCATCGCCTCCGTCAGCGAGCCCCCGATTCCCATTGCCATCAGATACTCTCCATTCTCCGCGCGCGGCATATCGGGCATCTGCCCTTGCACCACGTCGACGGTGAACTGCACATCCATCGACGTTTCCAGCGCGTCGCCAGTCAGCTCGCCGTCGCCCTGCACCGCGTGGCCATCGCCCACGAACAACAGCGCGCCCGGATGGTACACGGGGAGATACAGGGTCACGCCTTCCCGAATCTGGTTGTAGTCCATGTTACCGCCGAAACTGCCAAGATGTCCTGACTGGAACGATTGATCGCCCGGCGGCGCGACACCCACGCAGCCCAGCATCGGCGCCACCGGCAGCGACAGATTCTTTAACTTCTCCGTGGGATTTTTCAGGGTCGCTACACCGCGCTCTCGGTCCAGTTTCCAGTTGCTGTCAAATCCTTCCACGCGTTTCAGGTCGCGGAAGTAGTAAGGCTCGAAGGCGCTGCCAACGATGTTGTCATCGTGAATCGCCGAGTCGCGGTTCAAGCGGATACGCGTGAACTTCACCACCAGCGTGTCTCCCGGCCATGCGTTCTCGATGTAGAACGGCCCCGTCAGCGGGTTGCCTCCCATGGAGCGCTGCGTTCCGTTCGCATCCACGCCCCCGGCATCCACCGTCGACGTGTGGACACTGTCGCCCGGAAAAATGTGCAGCACCGGTGCAATGGCGCTGGAAAACTGCCTGTGATATGTTCGCGTGAAATAGCGGCGCGTTTTCGACTCGCCTGCCGGCCGCTCCACCGGACGCTGCGCCGTCCAGCTCGCCGCGTCGCCCCGGAACTTGCCCGTCCCCACCAGCACACCCTCGACGAGCGTTCCGTGGAATTCTCCGACTTCTTTTCCATCTTTTGCGCGGGCGGTAAACGCGATCGTGTCGCCTTTCACCGTGCCCTCGAGCGTTAAATCTTCCGACTGTCCAGTGAGTTTGTCTCCGCTCGTCTGGAACGTGGCGCGGCCATGGCTTGGGACGCCAAACCGCGTGATCGTCAATTCCCAGCCGCCGTCATACGTCGCGGCCGATAGTCCTGCCGCGGCGCAAATCATTGCGCACAGACCTAATATTCGCATGTCATGCCATTGTGTCAGAAATCGCGGCAACGACAATCCCAGAGATCCCACGCCGTCTTGTGTAAACGGCGTTACAATGAAATCATGGCGAGAGGCTGGGAAAGTAAGTCAGTCGAAGCCCAGATCGAGTCCGCCGCCACCAGGCAATCTTCAGTTTCCGAACCGGAACTGACTCCCGAGCAATTGCAAACGCTGCGTGATAGAGAGAACTTGGAACTGTCCCGCACGCGCGTGCAACGGGAACTGGCGTCGAGCCAGAATCCGCGATATCAGCAGATTCTGCGGAAAGCTCTGGCGGATCTCGAATCAAAGCTCAAGCATCTGGAACCCGCGCAAACAAGAGCGGCCGGCGCACACTAGCGTGTTCTGTAGGGGCCGGGCACCTCCGGCCCGGTGTGTCATCGACTATCTTCGGCTTGCCGCCACGGCACTCTTCCTCGGCGGCGTAAGCAGCACAACTTGCGCCTGCAATCCGCGAATGGTATCGATCGCCCTCACCGCATGGCCCCATTCCATATCCCCGCTGCCTTCGACATACACAGGCCAGTTCGGCGGGCGCTGGCTCATTTCCTTCTGTAACACCGTTCCGAAATCCTCCCAGGCGACAAGCCGCGAATCCAGATAGAGCTTCGGCGGCGAGTGCACGTCTTCCCTTGCGATGCGAACCCGCAAGGGTTGGATGCCCGGCGTACAAGGCGGCGCGATTCCCGGCTTCACAAGATGGACGACCAGTCCTCTGGGGACCATCGGCCTGGGACTCAACAACCAAACGGGTATCAGGATTACCAGATAAACGTTGGTTCCAATCAGCCCGTACCACGACGTCCGCGAGAACGGCCACGTGCTCCACGGCCTCGTCTCTCGGTAGTGCCGTAGGCTAACAGTTGCTGAGCATGAGCGCGAGGCACCGACTATCGCCGATTGCGGTCCCGGCTCAGTCAAAGAGCAGGCTTTCGCCAACGCGGCCCAGTTTTCCCTGGTTTGCGCGATTGCCGAGTGAACGATTACGAGTGTGCCCACTGCGAAGAACAGAACGCAGACGAGAAAGGCGTTGGCAACCCGGGACCACGCGTTCCCTCGCTCGCCTCCCAGTTCGATAACGACTAATCGAGGTGCGTGCTCATTGAGTTGGCTTCCGTCCTTCAGGAGATTCACGTTCACCGTGTAGCTCCCGCTGGTGGCGCGGAAGGTGCCGAGCCTGCGTACGATCGTCGGGTATCCTAGCCAGAAGGTGTCGTGCTCCGCCTCGCTCGTCCCTCTCGCAATAATCTGGCCAGCCCTCGATACCGACCACGTGGCATCCAGCATGGAAGGATAGTACTCGCACCACTGGACGCCCAAGCGGCACAGAAGTTCATACTCGGAATTCCCGTCCACTGCGATTCCTAGCGCATATGTGCTCTCGACATTGATCTTAAACACCGCAGTCTGTAGATAGCCCAAGGACAGCGAAACCGGCATGTCAACCGGCTTCCAAATCCGAGTACTCTCCCAGGCCCACCATCCGCCGAACCAGGCGATTCCGCTGAAGATCAAGCCGAGCCCCACCCACGCTGTCGAAGAGAGTCGGCCAGTCACACTGAGTTAGACACCGAAGCCGCGAGTGCGGTGCCTGCGGCAATATATACTGCCCAAATGCTAACCCTTCGGTTAACAGTCGCTGCTATTTCCATCGCCAGCCTCGCTTTTGCTCAAGACCACGTCTCGTTTGCCACTCAGGACGGCGGCCTCATCTACGCGGATGTCTATGGCACAGGCGACCGCGGTGTCGTGCTGGCCCACGGCGGCCAATTCAACAAGGAAAGTTGGGAGAAACAGGCGCTTGTCCTCGCTGCGCATGGGTTTCGCGTTCTGGCCTTCGATTTCCGCGGCTTCGGGAAATCCCGTGGACCCGGTCAAGCGGATCTCTTCACGGCGCCGATGCATTTAGACGTCCTCGCCGCGGTGCGCTATCTCAGAAAATCAGGTGCCAAGACAGTGTCAGTCGTCGGCGCGAGTTTTGGCGGCAGCGCGGCCGCAAACGCAGCCATCCAGGCTGTGCCGGGCGAAATTGACCGCGTCGTCTTGCTCGCGGCTGGGCCTGGAGATCAGCCGGAAAAGTTCAAGGTTCCCAAGTTACTCATCATCGCGCACGATGACGCAAACGACGACGGACCGCGACTCCCCAAAATTCGCTTGGAGTGGGAGAAAGTCCCCCTACCGAAAGAGTTGATCGTTCTCGATGGCTCCGCCCACGCACAGTTCTTGTTTCAAACAGCTCAGGCTGACCGTGTGATGCGCGAGATTCTGCATTTTCTCTCGAGCCGCTAGGCCCTACGGGATGCCGCTGACCTCTCCCGCTACGAATTCCACAAAGTGCATCGCGTCCTGTTCCAACCGGGAATTCGTCAAGCCGCCATTCTTCAGCCGGTTCTCTCGAGCCGCATGGATGATCGGGCGCCACCGTTTCGACCGCCCACCGGCAGGCTGTGTCCTTGGATGCGAGTGTCCGATGGTGCGCCGTGTAGAGAATGCGGCACGCCGTCAGCACCGCGTAGGCGTTATGGATGAACGCCCTGTCTGATCGATCCCCAGCGTTCGAGGTCAGATCGTTCTTCAGGTAGTCCAACTCCAGTCCCGGCGCATCGTTGAGGCATTCGTCCGGCACGTGCGTCGCGATCAGCTTGGCTTCCTTACCCCACAATGTGATTCCACATTGGCAAACGTTCATCCAGATGATCGGGTTTCCGTCCGATCCATGCCGGATCAGCTTTCCTGCGTAATGATAAAAGCCGCAGCATCGCGACGATTTATCGAGTTGCTCCTTGTCGATGACAAAGCGCATATCGATCCGGTTGACCCAACGGTTTTGCGCCGCCTTGTGCTTGAACCAGTCGTCGAGCTCGGAAAACTCGCGATCGTCGATGTCTCGTTTGGTGACGGCAACACAATCGACGTCGCTGCATGCTTCGTCGAACGCGTCATAAGTCAACGAGCCCCAAAGGTAGATGCCAACAAGATTCCCGCGGAGGATTGCGGGAAAGTCCCCCACCATCGCTTGCAGAAGACTGGCGAGATCCGGCGGAATAACCGACTCCGAATTGCCCTATCGCGGCGCGAGTTTATCTGCCGTGACAAACACTGGCTCGATGTCGGTCGGAATGTCTTTGAGACCATCCAGCGCCTTGGCTAACTCCGGCCGCAGCACGCCCAGTTCGTCGAGCATCTTTTTTGCGCCCGCATAATCCCCGGTTGCTTCGAGGGTAATCAGGTCATGATCCAGATCCCTCACCGCAGCTTTGATCTTTTCGAAGTTCACTTCGTACGTGCCGCCGGCCTTGGCCACGAACGCGCCGCGATCCAATAGATAGTTGAACTGCACGGCCATGCCTTTTCCGTGCGCTTCCGTCAGTCCAAATCGCAGCGAGCGGAAAGCCGACGCGAGAAATGTGTTGTAGAGCTGCCGTTCTCTGTGGGGCCCGCCCGGCAGCATTCCATGGTCGAAAAAGTACTGCACCATGAACAAGCCGGTGACGTCCGCCTTGGCCTCTTCAATGGCGCTGTAGAGTTCCTTCAGTTCCTGGCGCGGGCTGGTACTGCGTCCCGCAATCTCGATCCGGTGCGGTCCAATGCCGTGCGTCATCTCGTGTGCCAGAATGTGAGTGAAAAACAGGTCGAAGCTCAGGTCCTGCTGCGCCGATGTGGGCAGCATGCGTTTCGCGATCGGGGTCAGCGTGCTCGCGAACTTAGCTTCCTGCACGTTCTTCAGCATCACGCGCTTGGAGCCTTTCTGCTCGATCACATGCTCGTCGTTGGGCAGGTTGAAGGCCGCGGTCTGCACACCGTGATTGCCGTCTCCGGCGCAAAAAACTTCATTGACTACGCGGATGGGCGCCGCCGCTCCGATCTTTGGATTACGGAATCGCGGCTCGATCGGTAGATTGTTTTCAATCTCCTGCATGTGGTCGGCGAAAAACTTGAGTTTGGCGGTTTCCTGCTCATCGCGTAGCGTTACGTAAGCCTCAAACGCTGCTTTGTAGCCGAACACTTCATCGTTGTAGGTCTCATACGGGCCTATAGTTACATCAATTGGCGCATCGAGATCCATCCACGCCAGGTCGCTCGCGTAATAATCGTTGGAAAGAAACGACTCCGCGCGCAACGTGAGGAATTGTTGCAGACTTTTGTTATCCGTAGCCTCTGCGGCTTGCTTCAGCAGCGCCGCTGCGCGCTGCAAATCCTTCGCATAGGCTTTGCTGTAGGGCACTGATTCCAAATGCCCGGCGGAATCGCGCTCGATGACCGTGAAAAATCCCTTCGCATCATGGTCCGCCCATTTTTCAAATTCTTCTTTGGTCATGTCGGACGGATAGAAGTTTGCGCCGGGCAACTTGCGCGGCGGAACACCGGGCAGAAAAGCGGCGTGCGCATCGAGATCCGACCACGGGCCTTTGTTGATCAGGAAATAGTGCAGCCGGGCTTTGCCGAGCGGAGACCTATCTTTTTCCAACTCGCGCAGCAGGTTGTGGTTGCCGCTCCACAACTGCGTCAGGAAGATATCGTCGATCATGCGCGACGCTTCGACGAGCTTCATCAGCGCTTTCTGGTCGCCGGGGGAGAGAGAAGATGTATCCACGCGCAATTCGGTGGGAGCGAAGCGCGCAATCATGCGGTTCAGCTCGGGAAGAGCAGGGATCACCGCCAACATGAGAGGAAGCATCTTTTTTATCATTTCACGATCCAGCGATTCACGTGCTGGAGACAATTTTAAACCGTTCGGGATCAGGCGAGTGCCAGCGGAAGACGGCGGGCGCGGAAGTCTCCTGTAGTTAGCATGAAAACGCCATGGATCCGCATCCGACGACGCAGGAACCGGGGGGGCCGGAACTGGAGCACGAGCTTCGCAAAGAGCAGAAGCTGGAAATGATGGGCGCGCTCGCTGGTTTCATCGCCCATGACCTCAACAACGAGCTGACGGTGATTCTGGGGAACGTCGGCTTGGCACTCGATTCGGTGGACGAAGATCATCCGCTCTACGAAGGCTTGATTGAAGCGCAACGTGCCTGCCATCGCTCGGTGGATATGACGCACGCGCTGCTCAGTCTGGGGCAAGGCGTGAAGCCGGAAATCAAGCCAGTGGAGCTGGATCAATTGCTGAAAGGCACTGAGCGTATTCTGCGCAAAGTTCTCCCTGCAACCGTGCCGACAAAATTCGCCAAACACACGCATCTGCCGACGATCATGGCGGACGCCACACAGATTCAGCAGGTGATTATGAATCTGGCCTCGAATGCCAGCCGTGCGATGCCGGAGGAAAGCCTGCTGGAAGTGCAGGCCAAGAACGGGCCGAAGTTCGTGACGATTTCGATTTCGGTTTCGAGCGTGGGGCGATTGCCGGAAAACAACAAGCGGATGTTTGTGCCGTTGTCGGCGTCGAAGGCGAATCGCGAGGCGAGCACATTCGGGCTGGGGCGGGACGTTGAAATCGTGCGGGCGCATGGGGGATCGATCGACATGGCGCGTGACGGGAACTCGGTGACGTTCCGCGTATCGTTGCCGTCGACGGTGCGGGTGGATCAGAACAAGGGAAGGATGAAGACTCTGGTGGAAGGCTCCGCATGCGTGTTGATCGCCGATGACGAAGGGCCGGTGCGGCGCGCGGCCGTGCAGATTCTGCTGCGCAAAGGCTATAACGTCATGGAAGCCAGCGACGGCGAGGAAGCGGTACGCGTTTTTCGGGAAAACGCGGATGCGATCGACCTGGTTTTTCTGGATATGACGATGCCGGGGCTGTCGGGAATTGAAGCGCTGGAACAGATGCGCGAGACGCGGCCGAAGATCAAAGCGCTGGTAGCGAGCGGCTATCCACAAGAGATCGCAACCGCGCACTTCCTGGCGAAACCGTACTCGCCGCTGGACCTGGTGCGGCGCATTCAGGACGTGTTGAACAGCAATAACGATGCACCGGTGGGCGCATAATGAAGTGAGTGCGCATTCTGGGCATCGAATCCTCGTGTGATGAGACAGCCGCCGCGGTAGTGGAGGACGGCGTCTCGATTCTCTCCTCCGTTGTCGCTTCCCAGTTAACTACACACGCGCGCTATGGCGGCGTGGTGCCGGAATTGGCCTCGCGGGAGCATCTGCGCGCCATCGTTCCGGTGGTGCGGATGGCGCTCGCGGAAGCGAACAGCAATTATTCCGACCTTTCCGCCATTGCCGCTACCGTGGGTCCGGGGTTAGTCGGATCGCTGCTGGTGGGCCTCACCTTTGCGAAATCCCTTTGTTTTGCTCGCGGAATTCCCTTGATCGGCGTCAATCACATTGAAGGGCACATTCATGCGGCGATACTGGATGCGCAGGTGGAATACCCGGCGATAGCGCTTGTGGTGAGCGGCGGGCACACGCATCTTTTCCAGGTGAATCCGGGTTTTTCCTACAAATTGATGGGGAAGACGCGCGACGACGCGGCGGGAGAAGCGTTCGATAAAGTTGGGAAGCTGCTGGGCTTCGGCTATCCGGGCGGGCCGGTGATCGACCAACTTGCGCCACATGGGAATCCACGGGCGGTGAAGTTCACGTTGGCGAAGATGAAGGGGAACGCGCTGGATTTCAGCTTCAGCGGGCTGAAAACGGCCGTTCTGCGCTGGACCGAGGCGCGGAACCTGGACGCGGAGATTCAGGCGCGCAAACAAGTGCTGGCGGCCAATGCCAAGCCGACGGTGGATGAGTGGCTCGCGGTGACGCCCAAGGCGACCCTTGACCTGGTGGCGTCGTTCCAGCGAACGGTAATTGACGAGCTGCTACGGCGAGCGTCCGCGGCGGCGGAATCGATTGAGGCGCGAACGCTGATCGTCTCGGGCGGCGTTGCGTGCAATTCGGGATTGCGCGCGGCGACCGCAGAGATGAATTTGCCGTATCCGGTCTACTTTCCCTCTAAGTCTCTCTCCACCGACAACGCCGCCATGATTGCAGCGGCGGCGTTTCCGAAACTGAAGCGGAGCGAGTTTACGGAACTGAATGCGGCGGCCGCCGCGAACCTGACGTTGGCGGAATACAATTAGACGCAGTGCAGCTCCTGGCGGACGTTCGGCTGGCTTTGCGTTTTCTCCGGCGGAATCCTCTATCCAGCTCGATCGCTCTCGTATCGATCGCACTCAGCGCAGGTGCGACGGCGGTCGTTTTTGCAGCCGTCAAGTCAGTCCTGATCGACCCGCTACCGTATCGTCATCCCGAACGAATCGTGCAGTTTCGCAGTGAGTGGCCGCGCGTCGAGCAGCAGTCACACGGCGATTGGGTGGTTTGGAATGACACGCGTGAACTGGCGCGAAGAACTCGCACGCTTCAATCAATCGGGATTTTCGGCAATGCCATTTTCGATCTTGCGGGTGACGCCAACGCAACTCCGGAGGCGCTGTACGGCGGGCGGATGAACGCGGAACTGTTTTCGGTTCTGGGCGTATCGCCCATGCTGGGACGCGGCGTGCTACCAGAGGAGGGCGTGCCGGGTCACGCGGACGTGATGGTTTTGAGCTACGGGCTGTGGGCGCGGCGGTTTCACGCGGACCGCTCGATCGTGGGCAGAACGGTCACGGTCAACGGGCATGGGTGCCTGGTGGTGGGCGTGATGCCGCCGGAGTTCAACTTTCCCATGCGCAGGGAAGCGGCGCATACGCCATCACCGTATGTGGAGTTTTGGGCGGCGCCTTTCAACGTGCCGAGCAATCCGGATGCCGGCTTGACCGCGGTCGCGAGACTTCGGCCGGGCATTTCGGTCGCGAAGGCGCAACAGGATCTCGCGTCGATCAGCCGCGCGCTGGCCCACGATTTTCCAGCCACCAATCGCGACCGCATTCTGACGCTGCACCCTTTACGCGACCGCGTGATTGGCGGGGCGGGGAAAAGCCTGGCGCTGCTGATGGCGGCGGCGGTCCTGTTCATGCTGATCGGATGCGCGAATGTGGCCAACCTGCTGCTGGCGCGAGGGTTAGGACGCCGGAGGGAAATGGCGGTCCGGCTGGCGGTAGGTGCGGGATATTGGCGCATCGTGAGGCAACTGCTGATTGAGAGCTGCGTGCTGGCGTTATTGGGTGGGATGGGCGGATATTTGCTGACGGCGGCGGCGTGGAAGATCCTGCCGGCGGTTGCTCCGGTGAGCATCCCGCGCCTCGCGGCGGCGCGCGCCGATGGTGTCACACTGGCGTTCGCCCTGGCGCTCGCCACACTCAACGGGGTAATTTTCGGAATCGCTCCCGCGCTCCGCATGGCCGGGATTCGGAACGTGTTTGCGGGATTCGGTTCACGAGGTGCAGCTCCCGACGGCCGGGATCGGTTGCGTTCCTCGCTGGTGGTAGTCGAGGTGGCGCTTGCCGTGCTGCTAGTGGTGACGGGCGGGCAAGTGCTGACGAGTTTTGTGCGCCTCGTGAGTACGGATCCGGGTTACGCAGCCGATCGCGTGCTAGCCTCGGTGGTGCTTCCGGCACCCGAACGATATCGAAGCCCCGAAAAACGCGGATTGTTCTACCGGCAAATGCTGGATGCCGTTCGCGCAATTCCGGGTGTGGAGAGAGCGGGAACGGTGGATGCGCTGCCGTTCAGCGGAGAGAATCACGGAGGTTTCGCCAGCCGCACGGGAGTTTCGGACGCGCAACGACTGACGGCGGAGATCGATGTGATTGGGGGCGAATATCTCCAGGCGATGGGCGTGGGATTAGTTGCAGGACGCTGGTTCCGCGAAGAAGACATGAGTGAATCGAACGAGAGCGCGATGCTCAGTAAGTTTGTCGCACGGCGTCTGTGGCCGGTGGCGAATGCCGTAGGGCAGAGAGTCTGCGTCGATTGCACGGCGGAAAACCCGAACAACTGGAAGCGGGTTATTGGAGTGGTGTCGGATGCCAGTCATGCCACTTTAAATACGCCGGAGAGAGCGAGTGTTTATCTGGCGGCGGGGGCGATGCAGGAGGCAGCGTTCCTGGTGGTGCGAACAGAGCGGCCGACGGGCGAGATGGAGACGGCCATCCGCCGCGCAATTGCGGCGATCGATCCCAACCAACCGGTCTTTCTCAGCGTTACCATGCGTGATCTGATCGCCGATTCGGTCGCCGACCGGCGCTTCCTCGTCCTGTTGCTGGGCATCACGGGAGGGCTTGCGCTGGTGCTTGCGGCGGCGGGTGTCTACGGCGTGATGTCGTATGTCACGTCACGGCGCACGCAGGAAATCGGTATTCGAATGGCGCTGGGAGCGACGCCGGGTGATGTTTTTTCGTTGTTCTTCCGGCAGGCATTCTTTACTGTGGCGATCGGGCTCGCGCTTGGTTTAGCGGGCGTGACGATGTCGACGCGCCTCCTGCAACAGATGTTTCTCGGACTCGAACCAGGTGACGCCGTATCCGCCGGAGTAGCGGCCTTGCTCGTGACAGTAGCGGGCGGGATGGCGTGCTGGGTTCCAGCGCGGCGGGCCACCAGGACAGATCCGATGGCGGCGCTGCGAGAGGAATAAGCGCGCCGACATCGCTCGCACGGCTTGACTTGGCTACGCACCATTGTTTACTCTCTCCTTCATCTATAGGGTCTGAATTGCAAGCCTAGGCGGCTACCGCGACGCTGGACGCCCGGAAGGTGCTGTTGTGCAAATGAAACCAAGTCAACTTTTTTTCTGTTTTGCCGTGTTTTTCGCGCAATCGTTAGTTGCGCAGACCACGGGAACGATCGCGGGTACCGTCAAGGACTCGACGGGGTCGGTAATTCCGGGCGCCAAAGTAAGCGCCAAACTCGAAGGGGCCGCGGTTACGCGTCCGGCAACCAGCGATGCCACGGGAAACTTTGTTGTCCCTTCGGTGCCAGTAGGCACCTATACGTTAGAGATCGAGGCCGCCGGTTTCAAGAAGTTTGTGCAGGCGCATGTAGAGGTGACTTTGGGGCACGTGATTAACCTGAGTCCGGTTCTGGAACTCGGTGAGGTGACACAGACGGTTGAAGTGCAGGCCTTGGCGGCGCAGGTGGAGACGACGAGCACACAGATCGGCGCGGTGATGAATTCGCGCGCGGTGGTTAATTTGCCGCTGAACTCGCGTGACACATACCAGTTGTTGCAGCTCCAGCCGGGCGTGCAATCGCAGCAGGGTTACGATTTGTTCGCTGGTAGTGAGAATGCCGGAGTGGTTTCGGTGAACGGCGGGCGCGGCCGTTCGAATAACTTCAACGTCAACGGCGGAGACGCGAACGACCTGTTCATCGCCACTCCGGCGATCGAGCCATCGCCCGACACCATTGAAGAGTTCCGCGTGCTGACCAACACGTTTGATGCCGAGTACGGGCGCAATTCGGGATCGGTAGTGAATGTTGTCACCAAGGGAGGGACCAACGAGTTTCACGGCGACACCTACGAATTTTTCCGGAATCGCGCGCTGAATACGCGAGGCTTTTTCGATACGGAGAAACCGCAGTTCAACCAAAACCAGTATGGCGGCACGTTTGGCGGCCCGATCAAGAAAAACCGTACGTTCTTCTTCATCTCGGCGGAGGACCGCGACATCCGGCAGGGGATCTCGTCGGACCTGGTAACGGTGCCCACGGTGGCGGAGCGCGGTGGAAATTTCGCGCAGGGCCCGAGCGGGCCGCAAAATCCTTTTGCCGGCACATTGAACGATGCGTATTTGGCCGGCGTGCTCAACCAGCGGCCCGGATGCGCGGGTGCGGTAGCGCAGGAGGGCGGCGCACCGCTGGCAGCGGGAACGCCGTGGGCCGCCATTTTTCCGAACAACAGAATTCCGACGCAATGTTTCGACCAGACGGCGCTCGATCTGATGAATCAGTACGTGCCACTGGCCAATCGCGGCATCAACCAGCTTCAGTTAGTGCCGGTGGAAGCCAGCAACGCCATCCAGACGACGGCTAAGATCGACCATCACATCAGCGACGCGCATCAACTGAGCTTCTACTATTTCCTGAATGATTCGAATGATTCGAAGCCCTTCTCACGTTTCCAGCAGGCCGGCGCAACGGTGCCCGGCTTTGGTTCGAACTACAGCACGCGCAACCAACAGTACAACCTGAGCGAGACCTGGATTGCGAGCCCAAGCTTGGTGAACGAAGCGCGGTTCACGTACTTCCGTGAAGGTCAGCTCAGCTTTAACCATCCGCTGAATACGCACCTGGTGCAGAATTCGTGCAAGACGGTGCCGGCTTCCGAGTGCTTCCAGGACCCGGCCGATCCCGCCGCGGGGATTACGCCGAACTTAGGCGCGAGCCACGAGGGCGTGCCTTTCATCACGCTGGCGGGCGGATTCACGATCGGGAACAACTACGAAGGCGAGCTGCCGCAGATCGGGAACAGTTTTCAGTGGTCTGACAGCTTAAGCAAAGTGACGGGCTCGCACACGCTGAAGTTCGGCGCGGATTTGCGGCGGATGCGTTTCGACCAAACGCTCTATTACAACGTCAACGGGTGGCCCATTTTTAACGGTGGCGGCACCAACGATGTGGGCGCCGACGATATTTTCCCGGATTACCTGCTTGGTCTTCCGGCCAGCTATAGCCAGGGCTCGGCGCAGGCGGAACATGTGCGGAGCACGGCACTTTATCTATTTGCGCAGGATAGCTGGAAGCTGCGCAAAAACCTGACGCTGAACTACGGGCTGCGGTGGGAACTGACCACGCCGATTCACGACATCGGAAGGAAAGTGCAGACGTTCCGTCCGGGCGAAGCGACGCAGGTATTTCCATGCCAGCTTGCTCCGGGCAATCCGCTCATTCAGACTTTCGGCACGAATAATTGCAACCCGGGGAGCGCGGGGGAATCGGTGTTCCCGCTGGGTGAAGTAGTTCCGGGCGATCCAGGCGTACCGGAGGCGCTGACGCAGACGTACTACAAAGCGCTCGCGCCGCGGATCGGGCTAGCGTGGAGTCCATCGAGCGATTCAGGTCTGGGACATACGCTGTTCGGCGGGCCCGGCAAAACCAGTGTTCGGATGGGCTACGGGATTTTTTACAATCCGGTGGAGCAGTTGGTGCTGGAGCAGTTCAGCGCAGAACCTCCGTTCGGCGGCAGTTCCTCCTTCACCAACGTACTGTTCAACACGCCGTTTATCGGGCAGGATGGGACGCAGTATCCGAATCCGTTCAACGGAATTCTGAGTCCGACGCGCGGGCAAGCGGTGGATTGGTCGGCATTCCGGCCGATCATTTTGTACGGCGAATTCCAGCCGAAATTGCGAACGCAATATGCCGAGCAGTACAACTTCACGATTCAACGCCAGCTTGCGGGCGACACGCTGTTGCAGATTGCGTATGTCGGCTCGCAGGGGCACCGATTGCTGGCGAGCCACGATCTGAATTATGGCGAGGCGCAACCTTGCAACGATCTCAACCAGCTATCTCAGCTAGTGAATGATCCGAATCTGGCATGCGGCCCGTTCTACGCCGATTCGTCGTTCAACATCGCGGCGAACGAGATTCCGGCGGGATTCACGTTGCATCTGCCGTACGGTTCGGTGAAGACGGTGACAGGGCCGAACCCGAATCCGATTACGATCGTAGGGCTCCGGCCGTACTCATCGCCGCTATGCCAGCCCACCACGGGCGTAGGTTGCCCGCCTGACGGGGTTCCGGTGTTTTCGAGCATTTTCGCCGAGGATACGATTGGGAACTCGAACTACAATTCGCTCCAAGTGAGCGCGGAGAAGCGGTTCTCGAAGGGCTTACAATTCCAGGCGGCCTACACTTTCAGCAAATCGATCGACGACGCGTCGAGTTTCGAGAACAGCCTGATCCCGCTCAACTACCGGCTGAGCCGATCGCTCTCGCTATTCGATGCGCGCCAACGGCTGGTTTTCAGCTACTACTACGAGCTGCCGAAGTTCTCGCTGACGGGCATCGCCAACAGGGTTCTGAACGGCTGGGAAACATCGGGCATTCTTTCCTTTCAGTCGGGCTTCCCGATATTCATTACGTCTTCGGACGACATCGAGCTGATGAACAGCTTTCAGTTCACGTATCCCGGTGAGCCGGACATGATCGCGCCGCTGCACCGGCTGAACCCGCGGAATCCGGATAATCTGGCGTTCGATCCGTCGTCGTTCGAGCAGGTGCCGCTCTCGCAGCAGGGGCGGCTCGGAACGTCTCCGCGGTCGGTCTGCTGCGGGCCGGGCATCAACGACATCGACTTCAGCCTGCTGAAGGACACGCAGATCAACGAGCGTTTCAAGCTGGAGTTTCGCGGCGAGTTCTTCAACATTGCCAATCACGCGCAGTTCAGCGCGGTGGACGGCAATATCTCGGACGGCCCGGTTTCGCAAGGCGGGACATTTGGAAAAGTGATTCGGGCGCGGGATCCGCGGCTGATCCAGTTCGCGCTGAAGCTGATTTTCTGAGACGAGCGGATGAATCATCGGGCCGAGCGCAGGCTGCCTGCTACCATTTTATGAACGGAACGAAGCAGTACAAACTTGACGATTCCCAAGGAGATTTTCCCAGATGTACCCGGCGCTAGAGAAGGAAATCGAGCTCTACAAGAAACGGACGCCGCGCTCGCAGGAGGCGCATGCCAAGGCCGCGAAGCGCGTGCCACTGGGAGTGGCGAGCAACTACCGCTTCTACGATCCGTATCCGCTATTTGTGGCGGAAGGGCAGGGCGGCCACATCCGCGACCTGGATGGCAACGACTATATCGATCACAACCTCTGTTACGGGGCGTTGATGGCGGGTCACGGGCATCCGGCGGTGATCCGGGCGGTCGAAAAACAAATGAAGCTCGGCACGTTGTTCGGGATGTGCCATGGGATGGAACTCGAGCTCGCGGATGAGATTTGCGCTCGTTTCCCAGTGGACATGGTGCGGTTCAACAACAGCGGCAACGAAGCGACGATGTTTGCCATTCGGCTGGCGCGCGCGGCGACCGGGCGGATGCGCATCGTAAAAATGGAAGGCGGGTATCACGGGGGGCACGACGGCGTTTCGGTGAGCGTGAAACCGAAGTCGGGCCAGTTCGGCGACGCGGGGAATCCGACACCGGTGATTTCGAGCGCCGGGACGCTGCCCGCGACGACCGAGTACACGTTGGTTGCTCCGTTCAATGACCTTGCGGCCATGGAGCGGCTTTTTGCGCGGCACGCAGGCGAGATTGCGGGAGTGATTCTCGAGCCGATCATGATGAACATCGGGGTCTGCATGCCGGATGAAGGCTATCTGCAAGGGCTGCGGGAGATCACCGGTCGCCATGGCGCCATGCTGATTTTCGATGAAGTGAAGACGGGGGCGAAGCTGGCGCGCGGCGGCGCGTGCGAATACTTCGGCATCAGGCCGGACATCGTGACGCTGGGGAAATCGATCGGCGGCGGCTTTCCGCTGGCGGCGTTCGCGGCAAGTACGGAGACGATGCAGCAGATCGCGCAGCAGAAGATGTTTCACGCGGGTACGTACAACACGAATCCGGTAGTGATGGCGGCGGGGCTCGCTGCGTTTCGCGAAGTGCTGACGCCGGCGTGCTACGAACACATCAATCGTTTGAGCGCGAAGCTGGTCAGCGGCTACCAGCAGATTATTCAGAAAACCGGCATGAACGCGTATGCGGTGGGCGCCTGCGCCAATGGTGCGCTGATGTTCTACTCCAAGCCAGTGCGAAATTATCGCGACTGGTACGATATCGACCACGAAGTCTGGATGCACTACTGGTTCGGCATGGTCAATCGCGGCGTGATGGCGCAGCCCTACTGGTGGGACGAGCAGTGGACCATCTCGGTGCAACACACGGACGCCGATATCGACCATCATTTACAGGTTTTCGCGGAGATTGCGCCCACGCTCGCTGCCGCACAGCACGAGCGCCAGGCGGTTCCGTTGCACGCATAACCACACGGATGGCCACTGGAAGCACGCAATCCACTGTTGCCGACACCGCACCGCACTTGAAGCGCGTGCTGGGCACGTGGGATCTGACGTGGCTTTGCGTGGCGGCGATCACGAACCTGAACGTCGTCCCGGTCATTGCGTCGAACGGGCCGGTTACCACGTGGCTGTGGCTGCTGGCGCTGGCGTTCTTTTTCTGGCCGCAGGGTATCGCGGTGATGGAACTGGCGCAGCGATTTCCCGAAGAAGGCGGCATTTACATTTGGGCGAAGGAAACGTTCGGCGATTTTCACGGGTTCATGTGCGGATGGTGTTACTGGACCACCAACATGTTCTTCATTCCGACGCTGCTGTTTTATCTCGCCGGCATTCCCGCATATATCGGGGGCAAAGCCACGGCTCACCTCTCGTC
>Ga0335071_10003079_pt1 | contig 17712 bp, 18 predicted proteins | sample Lox_Sample_15_FD_206724 | JGI IMG/M metagenome (GOLD analysis project Ga0335071, IMG submission 206724) | Soil microbial communities from Loxahatchee National Wildlife Refuge, Florida, United States - Lox_Sample_1.5 | ecosystem: Environmental > Terrestrial > Soil > Wetlands | place: USA... | reverse complement strand
CCGATCGGCTTTGTTGGAGCTTATAGCACATTTTCCACCTACGAGTGGGAGACGCTTTCCACGATCCGATCGGGCGCCTTTCTGCTTGCCGGCCTTTACGCCATCGGCAGCCTGATTCTGGGCCTGGTTGCTGTCTGGGGCGGCTCAGTGCTCGCGGAGGTGCTCTGATGAGAACTCATCGACAACTCGTGAGGCGGCAGTGGATACTGCAGGAACCGAGATTGGAGGAGGGGAGATGCTGAAGGCAGGCAAGGCGCTCAAGGTTTCGATTTACGTCAGCGAAGGGGCCAAACATCACGGAATCCCCGTGTACTCCAGCATCCTCGACTTTCTCTTTTATCGGGGTGTCGCCGGAGCGACGGTGGTGAAGGGGATTGCCGGCTTCGGCGCCGATCGTCATATGCACTCGGCCAGCATCGTCGAGATTTCGGATCACATGCCCCTCAAGATCGAATTCATCGAAACGTCGGAAAAGGTGAATGAGATTCTAGGCAAGCTGGAAGAGTTGGCGGGCACCGGGATGATCGAAGTGCAGGAGACAAACATTGCAAAGCCTGCACAAAGCTCGAAGCCGAAGAAGACGACGCCGCTCGAGCATATCAAGATTGAGGGCAAAGCCAGGATGATGCGCATTTACATCGGTGAGGGCGACCGCTGGAAGGACAAGCCGCTGCACATGGCACTGATGGAAGCCATGCGCGCCAACGACATCGCCGGGGTCACAGTTTATCGAGGCATCCTTGGCTATGGCGCGCACGGGCAAATCCACAAAGAGAAGGCGCTGCACCTCAAGCACGACTTATCCATCATGCTGTCCGTTGTCGATACCGAAGAGAAACTGAAGGCATTTCTTCCGATTGTCGACCAGATGATTGAAGAGGGCCTTGTAGTGCTTTCGGATGTGGACATCATCAAGTATTCCTACCGCGCACAGGATCTCGATGCGGAGCGTGAGCCAAGTAGTTCAGGAACAGGAACCTCTCAGGCATAAGTGGAGGCTTCAGCCATGAAAGACCAGTTTCCGGCCAAGATGCTGCGCATCCATTTCGGCGAGAGCGATAAGTGGCAGGGAAAGCCGCTTTATGAAGCAATCGTGGCCAAATGCAGGGAAATCGGAATGGCCGGCGCAATTGTCTACCGCGGAATCGAGGGGTACGGTTCCAGTACAAGAATTCACCACGCCAGCCACTGGACGTTCTCGAAAGATGCTCCGATCATGCTCAGCATCATCGACACAAAAGAGCAGATCGCAAAACTTCTCCCTCATCTCGATGAGATGGTCGAAGAGGGCCTGATCGCCATGTCGGATGTGGAAGTTATCCGGTATGCGCGTCAGGAGAGTGTTCGGCCGCAGGGATAACTAATGCAGGAGCGCGACGTAAGGTCGACTGCGCAAGACGGCACCAGGCTTTCGCCTGCGTCATCCATGATTACGGTTGGCGCCACTCGCCTGTTGCGGCTGGCCAATCTGGCTCAGGAACTTGGCGCAGGCCCCGTGGCCGAGGAAGCTCGCGACCTCTCAGTGCGGATCTCCGAAGAGCGTTTCTTCGTGGCTTGCGTCGGTCAGTTCAAGCGCGGCAAGTCAACCCTGCTCAATGCCCTTGTTGGCCTCGAAGTTGTTCCGACTGGATTTGTCCCGGTCACTTCAGTGCCCACCGTGATCCGGTTCGGCGAGAAAATTCACGCGCGCGTTCGCATGAGGAACGGATCCTGGCGGGATATTGCGCTTACGGATCTAAAAGAGTACGTGACCGAGGAGCGAAATCCTGAAAACAAGAGGGCGGTAGATGGAGCGGAAGTCTTTGTGCCCAGCGCCTTGTTGTCCTCCGGGATGTGTTTTGTAGATACGCCAGGCCTCGGCTCGACCTTTCTTGCAAATACGGCAGCCACGCAGGCGTTCATTCCTCATATCGATGCAGCGCTGGTTGTTGTTGGAGCCGATCCGCCAATTGCGGGCGAGGAACTGGCGCTCGTCAAGGCAGTTGGCATGCAGGTCGAGGATCTGATCCTTGTGATCAACAAAGCCGACCGCACCACCGACTCGGAACGCGCCGCGGTCGCCAGATTTACGCGCGAAGTTCTGGAAAAGCAATTGCATCGCCCGGTGGGCGAAATCCTTCAAGTAAGTGCCGCCGAACGCATAGAGAATCGTGGTTCGCTGAGAGATTGGGAGAAACTGCTGGCCTGCTTGCAGCGTCTGGTTGATGACTCCGGCAGAAAGCTCGTGGGCGCTGCCTGCGACCGCGGCCTGCAGCGCCTGAGCGAGCGGTTGCTGGCCACGATCAGTGAAGATCGCTGCGCGCTGCAGCGGCCAATTGAAGAATCCGAGCGGCGCATTGAGCTGATGAAGCAGGCCATCAGCGAAGCTGAACGCTCCATGCGCGAGTTGAGATTCCTGTTCATGGCTGAGCAGCATCGCATTTCGGACCTGTTTGTCGACAGGCACAAACAGTTCTTCGGCGCCGCATGGGCGGAATCGGAATCGGAATTTATTCAGGAACTACCATCTGTTTCTCCCCGCTTTGGTCCACAGTATCGGCGCCGGCTGATGCGACTTGCACAGGAGATCGCGTGCCGCAAAGTCACGCCATGGCTCAAACCCGAACAGGAGGAGGGGGAGCGCCAGTATCGTGCCGTGGCCCTCCGATTTGTAGGGCAGGCCAACAACTTTCTAAACAGGCTCGGCGATGCCGGCTTCGACGAGATAACTCGGATGCCCCATGCACTCGATCCAGAAAAAGGCTTCCGCGCACGTTCGAGGTTCAGATTCGAAGGCTTCATCGAAATTGCGCAGCCCGCATCGCCGCTGCGTTGGCTCGCCGACGCCCTCTTGCCGCTTGCGGGCGGCAGAAGATTCATTACAGGCGCGGCTCATGAGTTTCTGCGACGCCTTCTGGAGACGAACAGCGTGCGTGTGCAAAACGATGTTCTCAATCGCATCCAGGAAAGCCGGGAGCTTCTGGAGGTGGAGATCCGAAAGCTGCTGCACGAGGTTGGCCGCATTGCCGAGCTGGCGCTTGATCGGGCTCGGAAGATCAAGGAAGAAGGGACTCCCGCCGTGCAGTCGGCAATTGAACGGCTTAACCGGTTGGAATACGAGATCTCAGCACTCACTTCACTTTCCGAGCCCGAATGATGAAAGAGGGCGAGGAGCAGACGCACGGATCCGGAGTGAGCGCCACCGTCGACTCACAGCGTTACCTGGCAGTTGTGGAGAGATCGGAAGAGATGGAACGGCTAGGGGCTCAGGTCAGCAAGAGAAAATCCCTGCTGATATTTGGACCCGAAGCGGTTGGCAAGACGCGCCTGCTTAAAGGCTTTCTCAAAACGCAGCCGCTCGCACTTCATGTGCCGCAGGTGCAATCACCACGGGAACTATTACTGGGGCTGGTTGAGAACCTTCAGAGCCTGCATCTGCCAGAACTCAATTTGCCAACCGATCCCAAATCTCTCGGCACCGCGTCTCTGAAAGGCATCGTGCAACGGGCGCTTGATCAGTTCCAGTTTATTCTGGCGCTCGATCACGTCTGCGGCCCTTCCCGCGTAGTAACAGGCATGATCAAGGACCTGAATTACTACGATCGCACTCCTGTGGTTCTTGTCGCCCGATCGCCGCACATGGAAGACATAGGTGCATTGCAGTCGATGTGCGCAGGCCGCGCGGAGAGGCTGGAGTTGAAGGAGTTTGCCCCGCCGGTGGCGCTTGAGTTCGCAGAACGGCAAGCCAGAAGTGCCGGGCTGGAGGCTTCGAACCTGCACGACGTGTTGCGATCGCTTGTGAGGTTGAGCAATGGAAACCCGGGCGCTATCATCCAGATGATCAGAATGGCGCTATCGCCCAGGTACCGAATGGACGGCCAGATCAAGGGGCACGTGCTCTATCTCGATTACCGCATGGGGCGCAGAGATTAGGCTGCGCCTACCTTAGAATCTGCTTCACGTCGCGCACCGCTCCGCGATGCGCGCTGGTGGTCATGGCGGCATAAGCCTCGAGAGCCGGAGAAACTTTGCGGTCGCGAGCGGCGGGCTTCCATGCCGCTGCTCCTTTGGCTTCCATCGCCTTGCGCCGTTTGGCTAACTCCGCGTCGGAAACGTCGACCCGCAACACGCGCCTGGGAATATCGATTTCGATGCGGTCGCCTTCCTCCACCAGTCCGAGGGCGCCGCCATCCGCCGCTTCAGGCGAGATATGGCCCAGGCAAAGCCCCGAAGTTCCGCCTGAAAAGCGGCCGTCCGTGATCAGCGCGCACTGTTTCCCCAGCCCCTTGGATTTGATGTAGCTGGTGGGGTACAGCATCTCCTGCATTCCGGGCCCGCCTCTTGGTCCTTCGTAGCGAATCAGCACCACATCGCCGGCCACAACTTTGCCGCCCAAAATGCCTTCCACCGCATCTTCCTGGCTCTCAAAGATGCGTGCCGGCCCTGAAAACGTGAGAATGCTGGCATCGACGCCCGCAGTCTTCACGATGCAGCCGTCTTCGGCGATGTTGCCGTAGAGAACCGCGAGTCCTCCATCGGCGCTAAAGGCGTGCGCGATGTCCCGTGTGGCCCCGCTCTCACGGTCAAGATCGAGTTCGGCGTAGCGTTTGTTCTGGCTGAAGGCAACATTTGACCGCACGCCGCCCGGAGCCGCGCGATAGAAATCCTTGACCTGGGCGGAGGCAGTGCGCCTGACGTCGTACGTGTCGATGGCTTCTCCCATAGAAGGTGAGTGAACGGTGTGGACGGCGCGATGAATCAATCCGCCGCGGTCCAACTCGCCCAGAATGGCGTAGATGCCGCCTGCCCGGTGCACGTCTTCCAGATGCACCGTGGGCGAAGATGGAGCCACCTTGCACAGGTTCGGCACGCGCCGCGAGAGCCGGTCGATGTCGGCCATCGTGAAGGGCACCTCGGCCTCTTGCGCGGCGGCCAGCAGGTGCAGCACGGTGTTGGTCGAGCCGCCCATGGAGATGTCCAGGGTCATGGCGTTCTCGAAGGCCTCGAAGGTGGCGATGCTGCGCGGCAGGGCGGTCGTGTCGTCCTGCTCGTAGTAGCGCTTTGCCAGATCGACAATCGTTCGCCCAGCGCGCAGGAACAGTTCTTTGCGGTCGGCGTGGGTGGCCACAATGGTTCCGTTGCCGGGGAAGGCCAGCCCGAGGGCCTCCATCAGGCAGTTCATGGAGTTGGCCGTAAACATTCCCGAACACGAGCCGCAGGTGGGGCAGGCGGACCGCTCGTATTCCTCGACCTAGCCGCAGCGAGGCCATCATCATGCCCGGAGTGATCTTGTCGCAGTTGGAGATGCAGACCAGCGCATCGGCACAGTGCGCGTTCACCATGTACTCGACCGAGTCGGCGATCATCTCGCGCGAGGGCAGGCTATACAACATGCCATTGTGGCCCATGGCGATGCCGTCGTCGATGGCAATGGTGCTGAACTCCTTGGCCACGCCGCCCGCGCAGGCAATCTCCTCGGCGACAAGCTGCCCAAGATCTTTCAGGTGCACATGACCGGGAACGAACTGGGTAAATGAGTTGGCAACGGCAATAATGGGCTTGCCGAAATCGGCATCCTGCATTCCGGTGGCGCGCCACAGGCTCCGCGCTCCGGCCATGTTCCGTCCATGTGTCGAGGTTCGTGATCGATAGGCTGGCATAAGGAGATTATATCGGGAGACAAAGGCGCAAAGTGAGATTGAAGGGGCCGAAATAGGAGGGATAATTGGTGGGCAGTGCAGGGCTCGAACCTGCGACCTCCTGCTTGTAAGGCAGGCGCTCTAACCAACTGAGCTAACCGCCCCCCTTCGGGTGGGGACCGATCGCTTTGGCGGCAAAAACACCTGGATCGCCGAAGCAAGCGTCCTTTCTGATCATAGCAGCGGAAGCGGGCATGGGCGCCTGCCGCGTTTTCCGTCCTTCGCGCGCAATGTGCTCGAAGGGTGGGGCGCCCAGCCGGGCTTCGGGGCAGGGCCCAGAGGCTGGATTGATACACTCAGCCCGTGAGGAGACTGATTGTTAACGCCGACGACTTCGGCCTGACGGCAGGTGTGAACCGGGCTATCGCCGAGTTGCACGGAGCGGGCGCGGTGACAAGCGCCACGCTGATGGCCGGCGCGCAGGCGGCCGCTGGAGCGATCGAGATCGCGCGCTCGATGCCTTCGCTCGGGGTGGGCTGCCACGTGGTGCTGACCGGCGGCGCACCGGTACTCAACTCTCGTGAGATTTCTTCGCTCGTCGACCCGCGGAGCGGGCGGTTTTATTCGAGCCCGGCCTCGTTTTTGAAGCGTCTATTCGCCGGTCAGATTCGACCGGAAGAGATCGAGGCAGAGATAACGGCCCAGATTCGACGGCTGCAGTCGGCAGGAGTCGCCCTGACGCACGTTGACACGCACAAGCACACGCAGATACTGCCTCAAGTCCTGCGGCCATTGCTGCGGGCCGCGCGGGCTTGCGGAATTCGCGCGATTCGCAACCCTTTCGAGCCGGCTTGGAGCAGACGCGCCGCGAAACACGCGCCGTGGGCGAGGCGGGCGCAGGTAAGCGGAATTGGATTGTTGGCGGCTCGCTTCCATCGGATCGTTCGGGAAGCCGGCTTTGTCACGACCGATGGTGCGCTGGGTCTGACGGCAACCGGCACCCTGGACGGCCCCTTTCTCACTTCCTTGCTCCACGCCATGCCCGAGGGCACATGGGAACTCGTCGCTCATCCGGGCTACAACGATGCGGATTTGAGCAAGGTGCGCACACGGCTGAGGGCGTCACGTGAAAACGAACGGCGCGCGCTCCTCGATGCGATCCCGGGCGCCGAGGTTGATCTCGTCTCATTCGCCGCTTTGGGCAAGACTTAAGCAGCCGGTCTGCATCTTCCCGCAGGCGGCAAGCGTCAAATCCAGAGGGAATCAAGGAAATAATCAGGAAGCAGGGAAAGAGTATGCGCATTGGCATTACATGCTATCCCACTTATGGCGGCTCGGGAGTGGTGGCGACGGAACTGGGCATTGAACTGGCGGCCAAGGGCCACGAAGTGCACTTTATCTCCTATTCGCAGCCCTTCCGGCTGAATGGACGCGACGAGGGCATTTTTTATCATGAGGTTCCAGTTTCGAGTTACCCCCTCTTTGAATTTCCGCCCTACGACCTGGCGCTGGCTTCGCGCATGGCCGAGGTGGCGACCTTCTACTCGCTCGACCTGCTGCACGTGCACTACGCCATTCCCCATTCAGTGAGCGCCCTGCTGGCTCGCGAGATGCTTGCCGCCGAGGGGCGGCGCCTGCCCTTCGTGACCACGCTGCATGGGACCGACATTACGCTTGTGGGGCTCGATCGCTGTTACCTGCCCATCACGCGCCACGCCATCCAGATGAGCGACGGCGTAACCAGCATCTCCGAGTACTTGAAGGACAAGACGATCGAAGACTTCAATGTCACGCGGCACATTGAGACAATTACAAACTTCGTCAATTGCGACGTCTACACGCCCATCAAAGATGAGGAAGACCGCGCCCGTAGGCGCGCGCACCTTGCCGCGACCGACGAAGCAATCCTGATGCATCTTTCGAATTTCCGGCCTGTCAAACGCGTCTGCGATGTGATTAAGACTTTTGCGCGGGTCGCCCGCGAAATTCCCGCCCAGCTTATTCTGGTCGGCGATGGGCCCGAGCGTTCGGCGGCCGAATGGCTGGCCCACGATCTCGGCATCCACGCGCGCGTCCACTTCCTCGGCAAGCAGGACCGCGTGAATGAACTGCTGCCGCTGGCTGACCTGATGCTGATGCCGAGCGAGCTTGAGTCATTCGGCCTGGCCGCGCTGGAGGCCATGGCCTGCAAGGTCCCGTCAATCGCCACGCGCGTGGGCGGCGTGCCGGAACTGATAGACGATGGCGCTACCGGTCTGCTGTATCCTGTGGGCGACGTGGAGGCCATGGCACAGGGCGCGCTGGCGCTGCTCAGTGACAAGAAGAGGCTCAATACCATGCGAGACGCCGGCCGCCGCGTGGCCCAAAAGCGATTTTGCTCGACGAAAGTAATCCCGCAGTACGTCTACTTCTACGAGCAGGTGCTCAACGGCGTGCCGGAGACGGCGTAAGAGAGGCTGCGCACGAAGCCGCTTCCATCCTTCCGAGATCACTCCTCCCGCAGCACCTCCAGCGGGCGCAGGCCGAGGATGCGGTAGCTGGCAATCCAGCCAGTCACGGTTGCGAGCGCCGCGGTCCCGGCGAGAGCCGCAAGCGTCGCGCCCCAACTAACGTGAAAGCCAACTTCGAGCCGGTGCAGCAGCACGCGCGTCAGCAGATTGGCGAATACAACTCCGACCGCGCCACCCAGCAACCCCAACAAGCAGAATTCAACACTAAAGGTACGCACGATGCGCATGCGCGTGGCGCCGAGCGTCTTCAGCACCACGGCCTCCTGCATGCGGCGAAAGCGCGTACCGGCGACGCTTGAAGCCAGGATCATCAGCCCGGCTAGAATCGAGAACGCCGCAAGCAGGCGCACGACCACGGTGATTTGGTCGACAACGCCTTCGATGCGCTGAAGCACATCGGCGATGTTGATTACCGTGACGGTGGGGTAGGCGGCAAAAAAGGCGCGCTCCAGGCTTGCCACCTGCGCAGGATCGACGTGGGCGCCACCGTACCAAGTGGCTGGTTGGTCTTTGAGCAGGCCTGAGGGAAGCATGAACTCAATGCGCGCGCCCAGATGCTGTCCGTCGGCGCGGTAGAGAGCGGCGACCTTGAGGGTCTGCACAACGCCGTCCAGTTCCAGGTCCATCGTTGAGCCCACGCCAAGATGAAGGCGCTGGGCAAAGCCCTCATCCACGGCAAGCGTAGGCGCGTTGGAGTCGGTCCACCACGCTCCGGCAATCAGCTTATCGCCTTCGGGCGGCGTATCGGCCCAGCTTAGCTCGGCGGTCTGTAGCATGCGTGGTGGAAAGTGCTCGCCGCGCATTTGCTCCACCGGCCGGCCGTTAATGGCCGTGAAGCGCCCGATGACCACGGGCATCAGGTTCGGCGGCTGACGGACACCGGGCTGGTGCTGGAAGAACGACTTGATGCCTGCGGTTTCTTCGGTACGAATATCTATCAGGAATAGATTGGGCAGCTTCGGCGAGATCGTTTCGTGAAGGTCGGCCAGAAGTCCGGCCTGCATCAGGTAGACGGTGAGGATGAGCATGATGCCCGAGCCCAGCGCCGCCAGAACCGCGGCCGACTGATTGCCGGGCCTGTAGAGATTGGAGAGTCCGTGGCGAAGAGAAGAGGGCAGCCGGAGCCGCACGCGGTCGAGTAGAAGCCTCAGTGCGCGCAACGTGATCGCCGCCATCGCGAGCAGGACCAGAAGCGCCAGAGTGAAGAGCAGAGCGAACCACCCGCCGACTTTGGGTGAATCGGATAGCGCCCATGCAATCGCGCCTAACGCAGCGACAACTAAGGCCGCAAGGCCAAGCTGGAGCCGGCGCGCCCACCAACGCGCCAGCCAGCCATGCAGTCCCGGCGCGCCGTGTTCCACTAGCCTGCGCAGTACCAGCACGGGACGCACCCCGCGCACATCGAGCAGCGGCGGCAGGCAGAAGAGCAGGGTGGTGAGCAGGCCTGTGGCAAGGCCGGCAAGCGCGGATTGCCACGGAAAAGCCAGCACGGCATGTACCGGGAGCAGATTGCCGAAGGCCGCCGGCAGCGCCGCCATGACGCCCACGCCCACACCCACGCCCAGCAGGCCTCCGGCCAGGCCCAAGCCCAGCGTCTGCAATAGAAAGATGCGCAGCAGATCGGCGGAACTCGCGCCCATGGCCTTGAGGATGGCGAGCATGTCCATGCGCTGTTCGAGATGGGCATGCATGGCCATCGCTACGCCGATCGCACCCAGCACCATCGCCACCAGGCAAATGAGGCTCAAAATCGATGTGGCATTGTCGAGTCCGCGAGTGAGTCCGGGATTGCCTTCGCGAAAGTCCATCACCTGCGCGTCGGGAAGGGCCGTTTCCAACTGCGAGCGAAGAACGCCAATCTGCGCATCCGTTGTGCTTACGCTCGCCGGGGCGCCTTCGATCTTGACCAGCAGACGCCAACCGGCGCGGCTGCCCGGGGCAAGTAAACCCGTTCGCTCCAGCGATTCCCGTGAAATCATCACGCGCGGCCCGATACCCGCGCCGGCGGTGATGCGGTCGGGCTCCTGTTTCAGGACTGCCGCGATTCTGAAGCTTTTGCCGCCCAGGCGCAGACTGTCGCCGATGTGCGAGCCGAGCCGGATCAGAAATTCCTGTGCGACCACGGCAGAATCGCCCTGGAGGGCACGAGCAAGGCTCATAGCCGGCTCAAGCTCCGCGGTTCCGTAGTAGGGGTATTCGGCGGGATCGACGGCTTTGAGCGAAACCAGGAGCGGCAGCGAATTCTGAGGCACGGAGGCCATCGAAACGGTCTCTGTAACCCAGGTGGCGCGGAGCCGGGGCTCCGGCTGGCGCAGCAGCGCGGCAATTGCGGCCAATTCCTCTTGCGTGGGGGCGTGAAAGAGACGCGCGCTCAGGTCCCCGGCCATGAGCGAGCGCGCCTGCACGCTCAGCGTTTTTCTGAAGCTTGAGCTCAACCCACGCACACCCACCAGCGCGGCCACGCCCACGGCAACGGAGAGAATCACAAATGCGAATTTGCCCGGGGCGGATCTGAGATCGCGCCAGGCGATCGACGCGGCACGGCTCCAGCCCAGAGCGCGCCTAGCCATTCTTCTCCTCAATTTGGGCGAGTGCGGAGGCTGAACCAATCTGCGCTGTCTCAACCGAGGGCATCGTGTCCTCCACAATCTGGCCGTCCTTTAAGACGATTCGCCGCTCAGCGCGCCCAGCGACTTCGGGGTCGTGCGTCACCAGTACCAGCGTGGTTCCTTTCGTGCGGTTCCGCTCCAGCAGCAGGTCCATCACCATGCGGCCGTTCACTGAGTCCAGGTTGCCCGTGGGCTCGTCGGCCATCAAGATGGGCGGGTCAGCGATAAAGGCCCTTGCCAGCGCCACGCGCTGCTGCTCGCCGCCGGAGAGCTGCACGGGGTAGTTGTCCATGCGTTCGGCCAGCCCTACTTCACCGAGCAGGCGCCGCGCCCGGCTCAGGCCGTCGCCTTCGATATTGAGCTCATAGGGAAGCAGCACGTTTTCCAGTGCCGTGAGCGTCTGGATCAGTTGGTACGACTGAAAAACGAAGCCGATCTTGCGGCCACGGACCCCGGCCAGATCGCTCTCGGCCAGATTGTGAATCGGCACCCCGTCGAGCCAAATCTCCCCTTCGCTCGGCGAATCGAGGCCTGCGAGCAGCCCCAGCAGCGTGCTCTTGCCGCTGCCGCTGGCGCCCAGAATGGCCACAAACTGGCCGGCAGGGATATCCAGCGAGATCCCATTGAGGATCTCCACCCGCCTGGCGCCGTTCTGGATCCACTTCTTCGCGCCTCGAACCTGAATCAAAGGCTGACCTCCTTGCTCCCGCGAGCCGTGTCACCTTTCTACTACACTACTGTGGTGGACGTACGACGCCTGCTGATTGTTGCTCTTTGCCTGCTGCTGCCGGTTGCGGCAGTGGCTCAGAACGACCACTTGCTGGTCTGTTACGGAGACAGCATTACGGCAGGTTACGGACTCGCTGAAGGTCAGGCGTACTCTGACTTCCTGCAGCGCGACCTTGCCGCCGCGGGCTACCACTACAGGGTTCTCAACCGGGGCACAAGCGGCGCCACGACGAAGGACGCGCTTGCAGGCCTGCCGTCGATCCTGAAGCTGAGACCTGAGGTGGTGATCGTCGAGTTCGGCGGCAACGACGGCCTGCGCGGATTGCCGCTTGACGAAACGCGCCGCAACCTCGACCAGGTTCTTACCGCGCTGGAGGGCGCGCACATTCGCATCCTGCTGGCTGGAATCACGCTGCCGCCGAACTATGGTTCCGATTACATCAAGGCCTTTCAACAACTCTTCAGCCAGCTTGCGACGCGTCACCGCGCGGCCTTTGCTCCCATGATCTACAAGGACCTGATCAATGTTCCGGGCACGATCCAACCTGACGGCATTCATCCCACCGCCAAGGGCTCGGAGATTATTGCGAAGACGCTAATGCCCGCGCTGAAGCCGCTGCTGAAGTAGGGATCAGGGGTCAGAAGACCGCACATCGCCCGTTTACCCCAACACAACAATCGGCTGAAATAGCGTACCTGCCACCCGGCGGGCGATGGCGATCAGGTTGCACTGGCCTTCGAAAACCTTGACGAGGGGGGCCTGCGAAAACTCAGGCAGATTTGCCTGGCCGCCGTTGCGCAGCCGGCCCAGTGTCTCGGCGTGGGCGGAGACTGAAGGCATCTCCGGCAGCAATGTGCGCGGATGGATGCAGTGGGTTTCGAGAGCCTCCAGATTGCCGGCGAGCGGCTCCAGCTGATCCAGCGAGTGCGCTTTTGCGAGCGTGAACACCCCGGCGCGGGTGCGGCGGAGGCGGCTGAGATGCGCGCCGCAGCCAAGAATCTGCCCCATCTCGTGCGCCACGGAGCGCACATAGCCGCCGGAGCTGATCTCCATGGTGAACTCGGCCTCACAGCCCAAGAGCCTAGTGATTTCGAAATTGGTAATCGTGATGGGAACGGGTTTCAGCTCGACCGGCTTGCCTTCGCGCGCCAGCTTATAAGCCGGCTTGCCGGCGATCTTCTTGGCCGAAAAGGGCGGCGGCGTTTGCTCGATTGTGCCGTGGAAGCGCGATGCGGCGGCGCGGATTTTTTCGAACGCGAGTGAAGCCGCGGCTTCTGAACTGCAATCAGGTCCTGTTGGCTCTCCGTCGGCGTCATAGGTATCCGTAGCGAACCCGAAGCGAATGGTGCCCGAATACGCCTTTTCCGCGGTGGAGAAATACTGAGCAAGGCGCGTGTACTTGCCGAGGAGCAGAGGCAGAACGCCGGTGGCCATAGGGTCGAGCGTGCCCAGGTGGCCGATGGACTTTTCGCCGGTGATTCGGCGCAGACGGTAGACCACGTCGTGGCTGGTGATGCCGGCTGGTTTGTCGATGACGATGAGGCCGTTCACTTATCTAATGTAGAACAGTGGAGCTCCACGAAGGCCTTCACTCGAGGGCTAAAGTATCTGCGTGAGAACTTCACTCCAGTGGCTCAGACGTTTTTTGAGAGAGAAACGGCGAGTTAGCGTCGCTTCGCGACCTAGCAAGTTAGCAAGTTGGCACCGAGACCGAGTTCTCACATAGACACTAAAGCCCCTCGATTGTGCGGGCCCTTACGTCACGGCTAAAGCCCGTGACCTTTCAAGACCGGAAAACCTTCTGGAGTTTCGTCAAGCGCCGCCATTACCCGTCTGCCGCACCAGCGAGAGGAACTCCGAGCGCGTCTCCTTCTGGCGGAAGCAGCCAACCATGGCGCTGGTCACCGTGGAGGAGTGCTGTTTTTCGATGCCGCGCATCATCATGCACAGGTGGCGGGCCTCAATAACGACGCCCACGCCCTGCGGCGCGATGGCGTCCTGAATGGCGTCGGCGATCTGGCGCGTGAGCCGCTCCTGCACCTGCAGGCGGCGCGCATAGACCTCGACCAGGCGCGGAATTTTGCTGAGCCCGATGACCTTGCCTTTGGGAATATAAGCCACGTGCACCTTGCCGAAGAAGGGAAGCAGGTGATGCTCACAGAGCGAGAACATCTCGATGTCCTTGACGATCACCATTTCGTCGTAATTGACGTCGAAAAGCGCGCCGCGCAGGACCTTGTGCGGGTCCTCCGCATAGCCCTTGGTCAGGAAGGCCATGGACTTTTCCATACGCGCGGGCGTAGCGTTCAGGCCGCTGCGGTCGGGATTTTCGCCCAAACGCGCCAGAAGCTCGCGATAGAGTTCCTGCATGCTGAAGCCGGCAAGCCCTTCGACCTCACCAACCCTGTGTGCGGACTTGCTGATCGTGATCGGTTGCGCCATCGTTCTGCTTCCTTCTGCCCGGGGGAATCGGGCAAGCCTTCAACCCAACCTGCCTAAAACCTAATTGAAGAACATCCCTCAGGGGCTAAAGCCCCGCTGGTTTTGCTTAGGTAACCGGCACGGCTAAAGCCGTGCCCTTTCAAAGCGGCTTTCACCGAAAGCTGTTAAACCCGGGCTTCGTTGGCGGGCTGGTTTTTGCTTTCGCCAAAGCACTCGAAAAAGTTGTTCTCAGTCTCTTCCACGCGCACATGCTCCAGTTTCCCGGCGGGAAGAGAATCCTTCAACAGTTCGAAAATCGCCCTACATAGATTCTCCGTCGTAGGGACCTGTTTTTGAAAGAGCGGGTCGCAATTGAGATTTACGTGGTCAAAACGATCCAGGACACGCGCCTGAACTGCTTTGTCGAGTGTGGTCAGGTTGATCACCATTCCCGTCTCCCGATCGACCTCGCCGCCTACTAGAACCTCAACGAAGTAATTGTGCCCGTGCCCGTTCGGGTTGTTGCACTGCCCATAGATCTCGCGATTTTCGATGGCTGTGCGCTCCGCCGCGTTCAGCCGGTGGCTGGCGCTCATCAGATAGCGGCGTCCGAAATAGGCCTTCCCGACGCCGTCGCTCATTTTCCGCCCCGGTATTCGGCAAAAAGTTCAGGAGTCTCATAGACACGAACCCGATGCAGTTGCGCTCCGCCTCTCGCGTTGACTGCAGGCTCGAGGCGTTTCCAGGCCGCGATGGCGATGTTTTCCGTGGTCGGCACAGCTTTTCCCGGGGCAAAGTCCGCGACATCCAGGTTCAGGTGGCGGTGATCGAAACTGGCAAGAACTTCGCGTTCGATCGCGTCCTTGAGCCACTTCAGGTCGATCACATAGCCGGTTACCGTGTCGGGCTCACCGGCAACCGTCACCTCCAGGGTGTAGTTGTGGCCATGGCCGTTCCGATTGGAACAGCGCCCAAAAACCTGTTCGTTCTTTTCCTTGGACCAGGCTTCGATCCAGTAAAAGTGGGAGGCGGAAAAGGTCGCCCGCCGCGTCAAGAAGACCATGCCAACCTCCTATAGAGAGATGCCCAATCCGGCTTACGGGGTTCACACATTGCAAGGCCTTGAAGAAAGAAGCACCGACGTAACCAATTGTGCGCAGAGCAGTTAAGCTTTGTAGCTCCGTCCCTTCCATGTTACTCGCTTCAGAATCCGGAGCTGGAACCAGCTCCGGTAAAGGAGCCAGATGAAGAGCGGCAGGCCGAGGGGGGCAAGCGCGCAGTTCAGAAACGAGAAATTCGATTTGGCCACCCGGGCGTAGAACCGGAAGAGGGTGCGCGCCCAGAGCAGCGCCAGAACCCATCCCGCGCCCAGCCATTGGATCGAGTGCGCCGCAAAGTGGGCGTTCCAGAGCGCCACCGTCAGCACCGGCAGGCCAAAGAGCAGAAGAAAGTCGATGGCTCGCCAGACAGCCAAGGTAAGTGAATTGTCGAAAAGCAGCGCCAGGTTCTTCTCCCAGCCCTCGATCAGCGCCCGAGTGGAACGGTACATGCGCGCGGCGAGAGCGTCGTCGGCATATCGGAACCGCAATCCGATTCCGCGCCGCTTGGCCAGCGTAGCCAGTTCCACGTCCTCCAGGACTTTGTCCGCAATGCTGGGATGACCGCCAAGACGGCGATAGGCTTCGCGCTCCACCAACAGAAACTGGCCGTTGGCGGCAGCGATGCGTTGCGCTGGATCAGAGACTTTTGCGGGCGGGAAGGCCAGGGTCAGCTCGCAGAAGACGAGCGGCATGAGGGTTCTTTGCGCCAGCCCTTTCACAAGCTGACGCGGGGAGTAGCTGAGCATGCCGGCCTTATGCCGCTGGGCCTCGTGGATTGCCCTTCGCAGGCTGCCTGGCTCGTGGACGGTGTCGGCATCTGTGAAGAGCAGCCAGCGGCCGCGCGCACGCCGCGCCGCGGTCCAGACGGCGTTCGCCTTGCCTGTCCAGCCTGGATCCAGTTGTGCTGCGGGCAGAAGGATAACACCGTTGAAGCTGCGCGCCACCTCTGCGGTGCGGTCGGTTGAGTGGTCGTCGACGACGATCAGATCCCAGTCGCGGCCCAGTTCGAAGATCTCTTCCGATTGCGAAACCAGGGACTGGAGACAGGCGCCGAGGCAGTCCTGCTCGTCGCGCGCCGGGACAATGACTGTCAGTTCAATCAGCTCTGCCGGTTCCGGCTGGTCGAAGACCGTTCCCGGAACGGATTTGCCAAGCCATGCGCGCCAGTCTGTGGGCGGTGCGCTCCGTTCGCCCGCGTCGTCGGCGAGGCCCAGCACAGGTTTCCATCCTCCGGGGCTTTTGCTTTTGTTTCCTTTCTCCATGGGGCCTCTCGGTTGCTTCCAATGCCTCGATTCGTATTATAAGAATGTGCGCCTTTCCCGTATCTCCGTCCTCGCACTTCTGCTCTCACTTATTTTGACTTCGGCCTGCAACCGCGGCTCGCGGCCGGGCCAGACCGGCAAGATGGCTCCCGATTTTACGGTGTCTGACGGCACAACCACCGTCCACCTCGCCGGATACCGCGGGCGCGTGGTCCTCTTGAACTTCTGGGCTACATGGTGCGCACCTTGCGTGGCCGAGATGCCATCGCTGCTCCAATTGCACCATGACGATCCCAATCTCGCGATCATTGCGGTCAGCGTCGACGAAGACGCGGATGCGTACAAGCAGTTTCTGGAGCGCCGCCATGTAGACCTGATTACCGTCCGCGATCCCGGCGAGTCAGCGCCAAAGCTGTACCGCAGCGAACAGTGGCCGGAGACCTACCTGATCGACCGTGCAGGCGTGATTCGGCGCAAGTTCATCGGGGCGCAGGACTGGTCAAGCCCCGAGATTCGGGCCTACCTGAAGAGCATGTGAGTCGGCCGGCCTTCCGCGCGACGCATTCAGCGGGGCGCTCGCCCGCAGTGCCCAGAGACCATTTGCCAATTGCTATCATCGTTTCATGACCACGGTGGAGATCGTCTTTCGCTACAGCGGCCAACCATCGGAGCAGGCCGTTCTGGCGCTGGCCCGCGCGCGCGACGTCTACGGGATTCGTGGCCTGAAGCTGGACCGGGCGGCACGCACGGTTCGCGTGGAGTATGACGCCTCGCGCCTGAACGAGGCGACGGTCAGCAAGCTCGTGCTCCAGGCAGGGGTAGAGATCATTGAGCCGGTGCCGATTGAGACGCCCGGCGCGCCAGAGCCCTTGCCGCCGGCCTGATTGCGCCCCTGCCTGAAAGCCTGTTAATCTGGTTGAGGTTGCCTGCGGCACCGTGAGTGCGCCCGTAGCTCAGCTGGATAGAGCGACTGACTACGAATCAGTAGGCCGGGAGTTCGAATCTCTCCGGGCGCACCATTTACAAGTAAAACAAAATGAATAGCTTAGAATCGAATCTCCTCATCCCCTCAACACTCGAAACAAATTGCCCATGTCCGATCCGTGTCCGATGACGGACAAAAGTCGGCCCCGTGCGGCTCATGCAATGCCGCGCGCTTGGAGACTCTTCAAGTTTTCACGATACTTTCGTTGGTTCGCCGCTTTGCGTTTATGAAAGTCGGAGGGACTTTGAGTAAAATCCTTCGCGGCATTCCACACTGCAAAACCTGTCCATCTCCCGTTCGGACACCCGCCAGAGTGGCGCCTGGGGCCGCTATGCGCTCGGCTTGCTCCGCAATTTGCTCACCCTTAAATTTGCGATCATCGGTTCGACTCCATCGCCACCCCGCTTGCATCATGAGAGAGCTTCTCCTAGATGGCCTTTCACTGATGCAATTACGTTCATTGTCGGGGGTCTGGTC
>Ga0335071_10003078_pt1 | contig 17718 bp, 16 predicted proteins | sample Lox_Sample_15_FD_206724 | JGI IMG/M metagenome (GOLD analysis project Ga0335071, IMG submission 206724) | Soil microbial communities from Loxahatchee National Wildlife Refuge, Florida, United States - Lox_Sample_1.5 | ecosystem: Environmental > Terrestrial > Soil > Wetlands | place: USA... | reverse complement strand
GCCCAAGGGGGCGCAGAGCTTTCCCTTGGCGGCTGCGACAATGCGCGCGATGTCTTCCGGCAGGCAGCCGCCGTTGGTATCGCACAGGACGATGCACTCGGCGCCCGCTTTCTCGGCCGCCTGCCAGGTTGCCAGGGCATATTCCGGCTCTTCCTTGTAGCCGTCAAAGGCATGCTCCGCATCGTAGATGACGGTCCGCCCTTGATCTTTCAAGTAGCGGATGGTGTCCCCGATCATCGCCAGATTCTCGTCGGGTTTGGCGCGCAGGACTTCGGTGACATGCAGCAGCCAGCTCTTGCCGACAATCGTCACCACCGGCGTCTCCGCATCAAGAATCTGGCGCATGAGATCGTCATTCTCCACCGCCACCCCCTTGCGGCGAGTCATGCTAAACGCGGCGATTTGGGCGCGCTTCCACTTGCGCCGCGCGGCCTGCTTGAAGAATTCCATGTCCTTGGGATTGGACCCCGGCCAGCCGCCCTCGATGTAATGGACCCCGAATGCGTCCAGCTTCTCGGCAATTCGCAGCTTGTCGAGCGCCGAAAAGTTGATGCCTTCGCCCTGGCTGCCGTCGCGCAGGGTCGTATCGTAGATTTCGACTTCGGGTTTCATAAGTATCCCCGCCAGGGCGGGTGGAGATATCTACGCTAAGGCTGCCCGGAAGCAAAGGCCAAAACCGGGCGGAGGCGCTAACGCGGTTTGACCGTCTCTCCGCCGAGGCGGAGGACTTGATCAAACTGTTCCCGCGTCAGGGGCATCACGGAAAGGCGGGAATTCTTCAGCAGCGGCATCGCGTTCAGGGCTTTGTCGGCCTTGATCGCTTCGAGGCCCACCGGCTGCTTCAGTGCTCTTACGGGCGCCAAATCAACGCACGACCAATCCCCTTCCGTCGCGGTCGGGTCAGGGTACGCTTCCCGGCTCACTCGAGCCAGCCCCACCACCTGCTTCTCAGTCACGCTATGATAGAAGAAAACCAGGTCCCCTTTCTTCATGGTCCGCAGATTGTTGCGCGCCTGAAAGTTGCGGACCCCGGTCCACGCGGTCCGGCCCTCCTTCACGAACGCCGCCCACCCGTAGGTTTCCGGTTCCGTCTTTACCAGCCAGTATTGCACGGCGCGAATGGTGGATTATGCCGTTTGCATAGTCACGCGCGAACCGTGGATGTCGAGGATGGCGCGTGTGCGCCAACGCTGCGCTGAGCGATGGGGCGGCGTTCGGCTGCAAAGGGGGTGGCCGTGAGTTCGGGTGCCGGTTGGCGGGCATAGCCGGGGCAGCCGACCGAGAACGTTCTCCCAGAGGACTTGGTCAAAGCGCACGCACGAGGTCTCCCACTGTGGGACTGAGTTTGTGTTCACTTTGCTCCAGAAGAACCTCCCCCGCGCCAGCTCCGACTGGCGTTACAACTTCCGGGTGTAATCCTCCAGCTCCTTGACCTGCCGTTGCTGGCGCGGGCCGGGGTCGAAGCCCGCGCGCGCATCCACCGGGGCCGCGCCGGGCGGCTTCAGTTCCGTAAGCGGGCGGCCGAGCGCATTCAGCAGGGCAACGAGGGCGCGGTCGGAGCCCGGCCCGGTGGTCATTCCCTCGGTGCCGGCGATCAGCTTGAAGCCCGCGAAAGCTTTGAAACTGCCGTGGTTGACGAGCGCGCGCGCCCGCTCAAGCTCGGCCTCTACGGAATCGTACTCGGGCGTTGTGAGTATGCCCGACGCGGGCGGTCCCTCGATCTCCGGCACGGCGCTGTGCTCGACCACCAGGGCGCGCGGCGCGATGAGGCTGGCGATCTCGGCGTCCCCGAACTCCCGCAACAGGCCGAACACATGCCGGTATATCGGCTCGGCCCACAGCCGCTGGCGCGAGTCGAAGTAGCCGCTGACCAGCGTCGCCTCAATCCGCCCATCCAGCGCCGCCGCGTAGAATGCGATCAAGCCTCCCTCGGCATACCCGGCAACCCCAATCCGGGTCGGTTTGTCTTCCCCCTGCGGCCTCCGGTGGTAAAAGAAGTCCACTCCCGCCAGCACCTTCTGGACTTCGTACCCGATGATGTGCCGGCCCAGCGGAAAGGCTTGGCGATAAATCCATTCGCGGTGCGGTTGGTTGGTGAGCCGGTTCACCGCTGGGTTCGCGGACCCGGTCGCCTGCCGGTCAATCAGCACGGGCACGAGCACGGCGCAGCCGTTCTCCGCCAGCCGGCGCGCGAACTGACGCTCCGGCGCCAGCCCGGGCGCGAGCCCGACGAGCATCTCCGGCGTTTGATCGGCGTCGGAAAGGGCGACGATGCAGGCCACCGCTGGGGTCTTGGGCTCGAGCCGCAAGCCTTCAGCAAAGACGCCGTCAAAGACCGGCCACCGCACGGCTTCGACCGTCAAGGCATCCGTCTCCGCAACCTTGGCCGGGCTGTTTGTGCGGCTGACCAGCTCAAGCGCCGGCACCGGCAGGCGCGAGTCCACCGCGCCGATGAGATTGCGAAGCCGGTCGCGGTTGGGCTGGACGGAGTTCGCGTAGGCGGCGGCGGACGAGAAGTCGCGCTGCCAGTATCTCTGCCGTTCGAGGATGGATTGCGCCGTCTCCCGTGCAGAGGAGTCGTCAAGCCCGGCGACCTTCCGGGCGGAGAGATCGCCCGGCCGGGTCGGTGGCTGGGTGTGGGGAACGACCTCCTGCGCGAGGCTGGGAAAGCCAGCCCACAGCAGGATTAGCCAGGACCATCGCACTCTCATTTAAGCCGGCGCACGGCGCATGGGACCATCCATCATCGCGGGAGCCGTGTCGAGTCAGGGTTGCTTCGGGCCGTGGAAAAACGGCAGCTTGACAGTCTTGCGCCAGCGCCCGAAGAGCGACTTCTTCTTCCGTTTCTCCGGCCCGAGCGGGACACAGGGGTGGCTGCAGAGCGGGCAGAACGTCATGACCTTGCCGCCCCGGCGCCGCAGGCGGTGCACGCAGGCGTCACAGAGCACCTCGCGGCAATGCGTGCACTGATGCGTTGCGCGCGCTTTGGTATGACGAGGGCAAAGCAGGGAACCGTCCGGCAAGACCACCGGCGGGGCCGGGCGGGGCGTGTCGAACTTCGGGATGGCGATGGTGACTTCCGTCGTCTCGACCAGCAGCTCGACCTCGCCCAGGCGCAGGGTCTGGCCGTCGGTCAGCCGGACCTGGTCCACCCGCTGGCCCCCGACGAACGTCCCGTTAGCCGAGCCGCAGTCGCGCACCACCGCGCCGTCGTGGGCGAGCGTGATTTCACAATGCCGGCCGGAGATCGTCGGGTGGTCAATGTGAACATCATTCTCCCGGCTGCGCCCGAATCGGTTGACCCCCAGGTTGAGTTCAATCACCCGGTCAGCAAACTCGGCGGACTTGATGACGAGCCTGGCCATTGCTGATTTGGCAATCCCCATTCAGATACGGCCTTGCGTGGGCGATGTCCACAGTAATGTGCCGTGCGTAAATGTCATTGCCCTTTGCGCCGGATGTCTGGAACACTCGGCTGCATGAGATCTGCGTCAACCGGTTGGAGACTCGTGTCGCTGTTATCCGCCGGACTTCTGTGGTCAGGCGTTGGCCCCGCGCACGCCTGGGAAGCGGGGAAAGGGTCCGCCACCGCCGGATGGGCCGAAGTTGAAATCACACCGCCACTGGGGATTGCGCTGGGCGGGCGCGGGGGGCCGGAGACGCTCGCCGACCGAGTGCTCGATCCGCTCTACGCGCAAGTGATGTACCTCAAGGACGGGAAGGGGACAGGCTTTGTGCTGGCCTCGTTTGACCTGATCGGCATGCCGCACGATTTGAGCGACCGTATTCGCACCCGCCTGGTGCACGAATTGGGGGTGGAATGGGACCTCGTGGTCTTGAACACTTCGCACACGCACAGCGGACCCTATACGCTGCGCAGCCTGATCGCCGGCGCCGGCCCGGCGCCACAAATCGAGGTTGATTACTTCAACTCGCTGGAAGAGAAGGTCGTCGCCGCGGCGCGGGCGGCGGCCAAAGGGCTGCAACCGGTGGACGTGGAGGTCTTTGCGGGCACGACGCAGATCGGGATTAACCGCCGGGGCAAGAACGCCGAGGGGCGCTGGGCCATGCTTCCCAACCCGCAAGGGCCGTTCGACGACAAGCTGTGGGTCATGAGGCTGACACCCCGGAACGGCCAACCGCCGGCGGTGTTGTTCTCCTGCGCCTGTCACCCGGTGATTGTGTATGGCTATGCCCCGGCAGCGATCTCGGCCGAATTCCCGGGCGCGGCGCGCAAGCTCCTGCGCGCGTCGCTTGGGCCAAAGGCGCACCCTCAGTTTGTGCAGGGTTTCGCCGGCAACATCCGGCCGCGGCTCCTGGCGGACCTGGGCCAAGGCCGTTTCCGCGACTCCAAGCCGGGAGACGTGGAGCAAGTCGCGCGCGAACTGGCCGACGCGGTGCTGGCCGCGCTCAAGACCCGCGGCGAGCCGCTGGCGCTGGACCTCGCCGGAGCGGAAGATTGGCCATACCTGCCACGAGGTATTCCGCCCCCGCGCGAACGCTACGAGAAGATGCGGGCGACGGCGCTGGCCACGACCAACGCTTACCGGTTGGCCCTGAGCGATTACTGGCTGAAGCGCTATGCGAGCGGTGAGGGTTTTGCGCGTGGCGATGCGTGGTCGCTCGGCCTGATTCGGCTGGCCGGGAATCAATGGATCGTCCACTCGGGCGGGGAGCCCTGCGTCGAATGGCGGGCGAAGATGTCGCAATGGCTCGCGCCACTGAAGATCGTCCCTTGGGGCTACTGCCAGGAAGCCAACACCTACTTGCCGACGGAATCACTGCTGGCAGAGGGCGGCTACGAGGTCCTGGACTCCAATCAAGCCCGCACGAGCACCCCGGCGCCCTTTGCCCTCGGGATCGAGCAGGCGGTGCGGGAGAGCCTGCGGCGGCAGTTGGCCTTCATCCAGGCGAAGACAAACTGACTCTGCCGGACGCGCCGTAACTGCCCTGGTGGTTGGCTGATCAGCGGTCGTACTCGATCACTAGCAGCTCGTAGTCCTTGAGCAGGGGCAGGGTAATAGTGCGGCCCGCAGCGATGCGCTTGCCGGAGCGGAGGGCTGTGACCCGAAGCGGCGAGCGCCCGGCCGGGAGTTCGACCTGGAGATCGCGGACCGGCAGGATTTCCTGGATGGGCCGGGTCATTTCACCGGTGGCATTGACCAGGTGCACCAGCCACCGCTTGCCCGCGGCCTGGGACCGCACCACGACCTCCACCGAGCCGGGGGCGTTGGAGACCTTGATGGGCGACGCGAACCACGGCTTGAACAAGTCGAGATGCGAGGCCAGGTGGAAGGATTGTATGGTGTTGCCCAGATCGCCGCTGAAATAGATAGCCCGGCCTTTGCCGGACAGATTTACCAGCAGCGCCGGGTCTTCGCTGGCCTGGGGGAGGCCGTCATAGCGTCCCGCCAACGGTTTCATGAACTGAATGAGGGTCTGGGCGGCGGTGGCCTTCACCGGCACATGGTAAACGCTGGCCTCGAGCAGCGCCTTGGTGGCGGCAAGCGGGCCGGCATGGTCACGCGGCTGCATGAAGTCGTGCAGCATGGGCCCGACGATTTTGCCGTTGGCCGTGGCGCCAATGGTCTGCGCCAGCGCGAAGTTCGTCCGCGGGAGGCCGGTCTGGTCGTAGAGCGAGGTCTCGAAGGTGGCCAGCAGCGTTCCGCCGCGCTTGACCCAGCCGTCGAGGCGGGCGGCCACGGTGTCGCTCATGCAGGCCACGTTAGGCAGCACCAGCGTCTGGTAGCGGTCAAGCGGCTCGCGCTCCAGCGCGACGTCGTCCAGCACATCGAAGGGGGTGTGCGACCGGACCAGCGCATCGGCCAGGCCGAGGAATTCGCCGTCCAGATTGCCGATCTGGCTCTGGGCCGCCACGCGGTCTATGTCAATCATTTGGGCGGCGGCCCCGGCGTAGAAGTTGGCCGTCACGTCCGACCACACCAGCGCGGTGCGCGCTTCGGACCTGGTGCCGGTGTAATAGCGCTCGTTGCCGGCGAGGTAGTGGTTGAGGCCGGCCACGGACTCGGCGGCGGGCTGGTTCAGGTCAATCGGCGTGAAAGCAAAGGAGCAGGCCGCGCCGTTGGCGATGGAGTCGAAGAAGCTCAACCCCAGTTCCGCCGCCGGCAGCAGGGAGAAGGTCCAGGGCTTGTGCGAGGCGGCGGTGAAGATCATGCACGGTTTGCCGCCGGCCTGGGTTTCGAGCAGACGCGCGGTCAGCCCGGGCTTCCACAACGTGAGGCGGGTGAGGTCCCCGCTCAGGAAGCCGCCTTCGCTGCCGAGGATGTCTTCCTCCTGGATCAGCACCCGGTTCATGCGCGCGGAGGCCCAGTTGGCGCCCCGGACGCCGCTGTTCATGTACACGGCCAGCTCGGGGTTGATCGTCTTAAGGGTCCGGCCGGCATCCCGGAGGAAGTCAGCCAGGCTGTGCGCCTGGAAGTCAATCAACCGGGCAAACCCTTCGCCGGTGTGCTCCTTCTTCGAGGGCATCGGCACACCCGGATAGAGCTCCGCCCATTTCTTCCGGCAGTGGTCGCAGTAGCACGAGTCGGGGAAGAAGATCGGCCCGTCAAAGAAGACCCCGTCAATCGGGTAGGCGGCCAGGTCGCGCAGCACGTGGAATACCCACTCCCGGAATGGGCTGTTGATGCAGGGGCTCAGGCCCGTGTCATAGATCGTTGGCCGGGAACCGTCCTCGTTCCGCTGCATCCAGTCGGGGTGCTGGGCGGCGAACTCCTGGTTGTAATGATGGACATCGAAATGGATGGCCACCCGCAGGCCGCGCTTTTTGGCCTCCGGCAGGTAGCGGCGCAGGTAATCCTCGTTAACCTTGCCGGCGGCGCTCGAAACGAAGAAGAAGCCCTGGTCATCCACGCCGGCCCGCCGGCCGATGACGGTCAGCCGCTCGGCGTTGAAGCCGAGCGCTGCCTTTCGCGCCGCCATCTCCGCCGGGTCAAACTTGTTGGGACGATCGTAACCCGTAGCGACGCTGATGAGCCGCGAGGTGCCTTGTTCCCACCAATGGCTTGGCGCCGCCACGCCGCTGAGCCCCAGCACCCCCAGGGCCACGAGGCCGGTACGAGCCAATCTTTTGCGTCCGAGTTGTCGTCTGCCTGCGTTCATTGTTTATGGGTAACACGCCGCGTCAATCTGTGCTACACTAGAGAGCACCACCGGGAACAAGAAACGGAGCACAAACGCATGAGCGCATTAGCAGAGAAACAATGTGTGCCCTGCAAAGGCGGGGTGCCCCCGCTGAAAGGGCAAGCCCTGGCGCGACTGGCCGGGGAGCTGGACGGCGGCTGGCAGGTTGTTGCCGAGCATCAGTTGGAAAAGGAATACCAGTTCCCGGACTTCCGCCAGGCCCTCGCCTTCACCAACAAGGTGGGTGAGCTGGCGGAGGCCCAGGGACATCACCCCGACATCTTCCTCGCTTGGGGCAAAGTGAAACTGACGTTGTGGACCCACAAGATTAACGGCCTGACGGAAAGCGACTTTGTGATGGCGGCCAAAGCCGACCAGTTGCTGGCGGCGTGACGGCGATCAGGCGCGGCGCCGCCACCAGGCCGGCGGCCGCGGTTTGACCCAGAACAGGGTGAAGACGACCAGCGCGAAGAACAGTCCGTAGCCGACGGCAAAGCACCACGCTGGGAGGTCGTAAAAGATCACCCGGTGCAGCCAGTAAGTGAGGCAGCCGCCCGGGTAGCGGGAGCCGGCACCGGCGTCCATCCTCAGGTCGTTCTCCCAGGTTGTGAGGGGACAAATGAGGCCCAGGGTGCTCTCGGCGGCGACGAAGGCAATCAGCAGCACGTGCGCGGCGCGAAAGGAAAAGGCGCGCACGAACCTCCAGCCGCGGAAGTGGCCTACCCAGATCACCGGCAGCGCGCCAACGTTGAAGAACACGATCAGCGCATGCAGCACCAGGATGACGTCCGCCAGAAGCAAGTAGAGCCACGGCATGGTTAACGGCCCCCGGACGCTGACGCCTCCGCCCGCATGTCAGTTCTCCGGACCGGGAGCGGTAGCGGGGTCTATCGTTGTCCCACAGCGGCTGAACTGAGGGTTCTTCGCGAAGGCGTATTCTTCGACCACCCTCCCGCCGATCAGGTGCTCCTGGATGATGCGTTCGAGCACCTCCGGGGCGCAGGAATGGTACCAGACCGCCTCGGGATACACAACCGCGACCGGTCCTCGGGTGCAGACGCGCAGGCAATTGGCTTTGGTCCGATAGACCAGCGGCTCCGGCCCCACGAGCCCCAACTCTTTGAGCCGGCGCTTCAGATATTCCCAGGACTCCAACCCCTGCTCTTTCGGCGCGCACTTAGGCTCGGTCTGGTCGGCACAGAGAAAGATGTGCCGCTGGTACTTGCCCAGACCCAGAGAGTTCGCAACCGCCTGTAATTCATTCGCCATAGCTGAAGTTCCTGGGCGCCAAGGTAAGCGCGCAGTTGAACACGGGCAAGCCGCGGTTCGGCGGGGGCGGCAGGCATGAGTTCACCCGGCAGGTGCTGGAGGAAGCCAATTTTGCTCTTTGAACTTGGGCCTCGCTTCCCTATAACCAGCGCGTGTCCGGGCTGTTCTCTCAACCAATTAATGCCAGCACGCGCATTTGCGCCGTGTACGGCCGTCCGGTCAGGCACTCCGCGTCTCCGGCAATGCAGAACGCCGGCCTGGCCGCGCTCGGATTGGACTGGCGCTACGTGGCATTCGAGGTGGAGCCTGCGAATCTCCGCATGGCGATCCACGGCGCGCAGGCCATGAACTTCGTCGGGCTCAATCTCACTGTGCCGCACAAGCTGCTCGCCGTGGAGATGGTTGATGTGCTGGATGAGTCGGCCAAAGGCTGGGGGGCGGTAAACACCATCGCCTTCGAGGGCCGGGACGATCGCGGCGCCTGGCGGCCCCTGCGGGAGTTTGCGGACCCGCCGCGCGAGGTCCGCTCGCGCGGATACAACACGGACGCCGAAGCGATCCACCGGGCGCTGGGCGAGGAGCTGGGCATGGAGCTGCGCGGCGCGGCGGTGCTGCTGCTCGGGGCCGGCGGGGCCGGACGGACCGCTGCGCTCAAGCTCGCCGCCGAGCGCGTTTCCGAGCTCTACCTGGTCAATCGCACCGCCAGCAAGGCGGAGGCCGTCGCCAGGGAGATACGCGAGCGGCTGCCGGGGGTGAAGCTGACACTCGGCTACCCCGCGGGGCCGGTTGACCTGGTGCTGAATGCAACGTCGCTCGGGCTGAAGGCCAATGACCCGTCGCCCCTTGACGGGAGCCGATTCGCACTGCGACAAGCCGGCGCAGTGTATGACATGATCTACCGCCCGGCGGAAACCGCTCTGCTCAAGGCGGCCAAAGCCGCCGGCTGCCGCACGGCCAACGGGCTCGGCATGCTGTTGTATCAAGGCGCCAAGGCGCTGGAGCTCTGGACCGGCCAGGCTGCGCCGGTCGAGATCATGCGCCGGGCGCTGAAACAGAATGTGTATGGTTGACAACCGACCTTTAGATTTCGGCCTTCGGCCTTCGGCCTTCGGATTTTAACCGGGCATGTTCTCCACAACCTTCGACTCCCACGCTTGGGCCGCCGTGCCATTCCATTTCTGGACCGTGGTGTTTTTTGTCTTCGGCGCCATTGTCGGGAGCTTCCTCAACGTCTGCATCTACCGGTTGCCGCTTGGCCAGAGCGTCGTCGCGCCGCCCTCCCATTGTCCGCACTGCAAGTATTCCATCCCGTGGTATCTGAACGTCCCGCTGGTCACCTGGCTCTATCTGCGCGGGAAGTGCCGGAACTGCGGCGCGCCCATCTCCGTCCGCTATTTCCTGGTCGAACTTCTGACCGCCGTAACCTTCGCGACCTGCTGGCTGGCGTTCGGGCGGCAGTCCGCGGGGCTGGCGCTGGTCTATGCCCTGTTTCTGGCGGGCTTGATCGTCGCCACCTTCATTGACTTCGAGCACTTCATTATCCCCGACGAAATCACTATTGGCGGGATGGTGGTAGGCTTCGCTTGCTCCTTTCTGTTGCCAAGCCTCCACGAGCAGACCTCGGTGTCGGCTTCGCTGCAGCAAAGCCTGCTCGGTATCGGCGTCGGCGCCGGCATCATCTATGCCATTGTGCGCGGGGGTAAACTGTTGTTTGGCCGGCACAAAGTATCCCTGCCCGCCGACACGCGGATCATTTTCACCGAGACGGCGGTGCATCTGCCGGACAAGGAGATTCCTTACGACGACCTCTTCTATCGGCGGTCCGACGTCATCACCTTGCACGCACACACCGTGGAGTTGGTGGATCGCTGTTACAAGAATGTGCGGGTACGATTGACGCCGGCCAGCCTGCGGATCGGCGACGAGGAGTTGAACCCGCAGGACGTGCCGCACCTGGAGGCAGTGAGCACGGAGGTTGTCTTCCCGCGCGAAGCGATGGGGTTGGGGGACGTGAAGTTCATGGCGGCCATCGGCGCGTTTCTGGGGTGGAAGGCCGTGGTCTTCTCGCTGGTGCTAAGCTCGTTCATCGGGGGGTTCCTCGTTGGCGTTCCGCTGGTGCTGCTGCGGCGGCGGGAACTTTCCTCGCGCTTGCCCTACGGTCCCTACATCGCGCTGGCGGCAGCCATCTGGATCTTTGACGGCAAGCCCATCGTGGCGTGGTTTTTCCGGCTCATGGAGTGGATCAACGGCCTGTTCCTCGCCCGGTAGCTTGACAGCTTCGGTTGGGCCCTGCCTTGTACGAGTGCTCCGGCTTTAAGCGTTGACGCACCCAACGGGACTGCTACACTCTGAACACGTGGTGCGCATGAGCGAAATGACGGCCAAATCTTCGCCACTGGGGCGGCATCAATCAGGGAATGTTCCCTCACGGTTACTCGTGTTCCTCGCGGCGTGGTTGGCTGCTGGCGTGTCGGAGTACTGGGCGCGGGGACAGGCGTATTGGTGGACCACCATCGCCGGGTCGGTCAACCCCGGCAGCGCTGATGGCACGAACGGCGACGCCGCGTTTAATTGGCCGACCGGCGTGGCGCTGGACAGCGCGGGAAACGTGTACTTGGCCGACCGGGGCAACAATACCATCCGCCGAATTACGCCGGTCGGCACTAGCTGGGTGGTCAGCACCATCGCCGGATCGGCTGGCCTGTCGGGTTCAAGCGACGGAACCAACAACGCCGCGCGGTTTAATTTCCCTACGGGAGTCGCTGTTGATAGCAGCGGCAGTGTGTATGTGGCGGACACACATAACGAGAGGATCAGGAGAATTACGCTGCTCGGCACGAACTGGGTGGTCAAGACGATTGCGGGGGGCGGTGCTGGACCGAGTCCTGACGGCACCAACCTCGACACCTCCTTCAATAGCCCCAATGGCATTAGTGTGGACAGCAACGGCAGGATCTACGTGGCGGAGACCGATGGTAGTACCATTCGCTCGATCGTTCTGAACGGGACGAACTGGGTGGTGAGCACGATGGCCGGAAACTGGGGCCACCGCGGCTACGCCGATGGCACCAACACCGCAGCGCAGTTAAATTACCCGTCCGGCGCAGCGCCGGACAACGGAGGAGACGTCTTCGTCACAGATCAGGGTAACGCCGTTATTCGAAAGCTCGCGCCCGCCGGGACAAATTGGGTGGTAAGCACTATCGCCGGCTTGTACGCAAATCCCGGCACCGCGGATGGCACTAACAGCGACGGGCGGTTCAGATTTCCTGGAGGTCTCGGCGTGGACAGTGGCGGCAACCTCTATATCGCCGATCTTAATAACAACGCGATCCGCAAGATCACTCGCGCGGGCACGAACTGGGTGGTCAGCACGATCGGCGGCGTGTGTGGATCGGTGGACGTCCTCTATCGGGACGGCATCGGCAGCGCAGCGCGGTTTAGCGGCCCGAATGGGGTCGCCGTGGATAGTCGCGGAGATGTTTATGTGGTTGAGGTCGGCAACAACCTCATCCGTCGCGGGGTCCCCCTGCCGACCGCTCAACCTCCCACGCTTACGAACAGCACGCTCACATTAACTTGGAGCGTAGCCGTGGGGCAGCTGCTGCAGTTTCAGTACACGACCAATTTGAGCCAGACGGACTGGAACAATTCTGGGGGTCAGTTTGTTGCCACCAGTTCCAGCATTAGTCTCTCCGATTCGATAAACTCCGGTCCGCAGAGGTATTATCGCGTGCTGGTGATGCCTTGAGGCTTTTTCTGGCATCAATCGGCAGGTCACACACACCGCGATTGTAGTCCTGAGGTCGTGACCTCCAGCCGCTGGGGCGTTCCAATCGAAAGGCGACGGCTGAGTCTATTGCGGTTGGCAGTGCTAGTCGTGTCTCTGCAGATGCGAGTGTGCCGACGCCAGTTTGGTCGGCACCCGATGTTTGTGGGGCCCAAACCTGATTTGATCGGCCAGCTGCCAGTTCTCGGATCAGCCCGGACCAGGGTTGGGGGCGATTCGGGAGAGGAGCACGGAGCTCCACACGGGGAATTAAGCCTTGTGCTGCTGCTGGCGCAGCGGGCTGGAGGCAATCAGGAGGCTGCGGTCGCGGAGTTTCTCGAGCAGGATCAGCTTCTCGGCGAAGGAGAGCGCGGCCAGACGTTTTCGCATCTCGCGTTTGCCTTGCAAAACTCGGCGCATCCAGTCGCTCATAGGTTCCGAAGGAACCTGTCGCCGAACTTCTCCCATTTGGCAAGCAGTCCATGACGGGCAAGGATTGGGTCAAGCTTGTCAGGATCAAGGACACCCGCTTCGACGAATTGGAGGATGCGGGTGAAATCTTTGGGGCGGCCAAGTTGGAGCGCGAGGGAGACCAGGTGCTCGGCGGTCATGACCCAAGTGGGAACCGCATCTACTTGGGCTTGGACGGCTTGCGCGAGAGCCTCCTCGCCCAAGCCGTCGCCAGGGGGAAGGAATTGGACCTGCCATCCTTCGATGATGATGTATGCCCCTTCGGCCTGGCAGCCGCGAGCGGCGAGATACTCGTAAATCGGGCCAAGGCTGAGCAGGGATGCGCCGTGGCCAGGTTTGAGGGATACGAAGATATCAATATCCAGAGTGGCAGAAGGCTCAAGGTAGAAGGTTGCGCCCACCGCTCCGCCAATAGCGTATCTGCCGATGACACCGTCGGCCTGCATCTGGTTGATGACTGCCAGAGTGGCTTTCATGGCTATCCCGTGTTCTCAATGACGCCGCGCTCAGGGACCGCATTGCGCCTGGTGGCGCAGGGCGTGGTCCACTAGCACAAGGGCGGTCATGGCCTCGACGATGGGCACTGCACGGGGCAGGACGCAGGGGTCGTGGCGGCCGCGCGCTTTCAGCGTGGTATTCTTGAATTTAACGTCCACCGTGTCCTGTTCGCGCAGGACAGTGGCGACGGGTTTGAAGGCGACCCGGAAGTAGATCGTTTGGCCGTTCGAGATGCCGCCCTGGATGCCGCCGGAGCGGTTGGTGGGGGTATAGACCTTGCCGGCTTTGGCGCGGAAGGGGTCGTTATGTTGCGTGCCGGTGAGCACGATGCCGCCAAAGCCGGAGCCTATGTCGAATCCCTTTGACGCCGGGAGGCTCAACATGGCCTTGGCCAGGTCGGCTTCGAGGCGGTCAAAGACCGGTTCGCCCCAGCCCGGCGGAACGCTCCGCGCAACGCCTTCGACGATGCCGCCGACACTGTCACCGGCCCGGCGCATTCGCTCGATCAGCCGATACATGCGTTCCGCCGCCGCTCGGTCCGGGCAACGGACGAGATTGGATTCGATGTCCCTCGCCTTGACGTTCTCCGGGTCCACCTGGGCGATGATGCGCTGGACTTGTTGCACGTAAGCAAGGACTTCGACCCCGTAGCGCAGGCGCAAGAGCTTCTTGGCGATGGCCCCGGCGGCGACGCGGCCGATGGTTTCGCGCGCGCTGGTGCGACCGCCGCCGGGCCAGGCGCGAATCCCGAACTTCGCCTGATAGGTGTAGTCGGCGTGGGACGGGCGGAACTTGTCGGCCATTTCGCTGTAGGCCTCGGGGCGGGCGTCTTCGTTTTTGACCCACATGGAGATCGGGGTGCCGAGCGTAATGCCTTCGAAGGTGCCGGAGAGGATCTGCACGGTGTCGCTCTCTTTGCGTGGCGAGACGATCCGGGATTGGCCGGGGCGGCGGCGGTCCAAATCCGGCTGGATGTCGGCCTCCGTGAGCGGCAGTCGCGGCGGGCAGCCATCTACGACCACCCCAACGCCACCGCCGTGCGACTCCCCCCAGGTCGTGATGCGGAAGAGCTGCCCAAACGTGTTTGCCATGCGGCCAGCTTGCGGGAAACGGAGGCGCCGGTCAAATCCGTATCGGGACCGGGAAACCGATTCAAGGCCGGTATGCCTTGAGTCAAATGGCGGTTGTGGGTCCGGGCAGCAGGCGTTAGGCTCGTCTCTGTGAATCGAACCTCTCCAGCGGTTGGGGACAGCGCCGTCGGCGGGGAGAAGACCGGGTCGCGACGGTTCAGCACCAGACCGGCGTCCGGGCGGGAAGAAGAACCGGGGTGAGTGCGGCCGCTGCGTGGCTGGAAAAATGCCCAATGCCACTAGAATTTGAACGTCTTCATTCCGGAGGGATGGTCGAGAATAGCCTGGCGTTTCAACGCTGGGACGGTGACCAAAGCGTGGCAAGTCCCGAAGGGACGGATGAGGTCGGTCGCCTCAGGCGTCCCTTCGGGACTAGTCCCCATGGCTGCGCGTTCCCAGCGTTGAAACGCCGGGCTATTCTCATTTGTCCCTCCGGGACAGAGATCATCCAGGGCGATTGGATCTGGGAGAACGCCGGATACGATCCTGGCGCGAACCCTCCGTGGCACAGCTACAAAGGGCAGCGGCGTTTTGTGATGTTGCTGGGGGACAACCACACGGAGTTCTTCCGGTTTCCCCTCAACATCGCCGTGGGCGCGCCGGTGAGCCCGACCAATCCCTATTGGTGAGCCTTGGCCAAATCGCCGAGCAGGGCCAGGGCCAGGTTATCCACGTCCGCCGCGCTGTTGGAGAGCACCAGCACGCCGAACCGGCTGTCCTCGGTAAAGCCGATGAAGGTGCGGAAACCGCCGGTGCCGCCGTTGTGCCAGATGATGGGTTGTTCGAGTCGCTTGCTTTGGGTGTGAATCCAGTTCATGCCGAAGGCGGTGCGTTTGTCTTCGCGGAAAAGCACCTGGTGGGATTCGCGCAGGGCGGGCGCAATGGGCAGATCGTCCGGGTGCATGTTGGCCTGGAGATACTTCAGCATGTCGGCGGCCGTGGAGCGAAGCGCGCCGGCGCCGCCCAGGTCGTTCCCGGCAAACCAGGGGTCTGAGCGCAGGGCAAAGATCAGCGGCCCGCAGCGCAGCAGGGCGCGATAGGCTTGCGCGACGCGCGGAGCCTGAGCGCGGTCCAGCGTTATCGTGGTGTCGTTCATGCCCAGGGGAACGCAAACCTCGCGTTTGACGAGCGCCTCATAGCTGGAGCCCGCCCGGGTGGCGAGCAACTGGCCGAGGAGGGTCATGCCGAAGTTCGAGTAGGTGGACTTTGTCCCCGGCTTGGAATCAAGCTTGACGGTGCGCACGCCCTGCAGCAGGTCCGCCGCGGTATAGCCGGCATAGGGGTCAGTGCCGAAGAAGAACATGGCGACCGTGCGCAGCTTCGACTGGTTGGCGGCCAGCCGGGGGAAGCCCGAGGTGTGCGTGGTGAGATGTTGCAGCGTGATTTCCCGGGCCTCCTCGGGCAATTCGACTCCCGGCGGCAAAAGTTCCTGCACCGGTTGGTCCAGCCGCACCAGGCCCTGCTCGATCTCCCGCGCGAGGGTGACCGCGGTGAAGGTCTTGGTGATGGAGCCGATCTCAAAGAAGGTGCTGGCGCCGGTGTGCGCCCACGACGAGAGCGAAGGCCGACCGAAGGTCATGATCGTGGCGTTGGTGGGGGTGACGACCGCGACGGCCAGGCCAACGGTGTTGCCGCGGTTGATGAAGCGGACGCAGCGCTTGCGAATCAGCGGCTCCAGGGCCGGGGCGCGCCCGTCGCTCCATTCGGCCGGCGGGGTTCGCTGGTAGCCGATCGAGAGCTGCGTGCTCCAGATGCCCGCCAACCCGAGCGCCAGCATTCCCAGGCCAAAGGCGAGCAGCACTCTCATGCATAAGGTCGCGAAGCCGCCGGACGCCGGAGGGCGCGCAACCGCGGGTGAGAGCAGCGGAGATTGCGGCTCCTGGGTGGGCTGCCGGAGCCGAGCCGCCTTGGTTCGCCGAAGAATGATTGCTGCGAGGCTCGCGCAAGCGAGGCCAAGCAGGACGAGCAGGAGGCCGATCGCCGAGGGAAAGAACGGGAGCAGGTTATTCATGGCTTAGATTGGGGAGATCGTTGATGGTTGCTGGCCGGGCGTCAAGTCAACCGGTGGCGGTTCCGGCGTGGGCGTTGCAACTGCCGCCGGGCAATAGGAAGGGCTAAGCGCCGTCCGGTTTGCTCAGCCGAACTTCTTCGTCAGCCGGTGGAGATCGTAGGCGCGGCGCTGGGCGCCGTCCATCTGCTCGAAGTTGGGAGCGCCGTTGGCCAGGACCGGCCAGGAGGAGGCTGCGGGCTGCGGGCTGCGGGACGCTGGATGGGGAGCGTCGCGCTTTGCGTCTTTGGCATCGGTGGGGCGCGAGGCCGAGGGGGTAGTCGGACGGGAAATGGTGCGGGAGGTGGCGGCACCATCGTAGCTCATGGCCTGGTCTGTCAGTTCCAGGTCCTTCTCCAGCGGCAGCTTGGGCTTGATCTTCTTGGCCTGGAGCACCCCGTGATAGGCGCGGACGGCTTCTTCGGGCGACAGCTTGCCGTCGGTGATTAGGCGGAGCATCTCTACGAACGCCAGTTGATGCTCGGCATTGTTGATCTTGCGGCCGAACAGGGCAACCCGGGCGCCGTATTTTTGCGCGTCATGGATCAAGCGGAAGGCATCATAGGTCGTGCCGGCGCTGCCGCCGAGGATGCCGACCACGAGGTTTGGATCGAACTGCGCCAGCTCCTCCATCGCCCGGGGGCCGTGATAGACGATCTTCAGGAACAGCGGCCGGCCCGACTGAGGCACGCCGGCCAGAGCGCGGACAATGTTATCGTTGATGAACTCGCCCAGCTTCTCCGGCGCGATGCCGCTGCTGACGTTCGGGTCGAAGACCTCCAGGAAATAGCGGAACTTCTTCTGCTCCGCCTCTTCGCGGAAGCGCTTGAAGGCGAGCAGCGTCTGGCGGTCCTGCTCCAGCTCATTTACGAACGTGACGGAGTAGAGCCCGAGGTTGGCGCCGGGGAACTCGTCGGTGGTGCGGTCGCACTCAAGCTTGCCGCATTGGATTTGGTCAATGGTCGCCGTGCGGAACGGCTGGGCCGGCTCGCGGGTATAGCAGCCATGGCGCACGGCCCAGACATCGGTGGTGTCGTTGGCGCGCGCCGCCGGGGTCACGTGCGATTGCTTGAACAGCCCTTCCTTGATGGTGAGCTGTTCGTTCACGTAGGCGGACATCAGCATGATGTCCACCAGCCCCTGGTGCACGACCTCGCGGATGATGTCGAGAAACTCGGGCAAATTGCGGTAGCCGTACTCCTCGCGGGTCCAGACTTCCGGCGAGAAGCGCGCCGGGCGCTCGCCCCGCAGGGAAAGATAGGAGCGCGGCCCCGGTGCCCGCACACCAAAGGCCATGTCCGCATCCTTGGCGTCCGCAATGATGAAGGCGCGGGAAGTGGCGTTGGCCTTGATCTCGGCTAACTTCGTGTCGAGTGACTTCATTGGCTCCC
>Ga0335071_10003074_pt1 | contig 17724 bp, 12 predicted proteins | sample Lox_Sample_15_FD_206724 | JGI IMG/M metagenome (GOLD analysis project Ga0335071, IMG submission 206724) | Soil microbial communities from Loxahatchee National Wildlife Refuge, Florida, United States - Lox_Sample_1.5 | ecosystem: Environmental > Terrestrial > Soil > Wetlands | place: USA... | reverse complement strand
TCTTGCTGCCGGCCAACAATCAGGAATTGGCCGCTCAAATCGGCACGGTACGCGAACTCGTGTCCCGCAACCTCTCGCGTTTCCAGGCCGAAGGCATTCTCAAGATAGACGGACGCACGGTGATGATCCACGACCTGGCCCCGCTCAGGGCCGAACTCGAATCGGCCGAATAGCATTCCCCAAGAAAATGTGCTTCCCGTGTGACTAAAGTCATAGGCCTAATGGCCTTCCAGAGGCTACTCTCATCTCATCGAGGCAACAACGATGAGCTTGACGACAGTAAAAACTGTACGGGAACTGGCAGTCGCGGTACCTGGCGCCACCCAAGTTTTTGAGAAGTTTGGCATCGATTACTGTTGCGGCGGCAATCGAACCCTGGAACAGGCTTGCCAGGGAGCGCACGTGTCCTTGGACCAGTTAGAAGATGCGTTAGCGTCAGCCGGACAAATCTCCAGCGGCTTTCGCAATGATCGTCGCTGGCAGGTGGAACCACTGGTCGATCTAATCGATCACATCGAGAACAATCACCACAAGTATGTTCGTGAGACCTGTTTGCGGCTCGAACCTCTGTTCGACAAAGTTTGCTCCGTCCATGGGAAGAATCATCCCGAATTGCCGCTGCTGCGCGATATCTTTGGCGGACTTGCGCAGGAGTTGTCCACCCACATGATGAAGGAAGAAGTGGTCCTGTTTCCTTATATCGCCCGCATGGAAGAGGCCGCTATCGAAAGCTCACCCGTGATTCCGCCGCCGTTTGGAACCGTTCGCAACCCCGTGGCAATGATGATTCACGAGCATGATGACGCCGGCGCCGCTCTACAACAATTACGCCAGGCGAGCAACGGCTACACGGCCCCGCTCGATGCTTGCGCGAGCTATCGAGCCCTCTATCAGGCGCTGGCGGATTTCGAAACCGATCTTCATCAGCACATCCATTTGGAAAACAACATTCTCTTTCCTCGAGCCATCGAGATGGAGAGGACCGCCCGGTGAACGCCATGGAAACGCTGGTGACTCACATCGAGACGCACGAAGGTCGCCAACGGACGCCAGCCGAAACCTTCGCGATCACCGCCGCACGCGAAAACGGCCTCTCCCGCTTACTGATGGTCTACATCGGCACGGGTCTTATGTTCATGCTGTTTCCGGGAACGTTCCTCGGCGTATGGAATCTCATGGCGATCAGCAGCCATCACGCCGCCGGCTCGGTTTCCCCCGCTTGGGTGCAAGCCCACGGTCACGCTCAGATCTTCGGCTGGATCGGCACGTTCATCATGGGCATCGGCTATTACTCCATCCCGAAGCTTCGGCGTCTGCCATGGTTCGCCTTGGCCGCCGCGTGGACTTCGTGGATTCTGTGGACCGCGGGCGTAACTCTTCGTTGGCTCACCGGCATCTCTCCGTGGCACTGGCGCATTATGCTCCCGCTATCCGCCGCTCTGGAACTGGCGGCGTTTCTCATCTTCCTCCGCTCGGTTTCCGGCCACCGGCCCGAAAATGCCGGCAAAACCAGAATGGGCGAGTGGGTGTACGTCGTACTCTGCGGTTCGCTGGGCTGGCTCGCAACGTTGCTGGTCAATTTCGGCGCTGCCTGCTTCGTGGCGCTGACGAGCGCTTCACCTGATCTGCCCGCCGGGTTCGATCAGCGCTTTCTGGTGCTCGAAACCTGGGGCTTTCTGGTTCCGAATGTCTGGGGCTTCAGCGGAAAATGGCTACCCGTGTTTTTGGGGTTGAAGCCGTTGCGCGGGCGCCCGCTACTCGGCGCAGCCGCCGTCAATGCTGCGGGCGTAGTCAGCGCCCTGGCAGGTTTGATGATCCCCGCCGTCCTCCTTCTGATTGCCGGCTCACTCACAGCGATTTACGCGCTTCGGCTGTTCGAACCTTCTGATCGTCCAGCAAAGATCCAGGGCATTCACTCCAGTTTTCCAGCGTTCGTACGCTTAGCGTATGCTTGGGAAGTGGTTGCCGCGGGGCTCGGAATCTGGGCCGCGCTGGTGGTGAATTCGCACGGGATCTGGGGCGCATCCCGGCACGCGTTGACGGTCGGCTTCCTCGCCCTCATGGTCTTCGCCATCGGCCAGCGCGTCCTGCCGGCGTTTTCCGGCATGCGGTGGCTGTTCAGCACCAAACTCATGTTTCTTGCCATGCTCTTGCTCAGCGTGGGATGTTTTCTCCGCGTGGGCTCTGAGGTGCTGGCCTATCAGGGATTTCTTTCCTCCGCCTGGTCGTGGCTGCCGGTTTCGGCGGTGACCGAGATGACCGCAGTCACGCTCTTTGCCATCAACGTCTTGGTAACCTTTGCGCGCCGCCGCCAGCCCGAGTAGACCCCGCGCACCGAAAGGAGATGAGATGAACTACAAACGTCTGTGGATTGCTCTTGGTCTGGTGTTGATCGTTTCGTTCGCCGTTTTGGGAGGCGTCGGCGTTCATGTTCTGAACAGCGCGCCGCCCATTCCTTCTCAAGTCGTGACGGCCGACGGTCGCGTCCTGTTCGATGGAACGACCATTCAAGACGGCCAGGGAGTGTGGCAATCAATCGGCGGGCAGGAGGTCGGTACGATCTGGGGCCACGGCTCTTACGTCGCGCCTGACTGGACGGCGGACTGGTTGCACCGCGAGTGCACATGGATTCTGGATCGGTGGGCAGTGCAGTCCGGGGCATCCAGTTTCGCGGCGCTGGGCCTGGAACAAAGAGCGGGACTCCAGGCTAAGCTCCGCCAGATGATACGCACCAACACCTACGACGCCGCCACACGCCGCATCACTGTTGACGGCGTTCGAGCGGACGCATTCGAAGAACTCGAGCGCTATTACGCGGACGTATTCAGTAAGGGCCGCAGCGAATACGCGATTCCCGAGGGTGCGATGAGCGACGCCCTAAAACTCCGGCAGTTGAGTGCGTTCTTCTGGTGGACCGCGTGGGCGGCGTCGACCAATCGTCCTGGCGGAGACGTGACATATACACAGAACTGGCCGCACGAACCGCTGATCGGTAACGAACCCACCGGCAGTGCGATCGTGTGGAGTGTCGTGAGTTTCATTCTGCTCCTCGCGGGCGTCGGCGCCATGGTCTGGTATTTTGCCGCGCAGCCGCGCACTGTTGAGCAAGAGTTGCTTCCGCAAAGCGATCCGCTGCTTGGCCTCAAACCAACCGCATCGCAACGCGCGACGGTGAAATATTTCTTCGTGGTGGCCGCGTTATGGGTAGTGCAGGTGGCTTTGGGCGCCATCACCGCGCACTATGGTGTCGAGGGCTCGGGATTCTATGGGATTCCACTCGATCGGATTCTGCCCTATAGCGTCGCACGAACCTGGCACCTGCAACTGGGTCTATTCTGGATCGCAACTTCCTGGCTCGCCACCGGACTCTATGTGGCGCCGGCCGTCAGCGGTACCGAGCCCAAGGGCCAGCGCCTCGGTGTCAACTTGCTGTTTGTCGCACTGGTCCTCGTAGTTGTTGGATCGCTGGCCGGCGAGTGGATGAGCATCGAGCATAAGCTGGGCAATCTTTGGTTCTGGTTCGGTACTCAGGGCTACGAGTACGTTGATTTGGGCCGGTTCTGGCAGATCCTGCTCTTCGTGGGTCTAGTCTTCTGGTTGTGGTTGATGTGGCGCGCACTCAAACCAGCTTTGGCAAAGCGAGACCAGAACCACTCGCTGCTCCTGATGTTCCTGCTGTCGAGTATCGCGATTCCATTGTTCTACGCTGCCGGCTTAATGTACGGCGAGCGCAGCAATCTCGTGACGGCGGAGTATTGGCGCTGGTGGGTAGTGCATCTGTGGGTGGAAGGTTTCTTCGAGGTGTTTGCTACGGTAGTAATCGCCTTCCTGCTAACTCGCCTCAAACTGCTCTCAGTTCCCACCGCGACGCGTGCGGTTCTGTTCTCTACCGTGGTTTTCCTCTCCGGTGGCATCATCGGGACGTTTCATCATCTTTATTTCGCCGGAACGCCTAATATCGTGCTTGGACTCGGCGCGGTCTTCAGCGCCCTTGAAGTCGTGCCGTTGGTACTGATTGGTTTCGAGGCGTGGGAGAACATCCGGCTGGCCCGCGCTCGAGAGCAGCACATCTGGGTGGCAGCGTATAAGTGGCCAATATATTTCTTCGTCGCCGTGGCGTTTTGGAATTTTGTCGGCGCGGGACTGTTCGGCTTCCTGATCAATCCGCCCATCGCTCTCTACTACATGCAAGGTCTCAACACCACCCCGGTTCACGGCCACACTGCGCTGTTCGGTGTGTACGGGATGCTCGGTCTGGGACTCATGCTGTTCTGCCTTCGGGCGCTCCGGCCGGGGAAGGCCTGGAAGGATGTTCCCCTCTCCGTTGCGTTTTGGACCATCAATATTGGCCTGGCGCTCATGGTGCTGATCAGCATGCTGCCGATCGGCCTGATGCAGACTTGGGCGTCGGTTGAATACGGAACCTGGTACGCACGATCCGCCGAGTTCATGCATCACGGCGCCATGGACCAGCTGCGATGGATGCGCATGATCGGCGATACCATCTTCGCCTTGGGCGCTCTCGTACTCGGTTGGTTTGTTCTCGGCCTGGTTACCGGGCACTCCTATGACGAAAGAGGATATGTGGTCGAGGGCAGCTGGGAGATACGCGACGAACGAACCCCGGCTTCGTCAAGGTTGTGACCCAATAACGAACCTTCAACGATTGAGGATCTAGTAAGAGGTCCCGGCGATTTAGAAACCGACCATTTAGCAGGTTCCCGCGGTCACACACGGATCGATCACGCGAAGGAATTGCGTCAAGCCTGCCGCCGCGACTGGGAACAAGTACGCGTTGTACGGATCGCCGGGAGCAACCGGCTGAATGCGATATTGCTTGGCCAGCGCTTCCCACGGATCGTTTAGGCCGAGCTTGGTAAAGGTTAGCCCGCTTTCTGTCTTTAGTTCCATTTCGTTACCCGTGCCGGTATCGCAGATAAAGGCTCCGTAATGCGCCATGGCGAGCAACACCGGCTTTGCGTACGCCGGAACATCCAACGCGTCGATTTCGCGGTCGGTCAGGTTTAATTGCACGCGCATGCCGTAATAGGGCGGGTTCGCGGTTCCACTTGGACAGTACTGGTCACTTGGCACAGCCGCGGGAAAGACTCCATCGCTGGCGCACGGAATTGCCATCTGCAGCGCATGCGGAATGATTCCTGCTCTAATATCTGCGGTGCGCACGATCCCGATCATCAGTGCAAATCCCGACTGCTCGGCACCATAACTAATCGTATCGGTGCTAATTCCCTCATCCCTATTTCGACCCCAAATGTGTCCGTATCCACCCCAGCCAATCACCAAATCCCCACCTTTCCCATTGGGCTGGCATGCGCCCCACATGTCGTACTCCAGCCCGGTTGTCGAATCGATAATTGCCATGTGGTGGTCGGTGTCCCAGCAGTGCTTGCCGGGCCCGCTGTGTTCGGGCTCAGCGTAGGAAGGAATGTGAATCTGTACGTTGTTCAGCCCACAGTACTGCCAGGTCGAACTTGGACCGTAGCGACATAGAATCTTGTAGACCGGATCCGAATCGATGCTGTAGTAGAAAGGGTATGTGAAATCGTAGTTCGAAGGGGTGGCGGCGGCCCGCAAGACCCATCCGGTTTGTCCGGAAGGCATGCCCCACACATTGTTCACCATGCTATTCAGCGCGTCGATGATCCGCGCGGAATTGGGGTCGAGTCGCGGATTGGGCGGAAGTGGAGTATTAAAAGGACTGTTTGCCGCAAATGGCTGGTAGTGACCACCTGGGAGCGGCGGCCGCTGTGCCCTAGCATCTGGCAAACGGCTGCAAGACACCACTGCCAACACCGCGAGTGTTTTCAACTTTCGCTTGGTGGCGGTCTGCATGAATGCCTCCGTGCAATATCGGTTTTCGTAATGCTGGTTTCCCTGCCCGCGCGCTGAACAGGCTTCGAAACCATTCTACGGCCGCAATAAGGGGACCGGAGTCGGTTCTCAAGAACCCCGGGCTTCAGTTTTGTCCGCTCGAAGGAAGTTGGCCGGCACTTAGTGACAGCTGTGCCAAAAACGAATTAATTTTGATCCATCTGCCCGGTCGGGTCGCGAGGCTTCGTACCGGTAGCGCATTCATGGAATACTCGGCAGGCAGGTCCCACATGGCCACTTCAGTGCTTCATAAGAGACCGAATCCTCCCAGTACAATTGCTCTGAACGCCTGAACTGGCGACTGCTGAAAATGTTGGTCGGGGGTGTGGAGTATGCGCAGTTTACAAGCGGTGCTAAACGAACTGGAGCGGGAGGAGGCCGGCCCGTGGCAAAATCGCGCAGCAATACGTGGGTGAACCTGGCGAAGCTGTGGCTCGTCGGTTGGGCGCTGGGAGCTTGGGCGCAGACGCCGGAAATCACCCGCAATGGAGTCGTGAACGCGGCCAGCAACACGCCGCCGTCTCTTGTCGACTCGGCGATCGCGCGAGGAGCGCTGGTGATTATTCGCGGAGCTAGCTTCGGCGCACGCCCGTCTGACGTGTCGGTAAAGCTCAGGGGCACGGCGGGTGAAGCGGCTCTAGAGACCGTGTCGGTTGAACCAACGGCCGGCACCTGGCGCGTACCGGCAAAGGCGCCGCTGGGTCCGGCGTCGCTTACCGTGACAGTGAATGGGAAGACTAGTCCGCCCTACCCAGTCAAAGTGGTCCCTGCTCAATTCGGAATTTACGCGACCAATGGCAAGGGTTGGGGCCCTGGCCGCATCCGAAACGTGGCCGGCACGGTGCGGACGCCGAACACAGTTTCCAACGCTGCGTCCTTTGGACAGCTGTTGGCAATCTCTGGAACCGGATTGGGCGATGCCGCGAACCCGGCTATCTCAGTTGGCGGCAAGCCAGCAAAGCTGGTGGCCTCGCGCACGTCCGCGGATGGCGACGAGATCCTCTTCCGGGTGCCGGCGAACGCGCCGGAGGGATGCTTCGTGCCAGTGCAGGTCGCGAACGCCGGACGTTGGCCCAGCAATACCGTGACCGTGGCGATTCACAACGGGGGAGGCGCCTGCCGGGAGCCGGAGTATTTCCCATTCGCCGGATGGACGGGTGCGACCTTCGGCATGGTAGCCATCACGCGCACCGTGCAGAAGGAGCACGCGGCGGAGACAGCCTCGGACGAAGTCGCAGGCTGGTTTGGACGGTTACCCGGCCTGGAAAGGCTGAATCCTTATTTCCTGCTTCCACCGCCCGGAACGTGCACAAGCGAAACGGAGCCGTGGCGGGGAGGCTTCGTACCTGCCACATTGATCTCGCTGTTCGCATCTCGCGCCGGCGCGCAAGCGCTAAGCGCTGGAGACGAGTTGAGTATCGATGACGGCAAGACCCAGCGGAGAGTGCCGGCATCTCAAGGCGCTAAAGGTGTCTTCGACCGGGAATTGTCGGACTTGATGGGCAGAGCTGACCGGCTATTCCACTTCGTCAGCCCAGCCGTGTTGCATGTGGCCGGTAAGGGAGGCTCCGACGTGGGCCGCTTCCGTTTCGCCCTTGGCGGGCCGCAAGCCTTCGAAATGGCTGCCGCAATGGGGCCCGTGAAGAGAGGCCAGCCAGTACGGTTGGAATGGACGGAAATGCCCGCCGGCCACATCGCAATTGTATTCGCCAATTTCGTCGATGAGGCTACGCGCTCGCGAGGCATGTGCTATTGCGTTGGAACGCCGGGCGCCACCGGGTTGACGATACCGGCGTCCGCGCTCGCATATTTTCCATCTGCCAGTCCGGGCGTTCGCATCGCGCTTACGGTGGCAGCATGGCCGCTCCGGCCAGAGACCTTCCAAGCCACCGGTTTGGATCACGCCATAGCTGTCAGCGTCTCTATGCGGCATTTTGCAATGGGATCAACCAGGAGCAGTTTTCGCAGGCGAAATTGATCCTGGTCCGGAGGGAATAATGCTAATTTACGGTGGAGGTAACCGATGAAAACGGTAATCTTCCTCGCAGCATTCGTAACCATCCAAGCTTGTGCGCAGCCGGTCTGTCCGGCTGTCAACTTCCAACAGCTGGCACAGGTCAAGCTGCAAAACCGGCCACAAAAGATTCTTTCCGGAATGCTGCGGCAAGCGGATCAATCCTTTTCGCAAATTGAAATCACGGGAAATATCCAGGCCAAGACAACCTCGCTTGTGGGCGTAGTATCCGACATCCAGGCGAGCTTCTTCACCTGTAGCGGTCTGGCGGCGCGAAATCCGGGGTCAGGACCTGCGCCAAGCCGGAACAAAGATCCGTTGGGGACCGGATCGCGCAACACGATCATCACCGACCTGGCTGGAGACGGAGTGGGTGCAATCGTTGGCTTGGAGCCGCACGCCGCACCGGGGCAAGTCGTGGTGGTGACCGCAAAGCCCGATTTCACGGTGCGATACGCCGGAGGTTTTACGGTAGGCCTGGCGCCGTTGGGAGTGGTGGCGGGAGATTTCAACGGAGATGGCAAGCACGACATCGCAGCCGTGTATTTTGGCCCGGCAGACAACTCAGCGCCGGGCGGCATCTCCCTTCTGCTTGGATCCGGTGATGGCGACCTGGAGCCAGCAGTCAATTATCCGGTTGGCCTTGGCACGATCGCGGCGACCGTATGGGATTTCAATGGCGATGGCAAGGACGACTTGGCCGTTGCGAACTATCAGGACAATACGGTGACGATCCTTTTCGGCGCCGCCAACGGAAAACTCACTACGGGACAAACTTACAAGCTGGCCGGCTTTCCCTCGTCGATCGCCGTGGCTGATGTAAATGGCGACGGCATTCCGGACCTCCTTGTTTCCACGTTCGACGATATCCTCACCTTGCTCGGCAACGGCGACGGAACGTTCCGGACCGGTCCGGCAACGACAATCCATACCACCCAATCTTTCATCGCCACAGGCGATTTCAACAAGGATGGCAAGGTAGACGTGGCGTTGGCAGATTCTGCCAGCGGTTTTGTACATATTTTGCAAGGCAACGGGGACGGCACGTTTAACGAAGTGGCGCAGTACCTAGTCGGAAATGACGCGACCGCCTTCTACGTGGAAGATTTCGATCGGGACGGGAACCTCGATCTCGTGTTCGCGGCGGGGCACCCGGACGCCCTGATCACGTTGCCTTATACGCAGACTGTTGGCGTGCTGTTTGGGAAAGGCGATGGGACTTTCGTAGGAGCGCCGGTATACGATGCAGCCGGCGATGCCAATACCATCGTTGCCGCCGATTTCAATGGCGATGGGAAACTTGATTTGGCGGTGAGCGGCCAGATCCTCCTGGGCAGCGGAGGGAGCGCGTTTGAAACCGGAGCTGCACTGTACGGTCCCAGGGGCGGCTATGCCCAGTCGGCAACTGCGGATATCAATGGCGATGGCAAAGTAGACCTGATAGTCAATAACCAGGTCTTTCTGGGAAATGGAGATGGAACTTTTCAGGCACCGGTAACTATCCCGGCCGGCAACGAGACGTCGGGCCTCGCCATCGGCGACTTCAATAACGACCACAAAGTCGATCTGGCCATCGCTAATCTATCGGATAATTCGGTAACATTCGCGCCGGGGAATGGAGACGGGACCTTTGGTGCGGGCACCACCATTCCCGTGGGATCGAATCCCATATATCTTCTTGCTGGCGATTTCAATCACGATGGCAAGCTGGATCTCGCCGTGGCCAATTTTGGAGATAGTTTCTCGGCTAGCGATCCTGGCGGCCTCTCGATTCTTCTTGGGAAGGGTGATGGTACTTTTGAAAGCGCCGTGAGTTATCCCGTAAGCCATCCGAATTCGATTAGTTCCGGAGACTTCAACAACGATGGCATCATCGACCTCATTGTGACAGGGGCCCAGCCGGACTTCAGCTACGCACTGTCCGTTTTCATCGGAAACGGTGACGGCACTTTCAAACCCGGCGTGCCGATGCCCACAGATTTTGGGCCGCACAACGTGGCCGTAGCCGACTTCAATGGCGACGGCAAATTGGATTTGGTGGTACCGCATTGCTGCGGGGACACGACGATCAGTTACCTGCTCGGGAACGGAGACGGCACATTTCAAAAGGAAGCCCCTATTACCACTGCCGGAGCGCTCGCGTCTGTAGTCGCCGACTTCAACGGCGACGGCAAACCGGACGTGGCGTTCGCGGTTTCAGGAGAGGGATACGGGGGCAATGCATTTGTCTTCGTGAACCTGACTTCCGCTTCCGGCGGTTGCTCATACGCGCTGGGCTCAACTTCCGTGCAGTCTTCATCAGCCGGAGGAAACGTCGCTGTCACCATTCAAACCGCTTCCTCCTGCTCCTGGTCGGTAACTGGCCTGCCCGGTTGGATCACCGTTTCCGGGCCATCCTCCGGCAAAGGATCGGGAAGCGTCACTCTGGTGGTGGCCGCAAATTCCGGTGCGGCTCGCAGTGCGTCGGTTTCGATCGCCGGCGTTAGCGTTACGGTGAATCAGGCCGGCAGCTCCGGTGGCGGTTGCACCTACGCGATTAGCGCGGGCGGTCAGGCGTTCAACGAAGCTGGGGGCAACGGAAGCGTCAGCGTCACGGTGCCTGCGGGCTGCCAGTGGACCGCCTCGGGAGCGCCTAGTTGGGTCACTATCTCGAGCGGCGCGAGCGGTAACGGAAACGGCAGCGTCACCTTCCAGGTGCAGGCCAATGCAAGCGGGGCTGATCGCAGCGCAGCCCTTACCATCGCCGGTCAGACTTTTACCATCGACGAAGCGAGCCCGTTGCCCGCAGGCGTGTCCCTGGGATCCATGGCTCAGATCGCCGTGGCCGGAGGCTGGAAGATCACCATTACGCTCGTAAACACCGGAACAACTCCGGCGCGTGCGCGCTTGAACTTTTTCGATAACAACGGAAATCCTCTCGTGTTGCCGTTATCTTTCCCGCAAGCGCCGCTGGCCGCGGGGCCGCTCCAGGCATCCACCTTTGATCAAACGCTGAACGCCGGTGCCGTGCTCGTCATCGAAAGTACAGGACCGGCCAGTATCCCTGACATGGTCGGATGGGCGCAATTGCTGAGCTCTTCGGGTATCGGCGGCTATGCGATTTTTACCGAGACCGCGTCGAACCAGGAAGCCGTTGTGCCGCTCGAGACCCGCAACGCCAGTTCGTACCTGCTGGCCTTCGATGACACCGGTTCTATCGCCACGGGTCTGGCGATTGCCAATGTCGGCGCTTCACCCAACGCCGCCACCGTTCTCGGCCAGGTGAACGCCGCTGCGGCATCCGCCAACGTCCCCGTCATCATCCGCAATGACTCCGGCACGCAGATCGGAACTGAGAGCCTGGCACTCGGCTCCCAGCAGCACACTTCATTCCTGCTGGCGCCTCAGTATGCGGTGACGAAGGGCGTTCGCGGTACGGTGGAGTTCGATACGCCCGCGGGTTCTCAGATCAGCGTGCTCGGCCTGCGTTCCGAGGGCCCCGCGTTAACCACCATTCCGGTGCTGGCCGGTGTCGGCACGGGCGGCGGTTCGATGGCGCACGTGGCCTCCGGCGGCGGTTGGGGAACCACCTTCACGCTGGTTAATGTGGATACCGTGCAGGCGCAGGCCACGCTCAGTTTCTTTGATGACAGCGGCCATCCGTTGAACCTGCCGCTCACTTTCCCGCAGACGGGTACGAATCAGACGGCAACTTCGGTGACCAAGACCCTGGCACCCGGCGCATCGCTCGTGATTGAGGCGCAGGGGCCTGCGGCGCAAACTGTTGTATCGGGTTCGGCGCAGCTCTCGACCGCCGGTAAGGTCGGCGGTTTTGCCATCTTCCGCTATGCGCCTACCGGCCAGGAAGCCGTAGTCCCGCTCGAAACGCGTGCTGCCAATGCTTACGTACTCGCGTTCGATAACACCAACGGATTGGCGACGGGCCTCGCGCTTGCCAACCTTTCCGCGCAGGCTGTCAGTGTGCCCGTGGTGTTGCGTGACGATCAAGGCGCGTCGCTGGGATCGCCATCCATCAACCTGCCCGCGAACGGTCATACGTCTTTCTTGCTGGCGCCGATTTATGCGGCGACCGCCGGCAAGCGCGGGACGATCGAGTTTGATACACCCGCCGGTGGCAAGATCGCGGCGCTCGGTCTGCGTGCGACACCCTCCGGCACGCTGACAACGGTCCCGGTGTTAGTGAAATAGAGCCTTGCGGGAATGTGCTTCCGTCAGCCTCGCCGCACGTCAGTTCCCCGCATACGGGGTTCTGGGAAGCGTGGCCGTTTGGCTTCTGGGGTCACGGCGCAAAATTCAACCGGAAGATGGACGAAGCCATCATGGCGCAGCTGACCAATCCGTCGGTCGATGCTGCCGCCCGGGCGATTGATGTGGCACCCACCACGCTTATGCGCTGGATGAAGGATTTTGAATTCGACAGTGCCTATCGGGTAGCCCGCAGGGCGGCGTTCGGGCAGTCAGTTGCGGTTGCAACAGGCGACAGGCGCCGCCGTTTCGGTCCTGCTGAAAGTGATGGTGGACTCGGCGACGCCGCCATCGGTGAGAGTCCGGGCAGCCGACAGCGTTCTCGATCATTCGGCGAAGGCAATCGAACTGGAGGATATTGAGACGCGTGTGGCCGAATTGGAGCAAGCGGCCGCGGCCTCCAACGACGGACATCGGAACTGAGTCTGCATGCGCACGGCGCTGAAGCGGCGACTAAAACAGTTGGAGGGGCGTTTGAGTGCCAATGGCGGTCAACCGCGAAAAGTGCACCAGATCGTTGTCAGGAGAATGGACGGCGCAGCGGGCCTGGAGAATGCGGGGTCCAGTCGGACCCTCTGCCAAGATGGACCGAAGTCCCCTACATCTGCACACGTCTGATCCTCAGAACAACACCGCATGCGCGGCCGGCGTGGTAACCGCCCGGCCGTCTCAATCAAAACGCAATTCTGTACTCCTCACCTGTGTCAATAGGCGTTCCTGTCACACCTCTGGCTGACTTCTCCCACCGCGTTGAGGGGCGAAGGCGGAGTTCCGGGACCAAACCCTCCGCCGATTCGGAGCCGAAACACGCATACGAGCGAAAGCGTAACGTCTGCCGGAGAAATGCAGGTCTATCGCCGCACAGTAGAATTCCAGAAGTCCCAAGGAGGCGTTGCGATACAGTTCGCCTTTGCCCTCGTGGCATTATTACCGTGTTCTCAGTTGACGCGACCGGGGTTACAGATTCTCACTAGCGCCTTCCCCTCCCCCCGGTGATGCCATTCGCCGCGTGAATTTCAGGTACGCAAACCCCAATCGTCCGCGTGTTCCTCCAGCGCTACACGCACCAACTGGCTGCGTGTGCGGACGCCGGTCTTGGCGAACAGTTGTTGCAGCGCAGATTTCACCGATGCTTCGGAAAGATTCAGGCGCGTGGCAATTTCCTTATTGCTCAGCCCTTCGAACACGGTGAGCAGCACCTGCCGTTCGCGCTCCGTGAGCTGTTTACGGCGCTCCTGCTGGTGCGTTCGATCCACTGCCTGCACAATCGCCTGAATACACCGTTGGTCGATCCAGGTTTCTCCGGCCATCACTTTGCGAATGGCTTCGCTCAGCAAAGCGGGGGAGCTGTGCTTGAGGAAGATTCCGCAGACTCCGTAGCCCAGGGCGCGAACGGAATCGGCGTCATTCATTCCCGCCGTCACGATGAAGATGCGGCCGGTATATCCGGCGTCGCGAGCCTTGCGAATAAACTCGAAGCCGTACTCCTCGCCTAAGTCGTAGTCGAGTAACACCAGATCAATCGTTTCACGAGAAAGAACCTTGAGCGCCTGGCTTGAGGTCGCGCAGTGGGCGATCATCTCAAAGTCTGGCTCAGTGTCTAGCAGCCGGCTGAGGCTCTCGCGAAAGAGCATGTGATCGTCGAGCAGCAGCAGGCGAATTTTCACCATCTTCTTGTTCCAAAGATTCTTCCTGGCGGTCCGACGCCGGGGTCAGGACGACCGCAAAGCAGCACCCCTCATCAAGCGGCTCATACTTGATATCCCCCTGAAAGACCCGCACGAAAGCGCGCGATAGATATAAGCCGAGCCCGGTAGCATCCGCTCCCGCTTGAAAAGGCTGGAATAGACGATCCGGAGCCGCCACGCCACACCCGCTGTCGATGAATCGCACAACCAGCGCGTTTCCCTCAACGGACGCTCGGACCGCCAGCTCTTTACGCGGCTGGTTCTCCGTGGCGCGCTGGCTGTTCTTTGTGATGTTGAGAAATGCCTGCAAGAGCGCTTGGGGCTCGGCGGAAACCAGTGGGAGCGACTCCGGCACCTCCCACCGAACTGAGATGCCGGATTCGCGGAAAGAAGGCTCAATCACGATCCGCAGGTCCTCGAGAACGGAATGGATATCGATTCGCTCGGTTTCGAGCTGCTTGGATTGTTGCAGCTCCAAACCGGCCATCCTTCCCAGGCCCTCCACCAACGAGCCCAGCGCGCGAAAATCCTCGCCGCGGGAGAGCTTTTCGTTTCGCGCGAGCTTGGCATGTACCGCTGCAATCGCTCCGCACATGTTCCGGATCTCGTGACACACGGCCCCGACCAGAATCTTAGAGGCAGACTGCAACTGTTGCAGGCTGAATTCCTCCCGCTCGCGCAAATCTTCCGAGGCATCGAATACCACGGCGGCGAGCCTGGGTCCGGATAGGGTTCGGTACGTCGAAAACCAAATTTGCGCCAGAAATACGTCGCCATTTTGCCGCCAGCCCCGGCACTCCATCACGGTCCTAAAGGCTTGGGTCTCCGCGCTCATGGGTGGAACCACTGCAAGTGCTGGGAGATAGCGCGAAATGTACGTGCCTTCCAAGGATGGCGCCGCTAGCCCCAATAGACGGTGAGCCGCGTCGTTGGCCAGCAAGACCTTGCCCTTGCCGTCTAAAGTAAAAATCGTTGCCGGACTGCTCTCGATCAGAACTTTCAACTGCTCTTCGGCTTCGCGCCGCAGCCCGATTTCTTTCTCGATCTCCAGCAAATGCTGATCGGCCAGCCGCCGGTTTCGCGCAGACTCAAAAACAAAAAGACCGGTGCCGAAGAAGGCCACAAATGTAAGGATGACGCGCGGGATTCCAACGGCGTGAGTCCAGGGAAACGAACCGAACGCCTCGCAAAGCCCGGTATACAGCGCCGCTACCAGGGCAATTTGCCATCGAGCGAGGAGGCTCCCCACCATCAGCATGGGGAACAGATATAGAAAACCGAAGGAAATGTTGACGTCAAAACGCCAGTCGATGAGGGCAACCAACGTGGTCAACGCGGCGGCGCACACCAATCCGGTGGTCCTGCCCCCCGGCAGGAAGCCGAACGACATTTGCTGCAGCTTGCTTTGTGCCAACTAAAACCTGTTCACCATTCTAGAGGAACGGGCCCGGTGGACGCTCTGTATCCATTGGCTACCCAAAAGATCCAATCGAAAGGCATATCGGCCTTGGACGAATGATTGATGGAGGTGGCACAAGCCACCTTTTTAGACTACAGAGAGAACTGCTACACCGACCGTAGCTCCGCCGAGCTGAGATGTCTCAAAGACGCATTCGCATCCGGAACACGACTCTGCCTAGCCCACCCTACTGGCGGTCGATTGTCGCTTCCTCCGTGCTCCTGCTCTCGGTGATGCTGTCGTTCGAGGCGTTCTCGGATCCCCGGTCGGGCGACTTGAAATCGCCAGCGGTGGTCGCACCGGTGCTTGGGTTGTTCGTACTTACCGAGACCGCAGTCTTCTATGCGGAGTTCCGGTTGAGAAGAAGGCGCCCGTCTACGGGACACCGGGGTCAGCGGTCCGTAGCGCTTGACGAGGCAGACCGTGCCAGCTGAATTGCGGCGCGTGGGTCGGCCGGCTCTTTTATTGGCACTCACTGTTGGCGGCATCACACCGCGAGTCGTCGCGCAAACCCCGTTCACGTGGCAGCAGATCAAGGAAAAGTTCGCAGCTGCCAATCCCACCCTGAAAGCAGCCCAGGCGAGCATCGATGAATCGCGCGCCGCCGAGATCACGGCTTATCTGCGTCCCAACCCGGACGCGAGCGGCACGCTCGATCAGATTAATCCATTCACAACCCAGCCTCCGCCGAATGGAGGCGGAAACCGCTACAGCCCTTTCGCCTTCTCGCTGCCCTCCGGCTCGATCAGCTATCTGCATGAGCGGCAGCATAAACGCGAGTTGCGCCGCGACACGGTCAGGGAATCCACCGCCATCGCGGAATCGACCTATCTGGACCAGGAGCGTGGTTTGATTTTTAACCTACGCGGTGCGTTTGTGCAAACACTGCAAGCGAAAGCGGTGCTTGAGAACGCGAAGGAGAACCTGGAGTACTGGGACAAGGAACTGGATGTAAATCGCATTCGCTATAAAGCCGGTGATCTCGCACTGGTCGATCTGAACCGTCTGGAGCTGCAGCGCGCACAATTCGAATCCGACTTCGAAACAGCCATCGTGAACCTGCGGACCGCCAAACTCCAGGTGCTGATGCTGCTGAACGACCGGACACCGATCGAGCAATTTGATATCGCAGGGTCGTTTGATTTCATAGATCAACTGCGGCCTTTGGAGGATTATCGGAATGTCGCGCTCGACGCTCGTCCCGACCTGAAGGCGTCGGTGCAAAACGTGGAGTTGGCCAGGCTCAATCACCAGCTCGCGGTCTCAAACGGTTCCACAGACCCAACGTTCAGCGTGGACTTCGCACGGAATCCGCCGATTCCGGTCTACTTTGGAGTCAGCGTTTCCATTCCGCTGCGGATCTTCGACCGCAACCAGGGCGAGAAGGCTCGGACGCAAATCGACATCGGCCGCAATGAACGGCTGCTCGATGCCGCCCAGGCGTTGGTTTTCAGCGATGTCGATTCCGCCTACTGGACGCTGGTGCAATCGTTGAATCTGCTTCGGCCGTACAAGACCAAGTATCTGCCGTTAGCAACGGACGTCCGCGACCGGACGGCGTTTTCCTTCCGCAACGGGGGTGCGTCGCTCTTGGACTATCTGGACGCAGAGAAGTCATACCGCGACACTCGCCTGGGGTACTTGAACTTGATTGGCGCGTACTTGACCGCCGCGGCCCAGATGAACATGGCGGTGGGCCGGGAGGTATTGCAATGAATCGTTTTCTGCTGATGGAAGCAACCCTTTGCATGGCTGTCAGCTTGCTTGTGACCGGTTGCGAGAAAAAAGCGACGGCCCAACAAGAATCCGTCGGAATGGTCACCGCATCGGTGCAGCCCGATATGGATTCCAACAACTTCCGCGTGGACAAACCCGATCGCTTCCCGCTGGTGACGGCTGGTGAATACATCGCCGCCCCGGAGTTGAACGTTACGGGTGTCGTGAATCCGGACGTCTCGCTGCAAGTGCCCGTGCCGTCCCTGGCTACTGGCCGGATCGTCGAAATCGATGCCCGCCTGGGAGACATGGTAAAGAAGGGACAACTCCTCTTCAAAGTCCGCAGCACCGACGTCTCCGGAGCTTTCTCGGATTACCGCCAGGCCGTCAAGAATGAGCAACTGACGAAGATCCAGCTCGATCGCGCCAACATTCTGTTCGATCACGGAGCCATTCCCAAAAGCACCCAGGAAATTGCGCAGAACGCCGAAGACAACGCCCTCATCGTTCTCGAAACCGCCAAGGAACACCTGCACGTACTGGGCGCCGATCCCGACCATCCCACCGGCATTGTCGAGGTATTTGCGCCGGTTGCCGGAACCATTACGGATCAACAGATTACCGACCAGTCCGGCGTGCAGGCTCTGACACCGCCGAATCCCTTCACCATTTCCGACCTCTCGCGCGTTTGGGTCATCTGCGATGTGTGG
>Ga0335071_10003073_pt1 | contig 17724 bp, 22 predicted proteins | sample Lox_Sample_15_FD_206724 | JGI IMG/M metagenome (GOLD analysis project Ga0335071, IMG submission 206724) | Soil microbial communities from Loxahatchee National Wildlife Refuge, Florida, United States - Lox_Sample_1.5 | ecosystem: Environmental > Terrestrial > Soil > Wetlands | place: USA... | reverse complement strand
CACGCCTGCCTCGGCGGGTTGCTTTGCCCAAATTGAAACTGGAGCGGCGCTCGGTCCCGACGGTAAGATTTGTCTTTGGAACAATGGCGGCATGTCGTGGATGCAGATCCTGGCATGATCGCGCCGGGACCGTATCCGCCCGACTATCTCGGCGGCTCGATCCAGCGCATCGACCTCGCAACCGGCGATGGATCGGCCTCGCTGAACTTCCTGAACAAGTGAGCACGGGACAACTCGCTCATAACGGATTTGCAGCATCCGTGGCGGCGCATCCGGAAAGATATCGGACCACCTCGCTTTGTCTCTGCTCGTCAAGGTTTATGAGCAGAGTGACCCTTGACTAGTCGCTTGAGGGCAACGACCTGATAAAGGCGCGCACCAGCGCCGCAGAATTCGCGGAGGCCAGATCCTTGAATGCATCCATTTCGTTTTGTCTGACCTCGCCGCCAGCGAGGTCCGACAAACTCCGAAAAGCAATGAACGGTACCTTGTTGACGTAAGCGACGTGGGCAACGGCTGCGCTTTCCATGTCGACCACGTTGGCATCGAGAGTCTTTCGGACGTAGTCGCGAAACGTACTGTTGTCGACAAAGGCTTGACCAGAGACGCCGTTGCCACCGATTGTCACTTTCGGCCGATGGTCGAGGCATCTTCCATCGGCGCTGCAGTCGTTCAATTTCAAGCCGTCTGCAACCACTCTGGCAAGAGCTATCAGCTTCGGATCAACAACAAACCAGTTGCGCGGCTCTGGATCCTCCGGAGCCCGGGCGATTTTGGACCGGCTGCGGGAAGATCATGCCAAAATTGTTATTCTGGGGATGCTCGACGTAACGCGGGAGCACATAGCCAGAACCACTCTGCCGAGCGAATACCGCCTCCAGATATTCACTCCACCGGGTTGGCACGACAACATCGCCGATGGCGAGATTTGGATTCAGACCGCCTGAGATTCCTGAGAAAATGATTGTTTTCACAGAGAAATGGTCAAGCGCGAGTTGCGTCGTCATGGCGGCGTTGACCATGCTGATACCGCTTAGAAACAGCACTACGGGCCTGCCTTCGATTTCTCCTGTGGCGTACTCGGTCCCATTGATGATCTGGTCCTGACGATTCTTCAGCGCCATCAGCAAATCGGTCCATTCGGGTTTGAACGCTGATATCACGGCGGTACGAGCAATCATGTCGCGCGTGAATGCGCGCCTTTTCGGCTGCAACAGACACGGTCGCGACCCCGGCGCAAAGCGCCGACATCCAACAAACAACCGACCAAACGGCGGCCAAACGCGTGATCATCGAGACAATCCGTGCATTGTAGGAAACGACGCTGGAACGATGGAATCTCGTTCGCGCGAGAATTGTGCGCAGCGGCATTTCTAAATGATGTCAGGTTTAGACTGGTCAGGTTACGTCCGTAACATTCGCAGTGCCGACTCCCACTGCCGAGATATGCCAAAAGAGAGCAAATCGGCCCCATGGCAATCACGGAGTACGCCAATCCTTCGCATAAGTGGTCGATGAGCAGCTCAGCGAGGCGATGTTGCGCTCGCCAAGATGAATTTTGAAAGGAAACGAAGATCGGATCGCACGAAAGCGAGTGACGTCGCATCTTTTCCACCGCTGCGAGATCCCCAGTACCTCCCGGGGATCGGTGAAAAGATTTCAGGAGCGCAGTGTAAGTAACGCTCCGTTAGATGGGGTGTCTGGCCAAAAATGCGAGAATGAGACCTGCGATCTCATCGTTCTTCTCATCAAGCGCGAAATGGCCGGCTTCGAGCAAATGTATTTCAGCGTCCGGCAGGTCGCGCTTGTACGCCTCGGCCCCAGGGGCGATAAACGAGGGATCGTTCCGTCCCCAGACCACCAAGGCCGGCGGCTTGTGCTCCCTCAGCCACGCTTGCCATGTCGGATATGAGGCGACATTCGTCTGGTAGTCGTAGAGCAGGTCCGCCAGGATCTCGCGTTGGCCAACTCGCGAAAGATGGATGTACTCGTCGGTCCAGCTGTCCGGGTTGTAACGGTCAGGATGCGAGGTGCCAAGCGTATGACGCTGTTCGGTCGCCGCCTGTGATACAAACGTGTCGAACACTTCAGGATGCGCTTTTGGATCGGCCCAATACTGCGCGATGGCAGTCCACTTCGCGCCCAGGCCCTCCTGATACGCATTGGCATTCTGGATGATGAGAGCCTGCGCCCGCTCCGGATGCGTCAGGAGCATCCGGAAGCCGACCAGACCGCCATAGTCATGAAGGTAGAAGGCGCATTTGCTGATTTTGAGCTGATCGAGCAGGTCATCCATCGTCATCGCCAGATGGTCGAAGGTGTATGCATAGGACGATGGTGACGGAGCCTCGCTCTGACCGAATCCGGGAAAGTCCGGTGCCACCAGATGATAGCGGGTGGCAAGCAAGGGAATGAGCGTATCGAACTCGCGTGAGGACGACGGAAAGCCGTGCAATAACACGATCGTTGGCGCGTCCTTCGGACCGGCTTCGCGGTAGAAGATGCCGACGCCATCGACGATCACACGGTGATAGGTCGTCGTGGCAGAGGTGGACTCCATGGGTGCGGCCTCCACAGCATGGCCAACGATCGACGCGACCGCAGCTGCCACAAGAGCTATGATCCTCATCACTGCATTCCTTCCTCGTCAATTCGCTTTCATTGGATTGCTGCACGCCGGCTATGGGCTGATCCGCGCGCTGTCGCCATCACCGGGAATGCCGCTGTTCCATGGCCCGATGGATCAGCAAAGTATCCGTGTACATGTCGAAACGAGCGAGCTTGCCATCAACAACGCGCCAGACATGTGCGAAGGGTGCGCGCATAGCCCTGCCGCTCGCCTTGTTGATCCCGGAATAAGCCCCGAGGCTGACGACGCGATCCCCTTCGACGATGAAATCGTCAGCGACGGCGGAGAAATTGTCCCAGTCGCGTACAAGCGGGACCAGCAGCTTATCGAGGACGTCCTGCGGTTGGCGCCAGGTGCCGCTGTAATAGGGAAATCCTTCGGCCTCGGTCCAGTGCAGATCGGCATGTAGGAGGCTTACAACCGTAGTTGCGTCGGCCCGTGATACGGCATCGTAAAAGGCCCGGACTATTTGAACTGCTGTGCTCATGGGTCCTTACTCCATCTTTGGTCGGCGATATGGATTTAGGTCGAGGGAGAAAGCTCTATTGACCGCGAGAGATTTGCGGTTGCGATGCGGGTGGTGGCGAGCGCGGAGGCGGAACCGCGCGGGGATGCCTTGATGTACAGCAATTTGCTCATGTGGTGGTTCTCGGTTGGAGAGGTTTGTCGCGGATGGCCGACAAGCGTCCACGCGGGGCTGTTTAAGCGCCGGCGGATACGAATTCTGGAACGAAGACCGCCTTGATCTCGGCGGCGACCTGCGAGACGTTTTCGTCAAGCACGAAGTGGCCGGCATCGAGCCAGACCAGCTTCGCGTCAGGCAGATCGTTCAAGTAGGCGCGCGCCCCCGGCGGGATGAAAAACGGGTCGTGCTTGCCCCAGACGATCAGTGTCTTTGGCCGGTGCGCGCGGAAGGCCGCCTGCCATTCGGGATAGAGCGCGACGTTGGTCTTGTAGTCCTCGAGCAGATCGAGCTGGTAGTCCTGCGTGCCCGGACGATCGAGCAGCGCCTGGTCGAGTATCCAGTTGTCGGGGTTGATCGCTTCGGAGTCGCTGGCGCCGACCAGCCACTGGAATTTGGTGCCCTCCAGGCTGACGAACTCGCGCGCGGCCTTTTCCGTTTCCGGCGTGCGGTTCTCCCAGAGCGGCAGCAGCAGCTTTTTCGGCGCATCGCCGACGCCTTCGATGTAGGCGTTGGCGTTCTGGATGATGAAGCCCCTCACCCGCTCGGGGGCTCGCGTGAACAGGCGGAAGCCGACTGGCCCGCCATAGTCCTGCATGTAGAGGATGTACGATTCGAGCTTCAATGCCTCGACCAGGCCCGCAATATGAGACGCCAGATTGTCGAAGCTGTAGGTGAACGCATCCCGCGATGGCGCGTCCGAATGGCCGAAGCCGACATAGTCAGGCGCGATCAGATGGAAGCGATCGCAGAGTAGCGGCATCAGGTCGCGGAACATTTGGCTGCTGGTCGGCAGCCCATGGAGCAGCAGGATGGTGGGAGCGGAAGGGTCGCCGGCCTCGCGGTAGAAGATCTTGCGGCCGTTCACGGTTACGTTGCGGTAGTGGGTGCGGGTCGTGGTCATCGGTCTCTCCTCGGCGGTCGGAAGCCGCGGATGATGTCTGGCGCGGCCGATACTTTGTTTATGCCTTCCAAAAAACTGTGGCAGGCGGTAAGTTCGGGAGGAGACCTCTCGCTTTGTGGAAGGCCTTTGGACCGTCTGGAAGCCATGTCGGTGCTGCTTGCAGCGGCGGAGAGCGGCAGCCTCTCAAAGGCGAGCCGAGATCTTCGGCTGCCGCTGGCAACCGTCAGTCGCAAGGTCGCCGAGCTGGAGGCGTATTTGAATGCGACGTTGCTGATCCGATCGGCGAAGGGTTTGGAGCTGACGCCGGCGGGGCGCTCCTATGTCAGCGCCGCGAAGACGATCCTGGAGCAGGTGACTGAAGCCGAGCGCGCCGCCGCGGGCGAATACACCGAGCCGAAGGGAGATCTGGTGGTCACCGCGCCAATCATGTTCGGACGGCTGCATGTGCTGCCGGTCGTCGCGCGCTTCCTCGCTGCGTACCCTGACGTTTCCGTTGGACTGGTGATGACCGATCGGGTCGCGCACTTCCTGGATGATCAGGTCGACGTTGCGCTGCGGATCGGCCCTCTACCGGATTCGAGCCTGATCGCGACGCGTTTGGGGTCGGTGCGACACGTGATTTGCGCAAGTCCCGACTATCTCGCTGCGAACGGCACCCCGTCGACGCCCGACGACCTCGCGCGGCATAACGTGATTTCGTTTCAGAGCGTGTCGGTGTTGAGCTCCTGGGACTTCAAATCCGAAGGCGCCGAGATCACAGCCTCATTCCGCTCGCGTCTCAGCGTGAACACGATTGATGCGGCGATCGACGCGGGGCTCTCCGGAGCGGGTCTGGTGCGCGCGGTGTCCTATCAGATCGTCGATCATGTCCGTAGCGGCCAGTTGAAGCTCGTCCTCGAATCCTTCGAACCAGCGCCGCGCCCCGTGCATCTCGTCTACGACACGCAGAGCCGGTTGCCCCTAAAGCTGCGTGCTTTCGTCGATTTCGTAGTCCCGCGTATGCGCGAGCGGTTGATAGAGGCGGCTATCTAGAAAATCCGCGCGGAGAACCCAACTCACGCCCGGCGTCTCGACCGCGACCGTCAGGGCCACAAAATCGCAATGGATCGCAGCTTGGGGTGGAAAAATCCTGCGCGGTTGAGCTGCAGCTGACGCGGCACAAGGAGCTTCCCTTGTGAGTTAGATCATGATGCGATTACAAGGAATCGCATCATGATCTCATCTCCTTGTTTGAGCATGATCTTTTCGGAAAACCGGTTTCCACTCTTCCGGATCATGCTCTAGCTGCGGCGAGCTACCAGTGCCTCGGCCCCGGCAGCCAGCTCGACGATCTCGTTCGTTATCTCTTCCTGTCGAAGCTGTTGCTCGCGTTGCGTAAGCGTCTTTACCCGGGTTCCAATGTTGTGCCTGGCTGCCGTCATCGTCATCATCCGCGCCTGATTTTCGGCCTCATAGGCATGCATTGCGGCCTCGCAGAGCCGTGCATAGACGTACTCGGCCGTGAGCCGTTCGAGTAATTCCTGCGGCCTGAGTGTCGTCAACGGTGGCAAAGTCTCGGACGGCCCTGCGAAGCGCGCGAGCTGCAGCGGAAGCAGCGAATGGCGGGCGATCTGCACGCCGCCGCCGGAGGTCGACTGCGGAACGAACATTTGAATCGTAGACGGCGCGCCGCCCGCGATTTGCGCGTACAAGGCGTCGGCGATATCGTTCGCGAGCGAGGGAACGGCGTCTACATGGCTCGCCATCGCAGCCGACCATGATGGATTCAAGCCGCGCTCGCGGGCGACGACAAGGCCACGCGTTCCGATCACGAAGATCTCTGCACCTGCAATATCGGCGCCCGCTGCCTCCAGAACCCGCTCACTGAACGCACCCGCAAAACCTTGTTCCGCGCAGAAGAAGATCAAGCCTATCTGACTCTCGCTGCGTTCCGTCGCAGGCCGAAAGTCAGCGGGCATCAGGGTCAGAGCTTGGCCGATCGTACGGGAGACGACCGCGCTATACGCATCGATTCCTGCAAGGAGCAAACGCGCCCGCTGCGCCCGGGACGCGGCGATGCCGCGCAAGGCGGTAACGACGGCCTCGAGCTGGCGGACATTCTGGATCTGGGCCGAGACGTCGGCCAGCCGCTCCGTCATGCTGCAGCTCCCGCCACGTGGATGGGACCGCGCCGCGTAACGCTCGCGGCAAACCGCGTCAGCGCCACGGTCAATGCGGCGTACTGCTGCTCATTGAGCCGGCCGGTGCGCTCGACGGCCTCGACGATCTCATTCAGCTCCCTGTCGAGCCAAGGCGATAACTCGTTGCGAAACGTTGTGATGTCTTCCGGGGCGAGGTGATCAAGGATGCCGCCCTGCAGCGCCATGACGAGCGCAACCTCGTCGGCGAGACGGATCGGCGCATATTGCGGCTGGGTCAGAATACTGCGAATCCGCCGACCGCGCGCGATCTTGTCCTTGACCTGCGTGTCGGTCACGCCGCCGAAGCGCGTGAACATTTCGAGTTCCAGGAATTGCGCATAGTCGAGCCGCAGGGAGTGGGCCGCCTCGCGCAGCGCGGGAGCCTGGGTCTTTCCGCCGACCCGGCTCACACTGGTCCCCACGTCGACGGCGGGCTTGTGACCTTCGTGAAACAGCCTGGCATCGAGAACGATCTGTCCATCGGTGATGGATATCAGGTTGGTCGGGATGTAGGCGCTGAGATTTCCGGCGTCGAGCTCTGCGATGGGCAGCGCGGTGAGCGAGCCGCCTCCAGCAGCCTTCGACAGCTTCGCCGCGCGCTCCAACAGCCGCGCATGAACATAGAACACATCGCCGGGATAGGCCTCGCGACCGGGCGGCTGATGCGTGAGCAACGCGATCTCGCGATGGGTGGCGGCATGCTTGGTCATGTCGTCGATTACGACGAGCGCATGCTGACCACGGTCACGGAAATATTCGGCCATGGTGAAACCGGCGAATGGAGCGATCCATTGCAAACCAGGGGAAGCTGACGCGCCGGCGACGACGAAAATGCAGCGCGCTGGCGCGCCGTGTGTGTGGACCGCCTGGATCACCCGCTTCACGGTCGATGATTTCTGACCGATGGCGACGTAGACGCAGACGATGTCGCTGGACTTCTGGTTGATGATGCAGTCGATCGCCACCGCCGTCTTGCCGATCGCCCGATCGCCGATGATCAGTTCGCGCTGGCCGCGACCGAGCGCGAACATGGAATCGAGAACGAGAAGCCCAGTCTGCACCGGTTCGCTCACGAAATCGCGATCAATGATGGCCGGCGCCGCCCGTTCGATCGGCTCGTATCCGCTTGGTTCGACCGGCGCCCCGCCATCCAAGGGGCGTCCGAGCGGATCGACAGTCCGACCGAGCAGAGCCGGCCCGACGGGGACGCGAACGACCTCGCCGGTGCCGCGCACCCGGTGGCCGGCTTCGAGCTCTTGGGCGTCGTCGAGCAGGACACATCCCAGTAGATCGCGGTCCAGCGTGGCGGCGTAGCCGACCTGACCGCGCTCGAAGCGCACAAGCTCATCAAGGCGCACGTCCGGGAGGCCTGACACCAGCGCGATGCCATCAGCAACAGATTCCACGCATCCAATCTGCTCGGTCGTCGGGGCAAGCATCACTGCATCAACGCGGGCCTTGGCCTCGCGAAGCCAATGATCGAGAGGACGGACGTCCATCATCGCTCCAGCTCCTTCCGGATGGTCGCCAGGTCTGCCTGCCAGTTGTTGCGAACAATGACGTTCCGGCCTCGGATTTCGAAGCCTGCGATAAGGTCGGGATCGCGGGAGAGCTGCAGGGGCGGTTCGTCGATGCCCAGCGCCGTATGGATAGCGTCCCGCAATCTGGCGGCCTGTTGATCGTCGAGTGCTACCGCCGCCACCACCTCGAGCGGGTGATCCGGGCTTGACGCTGCAAGGCTTTGGCGCGAGTCAACCGGCAGCCTGCAGAGCTCATTGCTGAGACCCTCAAGGAAGGTCGAAAATGCAAGGTCTGCGGGGAGTCGTTCCAGCAATCGGCGGGCAATCTGGATGGAAAGCTCGTTCGCTCGGTCAAGGACTGCACGCTGCATGGCGACGCGCTCCCTCTCTATAGCGATCGCCGCATCCTTGCGGTGCTGCTCGAGCTCGCTCGAGAGCTGCGCGAGCAAGGACGCTTTCTCTGTTTCCGCGGCCTTGTGGGCGTCGGCAATCAGCCGATCACGCTGCGCGTCGACTCCGGCCCGGAGCTCGGCAGCCTCGGCCCGAAGATCCTCAGCCTGTTTGCGAGCTGTATCGGCGTCTGCAAGGAGCTTGGCGGTCTCTGCTCGCCGCTTCTCCACGAGATCAGCCACCGGGCGAAAGAAGAACCGGCCGAGGATCCAGATGAGAATGAGGACGTTGACGGTCTGGAGCGTCAATGTCCACCAATCGATGTGCATGAGCCTAGTGGATGAAGGGGTTGGCGAACAGGACGAGCAGCGCGACGACAAGGCAGTAGATCGCCATCGTTTCAATCATGGCAAGACCGACGAAAAGCGTGCGCGAGATCGTGCCCGCTGACTCCGGCTGCCTGGCTATGGCATCCATTGCCGCAGCCACGGCGCGGCCTTCGCCGAGCGCTGGTCCAATGGCTCCAAAGGAAACCGCCATGGCTGCCGCAAGGATGCTGACGATTTCTATCCAGTTCATGATCGCTTCCCTTTTGCTGGAGCGCGTCCTTCGTTCAACGCGCTGCCGATGAACACCATGGCGAGAACGGTAAAAATGTAGGCCTGTACCGCACCGGTCAGCAGATCCAGCGCCATCAGAGGAATCGGTACGAGCAGACCGGCCAGCGACAGCACAATGCCGACGACGAAAACGCCGCTCATCACGTTTCCGAACAGGCGCACGATCAATGAGAACGTCCGCGTGAACGTCTCAACGATATTCAGAGGGATCATGATGAACGTCGGCTCAGCGAAGGTCTTGAGGTACCCGACCAATCCTCGCCCCCGGATGCCGAAATACAGGATAGCGAAAAACACAATCAGGCCGAGCGCCGCGTCGGTCTCGATATGTGCCGTCGGCGGCTCAATCCCGGGAATCAGCGAGCACCAGTTCGCGGCCAGGATGAAAATGAAAAGGGTCCCGGTCATCGGAACGTAGGGCGTGGGCGTCACGCGCATGGTCCCTTGGATCTGGTCTTCGATCACACCGACTATCATCTCGATGATGGTCTGCCGCGCAGAAGGCCTTAAGGTGAGCGATCTGGTTGCGAGCCAGCCGCCTAGCCCGAGCAGTGCCATCAGCGCCCACGTCACGACGACGGGTTCGGTGACCGCGACGGGACCGACAGTGAAGGCAACCTTTGCCGTCAGAGGTGAACCAATCATTGCGGCTCCAGCAGAAGCACCCCGGTCCGCGCAGCCATCAGGCCGAGGGTGCCGGCAAGGAGCGGCATCGCTCCAAACAATTTGGCGACGAGCGCCAGCGCTCCGCCCGTCAGAGCGAAACGAAGCAGTTGTAGTCCGAGCGAGAAAAACAGCTTGCCGCAGAAGAGGCAGCGCACGTTCCATCGCAAGGAGCCGAAATGTACTAGCCCCAACAGGATGCCCGCGACACACCAGGCACTCGCCCCAGCAATGAAAGAGAGATATTCATATATGACGGCATGGCTCATTGCTGATGCATCCATCGCCAGGCCGACCAGCAGCCGATCGCCACTCCGACCAGCAGCAGCGGCGCACTCCAGAAGATGCCCGTTCCGAGCCAGCGGTCGATCCAGCGCCCGATGAAAAGGCCAATCAGCGTCGGCGCGACGATGATCCAGCCGAGCACGCCGATCTGGCCGACGAATCTCGTCATCGACGGCTCGCCTTCGCTGTACCAGCGTTCGCGTCGGTCGCGTCGCTCGCGGACCGCCTTGGTCAAGCTGTCGGGAGTGGGATCGTCGTGCAGCTTCGAACCAGTCATCGCGAGCCGCCCTCCATTATACTGCGCTTGTCAGGGCGCAGATACCGGACGATCTGCCGGATGGCCTTCATCTGGAGCTGCAGGCTTTCGGTCCGCGACGCCCGTTCCGTTTCACTCCGCTTGCGAAATTCGTTCAGCACTGTCTCTTCAAGGCGATCGAGATCGTTGCCAGCGATCGCTTCGCGGGTGGCGACAGCGACCTCGGCTCCGCCATTCACGGAAAGAACGCCGCGCCGCACGGCGCAATAGCGGATGCGGTTGCCGGCAGCATGCCAGCTGACGATCGAGATGTTTAGAGCCGTGAGCAGATCGGCATGCCCCGGAAGAATTCCAAAGCTGCCGCTATCGTCCTCGGCGCGAACGCTCGAGACGTTTGTTTCGTCGACGACGATGGCGGTCGGTGTGGTGATCAGCAACCTCATCCTGCCGGCTCCACGGACTTTTGCTGGAGCTCCCTCTCCTTTGCTTCATCGATGGCGCCGATCATATAGAGCGAACTCTCGGCCAATTGATCGCAGTCACCGCCAAGGATCGCTTGACAGCCTTTGAGGGTCTCCGCCAGCGGCACCGAGCGGCCGGGCACGCCAGTAAACGCTTCAGTGACGGAGAACGGTTGAGTGAGAAAGCGCTGCAGGCGTCGGGCGCGCGCGACCGCACGTCGGTCCTGAGCGCTGAGCTCCTCGATTCCGAGTAGCGAAATGATATCCTGAAGCTCGCGATAGTGTGCGATCGTCTCCCGCACCTCTTCAGCGATCCTGTAATGCTCGTCGCCGACGACAGTTGGATCAAGCAGGACGGAGGAAGAGTTCAAGGGATCGACGGCTGGATACATACCCTCGGCGGCCATCGTTCTCGACAGTACGATCATGCTGTCGAGATGGCTTGAGATCGCGGTTACTGCCGGATCGGTGAAGTCGTCGGCCGGAACATAGACGGCCTCGATGGCAGTCACCGAGGCGCCCGAGACGGAGGCGATACGCTCATGCAGCGCGGCGACCTCGGTGGCGAGAGTCGGTTGATATCCGACGCGCGACGGCAGCCGCCCGAGCAAACCCGACACTTCGCTCCCAGCCTGTACGAACCGGAACACATTGTCCATCAGCAGCAGTACGTTCTGGCGCTTCTTGTCGCGGAAGTATTCGGCGATCGTCAGCGCAGTCAATCCGACGCGCCAGCGGGCGCCGGGCGGCTCATTCATCTGGCCGTAGACCAGGACGCTACGATCGAGCACGCCGGATCGTCGCATTTCCGACAGAAGCTCATGCCCCTCGCGGGAGCGTTCGCCGATGCCGGCAAACACGGAAATGCCTTGATAGCTGCTCACCATAGCGTGGATCAGCTCCATCACCACCACGGTCTTGCCGACACCGGCGCCCCCAAACATGGCGGCCTTGCCTCCCTGCGGAAGCGGCGCGAGAAGATCGATGACCTTGATGCCCGTCTCGAAAATTGCCGTCGCGGGGCTGCGCTCGCTGAGCGGTGGCGCGGGATTGTGGATGGGCGCCCGTGCCAAATCGTCGGGCAATGTGGGGCCGTTGTCCCTCGTGCGACCCGTCACGTCGAGCAAACGTCCGAGCACGGCGTCGCCGATGGGAACCCTGATCGGGCCGCCTGTCGATCGCACTTCCACGCCACGCTTCAAACCAGCGGTCGCCTGCAAGGCGACGCCGCGCACGGTCGTCTCGTCTAAGTGGGCCTGAACCTCGACAATAATGGGCTCTGGTTGGTCCCAGTCCACCAAAAGTGCATCGTCGAGCTTGGGGAGCTCGGCAATCGGGAACTCCACGTCAACCACGGCTCCGCGGACGGCGATAACCCTGCCTGTCGTTTGCCGTGAGAACTCCATCGCATTGCCGGTGTAAAACTCGCTTTTTTCCGCTTAGCCCCGAGGAGCGGGACAGCCGTTGATCAGGATCAACCGGCGACTGCGATTTGTCGTCAGAATCTGTTACGTCGCATGAAGTCGAATTGAGCCAGCTGAATGAGAACCGCCTTGCCAAGGGCGAGGTCGGGGGCTTGGGCAGGAGGCTCAGCCTCCGGAACATCCTGTGCCCGGCCTATCTGTTAGCCGGCGCGGACGACGACATCACGACGCCAGAGCAAGTTCTCGACGCAGCGAAGTACATTGGCACCCCGAACGATGGGATCGTGCAAAAGACTGTTCCTGCGGTCACATCGGCCTATTCATGGGTATGCGGACCCTGCGAGACAATTGGCCGTCAATTGCAGTCTGGATAGGCGCCCAATAGCCTGCCGCGCTGTGCGGCCCTCGATCGGCAAAAGGCGAAACAACTCGATTGGGACAACCGGACAGCGCGCGGTGCAGCTGACATATTCGGCTGTCATTCGCTTTCTCCGCTCTTTACGGGCACGACGTTGTTATCACTCTTGTAACCCCTTATGCGACGAAGGCTCGCACCCGCTGACTTGGATCAAGGGAGTTTCCGATCCCCCGTTCGGCCTATTGTCAAGAACTGGCGCTCAATACCGTCACTGCACGTCGGTTCTGCGACCAGCAGGACTCGTCGTTACAAACAGCAACTGGTCGCTCCTTGCCGTAGGAGATCGTTCGCATCCGGGCCGCGTCGACGCCCCTTGAGATCAAGTAGTTGCGGACGTTCTGAGCCCGGCTCGCGCCGAGCGCGATGTTGTATTCCCGCGTTCCGCGCTCATCCGCGTGACCCTCGATCGTGAAAGTATAGCTCGGATAGGCGCGCAGCCATTGCGCCTGTTTGTCCAAGGCGGCGGTCGCCTGAGGACTGAGATCGGTCTGGTTGTCTGTGAAAAACACGCGATCGCCGACATTGACCACGAAATCCTGGGCGCTGCCCGGGGTCGCAGCCCCTGCCATCGCGTTAGCACCAAGGTGGCTGTTGGCGCATGCACCCATGGACAGCGCCACGGCGAGGACAGCGGCCAGCTTCAGCCCCTGGAGGATACGCATTGAGTGTTTCATTCGGGAGTCTCCACGCTCACACATCTCAACTGCCATCCGATCTATAGGAGTGTGGTTAAACGAACGTTCAGTCAACTTGATGGCATGTTGCCAATCCCAATGACATGCCCCCAAAGAAACAAAAGCAACGTCGATGTTCAATAGTTGTAAATGTGGCGCAAGGCGGAAGGCAAGCGACCCGCAGTTGCGAGAATGAGCAGACCGCGTCACGCTGTGTACGATGCCGTACCGACTAATCCACTGTTTCGTGCAACAGAAGTGGTATGGTGTCGGGGCACGGGCCATTCGCAGCTCAGCTGTTGCGACGGGTCCAATCCTGCGCACAGTCTCCATTAAACCCCCGCCAGGCCCTCCTCATGCGTTATCGAGGTCCAATCGAGATACAGACCAGCGGAGTTGGTTCTGGCTCATGAAATCTGTCTTGATTTCCGGCGCAGGAATCGCGGGACCAACACTTGCATATTGGCTGAAGCTGGCCGGTTTTGAGCCGGTGATCGTTGAGCGGGCGCCCGCCTTGCGGGGTGGCGGTTATGTGATCGACTTCTGGGGGCTCGGTTACGACATCGCGGAGCGGATGGGTCTGCTCGATGAGATAAATCGCATCGGCTATCACGTGCGGGAAATGCGCATTGTCAACGGCTCGGGGCGGCCTGTTGCGGGGTTCGGCACGGAGGTATTCTCCGAACTGACTGGCGGGCGCTATGTGACGCTGCAACGAAGCGACCTTTCGCGCTTGCTGTTCGAAAAATTGAACGGACAGGTCGAAAGCATCTTTGGCGATACAATTGTCGCTTTGGAAGAAGCGAACGACTGTATTCGGATCCAGTTTGAACACGGGGGTGAGCGCCGATTCGATTTGGCCATCGGCGCCGACGGCCTGCATTCACGCGTGCGAACGCTTGTCTTCGGGCCGCAGTCGAAGTTCGAAAAGCACCTCGGCTATGCTGTGGCGGCATTCGAAGCACGCGGCTACCGTTCTCGCGATGAGGATATCTATCTGATGTACGGGCAACCTGGCCGGATGCTTGGGCGTTTCACATTGCGGGACAATCGCACGCTATTCCTGTTCGTTTTCATCACAAGTGAAGCGGAGCTTCCTGCGACGCTGGACGCGCAGAAGGCGCTCTTGCGCGACCGCTATCGCAACGGCGGTTGGGAATGCACCAAAGTTCTTTGCGAGCTTGAGCAAACCGCGGAGCTCTATTTCGACAGCGTCAGTCAGATCAGGATGCAGAATTGGTCGCGAGTTCGCACAGCGCTGGTGGGCGATGCCGCGTTCTGCGTTTCGTTATTGGCGGGGCAGGGCTCGGCACTGGCGATGATCTCGGCTTACGTGCTGGCGGGTGAGCTCGCGGCTGCCCGCGGGCAACATCAACTGGCGTTTGCCAGATATGAGACCTTGTTGCGAAGCTATATCAGCGCCAAGCAGCGCGGAGCAGAGCGCTTCGCTGGTGCTTTCGCGCCGAGAACACAGTTCGGACTTTCGTTCCGTAATCTGGTTGTTAAGGCCTTTGCACTTCCCGGTCTAGCCAGACTAACAGTGGGCCGGGATATTGCGGATTCTGTCGAACTTCCCAAGTACAGCTGGCCATCGCTCAATCAGCGGGTCACCGCCTAATGGTTGAGCTGGTTTTCGAGAGATCCTCGAGCATTGTCTCTGTCGTGCTGTACTTGCGCGCGACCCACCGGAACGCCATTCTGGCTGACGGGTCGGCGTCTTGATATTCTGCCGTTCTTTCATCGTCTCGTGATCCGAAATGCCTGCAGTAACGACATCTGACGACGTCAAAGCGATCGCAGCCGGCAGCCGCAAGGCGCTCTCGGAGGAGCGGAGAGTCAGCCTGCTGGTGCTCTGCGCGCTTGCCCTGGTGATCGGCGTGATGACCGGCCTGGGCGCGGTGGTGTTTCGCGCGCTGATCGCCTTCGTGCACAATCTGTCTTACAACGGCACGCTGAGCTTCGTTTACAACGCAAATGTCATGGAGGGGCCCAGTCGTTTTGGGGACTTTGTTCTGCTGTCGCCGGTGATCGGGGGCCTTATCGTCGTCTTCCTCGTTCGGCGTTTCGCCCCGGAGGCCAAGGGCCATGGCGTGCCCGAAGTGATGGACGCCATTTTTTACAAGCAGGGGAATATCCGCGGTACCGTGGCCGTGATCAAGGCGCTGGCCTCGGCGCTATCGATCGGCAGCGGCGCGGCTGTTGGGCGTGAAGGTCCCATCATCCAGATTGGCTCTGCGCTCGGTTCCGCGTTTTCCCAATTTCTCGGAATTTCCACCCGGCAGAAGATCACGCTGCTGTCCGCGGGCGCTGGCGCGGGCATCGCCGCGACATTCAACACGCCACTGGGCGGCGTGTTGTTCGCTCTCGAGATTCTCTTGCCGGAGGTCTCGAACCGCACCTTTCTTCCCGTCGTCGTCGCGACGGCGGCTGCGACGACGATCGGTCGAATCCTGATCGGCCCCGATCCGGCCTTTGCCGTTCCGGACGTTCAGTTCCCCCTCGTCGCATCGTTCAACGTCCAGGAGGCGCTGGCCTTCGTGCTGCTGGGGCTATTGTGCGGCGCGGCGGCCTGGGCATTCATTCGCCTGCTTGTGTTCATGGAAGACGGTTTCCCGAGACTGTCCGAAAATGAGTACGTCCAGAACATCGTCGGGATGCTGATTATCGGCGCGATAATGGTCGGGCTTACCCGCGTCTTCGGACACTCCTATGTCGACGGGGTGGGCTATTCGGTCATTCAGCAGATCCTCGACCACAAGATGACGGCGGCGGGACTTCTCATACTGTTGTTCGCGCTGAAACTGATTGCCACGACCGTCAGCCTCGGCAGCGGCGCTTCGGGCGGGATATTCTCGCCCTCGCTCTATCTCGGTGCGACCCTTGGCGCTGCCTTCGCCGCTGCGACCACACCGATCCTTCCTCATTCCGGATTATCGCCCTCCTCGGCCGCCATCATCGGAATGGCGGCGATGGTCGGAGCGGGAACGGGGGGTGTGATGACGGCCATCGTCATGGTATTCGAAATGACGCGCGATTATGCGATCATCGTCCCTGCGACCGTCGCGGTTGCTCTGGCGGCCGGTGTGCGGCGCGCGCTGATCGGCGAGACAATCTACACCGTCAAGCTGCGCCATCGCGGACACCGCATCCCAAAGGAGCGCCACATCAATCTGTATCTGGTGAAGCAGGCCCAGGACATCATGGAGCGGCGCTTCATCGTCGCCGAGGCGGGCACGACGCTGAGGCAAACCATGCTCACGGAAGATACGGACGATGCTCGTGCTATTGTGGTTGAGCGGGAAAACCGGATCGTGGGACTCATTCCGCCGCGGTCTGGCCTATGGGTCGAATCGCAAACCAACCCCGACGTTCTCGTCGAGCGCTTTGCAGAAAGCCGGATCGTCATTTGCCGCGACCAGGATCTCTTGAGCCTGGTGTTTGCCAGGCTGAAGCGCCATCGCGCCGGTGCCGCCATCGTATTCCGGGGCACGTCCCGCCCGCGCGTCAACGATATCGTCGGCATCATCACCAAGCGTGTCATCGCCGACGCGGTCATCGACAGCTACGAAGATTGATTTACCGCGTAGCGGTCGCCACCGCAAGGTGAGGGCCCGGCGATCCTTGACATAAGCGATGACGACGCCAAGCCGCTTCACGGTGCCGACAACTTTCCCGTCGAGATCGCGGTCGCAATTGATGCGGGAGAGCGAGGATCACAAGCGCGGCGACAAGGACAACAGTAGCGAGATCACAGGCCAAGGCGGCGCGGCCACCTCATCGTCCTGCTCAACGGCAAGGCTTCTCCCGTGCCGCCGCGAACGTGCTCCACGGCCAGCTTCGTCTTTACTCCCGTGTCGGTCATTGCATCAAGGCGAGGTCTGTCAATTCAACGGCAGGCTGCTCTGCAGCGATGCTTGCCGAGGTCGGCGCAGCGAACCTTCTGGATTGATAGGAAGCACAGCTGAGCGACCACGGCAATTCCCCTCACACGAAAGGATCACGTCGCTCAGTCCGGGGAATATCGCGATTGCGAGGGCACTCCAATCGCGTGCTGGGCGCCAAGTCCTGGTTATCAGATCGTGGGCCCCGAATTTCGCCCCTTGCGCCATTCGCAGCAAACACCGCTCGATCGAATCGTCGATTGTCGCGGACAGAAATATCAGCACGCGCGAGATGATCCATCCGCGACCTACGGCGTTTTATCGGCGGGGTGGAGTCAAGATCCGTGAAGCGTCAGATGTCGACATCCGCATCTAAGCTGTCTTGCGTTGGGTCGCGGGCGGCAGCGGTTGCAGAGCGATCCGCCCTCCGGCAACCGGATTGGACGATGTAATGCGTTGACGCTGACGAAGGCGCGCGGCATCGAGCAGCATTTGCGCCGCCCATCGATAGACGTTGCGCTCGCGCACCAGATCGCGCATCAGCCGCATGCGGTCGCGCTGCTCCGCAGGCGGCATCTGCAACGCCTGGAGGAAGGCCTCAGCCATTCCGTGCGTGTCGTAGGGATTGACAATGAGCGCTTCCGACAGTTCGCGCGAGGCTCCAGCGAAGCTCGACAGGATCAGCACGCCATGTTCGTCGTCGCGGGCGGCCACGAATTCCTTGGCAACGAGATTCA
>Ga0335071_10003071_pt1 | contig 17739 bp, 17 predicted proteins | sample Lox_Sample_15_FD_206724 | JGI IMG/M metagenome (GOLD analysis project Ga0335071, IMG submission 206724) | Soil microbial communities from Loxahatchee National Wildlife Refuge, Florida, United States - Lox_Sample_1.5 | ecosystem: Environmental > Terrestrial > Soil > Wetlands | place: USA... | reverse complement strand
GCCGCCGGGGGAGGGGGTCGCCGGCCATCCCGCTGGCCGCGTTCGCCCCGGTCGGGCCGGCCCCACACCGTGGCGCTGGTCGAGTTGTGCACGGATAGCGTGCACGCGACGCCCAGGCGCCGCCCGGGGAGGGGGAGGTACCCGCGCGGGTGACCGTCAGCCGTGCGCCGCCTCCGCGAGGGCCCGGCGGATCTGCCGGGCCACGTCGCGGCGCCGGTGATCGAGGTCGTCAGCGGTGAAGCGCAGGACGATGTACCCGCGCAGCTGAAGGGCGTTCGAGAGGGTCCGGTCGTCCTGGAAGGCGCCGCGCGTCGCGTGCGCCTGCCAGCCGTCGGTCTCGACGACCAGCCGCGCGGCCGGCCACACGAAGTCGACGCGCTTGCCGCTGAGGCGCTGCTGCGTCAATGGGCGCGGCAGTGCGTTCGCGTCGCAGATCGCGAGCAGGCGATCCTCGAGGTCGGTCTGCGTCACCGCCGGATCACCGACGAGCGCGCGCAGCCGGACGGCGGGACGGCGGGCGAGCACCTCTCCGATGTCGGCGAGGGTGACGATCCGCTGGAACTGAGCCTCGCGCAGCGCGCGCTTCAGGGCGCGCTCGGGCAGCTCGCCCGCCAGGTCGACGAGCGTCCGCGCGGGCGAGGTCACGGGGATGCCGGCGCTGCGCACGATGTCCTGCGGCGCGAGCTGCGCGCGGTGGACGACGATCCCGCGTCGCGCGCGTCCCACGCGCGTGTCGACGGTGACGTGGGGCAGGTCGCGTGCCGGCGCCCGCTTGATCGCCCAGAGATGCGCGGCACTGGCGTGGCTCAGCGCCGCGCCGGGTCCACACGCGAGCACCGCCGCCAGCCAGCGCGCTTCGATGCGGGGCGCGAGGTGGCCGACCGCGTAGACACCACGGTGCACCTGGTGCCAGCGGCCGCTCGCCAGCCGCCGGGCGATCCTCCCCCGGTCGACGCCGAGCGACAGCGCCTGCGGGCGCGTAATGAGGCCGTACTGGCGGGCGGCGACGCGCGCGGCGGCGCGGTCGAGGTGGTGGCCGTGGGCGAGTTGTGCACGCATACCGTGCAGAGGGCGCCCAGGTCGGATGTTTCCCCCCCGGCACCGGTCCGTGCAGGGCGCGCGGGGCCGCCGACAGCCCACGACCGCCGGTGGCGCGCCCCGCGGCCGGCGGCCCTACCCCGGCAGCCGCACGACGAGCCGCTCCACCCGCGGGCCCTCGACCTCGTCGACCCACAGCTCCGTGCCCGCCACGACGACGGTGTCGCCGACGCGCGGCTGGCGGCCGAGCTTCCCGAAGACCAGGCCGCCGAGGGTGCGGAAGTGCTCCTGCGGCAACGCCGTGTGGAACTGCTCGTTGAAGTCGTCGACGGTGAAGCTGCCGAAGACCCGCAGCCGACCGTCCTCGAGCCGCACGACCGACTCGTCGGGCAGGTCGAACTCGTCCTCGATCTCGCCGATGATCTCCTCGATGAGATCCTCGAGCGTGACCACCCCGATGGTCGAGCCGTACTCGTTGATCACGATCACGAGGTGCTGGCCGGAGCGGCGCATCTCGCCGAGCAGCGCCCCGAGATCCTTCATCTCCGGGACGAAGATCGCCGGGCGCAGGAGGCTCTCGATCCGGACCTCGCGCTCGTCGCCGCCGTGCAACGCGACGAAGAGATCCCGGACGTGCAGGATGCCGGCGATATGGTCGATGTCCCCGCGGTAGACCGGGTAGCGCGTGTGCGGATGGTCGAGGATCCGCTCGAGCGCGGCGTCGGCGCTGAGCTGGACCGGCAGGGCGATGACGTCGGACCAGGGGACCATGACGTTGCCGACCTCCTGATCGGCGAAGTCGAAGACCCGGTAGAGCATCTCCTCCTCGGCCTCCTCGATGAGGCCGGAGTCCTCGGCGTCGGCGAGCAGGTCGCGCAGCTCCTCGACGCTGCGCACGAACGTCCCCACCGGCGCGGCCGGCACGCCCATCGGGCGCAGGACGAGCCGCGCCCCGCCCTGCAGGGCCCACACGAACGGGTGCAGCACCCGGTCGACCACCACCAGCGTCGGGGCGAGCGCCGCGGACAGCGCCGCCGGGTGGTACAGCGCGATCGCCTTCGGCACGAGCTCGCCCAGGATCACCTCGAGGGCCACGACGATCAGCAGCGCGATGAGGAACGACGCGACCGCCGCCACGACCGGGTCCAGGAGGCCGCGCAGGATCAGGACGCCGAACGCGCCGAGCGAGATGCCGAGCACGCTGACGGCGACCTGCGCGGTGCCGACCGTCTCGTCGGGGTCCTCGGCGAGCACGAGCGCTTGGCGCGCGCCGCGCCGACCCTCCTCGACGAGCCGCTCGAGGTCGGAGCGCTGCGCGGCGACGAGCGCGTACTCGGCCGTCACGAAGAAGCCGATCGCCGCGACGAGCAGGAGCAGGCCGACGAGCTCGAGCCCGATCACCAGAGCGCCAGTCCGTCGCGCATCGGCCGAATCTACCGACGAACGTCCCGGACTGAGCCCCAGGGGCGGCAACGCGGGACGTTCGCCCGGTGCGGGGCCGGTGCGGGGCCGGTGTGGGGCCGCCGCGCGGCCGCCGCGCAGGCCCGGCTGCGCGGGGGGCTGGGCGTCAGTCGCCCGGCACCGCCGGGACGTCGGTGACCGTGCCTGCCGCCGTCACCGGGTCGGCCGAGAGCCGCTGGGCGATGTACACCGGGATGATCGAGAGCACGATCACGAGCACCGCGACGACATTGACGACCGGAAGCTGGTTGGGCCGCTGGAGGTTCGAGAGGATCCAGATCGGCAGCGTCTCGGTGCTCCCGGCGGTGAAGGTCGTGACGATGACCTCGTCGAAGCTCAGCGCGAAGGCGAGCAGCGCGCCCGCAATCAGCGCCGAGCGCATCTGCGGGAACGTGATGTCCGCGAACGTGCGCCGCGGCACCGCGCCCAGGTCGGCGCCGGCCTCCTCGAGCGATGCGGGGGTTCGTCGCAGCCGCGCGACGACGTTGTTGAAGATCACGACGATGCAGAACGTCACGTGCGCGACGACGATCGTCCAGACCGCCAGGCTCACATGCAGGATCTGCGTAAACGTCGCGTTCAGCGCCATGCCGGTGACGATCCCCGGCAGCGCGATCGGCAGCACGAGCAGGAACGCCACCGACTCCTTGCCGAAGAAGTCGTGGCGCGCGAGCGCGTATGCGGCCAGCGAGCCGAGCACGAGCGCGATCGCCGTCGCCCCGAGCGCGACCCGCACGCTCGTCCACAGCGCGTCGCGCGCGCCGCTGTTGTTGAACGCGTCGTCGAACCAGTGCAGCGAGAGGCCGGACGGCGGCCAGGTCTGCACGCGCGTCGTGTTGAACGCGTAGATCGCGATGACGACCAGCGGGAAGTACAGGAACGCCAGCGTCAGCAGCGATCCCAGCCGCAACAGCCAGCGCGTAGGGCCCGAGATCGGCATCAGAGCGCCTCGAAGGCGCCGAGGCGCCGCACGATCAGCAGGTAGAGGAGCATGATCACGATCGGGATCGTCGCCAGCGCCGCGGCGAGCGGCAGGTTGTTCGCCACGCCGACGTTCGCGTAGACGACGTTGCCGATGAACTGCGTGTTGCTGACGAGCTCGGGCGTGATGTAGTCGCCGAGCGTCAGCGAGAAGGTGAAGATCGACCCGGCGGCGATCGCCGGCAGCGCGAGCGGCAGCACCACCGCGCGGAACGTGCGCCACGGCCGCGCGCCGAGATCGCCGGAGGCGTCCAGCAGCGAGTCGGGGATGCGCTCGAGCCCGGCGTAGACCGGCAGGATCATGTACGGCAGCCACAGGTAGGCCATCACGATCCACACGCGGATGTACCCCGAGGTCGGCACGTGGATCCCCAGCGGGTCCAGGAACCAGTTGATGACCCCGTCCGTCGAGAGCATCGTGCGCCACGAGTAGACCTTCACGAGGTAGCTCGCCCACAGCGGCATGAGCACCGCCACGACGAGCAGGCCCTTCGTCCGCCGGCCGACCACGCGCGCCATGTAGAAAGCGATCGGGAAGGCCAGCACGATGTCCGTGAGCGTCACGAGCGCCGCCAGCGACACCGTGCGCAGCACGATCCGCCGGTAGACGGGCTCGGTGAAGATCGTCTGGTAGTTGTCGAGGCTGAAGGTCTTCTCGACCAGGCCGGTGAAGTCGTTCAGCGACCAGAACGAGGCGACGAGCAGCACGACGAGCGACCCGAGGTAGACGACCGCGAGCCACCCGAGCGGCAGCAGGAGGAGCGACCCGGCGCGCAGGCCCTTCACACGCCAGAAGAGCCCGGCGAGCGGATGCCTGCCCGCCGGGCCCTTCTCAGGCGCTGTCGCCGGGGCGACCGACACCGTGCGACCTCGTCGTCAGTGCGTGCCGGCCGTCCCTAGCCCTTGATGTCCGTCCAGGCCTGGACCCACTTCGAGTAGTCCACGCAGACGTTGCCGCGCCCGTCGCGGCAGTTCTTCGTCGGCGTCGCCCAGAACTTCACCTTGTCGAAGTACGCCTTGTCGCCCGAGTGGTACGTCTCGCAGAAGTTCTTGTCCTGCGTGTACTGGCAGGCCTTCTCGTTCGCCGGCGCCTCCCCGAACCACTCCGCCACCTGTGCCTGCACCTTCGGCGTGGTGATGTAGTTCATCCACTTGAGCATGCAGTTCGGGTGCGCGGCCTTCGTGGAGAGCATCCAGGTGTCCGACCACCCGGTCGCGCCCTCCTTCGGGAGCGTCGTGGCGATCGGCTGCTTGTCGGCGGTGAGCAGGTTCGCCGTGTACTGCCAGATCGACCCGACGTTGAGGTCGCCCTGGGCGAAGCCCTGCTGCTGCTTGGTCACGTCGGCCCAGAACTGGCCGATCAGCGGGCGCTGCTTCTTGAGCAGCGCGACGGCGGCGTCGAACTGCTTCTGGTCGAGCTCATAGGGGTTCTTGATCCCGAGGCTCGGCTGCGTGGAGGCCAGGTAGAGCGCCGCGTCGGCGATCGTGATCGGGTCGTCGTAGATCGTGATCTTGCCCTTGTTGGCCGGGTCGTAGATGACGCTCCAGCTCGTGGGCGCCGGTGTGATCGCCTTCGTGTTGTAGGCGAGCATGTTCGCGCCGTAGCCGTGCGGGGCGCCGTACATGACGCCGTTGACCGAGTTGTAGGGCTGGTACTTGACGAGCGGGTCGATGTCCGGCCAGTTGGTGAGGATCTTCGTGTCGATCGGGCGCACGTCACCGCCGGCGATCAGGCGAACGGAGGCGTTGCCCGACGCCGAGACGCCGTCGTAGTTGCCGGTGCGCATCAGCGTGACCATCTCGTCGGAGGTCGAGGCGACCTTCGAGTTGACCTTGCAGCCCGTCTGCTGCTCGAACGGCGTCACCCAGTTGACGTTCTTGTCGGTCGAGCCGTCCTCCGCGTAGCCGACCCAGTTGACGATGTTCAGCTGGCCCTCGCCCTGTCCGATCTTGTTGGCGATCGGGACGTTCGGCACCTTGAACTCGGCGTTGCCCGATGTGCTGCTGCTACTGCTCGAACCGCACGCGGCGATGCCGAGCGACGCGATCACGGCGATGACCGCGAAGACGCTGATGCGCTTCATGTCTCCTCCTCAGGGTGCTCTGGTGCTTGGTCGATGACGTACGCCTGGCTCTCGCGCCAGCCGACGCGAATCTCGCGCCCGGCAATCAGGCGCGCCTCCTCGTGCGAGGTTTCGAGGTTCTGGCGGGTGACGACGATCTGGCCGCCCTGCGCGAGCCTGACCGCGTAGCGGGTGGACTGGCCGACGTAGCTGGCGTCGAGCACCGTGCCCGACTCGACGTGCAGCCCGTCGGCGCTGTCGCCGTCCTCGAGGATCCGGACCTTCTCGGGGCGGATCGTGAACCGCCGGCCGCCGCGCTCGATGACGTTCGAGACGCCGACGAACCCGGCCACGAACTCGTTCACCGGGTGCTCGTAGACCTCCGCGGGCGTGCCGATCTGCTCGATGCGGCCCTCGCTGAAGACCGCGAGGCGGTCACTCATCGACAGCGCCTCGTCCTGATCGTGCGTGACATAGACGAACGTGATGCCGACCTCCTGCTGGATGCGCTTGAGCTCGATCTGCATGCTCTCGCGCAGCTTGAGGTCGAGCGCGCCGAGCGGCTCGTCGAGCAGCAGGACGCGCGGGCGGCCGACGATCGCGCGCGCCAGCGCGACCCGCTGGCGCTGGCCGCCCGAGAGCTGCGCGGGGCGGCGCCCGCCGACGTCGGGCAGGCGCACCATCTCGAGCGCCTGCTGCGCCCGCTCGCGACGCTCGCGCCGGCCGACCTTGCGGATCTTCAGCCCGTAGGCGACGTTCTCCAGGACGCTCATGTGCGGGAACAGGGCGTAGTCCTGGAAGACCGTGTTCACGTCCCGCTCGAACGGCGGCCGGCGCGCGACGTCCTCACCGCCGAGCTCGACCCGGCCCCCGTCTGGAACCTCGAACCCGGCGATCAGCCGCAGTGTCGTGGTCTTGCCCGAGCCCGACGGGCCGAGCATCGTGAAGAACTCGCCGGCGGCCACGTCGAGCGAGATGTGATCGACGGCCGTGAAGGCGCCGAAGCGCTTGACGAGCTCGACCAGCCGGATGTCCGGGGTCGCGGACGTCGGCGCCGTCGCTGCGCCGGCCTGCACCTGCCCGTCCTCCCGGGAGCTCTCCATCTCGTGTCATCCGCCGGACGCGATGTCCAACGGTTTGGCCAGCGTAGTGCAGGAGGGCGACACCCGTCTGCGCCGCGGCGTCGCAGGTTCGCGGGCCTCGTTGTCCGGATCGACAGGCGCCGGGCCGGTGGGGGCGGAGCGAGGCGGGGCGGGCGGTCGCCGGGGCGAGCGGCGCGGGCATGGGGGAGCGGATGTGATGCGTGGTGGGCTGATGCGTGGTGGTGGCCGAGACAACCGGTGGGCCGGAAAGCGGCCATGGTGCGTCCGCAATCCAGCCCAGCGGGGCTGGAGGCGCGGCTGGCACGGCCGGTGGGCCGGAAAGCCGACGTCGTGCGTCCCCAATCCGGCCCAGCGGCGCGGCGGCGCCCGCGTACGGGCGACCGGCCCAAACGTGGGCGCCGGTCCGCCCGCCGTCCTCGGTGCCCTCGACTTTGCTTGGGCGCTGGTCGCCTCCGCCGTCCTGCCCGCCCCCAGGCGAGCCTGGACGCCCGGCCGCGGGATCCCCCCCAACGCAGCTTGCCGAGCGCCGGGCCAGGGCGGGCGGTCCGCGCGGAGCCGGCCCCCTCAGGCCACCCCGACGAGGCGCCAGGGCGTGTCGTCGGTGCCGTCGAGCGCCATCGTCCAGCGCTCGGTGAAGCTCGTCTCGCGGTCCTTCGAGCCGGACAGCACGGCCGCGGTGTCGCGGTCCTCGACGTAGCGCCGCCCGCGCACGTGCACCGCAAGCGTCATGCGCGCGGGCGCGGGCGTCGGGAGGAGCGCGTCGATCTGGACCTGCTCGACCCGGGGGCCGCGCACGACCAGGCGGGTTCGGTGGCTGGCGTCCCCGCCGTAGAGCAGCGCGTCGACGGCCGCGGGTGTCGCGACGGCCTCGAGCGGCCCGTCCGCGCCGTCGACCGCCTCCGCCCAGCCGTCGGCGGCGCGGCGCGCGGCGGCTGCCAGCACGTCCGGCGCGAAGCGCCCGTCGACGAGCGAGAGGTCGAGCGCCTGCGCGCGGGCGTCGGCGGCGAGGTCGACGTCGACGAGCTCGGCGGTCGCGAAGCGCGATCCGCCGCCGTTCGCGTCGGCCACGGCCCCCTCGACGAGCGCGGCGTCGCGCAGGCGCTGCTCGTCGCCCCACGGCGAGGCGACGATCGGGGCGTCGAGGTTGTGCAGACCCTCGCGGTCCTGCTCGATCGAGATCAGGATCCAGCGCCCGTCACGCTTGCCCAGCGTCCAGTACTCGCTGAGCGTCGTGACCGTCGAGCTCTGGCCGGTGTGCGCCATGCGCGCGCCGCCGGGGAGCTCGACGTAGTCCTCGAGCTGCGCGGCCACATGCAGCACGACCCGGTCGTCGGCGTCGTCCTCGCGGTTGACCAGGCCGACGTACTTCACCTGCGGCCCGCTGATGACGCGCACCCGGTTGTGCCAGCCCTTGCGCGCGAAGTCCGCGAGTCGCAGGCGCCACTCGGCGAGCAAGTCGTCGCCGACCATCGTCGCCAGCGTGCGCTCGTCGCGCGCGTCCCACGCGCCCTGGATGGCGTGGAACATCACCGCGGCGTCCTGCGTCACGCGATCGGCCGCGAAGGCGGAGTCGTCCTCGGCCGCCTCGGCCGCCGCCGTGCGCACGCGGCGGTCGCGCTCGTCGAGGCGCGCGCGCATCCGGCGCACCATCAGCCAGGTGGCGACCGTCGTGAACAGGAAAAACCCGACGACCGCGATCACGAGGATGAGCAGCAGGATCCCCCCGCCGCTGCCGCCGCCGATGTAGACGCCGCCGCCTCCCCCGCCGCCGGAGAAGCCCCCGCCGCCGCCCCCGCCGCCACCGAAGCCGGAGGAGCCGCCGCCGGCGGCCGCGAGCTGAAGGAGCGCTGACATCTGGCGCACATCGTCGCAGGACCGGGCGCGCGGCCGGCCCGGCCGCTCCGGCCCGCGGCAGCATCTACGCTGCGGCGATGGCCGAAGAGCCCCTGCCCGACTGGCCCCCCGGCACCGTCACGATCCTCGCGACGGCCGGGCCCGAGCCCTACGCGATCCCGATCTCGACCGCGGTACGGGCCGGCGCGGACCGGGTTCTGCTGGCGCTCGGCGCCGAGCGCGGGTCGCTGTCGCGCCTGCGCGAGCGCGAGCGCGTGGCGCTGACGATCCTCGCCGGCGGTGACGTCGCGTGCACGGCGCACGGCGTCGCGCGCGTCGTGGCGGACCCGCTCGAGGGACTCGACGGCGTGGTCGGCGTCGCGATCGATGTCGAGCGCGTCCAGAGCCACCGCCGGCCGACGTTCGCGATCGACGCCGCGGTCGGCTGGCACTGGACCCACGACGCGGCGCGCGAGCGCGACGCATGCGTGCGCGCGGCCCTCGCCGCGCTCGCACGCTCCGACACACCGCGCGTATAGGGTCCGCGCACCGTGAAGCTCGCGACGTTCATCCCGCCCGGCGGCGGCGACGCCCGCGCCGGCCAGGTCGACGGCGAGCGCATCGTGAGCTTCGCCGAGGGCACCGTGCTCGACCGCCTGACCTCCGGCGACCGCACCCCGGCGAGCGGCGAGGCGTTCGCGCTGGGCGCGGTCACGCTGCTCGCCCCGCACGTCCCGCGCGCGATCTTCGGCATCGGCCTGAACTACCGCTCGCACGCGGCCGAGACGGGCCGTGAGCCCCCGCAGGCGCCGATCGTCTTCATGAAGGCGCCCTCGTCGGTCGCTCCGCCCGGCGGCCCGGTCGTGACGCCCGCGGTCGTGCGCCGCCTCGACTACGAGGGCGAGCTCGCCGTCGTGCTCGGCCCCGGCGGCGCCGTCGCCGGCTACGCGGTCGCCGACGACGTCAGCGCGCGCGACCTGCAGCGCCGCGAGCCGCAGTGGACCCGTGCCAAGGGCGCCGACACGTTCTGCCCGTTCGGGCCGTGGGTCACCACCGCCGACGAGGTCCCCGATCCGGAGAGCCTGATGCTGCGCACCTGGGTCAACGGCGAGCTGCGCCAGGAGGCGTCGACGTCGGACCTCGTCTTCACCATCCCGGAGCTCGTCGCGTTCATCGCCGAGACGATCACGCTGGAGCCCGGCGACCTCATCCTCACCGGGACACCGAGCGGCGTCGGGATGGCCCTGGACCCGCCGGCCTTCCTGGCGCCGGGGGACGTCGTGCGGATCGCGATCGACATGCTGGGGGAGATCGAGCATGCCATCCAGTGACAACGGCGACCGGCCGGCGGCGATCGCGCTGCGCGAGCACCTGGCCGAGCTGGCCGACCTCGGAGCCGTCACGGCGCTGCTCGGATGGGACCGGGAGACGATGATGCCCGAGCGCGGCGCCGCGCCACGCGGCGAGCTCACCGCGACGCTCGAGCGCCTCGCACACGCGCGCGCCGTCGACCCCGTGCTGGGCGAGCTCATCGAGGCGGCGACCGTCGAGGCGCAGGGACCGGGCGCCGAGCCCGACGACGCCCCGATCGCGCGCATCGCCCGACGCGACCGCGACCGCGCCACGCGCATCCCGTCCGAACTCGTGGTCGCAATCGCGCACGCGACCGCCGAGGCGCTCCCGGCCTGGACCCGGGCACGCGAGGAGTCCGACTTCGCGCTGTTCCGCCCGCACCTCGAGCGCCAGGTCGAGCTGCGCCGCGAGGTCGCCGCCTGCTTTCCCGAGGCCGCCCATCCCTACGACGCGCTGCTCGACGCGTACGAGCCGGGTGCGACGACCGCCAGCCTGCGGGACGTGTTCGCGCGCCTGCGGGCCGGGCTCGTGCCGCTCGTCGAGGCGATCGGCGAGCGTCCCGAGCCTCCGCCGCTCGCCGGCCCGTTCGCGATCGACGGCCAGCGCGCGCTCGCGCTCGAGATGGCGCGCGCCATGGGCTTCGAGGACGACGCGTGGCGGATCGACGACGCGGTGCACCCGTTCGCCCAGGCGGTCGCGCGCACCGACGTGCGCGTCACCGCGCGCTGGGATGAGAGCGACTTCAGCGGCATCTTCGCCGTCTTGCACGAGGTCGGGCACGGCCTGTACGAGGCGGGGATCGACCCGGCGCTGGACCGCACGACGCTTGGGACGGGCGTGTCGTTCGGCGTGCACGAGTCGCAGAGCCGCACCTGGGAGAACCAGGTGGGCCGCTCGCTGGCGTTCTGGGAGCACTGGTACCCCCGCGCGCGGGAGCGGTTCGGCCGGTCGCTGGCGGACGTCGAGCTTGGGGACTTCCACCGCTCGATCAACATCGTGCACCCGTCGCTGATCCGCGTCGAGGCCGACGAGGCGACCTACGCGCTGCACGTGATCCTGCGCTTCGAGCTGGAGGTGGCCCTGATCGAGGGCACGCTCGCGGTCGCCGACGTCCCGGCGGCCTGGAACGAGCGCATGCGCGACATGCTCGGGATCGAGGTGCCCGACGACCGGCGCGGCTGCCTGCAGGACATCCACTGGAGCTGCGGCGAGCTCGGGTACTTCCCGACGTACGCGTTGGGCAACATCATCGCGGGCCAGCTGTGGGCCGCGGCGCGCGCGCAGCTCCCGGGTCTCGACGCCGCCCTGGCCGCCGGCGACTGCGCGCCGCTGCGCGACTGGCTGCGGCGCAACGTGCACGTCCACGGGCGCCGGCTGGACCCGTCGGAGCTGATCGAGCGCGCGACCGGCAGCGCGCTCGACCCCGACCCGCTGCTGGACTACCTGCGCGAGAAGTACACCGCGCTCTACGACCTGTAGCGCGTCAGTGCGGCTCGAGCACCCGGTCGATGAGGCCGTACTCGACGGCCTGCTCGGCGGTGAAGAAGCGGTCGCGCAGCATGTCCTCGTGCGCCTGCTCGACCGTCTTGCCGGTGTGGTGGGCGTAGAGGCGGTCGATCGTGTCGCGGGTCTTGAGGATCTCGCGCGCGTGGATCTCGATGTCGGTCGACTGGCCCTCGAACCCCGCGGAGGGCTGGTGGATGAGGATGCGGCTGTTGGGCAGCGCCATGCGCTTGCCGGGCGCGCCGGCCGTCAGCAGCAGCGATCCCATCGACATCGCGATCCCGCAGCAGATCGTCGCGACGTCCGGGCGGATGAACTGCATCGTGTCGTAGATCGCCATGCCCGCGTAGATCGAGCCGCCGGGCGAGTTGATGTAGATCGCGATGTCCTTCTCGGGGTCCTGGGACTCCAGGTGCAGGAGCTGGGCGACGATCAGGTTCGCGATCATGTCGTCGACCTGCTGGCCGAGGAAGATGATGCGCTCGCTCAGCAGGCGCGAGTAGATGTCGTACTCGCGCTCGCCGCGCGCGGTCTGCTCGACGACGGTGGGGATCAGCGGCACGTCTCTGACCCTAGCGAACGCGCGCCGGTGCTCAGCGATTGAGCGTTGCCATGCCGGTGCGGTCGTAGCGATCGCCGGCCGCCGACGGCAGCTCGGCGTCGATGCGCCGCAGGTCGGCGGGCGTCAGCTCGACCTGCGCGGCCGCCAGGTTCTCCTCCAGGTAGGTGCGGCGCTTGGTGCCCGGGATCGGCACGATGTCCTCGCCCTGGGCGAGCACCCATGCGAGGGCGAGCTGCCCGCTGGTGCAGCCCTTCTCGGCGGCGAGCTCGGCGACCTTCGCCGCCAGGCGCCGGTTCGCCTCCAGGTTCTCGGGGGCGAAGCGCGGCTGGTAGCGGCGGAAGTCGCCCTCGTCCAGCTCGTCGGGTGAGCTGAAGCGGCCGCTGAGGAAGCCGCGCCCGAGCGGCGAGTAGGCGACGAGCCCGATCCCCAGCTCGCGCAGCGTCGGGAGCACCTCGTCCTCGACATCGCGCGACCACAGCGAGTACTCGGTCTGCACGGCCGCGATCGGGTGCACCGCGTGCGCGCGGCGGATCGTGTCGGCGGAGGCCTCGCTCAGGCCCAGGTGGCGCACCTTGCCCTCGGCGACGAGCTCGGCCAGCGCGCCGACGGTCTCCTCGATCGGTGTCGCCGGGTCGACGCGGTGCTGGTAGTAGAGGTCGACGTGGTCGGTGCCGAGGCGCTGCAGCGAGCCCTCGATCGAGCGGCGCACGTTCTGCGGGCTGCCGTCGACCAGGCGGCGCGTCGGGTCCTCGGGCGTCGGGGCCCAGCGGATGCCGAACTTCGTCGCGAGCACCGCCTCCTCGCGGCGCCCGGCGAGCGCGCGGCCGACGAGCTCCTCGTTCGTGTGCGGCCCGTACATCTCGGCGGTGTCCAGCAACGTGCAGCCGAGCTCCAGCGCGCGCTGGATCGTCGCGATCGCCTCGTCCTCGTCCGTCGTGCCGTAGAAGGCGCTCATGCCCATGCATCCAAGACCGATCGCCGAAACCGTGGGGCCGCGTGAGCCGAGCGTGCGCTGCTGCATGTCCGCACCGTAGCGCGGCAGGTGAGCATCCGATCGGGCGTTCGTGGTGGGATGGTGCGCGTGGCCCCCGCCCACCAGCCCGACGCGCCCGCCGGCCGCGGCATCCCGGCGCTCGACCCGCTGCCGCCGGTCGCGCTCGTCCTGCTCGGCGTGACCTCGATCCAGTTCGGGGCGGCGCTGGCGGCGACGCTCTTCGATCGGCTCGGGCCGGCCGGCACCTCGGCGCTGCGGCTGGGCTTCGCGGCGCTGGTGCTCGTCGCGGTGTGGCGCCCGCATCCGCGAGCGCACAGCCGCGCCGCGCTGCGCCTCGTCGCCGCGTTCGGTCTGGCGCTCGGCGCGATGAACCTCCTCTTCTACGAGGCGTTGGACCGCATCCCGCTCGGCGTCGCCGTCACCGTGGAGTTCCTGGGCCCGATCGGCCTGGCGACGGCGCTCTCACGCCGGCGGCTCGACCACCTGTGGATCGTGCTCGCGGTCTGCGGGGTCGTGCTGCTCGCCTCGCCCGGGTCGGCCGGCGGCATCGACGGGCTCGGCCTGGCGTTCGCCCTCGGCGCCGCCGCGTGCTGGGCGGCCTACATCATGCTCGCCGAGCGCGCGGGGCGGCTCTTCGATCGCGGCGAGGGCCTGGCGATGGCGATGGTCGTCGCGGCGCTCATCCCGCTCGTGCCCGGGATCGCGCAGGCGGGCGGGGCGCTGCTGCGCCCCTGGCTGCTGCTCAGCGGCTTCGCCGTCGCGTTGCTGAGCTCGGTGATCCCCTACTCGCTGGAGACCGAGGCGCTGCGGCGCATGCCCGCGCGCGTCTTCGGCGTGCTGATGTCGCTCGAGCCGGCGGTGGCCGCGCTGGCGGGCTTCATCGTGCTCGGGCAGTCGCTCGGCGCGCGCGAACTGGTCGCCATCGCGCTCGTCGTGGCCGCGAGCGTCGGCGTGACGCGCAGCGCGGCGGTGCCGCGCGTCGAGGCCACGCTCGACGGCTGACGTCCGCCTGCCGGGGGCGCGATCGCGATACTTGCCGGGCCCGTGTTCACGCTGAACCTCCCCAACGCTCTCACCGTCCTGCGGATCCTGCTGGTCCCCGTGCTCGTCGTCGCCCTGCTCGGGACCGGCGGGCAGGCGAGCGACGTGCTGGCCGCCGTGGTGTTCGCGGTCGCCTCGTTCACCGACGCGATCGACGGCTACCTCGCGCGCTCGCGCGACGCGGTCACGACCTTCGGGAAGCTCATGGACCCGGTGGCCGACAAGCTGCTGATCATCGCCGCGCTGCTCTCGCTCGTGTCGCTCGGGCGCCTGGAGGCGTGGGTCGCGATGGTGATCATCGCGCGCGAGTTCGCCGTCACCGTCGCGCGGCTGGCCGCGAAGGGGGAGGGCGTCGTCATCCCCGCCAACCGCTGGGGCAAGGTCAAGACGGCGGTGCAGGTGGTCACGATCTTCCTGCTGATCCTCATCAACCCGTCGCCCGCGTGGGTGACGGCGCTCGTCTACCTGATGGTCGCCGTCACGATCGTGAGCGGGATCGACTACTTCTTCGGGATGCGCCGGCTCCTGCGCGAGGCCGAGGCCCGCCGCGCGCAGGCACGCGGGAGCGGCGCTCGGTGAAGTGGGCGCTCGCGCTCGCGCTGCTCGTCGGTGTCGCCGCCGTCGGGACGGCGGTCTACGTCGTGGTGCACAATCGCGACCCGGTCCCGAACGACATCAGCGCGTGCGTGACGAAGGCGGGGCTCACCGTCGCGCACAACAGCGCCGCGCTCGGCGTCGCGCGCGCCGACGTGGCCCAGGGCGCGCTGCGCCCGGTGCGCCGCTGGGACTTCGGGCGCACCGACGGCGTGCTGCTCCAGCCGCCGGACCGCTCGTACGCGATCCTCGCCCTGTCGAATCCGTCGGCGCCGTCGCTCGGCGGTGACGTCGGGCGGCGCGTCTACGAGCAGCCCAGCGCCTACCCGCTCGTCGCGGTCGAGGACCCGGTGACCGGCCGGCTCGTGCGCTGCGCAAACGCGTCCAGGTAGCGCGGGCCCGCGCCGCGAACGTCCCTGGCGGCCCTCCATAGGCGGCAGCGAGGGACGCTCAGCGTGTGGGGGCTAGCGGCCGGCGGCGTCGAGCCACTCGCGCATCGTCGTGTGGCGGCGCAGGTGCTCGCCGTCGTGCAGCTCGCTGCGCAGCTCGCCCAGCAGGCCGAAGCGCTCGGCGACGACGTTGTGCTGGTGGATCGTCTCGAGGTTCTCCTGGCGCGCCGAGACGAACGTCCCGTCCGCGAGGTGGCCGTAGCGCTCGACGACGCCGCTGATCATCTCGCGCACGCAGTCCTCGACGAAGCGCGGCCGGCGGTGGGCCTTCTCCACGACGGCGCCCTCGTCGGAGCGCTTCATCAGCTCGTAGATCTCGCTCGACATCGAGCCCTCGACGATCTCCAGCAGGTCCTGCGCGAGCACGTCGGTGGGCGCCTCCTCCAGGCACCCGACGTACAGCGTCCCCAGGCCACGCTGGTTGTGCGTCGCGACCGGCACGGCCTCGAGGATGCGCTCGATCTCCTCACCGCTGAAGCCCTCGTCGACCAGGCGCTCGCGCGCGGACGCGGCGACGAGCTCCTGCGCGCACGGACACGCGGTCATGCCCTGGGCGGCGACGCCCACGAGCCGGCGCGTGCCGCGCTCGGAGGCGACCGCGGAGCCGAACAGCGTGTAGATCTCCTGCGTCGGGATCCCGGACACCGGCGCGGGCTTGTGCTCGGGGTAGCGCGCCTCGATCGTGACCTCCGCGCGCAGCGCGTCCTGGCGCTCGCGCACGCACTCGGCGATCTGCTGGGCGAGCAGCTCGGCGCGGATGCGCGTGCCGCCGAAGATCGCCTCGCCGATCGCCTCGTTGACGACCTCCTCGAAGCGCGACATGTGCGCGCCCTTCTGGCGCGGGCCGAGGTCGACGAAGCACTCCAGGCGCGCGTGGTATGCCTGGTCGGCGCCCGGCTCGCCGATGCGGATCACCTTCTCCACGCCGGTCACGCCGACGCGCGAGAGCGAGACGTGGATCGCGGGCGCGCGGTTCTGGACGTCGGGCTCGTGGGTGAGTGCTGAGGGCTCCATGGCGACTCGCTTCGAGAAGGGAACACAGGGTATATGGGCGCGCCCGCGAGCTTGTGCTATCAATCACGCACTCGCGGCTGACGTCCCTCCCGTGTACGAGCGGGAGGACACCATGGCTCAGCCCATCGCGACAGGCGTCGCGGAGCAGGGAGATGTCGGGTCGTACATGAGGGGCACCATGGGAGGGGGCGGTCCAGTGATGGCTCGTCCTGAGAGTCGCGAAGGACCAGGGCATTGACCACGACGAAGAGCGAGGGCCTGCTCGCGGACGAGGCGCCGATCTGGGAGCTGGAGGAGCTCCGCCAGCTCGTCGCCGACGGCCAGGAGCGCGGGTACCTCACGATCGAGCAGGTCACCGCCTGTCTCGAAGAGGTCGACGTCACCAAGGAGCAGGTGCGCGAGCTGCACGCGCACTTCGAGGAGCTCGGCATCGACCTCATGCAGGGGGACGGCTCGGGGCTGGCGGCGCCGTCGCCGCCGACGACGGAGGGCCCGCCCGAGCGCGGCGGGAAGTCCGAGCCGCGCAAGAAGCCCGAGATCGACCTGACGGTCGAGCCGAGCCTCGACTCGCTGCGCCTGTACCTGCGCTCGATCGGGCGCGTGTCGCTGCTGACCGCGGCGCAGGAGGTCGAGCTCGCCAAGCTCATCGAGCGTGGCGACATGCAGGCCAAGCAGCAGATGGTGGAGGCGAACCTGCGGCTCGTCGTCTCGATCGCCAAGGGCTACCTCGGCCGCGGCCTGACGTTCCTGGACCTCATCCAGGAGGGCTCGCTGGGGCTGATCCGCGCGGTCGAGAAGTTCGACTACCGCCGTGGCTACAAGTTCTCGACCTACGCGACCTGGTGGATCCGCCAGGCGGTCACCCGCGCGATCGCCGACAAGGGCCGCACGATCCGCATCCCGGTCCACATGGTCGAGAAGCTCAACAAGGTCGTGCACGTCGAGCGTCAGCTCGTCCAGGCGCTCGGCCGTGAGCCCACGCCGGAGGAGATCGCCGGCGAGCTCGACTGCTCGCCGCGCGAGGTCCGCGACATCCTGCGCATGAGCCAGCAGCCGATCTCGCTGGAGAAGCCGATCGGCGAGGAGGAGGAGTCCGAGCTGGGGGATTTCGTCGAGGACCAGACGGCCGAGTCGCCGTTCGAGCTGGCCTCGGAGAACCTGCGCCGCGAGAACGTGCACCGCGCGCTGCAAGCGCTGCCTCCGCGCGAGCGCGAGGTGATCGAGATGCGCTTCGGGCTCACCGGCGGCCGCCCGCGGACGCTCGAGGAGGTCGGCCGCGCATTCAACGTCACGCGCGAGCGGATCCGCCAGATCGAGAACCACACGCTCAAGAAGCTCGAGTCGCTGCCGGAGGCCCAGCGCCTGCGCGACGCCTGCTGACCGCTGTCTCAGGGGGAGGGACGATGGCGAAGGCCGGTCCGCTCGACCGGCCTTCGCCCTGTTCGCACGCGCTACCATCTGCCCGCGCCCGGGCCCCTGCGCGCGGGCACTCGGAGGGATGTCCGAGTGGTTAAAGGAGACGGGCTGTAAACCCGTTGGCTCTGCCTACGCAGGTTCGAATCCTGCTCCCTCCATGCGCACCGGCGCACCGCCGGCGGCGAGCCAGCATCATTGCTGCGCGTGCGCCGCTCCTTGGTCCAGTTCCTCGCCGCCGCCATGGCCATGCCGGGTGCGGCGCTAGCCGCGCCGGCGCCTGCGCCCCACGTCCTGCGCCTCGTGCCGCAGGTCTCGATCCACGGCGTCGAGCTTG
>Ga0335071_10003070_pt1 | contig 17742 bp, 14 predicted proteins | sample Lox_Sample_15_FD_206724 | JGI IMG/M metagenome (GOLD analysis project Ga0335071, IMG submission 206724) | Soil microbial communities from Loxahatchee National Wildlife Refuge, Florida, United States - Lox_Sample_1.5 | ecosystem: Environmental > Terrestrial > Soil > Wetlands | place: USA... | reverse complement strand
TGATATCGGCGGCGTCCGCAATTGGCGTACCCTGGTTGCAGGTCACCGCTGCGGTCCGCGCTCCGCGAGCTCGCGCGTAGGCCACGGCTGCAACCACATAGGGCGTACGACCGGAGGCCGAAACCCCGATCACCACATCTTTGCGCGTCGGCCGTCTGCGCGCGACGTCGCGCTGCCCGAGCTCTTCCGAATCCTCATTCACTTCAACTGCGGACGCCAGCGCTTTGGGGCCGCCGGCCATGATGTATTGCACTTGTCCGGGAGCGGTCGAGTATGTCGGCGGACACTCCGAAGCGTCCAGCGCCGCGATCCTTCCACTGGAACCTGCTCCGATGTAGATCAGGCGCCCGCCGTCGCGTAGGCTGCGCGCGACCTGATCGATGACCTGGGCTATCTCGGGAAGAGCCTTCTTGACGGCCGCAGCCACCTTGGCATCTTCATGATTAATGATGCGGGCAATTTCCAGTGCGGACTTGGTGTCGAGTCCTTGAGAAGCCTCGTTCTGGCTCTCCGTGGTCAGTTGCTGAAGCAGAGTGGCTGGGTCTTTATGATGATTGTTGTCTCTTGTCTGAAACCCCGCCGTCTCCTGCAGCGTTGTAGTTGTTGCCATCGCGTCTGTCCCCAGCATTAATTCTATCTGCAATTTCGCGCAAGACCCTGACTATTTTTGGCGTGGCCATTACCTCAATCGCTCTAAAGGTTACTGATTAGCTAATATTCCCCATCGCGACAGGAATGAAAATGTTTACCATGACTCCTCCTGGAACAATCCGGGGCTGGAATGCGGCGGGCGCCGCCCAACGCCCCGAAGGCAATCCCCCGCGCGGTCGAAAAAACGACCAGAGATGCTCTACAACCCCTCGCGAATCGCGTCATGAAATGCCGGCCTGACGGCTTTGACGAGTTGGCTCTGCCGGTCGGGCCAGGTGCGATTGGTAAGAAGCACGACAGCCACTTTGGCCTCCAGGTCAATCCAAAGTGAGCAACCGCTGAATCCCAGGTGGCCGATACTCCGCCTCGAAAAATGCCTGCCCGACGACGACTTCCCAGACGGCGTGTCCCAGCCCAGCGCCCGCCAACTGCCATCTGGCGGTTGACGCGTGGCGAAGAGATCGATTGTGGCGCGATCAAAAAGCGCTGCACCGCCAGCATCAGGGCAACCTTCGCCCTCCGCCCTCAGAATTGCGCCGGACAGCCTCAACAAATCGTGGACGTTCGAGAATATCCCTGCATGTCCCGCCTCACCGCCCAGGATCCAGGCGTTTTCGTCCTCTACCTCGCCCTGGATCCGTCGATGCCGAAAGGCAGTGTCCTCCTCGGTCGGCGGAATCAGCCAGTTCTTCTGAGCTCCTGTCGGACGGAATCCCGTTTGACTCATTCCTAACGGCTGGTAGACCTCGCGCCGCACCCATGCACCGAGTGTCTCGCCCGTCACAACCTCAAGCGCCTTGCCCAACAAGATGAAACCCGGGTCGGAGTACTCGGCTCTGGTGCCGGGCGGCGCTTCAATCGGGAGTTTCAGGCACGCGCGCAGCAGGGAATCAGGGGTGGTTGCGACCTTGAAAAGCTCCACGTAGCCCGGCAGACCTGAGCTGTGGGCGAGCAAATGACGTAACGTTACTTCGTTCGCCAGGCTTGCCGCCTCACGCCCTGCAAGAAACTTCGGCAACAAGTCACCCAGTAGTGTCTCCAGATCGAGTTGCCGCCGCTGATAAAGCAGCATGGCCATCGCTGTAGTCGCGGCCACCTTGGTCAGGCTGGCTACGTCAAAAACCGTCTCAGGATTTACCACCGGCGCACTCTGTTCATAGGTAAAGCGACCGATGGCGTCCTCAAGGACCACTCCGGTCCCCGCTAAAACGCCGAACGCGCAGCCTGGGAAGGCTCGTGCCGCAATGGCCTCTTGCAGGATCCGATAGGCCGGGGCAAATCGGCCATGCGCTCCGGCATTCCTACCCGGATTGGCTTGTGGATTCATCCCTTTTTCGCATGGTAGCGCGTTTGAAGTGGGCAGGCGTTGGGAACCTGCTTTTCATCTCTTCGGCGAACCGATTCGCGCTATCCTTGGTTGCATTCGAGCCGTCTACTTCTTCGGCGAGGAAATATAGTATGCGTCTGGTGCGGAGCGGGCTTTTTGCGTGGATCGCCGCCGGTCTATTCGCTTTCGTTTCCGGCTTTGGTGCGGCTCAGGACCCCCAACAGACGGACCAGAAAACTGCCGGATCGCAAGCCCCAATTTCCACGGCGCAGTCAACCGGAGTTCCATCCGAATCGTCCGCATCCGGCGAACCAACCATTGGAGCCCCCACGGCCTCACAAGCCCAGACGCCTGCCACCCCACACAATCCTGAACCCGCCCCAGCAAGGAAGACCTATGCCGTCCCGGCCGGCACCAAGGTGCTGCTGGAACTGCGTAGCGCAGTCAACACGAAGAGCGCCAGGCCCGGCGACGGCGTTTATCTCACCTCCAGTTTCCCCGTCGTCGTCGGCAATCGTGTCATGATCCCCACCGGGGTCTATGTGCAGGGTACGGTCGACCGTGTCGTCCCCGGCTCGCGCAGAAGTAAAGCAGAACTCGACATGCATTTCACGTCGATCATCTTTCCCAACGGCTCTGTGGTTGAGATTCCGGGAATGGTCGACAGCCTGCCCGGTGCGAAAAACCAGAAGGTCAAGGACGACGGCGAGGGAACGATTCAGCAGGACGGCAACAAGGGCCGCAATGCCGGTGAAACCGCCAAGATCGCACTCCCATCAGGCGCAGGAGTTGGGACCATCGGGGGAGCCACCTCAGGCCATCCCCTGGAGGGCGGCTTGGCCGGACTCGCAGTCGGCGCGGCGACCGTCGGAATCGTAGCGCTTCTCACACGAAATGCCGAGGTCGACATTCCGCGCGGCACTCAGGTCGAGATGGTTCTGCAGCGACCCCTGATTCTCGAAGAAGCCAATCTGTCGGAAGTCGGCGAGCCGGGAGCTGCACTGGTTCCCGCGGCCGATCAGCCCAAGCCTGTCCAAAAGCCACCCCGGGTTTTCTGTCCGCCAGGAAGCCTGGGCTGCCAATAACGCTGTACTGCGCTGGACTCTAAATCTGCCTGGCATTCGCAGCGACCGCACCAGCGCGCTGCAGGACACAACTACCGCTTTCGCCGCACCGGTAATGGAGGTTTGACCGGTATTCGTTCCAGGGCGTCGCATTCGTTGCCGTGACAGTCTCGCCGAGGGCAAAGGTCTTGCCGTCGCTGGTCTCAATGGTCCCAACCGTGGCGTTGTAGTCGGCAACCATGACGTCGCCTTCGCTATAGAAATTGCTGATGGGGGCCGCAACGAAACTTAGCTGCTCGTCCATCGGTACCGGGGCAACCTCCGGAACACTGGCCAGGATTCTCCGCGCTGGCCTTGTGACCGGATGCGCGAGGCGCCTGGTGGGTGTCCTTTCGACCGAAGCCGGGGGATGAACCGACTTGGTGTCGATAGCCGGTACCTTCGCCGGCTCGAGATTCATGACCGGCCCGTTTTCCGCACCGGCCTTGCCGTGGTCGAGGGGTGAATTGAGTCCCGGACGCGCCGCTGCAGAATGGTTTTGCGCGGCCGCATCGCTGAAGGCGCCGACGTGGTAAACCACCGCTGCTTTTTCCACGAATCCGCCGATTCCGGCTTCAGCCACCCGGCTCGCGGAAGGCACGGCTGCCGCAGGCCGCAACGACGCGGCGTCGCTGGTTGCCGAACTCGCGTTGATCCGTCCACTCATCAGCGCTGTTGTCACACCCGTCAGAGTTCCGAGCGAAACGCCCATCGCGGCATAAAGCATGGGAACTGCCACACGAAACAGCGAGCTTGACGCGCCGGAATTCCTGTTCCCCTGGATCACAATCAGTGCGTGGGATTGAATGTTTGTCGCCATGCGTTTTGAGCGTCTACAACATTTCAGGAACCAAGGGTTGCCAGGGTCTGCCGAGATTGAGTCGACCAAAAGAGTTCAAGGGACTTGTGCCTGTTGTTATCGATCGTGCTTTTGTCTCTAGCGGCTGTGCGTCCGAGGTGCCTCAGGTTTTCCCGAAATGTGCAGAGGTGCCGCACACCTCCATCGGAATTGAGTAACTTTCAGTAATTGAACTATCGAAAAAGGTACCCAACAATCCATCAAAAGCGGCATTACGAAGCAGGGATCGAATTCGACAGTCTTGACCCATTCGGGTCAGGTTTCAATCTGTGTACGGATTTGCACGGCTCTGAAGAGGGTCGATAGTATTTACGGGGTAATCTAGATTCAGATGGAAACCGTTCCGGGCCAATCAGGCATACCAGATTCAAGCTCTAAACTCGCCGCTGAACCACAGTCGTTTCCGGCGACCGACGCGCGCCATTCATCTGGAGCCACACTCTGGATCCGCGATCTGCTAATTTCGGCATTCGCCTCCGTTTTGATCATTACCTTCCTTTATCAACCGGTACGGGTTGAGGGCATCAGCATGTTGCCCCGGCTCGAAGACCACGACCGGCTGTTTATCAATAAGTTCGTCTATCACTTCATAGCCATTGGGCGGGGAGACGTCATTGTCTTCCGTTATCCACGTGACCCTTCAGTGAGTTACATCAAGCGGGTCATCGCGCTGCCGGGAGACCGCATTCGCATTGATCGGGGCCGCGTGGTTCTCAATGGAAGAGCACTCCATGAGCCGTATGTGCCTCAGGAATATCGCGATGATCGGTCTATGTCAGAGACAACTGTGCCCCCCAATTCCTATTTCGTGCTGGGGGATCATCGTAACGTCGCCTCCGACAGCCGGGAATTCGGTCCTGTCGACCGCTCGCTGGTTTACGGCAAGGCCGTTTTTGTCTACTGGCCGGCTCATGACCTGGGCGTAGTTCATTAGCGGCGCAGCGGTGGTCTCCAGGCCGGCCTTCTTGCGAGTGCTCAGATCCTGCACTCCGTGGAAAACGCAGCGAAATTCAACACTCCAAACCTGCTAAAATCGATTGAATCCACTCCCCGGAGAGGCGATGCAGGCAATTCTTGCGCTCGAAGACGGGCGCATCTTCCGCGGACAAGGCCACGGACATCCTGGCGAATGCCAGGGTGAAGTCGTTTTTAATACCTCTCTCACCGGTTACCAGGAAATTGCCACCGACCCCTCCTATGCGGGACAGATCGTCGTCCTCACCAATCCGCAGATTGGCAATTACGGAACCAACAGCGCCGATAACGAAGCGTCGAAGCCCTATATCGAGGGACTGATAGTCAGGGAGTTCTCGACGATCAGTTCCAACTGGCGCTCCGAACAGGTCACCGATGAGTATATGGAGCGCTATGCAGTTCCCGTGCTCTCCGATATCGACACGCGTGCCCTGGTCCGTCATTTGAGGACTCACGGTGTCATGCGGGGCGTGATCTCGACAATGGAATCCGACGCTGAAGCTCTAGTGAGCAAGGCCCGCAGAATCAGAAAGATGGATGGGACTGATCTAGCCGGGGTGGTCACGACGAAGACCTCCTATGAGTTCGACGCATCCGACCCGCGGAATGAGGCAGGAGATCCATACTTACCTTTTACTTACAGAATCTTACAGAAACAATGTAATGTAGTTGCTTATGATTTTGGAATTAAACAAAACATTCTGCGTATGTTGACAAGAGAGAACTGCCGAATCACCGTGGTTCCGGCACAAACCACGGCCGAGGAGGTTCTTGGAATGAGGCCAGACGGCGTCTTTCTTTCCAACGGGCCAGGCGATCCCGAGCCAGTCGACTATGCAGTTCGCGCCATACGCAATATGATGGGGCGCGTACCCATCTTCGGTATCTGCCTGGGCCATCAGCTCACCGGCCTTGCACTGGGCGGCCGGACATATAAATTAAAGTTCGGCCACCACGGCGGCAACCACCCGGTCCGCAACAATGCCACGGGCAAAGTCGAAATCACGGCGCACAATCACAACTTCGCCGTCGATCCCGACTCCATCAACGCCAACGAAGTCGAGCTGACGCACGTCGACCTCAACGACCAGACCCTCGAAGGCCTGCGTCATAAAACGCTGCCGCTCTTCAGCGTGCAATACCACCCCGAAGCCGCCCCCGGCCCCCACGACTCGCACTATCTGTTTCGCGATTTCCGTCAGATGATGGAGGAGTGGAAGGGATGAGGCACGCATCTGTCAGATCCAGCGCTTACCGTCGGCGGGGCTTTTGGCTCCGCTATTTTTTGGACGCCGTCGTACTCACGGCGTTGACCTCATTGACGTCCCCTCAGTTTGCGCGGTCGCAGGGCATCGTCGATTGTGTCTGTCCCGGCCATGTTGCGGTTTCCCGTGTCGGCGGAAGGGTCTTTGATCCATTCGGAGTCGCTGTGCCCGGAGCTGCCATCTCGCTCGTCGATGAACAAGGTTCGACGCTGCAGACGAAGACGGACAGTGAAGGACGCTTTCGAGTTGCTGCTTCGCCAGGCAAGTATTCATTCAAAGCAGCTTTCCCGAGGTTTCAGACCAGCCAAACTGAATTAAACGTCGGCGAAGATTTGGTTGGTCCTGTTCGCCAGGGCAATCTCTGGGTAATCCTTGGATTGGAAGGTGCGGACTGCGCATGGGTAACGACCAGTCATAAGGAATTCCGGCAAATCATCAGCAGTAACAAAGAGAGAGCAGAGGGATCGGCCCGACGAAATGCCACGCAGAACTGACATTTTGAGCGTCCTGCTGCTCGCAGCATGTGCGGTTGCCGCGCAGGCACAGATCGAAGCTCCAAAACCATACCATCTCGCGCGTCTGCGCGGGTTTTTCATGGACGCGAAGGGCAATCCGATTCCCGGCGCAGCCGTGACTCTCGATCAGAACGACAAAGTTATCTGCTCGACGCAGACGAACAGAACAGGACGATTTGAGATTAAGCACGTTTCCGGGCGCTACTGGCTCCATGTTCACATGAAGGGATATTCAACTGTCGCCAGGGAGGTGATCGTTGGCGTCGAAGTCCTGACATACCTGCACAGCGCGACCCTGTACATCATTGCCGGTCCCGGGGCGTGTTCCGATGACTGTTCGTCGGTCTTCACGAGCAAGGACCGGTTCGATCATGCGGTACGCCGGAATGCCGGACATTACGATTAGGAACAAATCGAGAAAATGCCACGCAGAACTGACATTCAGAAAATCCTCGTCATCGGCTCCGGCCCCATCGTCATCGGCCAGTCCGCCGAGTTCGATTACTCCGGCACCCAGGCCTGCAAGGCCCTCAAGCAGGAGGGTTTCGAGGTTGTCCTCGTCAATTCCAATCCGGCCACCATCATGACCGACCCCGAGCTGGCCGACCGCACCTACGTCGAGCCGCTCACCCGCGAATACGTCGAGGAGATTATTCGCATCGAAACGGAATTGCTCCAAAGGTCTGCTCCCCCCCAGGGAGCCGGTAAGTTTGCCCTCCTGCCCACGGTCGGCGGCCAGACTGCCCTGAATCTCGCCGTCGAGCTCGCCGACTCGGGCGTTCTCGAGCGCTATAACGTCGAGCTCATCGGCGCCAAGCTTGAAGCCATCAAGAAAGCCGAAGACCGCCTCCTGTTCAAAGACGCGATGGTGCGCATCGGCCTCGACCTGCCGCGTTCCGCGCTCGTCAACAACCTCCGCGACGGTCTCGACTTCGCCAGCAAACTCGGCTTTCCGGTTCTCATTCGTCCCAGTTTCACTCTCGGCGGCACCGGCGGCGGCATCGCCTACAACCGCGAAGAGCTCATGGAGATCCTCTCCCGCGGCCTCGATCTCTCGCCCGTCCACGAATGCCTTCTGGAAGAAAGTGTTCTCGGCTGGAAGGAATACGAGCTTGAGGTGATGCGCGACCTCGCCGACAACGTCATCATTATCTGCTCTATTGAGAACTTCGATCCCATGGGCGTGCACACCGGCGACTCCATCACCGTCGCTCCCGCCCAAACTCTCACCGATCGCGAGTATCAGAAGATGCGCGACGCGGCGATCGCTTGTATGCGCGAGATCGGTGTCGAAACCGGCGGATCGAATGTCCAGTTTGCCGTGAACCCAGTCGACGGCCGCATGACCATCATCGAAATGAACCCGCGCGTCTCGCGTTCGTCGGCGCTCGCGTCCAAAGCTACGGGCTTTCCCATCGCCAAGATCGCCGCCAAGCTCGCCGTTGGGTACACACTCGATGAGATCCCCAACGACATCACGCGCAAGACGCCCGCTTGCTTCGAACCCACCATCGACTACGTCGTCGTCAAGATTCCCAAATGGCAGTTCGAGAAGTTTCCCGGAGCCGACGACACGCTTGGTCCGCAGATGAAATCAGTCGGCGAGGTGATGGCCATCGGCCGCACGTTCAAAGAGTCGCTGATGAAGGCCTGGCGATCGCTCGAAACCGGCAAGAAGACCGGCGCTGAGGTACTCGAGCCTCGCCGTCTCACTCAAATGCTTGTCACACCGCGCCCCGAGCGCCTCGGCTATATCCGCTACGCATTCGAGCGCGGCCTGAGCGTGCGCGAGGTCGCGCGCCTAACCAAGATGGACCCGTGGTTCCTTTACCAGATCCGCGAAATCACGCTGGCGCAGCAGACCATCCTCAACACGACTCCAGAAAATATCACTGCGGAGCATTTGCGGCAGCTTAAGCGCTTCGGCCTCAGCGACGAACGCATCGCCACAGAATGGGCCTTGCCGGGTCACGAGGGCATCAGGCAGGTGAGGGAACTGCGCGAAGGGCAGGGAATCCGTCCGGTTTTCAAACTCGTTGACACTTGCGCCGCCGAATTCGAGTCCATGACGCCCTACCTCTACTCCACCTACGAAGAGGAGGATGAGGCGCTGCCAACTGACACGCCCAAGATCATTATTCTTGGCTCCGGCCCCAATCGCATTGGCCAGGGAATTGAATTCGATTATTGTTGCTGCCACGCCGCCTTCGCGCTGAAGGATGATGGCTACGAGACCATCATGGTCAATTGCAATCCCGAGACGGTCTCCACTGACTACGACACCAGCGACCGTCTCTACTTCGAACCGTTGGTGCTTGAAGACGTGCTCGCCATCTACAACCACGAGGCACAGTCCGGCGCAAAGATCGGCATGATCGTCCAGTTCGGCGGCCAGACCCCTCTCAACCTCGCGCAACGGCTTCTCGCTGCGGGCGTCCCCATCATCGGCACCTCTCCAGACTCCATCGATCTTGCCGAGGACCGTAAGCGTTTTGGCAAGCTGCTCGAAGAGTTGCAGATTCCGCAGCCCCCCGGCGGAACGGCGACCAGCGTCGAACAGGCGCTTGCTGTCGCTGAGCAAATTGGATATCCGGTCCTGGTTCGCCCTAGTTATGTCCTTGGCGGTCGCGCCATGGTGATCGCCTATGACGCCGAATCCGTGACGCGCTATATGCGCCAGGCGGTTGAATACTCTCAGGAACGCCCCGTCCTCGTCGATCACTTCCTTGAGAATGCTGTTGAAGTCGACGTCGACGCGCTGTGTGATTCGAAAGATGTCGTCATCGCCGGCATCATGCAGCACATTGAAGAGGCCGGTATCCATTCCGGGGACTCTTCCTGCGTGCTGCCCGCCGTCAGCCTCGCAGAATCCACGCTTGAAACCCTGCGCACGTACACGCGGAAGCTCGCGCTGGCTCTCAAAGTCGTCGGCCTGGTCAACCTGCAGTTCGCCATCCAGCGCGACTCGGCAGGTGTCGACCACGTCTACGTTATCGAAGTGAATCCGCGCGCCTCGCGCACCGTCCCTTATGTTTCGAAGGCAACGGGCGTGCCCCTCGCCAAGATCGCCGCGCGCCTCATGACCGGCCGTACCCTTCGCGAGCTGCTGCCTGGTCAGGTTGCGGCGGCCTGCGATCTGGCCACCGGCGCATACTTTTATGTCAAATCGCCCGTCTTTCCATGGTCAAAATTCGCCGGCGTCGACACCGTGCTCGGCCCTGAGATGAAATCGACTGGCGAAGTAATGGGCGTAGCCTCTGGCTTCGGCGAGGCCTTCGCCAAGGCACAGCTTTCCGCCGGCCAGCTGCTGCCAACATCGGGCACAGTTTTCTTCAGCGTGAAAGATTCCGACAAGCCGGCCGCGGTCCCCCTGGCGCGCCGTTATGTTGAGCTCGGCTTCAAGATGGTGGCAACCGAAGGCACGGCACGCGTGCTCGAAGATGCGGGGCTTATTGTCGATCGCGTCTTCAAGGTGGCGGAAGGTCGCCCCAACGCCGTCGATCTGATCAAAGAAAAACGCATTCAGCTTATTGTCAATACACCGCGCGGTCAGGACACGATCTTTGATGAGAAAGCGATTCGTCGCGCCGCTGTTCTGGCGCGCGTGCCCACGATTACGACGATCGCCGCCGCCCAGGCGGCCGCCGACGGCATCGCCGCGATGCAAAAACACCGCGTCACCGTATACGCGCTGCAAAACCTGCACGCCGAGAATGGGCGATAGCCCGTCCGCAAGCTCGCCGAGGAGAGCTAGGAATGAGCATCCTGAACGATCCCAAGCTCGAAACTCTCCTGCAGACGCTGCAAGCCGAGAGCGCCGGCCAACAACAGGAAATCGACGCCTATTTTGACCGCCGTATTGCTGAGGGCAGCTTGAGCTGGGATGCGCTCGATGGGCAATCGACTGAGTTCTTTCGGAATAAAATGGTTGCGCTCGAACATGAGAAAGCCTCCTATTGTTACGCGCTTTGCCGTGCCCTCGGCGCGCGACGTATCGTTGAGTGTGGAACATCCTATGGCGTTTCCACCCTCTATCTGGCTGCTGCCGTGCGCGACAACGGCGGTGGCAAAGTGACCGCAACGGAATGGGAGCCTGAAAAGGCCGCGAAGGCTAGAGTCAATTTCGAGAAAGCGGGGCTTCAAGAATATATCGACTTGCGCCAGGGCGATCTTGCTGAAACGCTCAAATCGATCAACGGACCGATCGACTTCGCTCTTCTCGATGTCTGGACCGAAGCTGTAATGCCCGCCATCCGCAATGTTGCCGGGCATCTGCGTAAAGGCGCCGTCATCATCGCCGACAACACGATCTCTTCTCGGCCGGGCTACGCAGCATATTTCGCATACCTTTGCGATCCGGCGAATGGCTTTCTCACCATGACGCTGCCCTTCGAAGGTGGTCTGGAGATGAGTGTGAAACTGTAACCTCGTTTGTCGTCGCGTTGAACGACAGCTTCGGAATCGTTCAACCTCCGTCTACAATATCCCCATGCTGATGGATGGCGTCTTTGCCGCAACCACTACGCCGTTTTACCCCGACGAGCGCATTTATTTTCGCAAGATCGAAGCCAACGTCGCGCACTATTCGCGCAGTCTGCTTGCCGGTCTGGTTGCGCTTGGCTCCACGGGCGAGGCCGTCACCCTCGACGACGCGGAGTCGCGCGATGTTCTGCGCGCCTTCGTAGACGCCGCGGCGCCTGAAAAAGTTCTTGTCGCCGGTGTGGGAAGGGAATCGGTGAAGGGCACAGTTGCCCTCGCCGAAGTGGCCGCAGAACTCAAATACGACGCCGTTCTCGTCCGTCCGCCCAGCTATTACTCCCCAAATCTCACTCCGGCTGCGATGCTCAACTACTTCAGGAGCGTAGCCGATCATTCGCCGCTTCCCGTCGTACTTTACAACATTCCCAAGTTTGTCCCTTACCAGATCCCAATCGAGATGATTGCGGAACTTGCGCTGCACCCGCATATCATCGCCATCAAAGACTCCAGCGGAAGTGTCGATCGCATCCGCGCGACCGTGGAAGCAACACGCAACGCGCCGAAGCGCGCGGTGCCCGTGACCCAGGTCTTTGAAGCCGTGACAAGCCGGATGCTTGAGCAGACACCCGAACCGGATTCTTCATTCGTTTCCGCCAGCGCCCTGACTGGAGGAGCCGTCGTCGGTTCGGCCCCTCCGGTCGCTGCGCCGAAAACCCGTAGCCGGGAAGTCGGCTTTCAGGTTCTCGCTGGATCTGCCGGCACGCTCCTCGATTCTCACCAGGCCGGTGCAGTCGGCAGCGTTCTGGCATTTGCCGCTTGCGCTCCGCAGGCCTGTCAGGAGATTTATCTGGCATGGAAGGATCACGATCTGGCCCTTGCGGCGGAGAAACAGGCTCGCGTCGTCGCCGCCAACAAGCGCATCGTTGGCGACCTGGGCATTGCTGGAGTCAAGTATGCCTGCGACTACAACGGCTACTATGGTGGCCGTACGCGGGCGCCGCTGCTGCCGTTGACTTCTGACGAAAAGGCCGAGGTCGAGGAGCTATTGGCGGAAATACGGAACTAGCATCGCTTGCATGGCGCCTCCGAAGTTCCTCCCACGATCCCACGAATTGGACGCTCGAAATGCAAGTCTTTCGGCTCCGTCCGCCGGGGCGGACTCCGCCTAGCACGACAACAGCGCTGATTTGCGAACTTCAGGGACAGTAGGCCAGGGGCACATCATATTCTGGTCCCCAAGGATAATCTCCATCAGCCGTCGACGAATGCTATTCTTGTGCATCTCCAACGCAGAGCCAGGCCCAGAAAAAAACCTAGAATTGCCGTGGTTCGTACGTCGCGCGAAGCCGAGGATCAAAAATCCAAGCATGAGGGAGTTTAGACATGCAAATATGCTATGCCACGAGGTTCGTGCGGATTGCCGCCGTGCTCTTCATCGCGATCATCATCGGCGTTCCGGCCCTTGTTTCCGTTCGAGCGCAATCGACGCCCTCGACACCCCCTGCCGCGGCCCCAATCCAGTTGCAGGTCCACACTGCCGAGGACCAAAGCGTCTCGTTCGGTGTACCGGCCGGATGGACGATTAAGAATGCCGGGACGGGTCAGGTTAATCTGGCGGGACCGAAAGGTGAAGCCATCACTTTCGGAGCTGTATTTCTGGCCAAAGAAGGTCCGTTTCAATTGGGACAGAAGGGCCCGGGCGCTGCTTTGATGTCGATGCCATCGTCGGCAAAGCTGACAGATAAACTCACGATGTTCGTTGAGCAGCAAGAGGCGCTCAATGGAGGTCCTGCTGCACAGGTCAAAATCGCCTACGCAGCGCCTCTTCAATCGCTACCGGCTGGGGTGCAGTGCGCTGTGTTTGTGATCGCTGTCTCCGGGATCGCCACGCCGATCGATGGAATGGGTCTGTTCTGTTCGCTAGCGCCTGACGTCGCCCAATTGTCGAAGATCGTGCTGCTGATGGGATCGGCGCCCACGACCATAGCACCCCAGACCGTGCCTACAGTTGCGGCCGTCTATAAGAGCTACAAGATAGCTCCCGGCTGGGTACAAAAGATGCTTTCCCCTTATACGCCCACCGCCTCGGCATCTCCCACGCAGGGCGCCGGCAGTGCGGCCGAAACCGAAATGTATCTGAGGGCGATGGAGCAAAACCAGCAAGTGATCGATCACGGCTTCACGTGCGCAGACGCCGGCATCATTGGCCCCTCGAATCTGCGGACCGCTGCCGAGTGCGGCTATCTTCCGTCATTCTAGAGTCCCCCCAGCCTGCGCGATGCACCAGGAAGCACTTCAACAGCGCTAAGCTGCCGTCCTGAGGGTCGCCAATCTTGTCCCCGGGAATTGCCGGAATCAAATTACGCCTGTGACTTCAAGGCCTACTATGGCGGCCGTTGCCGCGCTCCGCTTCTCGGCCTGACGGGGGAGAGAAAGCCGAGGTCGAGAGCCCGCGCACCGACATTCGTAACTGAAGCTCACCGAGGAGCCCGCCACATCGGTTTATGATTCCTTTGCGGAGTAAATTGAAGACCCATGCTCATCAATCGACGTAAGGCAATGCAGTGGCTCGCAGCGGCTCCGGCCGCCTCTATGCTGAAATCCTCCCTCGTCGCGCAACCTTTGCCCGCTCACGCCAATGAGCCGTACCAGCGAAACTGGGAATCTCTTCAGCAGCACACTTGCCCTGAGTGGTACCGCGACGCAAAGTTCGGCATCTACTTCCATTGGGGCCTGTATTCCGTTCCTGCCTTTGGCAGCGAATGGTACCCGCACTGGATGTACCTGCCTGATCGGCCCGAGTACAAGCATCATCTGGCTACCTACGGATCCCTGGACCGCTTCGGCTACAAGGACTTTGCTCCGCAGTTTACCGCCGCGAACTGGAATCCCGACGCATGGGTCACGCTCTTCAAAGAAGCGGGTGCGCGTTATATAGGTCCCGTGGCGGAACATGCCGACGGGTTTTCCATGTGGGATAGCCGGATCAATCGTTGGAACGCCGCTCGCATGGGCCCTCGGCGCGATGTTGTGGCCGAGATGGCGCGCGCGGTTCGCAAGCAGGGACTGAAGTTTTACACATCCTTCCATCATCAGTGGCTTTGGGGCTGGTACTCCAGCCCTCAAACCGATGCTGACATTTACCAACCCGAGTTCGCGGACTTGTATTGGCCTCAGAAATACGTCTCCGGCCCGCATGCCACATACGATCCAGACAATCCACAGGGCGCCTTCAACTTCGGTCATCCCGATCCGGCGCCGTCGCAGCGCTTTTGCGAGATATGGCGCGACAAAGTTGCCGAAGTGGTCGACCTTTTCAATCCGGACGTCATCTACTTCGACAGTCGCGTTTTGATCATCCCCGAATCGTATCGAATCGAGATGCTGGCTCACTACTACAACGCCAGCGCACGTGCCGGGCGCCAGACCGTCATGACTTACAAGGACAAAGACTTCGCCACCGGTTCGGGCCAGATCGACGTCGAGGCCGGACAGTTGACCGAGACGGCCAGCTTCGTGTGGCAAACGGACGATGTGCTCGACTGGGATTCGTGGGCCTATCTGAAGGTGCCAAACTTCAAACCGGCAGGCCGGATCATCCACCAGCTGATCGATGTGGTCGCAAAGAACGGAAACCTTCTGCTCGATGTTGGCCCGCGCCCGGACGGTACTATCCCGTCCGAGATCGAGGATCGTCTGCGAAGAATCGGCGCCTGGTTGCGCGCCAACGGCGAGGCCATCTACGAGAGTCGTCCCGCCGACCGGTTTGGGGAAGGGCCGACCATCGTCAAGAAAGGCTCCTACGTAGCCGACCACAACGCGGACTTTACCGCCGAGGACATCCGCTTCACCACCCGCGGCCGTGCGTTCTATGTCTTCGTGATGGGATCGCCGGGCAGTGAGGTGAAAGTGCGGTCGCTCACACGCGATACGCCGTTGCCCTTCGGCACGCTTCGCAACGCAACGTTGCTCGGATCGCAGCAATCGGTCCAGTGGAACTGGACGCCGGATGGGCTGACGGTCAAACTACCGGAATCGCGGCCCTTCGATGAGGCGCTGGTGATCAAGTTGGCCTAACGAGAGGCTCGGTGGACGTATTTCGCGCCTGGACACTGGATGTCTGATAACAGATATTCTGTTAACTGTATTTCTGACGACTGATGGCCGCCTAACTCTATGTGCTTCATAGAGCTTGGCGGCTTCCCTTTCTCCGAAGGAATCGGTCGTTCGGCGCGCCAGTCGTCCTCGCTGGATGAGTTCCTGAAATCCGCGCCGAATGGAGTCTCATCTTCCCGCGCGATCCTTACGCTACATCTTGTACCGGCCTAGATCCTCGTCATTCAAGCCTTCGAGCCATCCACGCAGTTGTTCCGCCGTCGGCCCCTCGGGTGGTCCTGTTGTGTTCAGCTTCGCCGTCTCCATCACCTTCTCGGCGACAAAGATCGGGCAATCTGCACGGAGCGCCAGGGCGATCGCATCGGATGGCCTTGCATCAACCGCGATTGGCTCGCCGTCCTGCTTCAGGCATAGGATTGCATAGAACGTATCGTCTTTAAGTTCTGTAATGACAACTCGTTCCAGCTCACCATTCAAGTGCCGCACGAGATTTCGGGTCAGGTCGTGAGTCATCGGCCGCGCCGCCGCCATCTTTTCGATCTCGAGCGCAATCGCATTCGCCTCGAAGATCCCCACCCAGATCGGCATCACGGCTTCGGAGCCTACATCCTTCAACACGACAATCGGCATGTTTGTCGAAGGGTCCATCATCAGGCCACGAATTCTTACCTCGATGTCCATGATCCTCCTCGCTCTAAGCTCTGCGTAACCGCAACCTCATTTTCCCCTCGGCCCCTCGCTCACGTCCCCATCGTTTCCTGATCTTAGACGCCCTCTCCCACAAGACTGTTTGGATAGGCACCCGTAATCTTCACGCGATGGTAACTCCCTGGCGCCGGCGCGATCGGCAATGAGGTCGTGAAGTTGACAGGGATATTCTTGCTGCTCCTCCCCGCAATCTGGCCGCGTGTCGGATTTGCGCCCTCGACCATCACCTCAACCACTTCACCAATCTGCCTGGCGTAGTTCACTCTTTGAATCTCTCTCTGGCGGTCAAGCAATGCTTGAAGTCGTATCGCCTTCTCACTCTCCGGCACCGAGTCAGCCATCGTCAATGCGGGCGTATTGGGCCGCGCGGAATATTTAAATGCGAATACGCAATCGTATTCCACGTGCGCCAGCAGGTTCATGGTCTGGATAAAGTCATCCTCGGTTTCACCCGGGAACCCTACGATGATGTCTGTCGAGAGTGAAATCGACCGTTTCGCCGACTTGATCCAGCCGATTCTCTCCAGGTACCACTCCGGCGTGTATTCCCTCGCCATTGCCTTCAGGACGCGCGTTGAACCCGACTGCACCGGCAGATGGACGTGATCGCAAAGCGTCGGCACGCGATCGATCGCTTCCACGATGTCTCGCGTAAAGTCGCGCGGATGGCTGGTGGTAAAGCGCACCCGCCTTATTCCCGGCACTTCCCCCACTGCGCCAAGCAGTTCCGCGAAACTCATCTTCCCACCGGGATCGCGGTAGCTGTTTACGTTCTGGCCCAGAAGTTGAATCTCGGTGTAGCCCAGGTCAGCGATCCGTCGCGCCTCGCTCAACACCGAGTCTGACGTCCGGCTGCGCTCTTTGCCGCGCGTGTACGGCACGATGCAAAATGAACAGAACTTGTCACACCCCTCGATGATCGTGATGTAGCCGCGGTAGGGATTCTGTCGCGCCGTAAACTCCGTCTCGAACGTCTCATCCGTCTGCCGGTCGTCCAGGCCCGTGATGTGGCTCTCGCCCGCCTCCAGGCGCGTCAGCATCTCCGGCAATTTCCGGTACGATGCCGATCCCGACACCAGCGACACATACGGCGCGCGCTCAAAAATCTTCTCGCCTTCCTGTTGCGCCACGCAGCCCAGGACGCCGAAGCGCTTCCCTTGTTTGTGCAGCTTCTTGTAGTCGTTCAGGCGATGAAAGACCTTCTGTTCTGCCTTGTCGCGAATCGAACAGGTGTTGTAGAGGATCAGACCGGCGTCTTCTTCCGTTTCAACCTGTCTGTAGCCCTGCTGGCGCAACGTGCCAATCACCTTTTCGGAGTCATGGGCGTTCATCTGGCAGCCGAATGTCTCTAGATAGAATGTCTTTTCTGCCGCCATAGACCTCCTTAGTATACGGGGAATCCATATTCCAAGCGACACTCAGCTCTTGCCTGCTCCCACGCTTGCTCTCTTGTTCTCTTGTTCCCTGCCCTATGCCCGCAGCAGCTTGAACGCGTGCGTCCACTCGTTCTTCGTGAAGCCCAGGATGCACCACAGCATGCAAAGCGGTTCAATCGCCCGCGCTGCTTCCACCTTGCCCATGTCCGCTGTCTCCCAGCCAAACTCGTCGAGGATCTTCGCGGTGGTGGTCTTTGCGCCGTCATTGTTGCCGCAGATGAACATCGTTGGCCGTACCCCACCCTTGTATTGCGGATTGACCATTCGCGCCGCGCCCACCGAATTGAACGCCTTCACGAAGTGGCTCG
>Ga0335071_10003069_pt1 | contig 17744 bp, 17 predicted proteins | sample Lox_Sample_15_FD_206724 | JGI IMG/M metagenome (GOLD analysis project Ga0335071, IMG submission 206724) | Soil microbial communities from Loxahatchee National Wildlife Refuge, Florida, United States - Lox_Sample_1.5 | ecosystem: Environmental > Terrestrial > Soil > Wetlands | place: USA... | reverse complement strand
CGCTGCGGGCCGACAAGTCCGCCTTCCTTGACCCTCCAGCAGCCGAGATCCCAAACGACCCGGTGCCCGATGCGGCGGCAACGCGCCAGATGCTCGTCCACATCGTTAACTACGTCAACACGACGCTGCGCCAGCTGCCCAACCTGATTGCCGCGCGCGAGATCACTAGCTTTGAAGACCGCCCCGCCGAAGACGAACTGCAGGCCACCGGCACGGTCAGCTACAGCTATGAGCCCCTGCATCTGGTCGGAAAATCGGCCACCGATGTCACGTTTCGTGACCGCAAGGAACTGGTGGAAGAAGCGCCGCACAAGGATAAGGAAGGGAAGATCGGAGGCCTCGTCACCACCGGAGAGTTTGGCCCCATCCTGAGCACCGTCGTCTCCGATGCGCTCAAAGGCAAGATCATGTGGGGGCGTTGGGAAAGGGGCCCGAACGGCCGCATTGCCGTCTTTCGTTATACGGTGCCTGACGACAAATCCAACTACCGGGTGCAGTTTTGCTGCGTCCTGAGTGGGTTCAGTGCCGACGGCCGGCCGGAGATGCAGGTCTTCGACGAACGCGCGAGCTATCACGGAGAGATCGCGTTTAATCCCAACGACGGCTCGATTCTCCGCATGACGCTCGAAGCCGACATGCCGGCCAAAAGCCTGGTGCCCAACGCCGGTATCGTGATCGATTACGGTTCGGTTGAAATTGGCGGAAAGTCGTATATCGGTCCGGTTCGAAGCGTCTCAAACCTGCAGGCACACACGACCCAAAATCACGGCATGTTCGCGCAGAGCGACTACCGGGGTCCGACAAAGACGTATCTGAATGACATCGTCTTCGACCACTATCGGCGATTCGGGTCCGAGATCCGTATCCTCACCGGCGAAAACAGCGCGCCGTCGCAATAGAAACGCTTGAGGATGTTGCTTAAGCGGCGGGACCGCTACTCATGGCAAAGGCGGGAGCAGCGACTGTTGCCTCAGCTCTCTCCGTGCGATGTTTCTCGACTTCATCCATGAATCTGGTCTGATCGGGCAACTGGCGCGTGTGGACAATCTTCACGCCACCCTTGCCGGCGATCTTCACTTCGCCGCTCTTTTCATTCAGAGCTACCCGGCTGACTTCCTTCCAGGCGATGCGTTTGCGTCCACGTAGCCAGAACACCTGTTCCATGCCGTTTTCATCAACGACGATTGTGGCGGGAAATGCCATCAACAGGAGGAGGACGAAACCGGCTGTGATGGCCGGTCCCGCCAGGCTGCCGTGCGATGCAAACACGTTCACCAGACCTGCGATGGTCGCTAAACCGAAACACGCGATGAAGGCGTACACGCCCCAATAGCTGCGCCGGTTCGGGGCGAATTCGATACGGCCTGCGGTCTCTTGAGCAGTTCTATCTTTATCCGCTTTTCCAGCAATCAGCTTCGCCAGGTAGGCAAGCAGCAGGCTGGCCCCAGCCACCGGAAGCAATAAGCTAAGGAATTCCATGCGCACATCTTAACCCGCGGAGGAATGGGTTCTGCGCCGCAAGTCACCTCCCGGAGGTTACAAAAGTCTGTGTGACCGCCGGTACGCGCTCCGCGTCGCCTGAACGCCTGCGGACCCCGCCGTTCCGCGGCCTTGCCTGACCGCCCCGCCCCGCTCGTATCCGCCTCGTATCAAAAGAGATCGGCTTGCAGAGAAGCCAGCCTAAAATCCATTTTCTGGAGACCTTATGACAACTGCAATTCCCCTGCAGCCCTCCCGCAATGGATCCCTTCTGCGCGCCATTCTCGTCGGCGGCGCCGTCGCCGGGACGCTCGATCAGATCTCGGCGTTTCTGACCTTTGGCTGGGATGTCCCACGCGCCGTTGCCGCCGGGCTTTTAGGCCGTCAAGTGTTCATGAACAAGAGCCCATTGCTCTGGATCCTGGGGGTGCTTCTTCACTTCCTCATCGCCTTCTCCGCTGCGGCCATCTACTGCCTCTCGAGCCGCCGCCTCCCTTTCCTGCGCGATCATTGGCTGGTATGCGGGCTCTACTACGGCATCGCCATCTTCCTGGTGATGAACCTGATTGTCCTTCCGTTGTGCGGATTGCATGCCGCAGGCCCCTACCAGCTATCAGGTCTGATCAAGGGAATCGTGTTTCACATGCTCATCATCGGCCTGCCGATCTCGTTCAGTCTGCGCAGGCTCTCGAGTTGAGAAAAGCAGGCTGGTCGTCTTACTCGGCGGTCTTGCTCGGCAGTCGTGCTCGCCGGACTCACTCGCCGAGTTTGCCTCCGGGACCTATTCAAGGTCGAGGCCAATGACCAGCCTCCTTCGCCTGCCATCTCCTGCAACGGGAGCTTCGACCTGCATGTGTTTCGCCTCTTCCAAGCCGTCGAGCACGCGAAACACGCCGTCGGCCAGCGCGCGCAGCTCATCTTCTCCCGGGTACACATGCATCGGCGCGATCCAACCGAGATACTCCCGCAGCCGTGCCACCATGCGTTCGGAGTGCGCCATTCCGCCGGTGAGCAGCAGAGCGTCCACGTTGCCCTGCAATACCGCCGCCATCCCTCCGGCCTCTTTCGCAATCTGGTAGATCATGGCGTCCAGCACGACGCGCGCTTCGGCATCGCCGGCATCCACGCGACGCTCCACTTCACGCAGATCCCGTGTGCCCAGATACGCAAACAGACCGCCCTCGCCAAAGGCCATGCGGTCCAGCTGCTTCGCGTTGTAGGCGCCGCTGCAGCAGAGTTTGATCAACTCTTGAACGGGAAGCGAACCGGTGCGATCCGGGCCGAACGGACCCTCCTGCGGCGTATTGTTGTCGATCATGCGTCCCTCGCGGTGCGCCGACACCGTGATCCCACTCCCCATGTGGACGACGACCAGCCGCAACTCGGCATAAGGCCTTCCCGCCTCCGCCGCAAAACGCCGCGCCACCGCCTTCGTGTTGAGCGCGTGCCCAATGGGTGATCGCGTAATCAGCGGCAGCCCCGACACACGCGCGCACTCCTGCCACTCGTCCACCGTCACAGGGTCGACAATGTAGGCCTTTGCACCCGCAGCTCGCGCGAACTTGAGCGCCAGCACTGCCCCCAGGTTGCAGGCATGTTCGCCGCGGCGCGCCCGGCGCAGCTCTTCCACCATCACGTCGTCGACGAGGTAGGTTCCACACTCCATCGGAGGCAGCAAGCCGCCGCGCCCAGCCACTGCAGCAAACTGCGCGACATCGTAGCCGGCCTCCTGCAGAGCCCTCTTGAGTGGCGCCGCGCGATACTCCAGCTGCGCCAGCGCCGACATGCCGCGGAACTTGTCCAGTTCCTCGTCACGATGGCCGATCGCACCGGTCCACTCCGGCCCTTCACGGCGAAAGACACCGAACTTGGTGGAGGTCGATCCCGGGTTGATGGTCAGTACGCGCTTGTCGTCGTTCGGCACAAAAGCTCCACAGGCCAGAACGAGTGTACGCTGCCTCGGGCGTGCCTACCCGGAACGACGGTCACAGCAGAGATAGTTCTAGAGAGGCTGGCCCAGCCGCTTTTCCAGCAACGCCCGGTAGGTCCGGCTCACACGGGTGCGCGAACCGTTCTTCAGCACGGCTTCGAATTCGCCGTGCGACATCGGCTCCAGCTGCACGATACTCTCGATATTGACCAGCGCAGACCGGTGCACGCGCACAAACCGACGCGGATCGAGCCGGTCGGCCAGGTCGTTCAGCGCCGCCCGGTACAGCATCTCCTTGCCGGCCACATGAAGCGTCACGTAGACGCCGGCCGCTTCGATCCAGTCGATATCGATGGCCCGAATGAATCGTGTCGTCCCGGCCGACTTCACCACCAGCCGGTCGAGCCTGCGTTCGGCGGAGGGCGATGCCGCCACCATCTTCAGAATGCGCTGGCCAAACTCGCCGATGCTGCGTTCGCCCAGCCGCGCCTTCACCCGCGTCATCGTCGCTTCGAAACGCTCGTCGCTGAACGGCTTCAGCAGATAGTCCAGCGCATTGGCCTCAAAGGCGCGAATGGCGTGCTGATCGTAGGCGGTCACGAAGACCGTCAGCGGCATCTGCGCCGCGCCGATGGCGTCGATCACGCCCAACCCATCCAGCTCCGGCATCTGCACATCGAGAAACACCAGGTCGGGCCGCCTTTTTTCGATTGCCTCCACCGCCGCTTCTCCGTCGGCAGCCTCGGTCACGCTGGCAATCTGCGCATCTTTGGCAAGCAGATCGATCAGCCGCTGCCGCGCCGGCGCTTCATCGTCGGCCACCAGCACGTGAATTGGCTCAGGCGAGCGCGCGTCCATTCTCTTCCTCCCCCACCAAACGCAGCGGCAACAAGATCTCCACCACGGTCCCGCCTTCCGCACGGTTCTGCACCACGAAACGGCTGTCGCCGTTGGGATGCAGGCCGGCGATGCGTTCGCGCGTGATCGACAGACCCAGGCCGGCCGAGTTTTCCATGGACCACCCTGGCGGCAACCCCACGCCATCGTCGAGCACACGGATCGCGAGGCGCTCCCCCTCGCGCGTCGCCTGCACAGTCACCGTTCCTCCCGCAGCACGCCGTGAAATCCCATGGCGGATGGCATTCTCCACCAACGGCTGAACCACCAGCGCCGGCACTGCGGCCAGGCGTACTTCCGGTGCGACCTGCATGGTCACGCGAAGCTGGTTGCCAAAACGGATCTTCTGAATCGCTAGGTAGTGCTCCAGAAACTCAAGCTCCTCGACCAGCGGCACCTCTTGCTTGTCCTTCGATTCCAGAGACAGCCGCAGCAGGTCGCCCAGGTGTTCGATCATCCGTCGCGTCAACTTGGGATCGCGCTCGACATGGGAAGAAATAGTGTTCAGCGCGTTGAACAAAAAATGCGGATCGAGCTGCATGCGCAGGGCATTCAGACGTGCTTCGGCAAAGCTGTGCTCCAGCCGCTCCAGGCGCAGCTCGCTGCTCATATAGCGCTCGTAGTAGCGATAGGCCTGCACCGCGCCCACAATTAGGCAGCAGATCAGCCAGCTCCACAGGTACCAGCCGAGATTCGCGAAGCTGAACAGCTGCCTGGCGCTCAACGAACTCCACGGAACCACGCCCGCAAGAGCGCGCATGGTTGTGAAGATGTAGTAGTAGACGATTGTAAAGAAGGCGCTGGCGACAAGATGGGTTGCGATGCGCCGCCCGAGCTGCTTTCCCGAGAACGGAAGCCGGCGATCGAGCAGGATCACGAGAGGCGTGATCAGGCCCCATGCCCAGAACTCCGTCAGGTACATGCGCAGCGACTGATGGTAGTTCGGGCCCATCAGGCTGGGCAGCGAAAACACCCAGCCCACAACCGTCCAGCCAACAGCGGACAGGAGAACCCTGACCGTCCAGCGCTTCGTCAACTGTCCCAGCCAATGGGGCCGCGTACCCGTTTCACCGCGCGCGGGCCATTCGCCGGTCTGTGCACTCGATGCCGCCATCGCCCTATCTCAACGGAGACTCAACAACTGGAAGCCTGTCCGGCACTCCCCCGCTGTATCCATCGCCCATTGACCTTCCCCGTGTCTTAACTGAATTATCCGCCAAGTGGAACAGACCTCCATTGGCCTCGTGACATTTCGCGTTTGTCGCCGACGAAGCAACGGATCCGCTTGGAGCCGCTCCGGTCACTCCCAACCGACCACCCAGAATCTACATCAGCGCATACAGGGTCCCGTCCGTCCCCCCGAAGTACACCACATGGCCCGCAACCGCGGGCGACGAGAGAACCTCTCCCATGGTCTCGAGCCTGGTGTAGCCCGCCACCACGTCCTCATAGAAACTCGATGGGAATGCGCCGAAGTAATCGCTCGATCCATCGGCCTTGGTAAAGGCCGCCCCATTCTTCTTTGCGCCCTCCGTGGTATAGGTCCAGGCGATCGCCTGCTTGCTCAAATCGATAGCGTTCATGGTTCCCGCCGTCGACCCCACATACAACATGTCTCCGGCAATCGCAGGCGACGAGTACACAGGCCATCCCTTGAAGTCGACCGAGTAGTCGATCTTGCCGGTCTTCTCGTCCGCGGCAAAGAGGCGCCCGCCAAACGAGATCGCGAAGTACACTCTGCCGCCGCTCACAGCGGGCGAGGTCAGCACCCAGGTCCCGCCGGTGGCATAGGCCCACTTCTGCTTTCCCGTGAACTCGTCGAGCGCATACAGGTGCGAGTCGCGGCAGCCGAAGAATACGGTCCCATCCACCACCGCGGCCGACGACTGAATCCCCACCTGGTTGTGATTGACCGCATCTTCGCCGGTCTTGAAGCGCCACTTCTCCGTGCCCGACACAGCATCCAGCGCATAAAAGTAGCTATCCCAGCTCCCGATGAAGACCAGCCCATCGGCAATCGCCGGCGACGCGTGCACCACATCGCCGGTCTTGAACTTCCACTTCAGCGCGCCTGTCCCGGCATCCAGCGCATAGACGTTGCCGTCGCCGCTTCCGAAGTAGATTGCGCCGTCCCACACTGCTGGCGACGAAAGATAGCAGTCCCAGGGATCGGGCATAATCTCCGTCTCCGGTTGCATGCCGTGCAGATGCTCGGCGGCGAACTGCCGCTCGCCTCCCGTCTTGAACTTCCAGCGGAGCTTTCCGGTACCAGTCTCGACCGCATAGAAATTGCCGTCGTAGGCTCCGAAGAACACCAGCCCATGGTCGACCGCGGGCGATGAAGCGATACGGCTCTTGGTATCGAACTCCCACTTCTCGGTTCCCGAGGCGCGATCGACCGCATAAAGCAGGCCGCCCGTGCTGCCGGCATAGACCGTCGCATCATCGACAGCGGGCGAAGCAATCAGCATGCCCTTGGCATGGAAGGTCCATTGCACGCCGCTGAGAGCCGGCGCGCCCGCAGCCTTGTAAACGCCGCTGTGTTCGATACTCCCACGAAACATCGGAGCGCTCTCTGCCTGCGCGTGCAGAGCAACAAACATGAAAGCGAAACTCAAGATGAGGCAGGAAGGAAAACTGCTGCCTGCAGCTGCCAGCCTCACGGCAGCCCCAACCAGCATCTGGCTTGCGATGGTACGCGCCTGGTCTTGCATGCTTGCAAGCTACCGCCGCCTGCCCGGCGGGTCCACCGATATGTCGCCACCGGGACGGCTGCCGTGCAGGATGGTTCGTCTGCTTCGCCAATCGGCGTGCCTGCGCACTGCGGCGGCTTTCTCCGCATTTCAATCCCTGTTACCATGAAGCTCGCAGCCCCATTGTGGGAGACATTGCATCATTTCCGAGTGAAAGAGGTTTTTGAAGAGTGGCAGACACAAAGAAGATTGAAGACAAAGCAGAGCGCAAGAAGGTGAAGCGCGCCGCCCGCAAAAAGGCCGCCCCGAAGGCCAAGCGCACCACCCCGCGCGGTTCGCTGAAGAAGAAAGTCAAGAAGCTGGCACGCGGCCAGTCGAAGCGCTAGAACTCTGCGTCTCGAAAACACACAGACTTCGGGCCGGCATCCTCCATGCCGGTCCTGAGCGTAAGCCAGCCGGCTCGCGGTTCTCCTCCCTTTTCCCGGCTCCTCATCATGTACACTGCGGCTTAAGCCTTCTCATCCATTGAAGAATCCGTTCGCCAGAACCGCTCGTCTTCAGAAGGCCGGTCTGCACAAGGAGAACTGCGCTGCCAAGCCAACTGCTTGCCTGCAAATCCATCGACAAGCTCATCCGCGAATCGGAGGACCCCGAGCACGCGCTCAAAAAATCGCTCGGTCCCTGGTCGCTGACCGCTCTCGGCATCGGCGCAGTCATCGGCTCCGGCATCTTCACCGTCATCGGCACAGCCATGGCCGGGCAGAAGTTCGACTCTCCTGAAATCAGCAACACCCCGCTGATTCACTACCTCCTGACCCACACCGCCATGGATGGACGCCCCGGCGCCGGTCCTGCTCTGGCACTCTCGCTGGTCCTGGTCGCCATCGTCTGCGTCTTCACCGGCCTCTGTTATGCCGAGCTCGCTTCTATGATTCCCATCGCCGGTTCGGCCTATACCTACACCTACGCCACCCTCGGCGAGTTGGTCGCCTGGATCATCGGCTGGGATCTGATCCTCGAGTACGCGTTCTCGAACATGAGCGTCAGCGTCGGCTTTGCCGCGCACATCGAAGCGCTCTTGGAGTGGTTCGGCATCCAGCCGCCCTTGCAGTGGATCTCGCCTGCCTACCTGCCCACCGGACTACAGGATCTGGCCGGCAAGGACCTCTATGCGCCGGGCTGGCACTTCGGCTTCAACATTCCCGCGTTTTTGATCGTGATGGTCCTGACCGTGATCCTGGTGCGCGGCATCCGCGAGTCGGCGCGCACCAACAACATCCTGGTCCTGGTCAAAATCGTCGCCATCCTCGCCTTCATCTTCGCCGCTGCCAGCTTCATCAAGCCACGCTACTGGCATCCCTTCATGCCCAACGGCTGGACGGGCATGCTATCCGGCGGGTCGATCATCTTCTTCACCTACATCGGATTCGATTCCGTCTCGACCGCGGCCGAGGAGTGCAAACGCCCGCAGCGCGATCTGCCCTTCGGCATCCTCGCCACGCTGGTGGCCTGCACACTGTTGTACGGTGGTGTCGCGCTGTCCCTCAGCGGCATCGTGCCCTGGCAATCGATCATGGGCGACGCTGCCCCGGTCGTGAACGCCCTCCGGCGCTTGTCGCTTCAACCCGGCGGCAGCGGTCTGCACTGGATCGAGCTCATCGTGCTGATCGGCGCCATGCTGGGCATGATCTCGTCGATCCTGGTGTTTCAGCTGGGCCAGGCCCGCGTCTGGTTTGCCATGTCGCGCGACGGTCTGTTGCCCGACGTCTTCAGCCGCATCCATAAGCAGTTCCGCACGCCTGCCGTGGCCACCTGGGTCGCGGGATTTGTGGTTGGGATTCCGGCCGGGTTGCTCGACATCGGCACCGTTTCAAACCTCTCCAATATCGGAACGCTCTTTGCCTTCGTCCTCGTGTCGATCGCGGTGATGATCCTGCGCTACCGCGAGCCCGAACGGCCTCGCTCCTTCCGCGCCCCGTTCGGCCCGGTGTTTCCGGTGCTGAGCATCATCTTCTGCATCATGCTGATGATGGGTCTGGAAGTGCTGACATGGACAGCGTTCTTTATCTGGCTCTTTGCCGGTCTGCTGATCTACTTCTTCTACTCGCGCCATCGCAGCGAGTTCGCCAGCCTGGGCTAGCCTGCCTTCAGAACCGCTTGACCATCCTTTTCCGCCGTCCATCCCTTTCTTCCAGCGTCCAACCAGTCCTCCTCTAGCTTCAGCCGCAGGAGGATTGCATGAACTTCCCACACTCGTCGCTCCGATTCAACGCACTCGTTCGTACCGCCGCCTTCGTCTGCGCCGGCACGCTCTTCGCCGCGGCAGCGCTGGCCGACGCTCCAACCGCCGGCTCTTCGTACCCCGCCTTTCAGGTCAAGATCGTCGGCGAAGGTCGCCCTATCGTCATGATTCCCGGCCTCGCCTCTTCCGGCGCGACATGGGACGCGACTTCTGCCGAGTTGGCCGGCAACCATTTTCGCTGCATTCAACTCACCCTCGCCGGTTTCGCCGGTGTCCCGCCCATTCAGGGATCGCTTCTGACGCAGGCACGCGACCAGATCGCACAATATATCCGCGAGAACCATCTCGATCGGCCTGTCATCATGGGGCATAGTCTCGGCGGCAGCGTCGCGCTCGATCTCGCCACGCACTATCCCGGCCTCGTCGGTCCGGTCATCATCGTCGATTCGCTCCCCTTCTTCGCCGGCGCCTGGTTCCAAGTGGATTCGCTGGCCGCAGCCCAGCCTGCCATCGACAAGATGCGCACTGGAATGGCGTCGATGACAGCCGATCAGTGGCAAGCCATGACGCGCTCGGGAGCCAGCACCAACTCCATGGCAACCGCCGACAAAGACAAGAAGACGCTCATCGAGTGGGGTCTCGCCTCCGATCAAAAGACCGTGACCAATGCGATGATCGAGTTGGTCGGCACCGATCTGCGCCCCGACCTCGGCAAGATCGAATCTCCAGTCCTGGTGCTTGGAACCTGGATTGGCCTGCAAGCCTACGGCGTGACCGAGGAAGCGGTGACTCAAACCTTCCACGACCAGTACAAAAACGTGAAGGACCTGACATTTGCCATGTCGAAGCAGAGCCGCCACTTTGTGATGTGGGACGATCCGGCGTGGTTCAATACTCAAATAAGCTCCTTTCTCGCCTCCCATGCCGGCGCGCCCGTGTCGACGCGCTGACGGATCGCGGTTATGACGGCCTTGCATCTTCAAAGCGGAATCCAAGGACGAATCGAGGACGCGCCCAGCTGGAGCACCAGAACCTACTGGGCGTGCCAACTGCTGGGCTGGGGAACATACGGCGTCTCTTACTACCTGGCAGTGCTGGTGCCCTTCGGCGTCGCGGGCCCGAAGGAGGCGGTCGCCGATGTGGCCTACTGCCTTGCCGGGCTGCTTTCTACGCATGCTCTGCGTGCGCGCATCAAGCGCGGAGGCTGGTCTGAGCTTCCCTACGCCCGGATGCTTCCGCGCCTGGCTGCCGGGGCCCTGGCCTCAGGCGTAGCGTTGGCCGCCGCACTCTACGGATGCCTGCTTGCGGAAAACCAGACGAGCTGGAATGAACTTCGCCAGAGAACCGCGGTGGTGGGCACGACCGCCTTTTTCAGCAGCTTCCTGGTCGTCGTCTGGGTCGCCGTCTATCTTGGTGTGCATGCGGTACAGCGACGCCGTGCCGTCGAACTCGATGCGTTGCGCACCAAAGTCGCGGTCCGCGAAGCCAAGCTGCGTTCGCTCCAGCAGCAGCTCAATCCGCACTTTCTGTTCAACTGCCTGAACAGCCTGCGCAGCCTGATTGATGAGGATCAGGGCCGCGCCCGGGAGATGGTGACGCGCCTCGCCGAGCTGCTTCGTGCTTCGCTGCGCCAGGACGAGTGCATCACCATCCCGCTCGAAGACGAACTCGCAACCATCGATGCCTACCTCGATCTTGAATCGGTGCGCCTGGAAGAGCGCTTGCGCCTTCGCCGCGAGATCGATCCCGGCGTTCTCTCGGCGCTGGTGCCGCCCATGCTGCTGCAGGGGCTGGTTGAAAACGCCATCAAGCACGGCATAGCGCAATTACCGGCCGGTGGAGAGCTGGTGCTGCGGCTTGCCCGGCGGGGCGATCAGCTCCACATCGAGGTCGAAAACTCGGGTGCTCTTTCCACTACACAGCGCGCGGGGATCGGCTTGGCCAATGCGCGGGAGCGTCTTCGCCTGCTCTACGGCTCACAGGCTGCGATCTCTCTGGAATCGATCGAGCCAGGCTTGATCCGTGCCACCGTCGATCTTCCCTATCAGCAGCAGGAGGCACCGTGCGTGCAGTCATCGTAGACGACGAGCGTCTCGCCCGCCAGGAGCTGCGGCGTCTGCTCGCGGCGCACGAAGACGTGGAGATCGTGGCGGAAGCTCGCACTGCAGACGAGGCCGAAGACACGCTTGATCGCTTCGAGCCTGATCTTCTCTTCCTCGACATTCAGATGCCCGGCCGCAGTGGTCTCGAGATGCTAGAACAGATCTCGAACCCACCGCAGACCATCCTCACCACCGCATTCGACCGGTACGCGCTGCGCGGTTTTGAGCTGAATGCCGTCGACTACCTTCTCAAACCCATTGTCCCGGAACGACTGGCGGAGGCGCTTCGTCGCGTGCGGGAACGGCTCGAAACGCGCGGCCAACATCCGATCCGCACGGACGGCTCACCCTCCGAAACCACAACCGGCACGGCGCGCAATCTTCCGCTCGAGCAGGTCTTTGTACGCGACGGAGAGCGCTGCTGGCTTGTGCGCATGGAAGACATCGCGCTCCTGCGTTCGGAAGGCAATTACACGCGGGTCTTCTTCGGCGGCAATCAGCCGCTGATTCCGCGCTCGCTTGCGCAGATCGAGCCTCGCCTGGATCCAGCGGTCTTCTTTCGCGCCAATCGCGCTGAGATCGTCAACCTGCGCCGCGTTACCTCCATGACATCCGAGGCCGACGGCTATTCGCTCGCCCTGCGCGATGGCCCGTCCGTGGTCATCTCCCGCCGCCAGGCCAAGCTTCTGCGCGATCTTCTTTCCCTCTGATCCAGCCTCACGGGCCACGACCCGATCCATACTGCCGATGGAAACGCATTGCGTTTTTCCGGCCTCGGGAGCATCATTCCCCCGGCATCCAATCGGGAGGTACACCTTGATCGAATCATTGCTGGATGTTGAACGGCAGGTTCTGCAAACGACAGAGGACGAAGTGAAAGCAATCGAGTCGGGCGACTTCGATCGTTATCTCTCTCTTCTTAGCCAGGACGCGGTGTTCATGCCGCAAAACCAGACCGCGAAGACCGGGGATGATCTGCCGCCCTGGCTGCGCGCCTTTCTTGATCGAGTCTCCATTCGCTATACCCGGTTCGACCACGGAGAGACGATCGTTCGTGATGATCTGGCCATTCATACCTACACCTGCGCGTGGACAGCAACGCCGAAACCGGCGGGAGAGCCGCGCTCCACAGCGTTCAAGGGGGTGCAAGTGCTTCGCCGCGGAAATGATGGGGCGTGGAGAATCTCCGTGCACATCTGGAATACCGATCCGGCACCGATCGGACAGTGACAGATTCTGCCCGGCAGAATTCATCAAACCGGTTCGTCTGAGGACGCGATGCGACACGGTGCCCACCCGAAATGAGCCCAGCCCAGCATGCTTGAACCTGTGAAGGGAGATGGAATGAACCTTTCGGGCTTCTCGTCCATCCGGATAGCAGCCGTGGGACTAAGCGCCGGATTCCTCTTCGCCGTTGCCGACGCTCTGCTCAATGCCAATCCTCTCGCGCGCCGTCTCTATGAGGCGTTCCGGCCCATCGCGCGCGAATCGGTGAATGCAACGCTGGGTCTGGCCTTCGACTTGATTGCGGGGCTGGCGATGGCCATCCTGTTCGTTGTTCTCGCGCCGGCACTGCCAGGCGGCACGCTTGGCAAAGGAATCGCATTTGGACTGATCGCGTGGTTTTTTCGTGTCGCGATGCAGTCGGCCTCTCAGCTGGTGATGTTCCGCATTCCCGGCGCGGCAGTGCTCTATGGGTTGACTTCGGGCCTCATCGAGATGCTTCTGCTCGGAGTCTTTTACAGCCTGCTCCTCCGCACAAAATAGAAGTCGCCGCGCTAATACATCCAGCTGCACTCCTGCGTAAATGCGCTCGCCGCGGACCGCCGCCACTTGCCGCCCGCCTTCTCCACCTCGAAGATTCCGCCGCTCCCGCAGAAACTCCCGCACATCTTCACCACCGACACCAGCGCATGTGCGTGCGCCTGATCGAATCCCGGCACACCCAGAAACCGGACGTGCAGAATCCCCTTGAACGGCGCGCAGGCAGACGCATTCTGAGAATGCGTTTCAAGGCAGCGCTGCGCCTCGCCTGCCTCTTCGCGCGATAGCAGCCTGTAGCCGGCGGGAATGGCGAACTTCGCCTCCCAGCGATGAGCCTGCCGGTTCGCCGCGACAAACGCGTCCATCAACGCGCGCTCTTCGGCAGTTGAAGGCTGCAGGCAGCTCCCGTTCACTTGCGGAATATCGGTGACCGACTCGTCCGAAAATAGAATCGGCTCAGTCATTGGTTCCTTATACAAGGCCGAATAGACCTCGTACGCATCGTCGGGAGCCGTGCCGCCGCCAGGAGTGTTCAACGGGCTCGTGACCGACAAATCCGGAACCGGCTGCTGCACCGCTGGCCTGGCATGACGATGCCAGCCGACGCGCAGCAGCACAACCACCACCAGCACGACAAGCGCGATGATCCGGACCGTCCAGCTCCGCTGAAGAGACACACCCTGCTCCCGCGGGCCGAATGCTGCCTGACCCGCCGTGGAGCATTATCTCTCCCGCTACCCTGTCTCCGGACTGTCTCCAGACTCGTCCCGGGGCGCCGTTCTTCTTACACCTCCACGTGCGCGGCGGCAACGCCTGCCGGCGCCTGCTTCAGGCAATTGGTGTCGATTGGATATTGGTTCTGCTGGCCGATCAGAGTCGCGAGCATATTCAGGTACGTCGACAGATGGTGCTCGCAGCCGATATCGAACTTCATCGAGTCGGGCGGCATCAGCTCCGTGTCGTCGCCCACATGCCAATAAAGCGGCGGGAGCGGCACATGGGTCACAACATCCAGCCGGTTGGCCACGCGATAGGCATTCTTCACCACGTGGTTGAACAGGTTGTGGAATGTCAGGTCTCCGACACGCGGGCTTGCCAGCGTATAGAGCCCCACAGACATGTCGGTATTCGCCGCCATGTCCAGCGCACAAAGCGTCGCCAGCGCGGAGCCCAGGCTGTGGCCCGCCACAGTCACGTTTCCCGCGTTCGACAGAGCATTCTTGAGATCGTTCATAAATGAGCCTCCGCCGCCCTGCGCGAACGAGAACGACAGGTACATATCAGTAAACCCATCTTCAGTGAGCCCCGATCCCTGCACCGGCGGAAACGAACGCAGAAGAAACTTGGCATCCTGGATCCACTCCCAGATTCCCTCGGTGCCGCGAATGGCAACAAACACGTCCGAGGCGTCGACGGTGTTCTGCGCCACGATGCCGATCGTCCTGAAGCCCTGCGCTGCTTTGTTGGGACTGATGTCGGTTGCCAGATCGTTGGCGTAGATGGTCTTGATCACGTTGTAGTTCTTGCCCGGAATCACCGGCCCTCCTCCGGACGTGACCACAGCCTTGCCGTCGAGACTGTTCGGTTGATTGGGATTGGGGACATTCCAGTTGTTGTAGACAAACTGCACAAACAGACCTGCGTTGATCGCTGCCTGAACGTTCATATCTCTTCTCCTGACCTCAAGGGAGGCGGAGAGAGTATTGGCCCAACGGTTGTGCAAATCCTAATGAAAAGCTGCGTATTTGCTTAGTAATCAACACCCTTCCGCGCCGCAGCCAGCACAGAACAAGAGCCCTGATTCGTGTCGGAATCCCTTCCCTTCCGGCCCGCTACAATCTGTAGATGGAAGACATCCAGTCCTTCATCCGCCGACTCCCCAAGGCCGAACTCCATCTTCATCTCGAAGGCACCATCACGCCCTCGACGCTCGTCGAGCTGAGCGCGCGCCACGACGCCGAGCCGATCACGCAGGCAGAAGCCGACGCGCTGTATCACTTCACCGACTTCACCGGCTTCATCAACGCCTTCAAAGCAGTCACGCGCCGGCTGATCGCTCCCGAAGACTACGAACTCGTCGCCGGTCGCATGATCGAGGCGCTCGCCGCGCAGGGTGTCATCCACGCCGAGGTCTACATCTCCGTGGGCGTCATCTACATGTGGCGCAACCACGACCCGGCCTGCTTCGAGCCCATCTTCGAGGGCCTCGAGCGTGCCCGCATCCGCGGCGAACGCGAACTGGGTGTCTCTGTCTACTGGATCTTCGACGCAGTTCGTCACTTTTCCGTGCCGGAAGCCGAGCGCGTCTTCCGCAAGGCCGCGGCCATGCGATCCGCCCATCCAGCCATCATCGGGATCGGCCTGGGCGGTGATGAGCGCCACACCGGTTCGGAGCCGTTTCGCGCGCTCTATGCCGAAGCACGCGACGCCGGCCTGCGGCTGACGAACCACGCCGGCGAAACCACCGGCCCCGACGCCATCTGGGAAGCGCTCTCCATCGGCTCCGAACGCCTGGGACACGTCCTCTCGGCTATCCAGGATCAACCTTTGCTCGACGAGCTCAAAAAACGTGGCACTGGACTGGAACTGAATCCCACCTCGAACGTCAAAACCGGCGTCTGCCCCTCGTTTGCAGCCCATCCCTTACGCCAGTACTTCGACGCCGGCTTGCTCGTCACAGTGAACTCCGACGATCCGGCGTTCTTCGGCTCGGATGTCGCCAACGAGTATCTGCTGGCGCACAGCGAGCAGGGATTCTCCCGGGACGAACTGCGAACCCTTGCAGCCAACTCGATCCGCGCGAGTTTTCTGCCCGACGACATCAAAGACCGCTGGCTCTCCCAGATCGAAACGACACACTGAAGTGGCACACCGGGATGGGAATTCACAATCAAACTAAAGTTGTGTGCCCACTTTTCCTATGTGAGACAAGTCAAAATGAAAGTGGTTTATCATCCGAACGAGGAGTTTGTGCCATGTCCCCCGAAACTGAAACGGTCGCATTCATCGAAGAACCCTCCGAGAGCCACGTTTTGCGCGTTCTCGGCTGGTTTTCAGTAGGCATGGCCATCGCAGCCGTTGGCATCTTTGTCGGCCGCGAATTGCGCGACCGCTACAAGTTCAAGCAGCGTACGCCGTACGACTTCTACTCGAACGCCGGCGAAGCGCAGGCCACCGAGTTCGGCATGGGCATCTAAACACTCCTTCCGTCTTTGTTCATCTCCAAAATGCCGCCTCGCGCGGCATTTTCCATTTGCGGCCCATACACGCAACCCCCGCCAACCCCTGCGCTTCGGTCGCGCATCGTAGTGGGCTATGTCCGGCAATTCCTGCCGGCACCAAAGGAGACTTCCGATGACTTCCCCCAAGAAATGCGCAAATTCTGCCTGTTCCTGTGTTCCGCCTGACGGCTCGAAGTTCTGCAGCGCCCACTGCGAAGGGCTGGCGGGCAAAACCGAGGTCGCCTGTCAGTGCGGTCACCCGCATTGCAGCGGAGCAACGAACGCCTGAGCACGACAAAGCACGCTCATCACTAGCCTCGTCCCTGTCGTAGCTCGCGTATTCGCCGGGGACGAGAGTTCCTCCTCTCCGTTCGCCGATGCCACACCAGTCGCCGCTCTCGTCCGAATCACATCCCCCTGCGTTACCCTAGTCCCTTATGGGGCGCATCCGGGTTCTCTCCGATCAGGTGGCCAATCAGATCGCCGCCGGCGAAGTGGTGGACCGCCCTGCGTCGGTAGTCAAAGAGCTCCTTGAAAACTCGCTCGACGCCGGAGCAACGCGCATCCGCGTCGAGGTCGAAGCCGGCGGCCGCAAGCTGATCCGCATCGCCGACGACGGCCACGGCATGAACCGCGACGACGCTCTGCTGGCCTTCGAGCGCCACGCCACATCCAAGCTCCGCACCGCCGACGACCTACTCGCCATCGGCACGCTCGGATTTCGCGGCGAAGCGCTGCCCTCCATCGCCTCGGTCGCGCGCGTCACGCTCGAAACAGCGACCGGCGAAGATCCCGCGGGAACCGCACTCGAAATCGCAGGCGGCAAGATTTATCGGGTTGACGATGCGGCTCTGCCCCGTGGCACCACCATCACCGTCGCCGACCTGTTCTTCAACACCCCCGCGCGCCGCAAATTCCTCCGCGCCGAGGCCACCGAGCTCGCGCATGTCACGGCTCTCGTCACGCACTACGCGCTCGTCCACCCCGACAAGCACTTCGAACTCATCTCGGCATCGCACACGCTGCTCTCGGCGCCGCCGGTCACGCGCACCGCCGAGCGCATCTATCAGATCTTCGGCAAGGACACGCTTGCGCAGCTGCTTCCCGTCGCCGCAGAACTCCCGTTGGAGCGTGTTGGTTTACCGGAGCCACCACCCTGGAAGAAGGACCCGGACGAGCCTGCCCGCAAGCCGGGAACGTTGCGCCTTAGCGGCTTCTACTCGAAACCCGAATTGCAGAAGCTCAATCGCAATTCCATCTACATCTTCGTCAACAAGCGCCTCATCCGCGATCGCCTGCTGATGCACGCCATCACCGAGGCCTATCGCAACGTCATTCCGCCGACCAGTTTTCCGGTCGTGCTGCTCTTCCTCGAAATGCCGCCGGAAGAAGTCGATGTCAACGTCCATCCAGCCA
>Ga0335071_10003068_pt1 | contig 17745 bp, 16 predicted proteins | sample Lox_Sample_15_FD_206724 | JGI IMG/M metagenome (GOLD analysis project Ga0335071, IMG submission 206724) | Soil microbial communities from Loxahatchee National Wildlife Refuge, Florida, United States - Lox_Sample_1.5 | ecosystem: Environmental > Terrestrial > Soil > Wetlands | place: USA... | reverse complement strand
ATCGCCGGCGACCTTGACCGGATCCTGCCGCGCGGTTCGCCGACCGTCAGTCTGTACTGGCCGATCCGTGGCGAGCCCGACCTGCGGCCCTGGATGCACGCGCTGCACGCACGCGGCGTGCGCGTCGCGCTGCCGGTGGTCGTCGCCTACGGCCGGCCGCTCGAGTTCCGGGAGTGGCAGCCGCACGCGCGGCTGGAGCGTGGCGTCTGGAAGATCCCCTTTCCGGCGGACGGCGCGGCCGTCACGCCCGACGTCGCGATCGCGCCGCTGGTCGGTTTTGACCCGGCGTGCTACCGGCTCGGCTACGGAGGCGGTTTCTTCGACCGGACGCTCGCCGCCCTGACGCCGCGCGCGCTCGCCATTGGCGTCGGCTATCCGGAGACGCTGTTGCAGACGATCTTCCCTCAGCCGTTCGACGTACCGATGGACTGGATCGTCACGGGAACGTCCGCCCCGCTGCGCCGCGACGGCGCGCCGGCGCCGCGCTGAGCGAGGGCCATGGCGCGACGCTGGTCGCGACGAGGACTGAGCACGATGCCAATCGCCCTTCTGTCCTACGGATTCAGGCCGTTCTTCCTGGCGGCCGGCGTCGCAGCGCTCGTGCTCGTGCCCTGGTGGGCGGCGAGCTTCGCCTTCGGCGCGCCGCTCGCCAGCGCCTGGCCGCCGACGCTCTGGCATGCGCACGAGATGTTGTTCGGGTTCATCGCCGCAGCGATCGCGGGTTTCCTGCTGACGGCGGTGCCGAGCTGGACCGGGCAGCGCGGCTTCGCGGGCCTGCCGCTGCTGCTGCTGGCCGCCCTGTGGCTGGTCGGGCGCGTGCTCGTCAGCAGCTCGCGACTCTGGCCTCTGCCGCTCGTGGCGGCGGTCGACCTCGGCTTCCTGCCGGGCCTGGTGCTGCTCGTCGCGCTGCCGCTGGTGCGATCGCGCAACCGCAATACGCCGCTGCTCGCGGTCCTCCTGTTGCTGTGGGCGACGAACGCGGCCTTCTACGTGGCGGTCGCGGCGCTCGACGCGACGCGCGCCGCGCTCGCGCTGCGGACCGGCATCGACATCGTGCTCGTGCTCGCGACCGTCATCGGCGGACGGATCGTGCCTGCGTTCACGGGATCCGGGCTGAAGGCGCGCGGCGACACGGCCGCAATACGCTCATGGCCTCTCGTGACGCCGCTCACCATCGCGCTGATGGTCGCTGTCGCCGTGCTCGATGCGTTCTGGCCGGACGGCGCGCTCGGCGGCTGGGTCGCGCTGGCCGCTGCGGCAGCGCACGGGGTCCGCATGCTGCAGTGGCGCACGCTGCACACGCTGCGCCTGCCGATCGTGTGGGTGCTGCACCTCGGCTACGCGTGGCTGCCCGTCGGGCTCGCGCTCAAGGCGCTGGCGCAGCTGCAGGGAGCCGTGTACGCGGCATTCTGGGTGCACGCGCTGACGATCGGCGCGCTCGCGACGCTGATCCTCGGCGTGATGACGCGCGCGTCGCTCGGCCATACCGGAAGGCCGCTGGTGGCTGCGCCGGCGATTGCCGCGGCGTACCTGCTGCTCGCGACCGCAGCAATCGTGCGGGTCTTCGGCCTGCTCTGGTGGCGACACAACTACCCGGCCGTGATCGTCGTCAGCGCGCTGTTCTGGACCGGCGCTTTCGCGTTGTTCGTCGCCGTCTACGCGCCGATGCTCTGCTCGCCGCGCATTGATGGCAAGCCCGGCTGAGGCCGCCGCGGCGCGCGCGCCCGCCGTCGCGCCATCGGGCGTCGGTCAGGCGTCGCTCGGGCGCGTCGCCGCCGGGCGGCGGCCGGTCGAGCGCCGTGTCGTCGCGTTCGGTGCGGCGCCGGACGCCCGGTCGAGCAGGCCGCGAAGCTGCGCGCGGGCACCGTTGGAGATCGTGCCGAGCCTCGCCTCGATGCGCTCGGCGTCCGGGCGCGCCTCGGGCGAGTGCTGCTCCAGCGCGGCCCGCATCGCGCGCAGGTGCGCAGGCGTCGTGCCGCAGCAGCCGCCGATGATTCGCGCGCCGGCGTCGAGGGCGAGGCAGGCGTATGTCGCCATCAGTTCCGGCGTGCCGTCGTAGCGGATGGCGCCCTCGACGTACTGCGGCAGCCCGCAATTCGACTTCGCGACCAGGATCGCCGACGGCTCGGAAGCCGTCGCTAGGTTGACGATCGAGGCGACGAGCTCGGAGGGCCCGACGCCGCAGTTGCTGCCGCACGCCAGCAGCCCGTGCGTGCGGTGGATCACGGCGAGCTCGCTCGGCGTCAGCGACATCATCGTCCGGCCGTTCGTGTCGAAGCTGAGCGTGCTGACGATCGGCAGGCCCGTCGTGCGCGCCCCGTCGATCGCGGCCTCGACCTCCTCCTTCGAGGACATCGTCTCGATCCACAGCACGTCGGCGCCGCCTTCGGCCAGCGCGGCTGCCTGTTCCGCGAAGGCCGTGCGCGCGGCTTCCACCGACAGCGGACCGAGCGGCTCGAGAATCTCGCCCGTCGGGCCGATACTGCCGGCGACGACCACCTCCCGCCCGCTGCCGTCGGCCTGCGCGCGGGCAATACGGGCCGCGGCCGAGTTGAGCTCGCGGACGCGGCCGTCGGCGTGGTGCAGCTTGAGCCGGTAGCGGGTGCCGCCGAAGCTGTTCGTCAGCACGATGTCCGCGCCGGCCTCGATGAAGCTGCGGTGCAGCGCCGCGATCCGGTCGGGGTGGTCGGTGTTCCACAATTCCGGCGCATCGCCGGACATCAGGCCCATCGCGAACAGATTGGTGCCGGTCGCGCCGTCGGCGAGAACCCAGCGGCGCGCTGCGAGCAATCTGGAGAGTCGGTCCGTCATCACGACCTCGGCACGCCCCGCCAGCGGACGCGGCCCCGGCGGCAGGGAACCCGGGAGCGGCCCGGCAGATCCCGGGACGGGGATCCTAACCCAGAGTTTGACCGTCGTGGTGCAGCGCGACAGCGGGCTGCGGCGTGAATCGCGGCCGGATCAGGGCGGGACGCCCTGCGACGCTATCCACTGCTTGAGCTGCGCGAGAGGCAGCGCGCCGCTCAGCCGGGCCACCTCGCGCTCGCCGCGGAACAGCGCCACCGTCGGGATGCTGCGGATGGCGTACCGGGCCGCAAGCATCCGGGCGAGGTCGGTATTGACCTTGGCGACGAGCAGCGCGGGCGACAGGTCCGCCGCCGCCTGGGCGATCACCGGCGCGAAGTTCCGGCAGGGCCCGCACCAGGGAGCCCAGAAGTCGACCAGCACCGGCAACTCGCTGCGGCCCACGAAGCGGTCGAAGGAGCCGTCGTCTAGCTCGATCGGCGCGCCAGGGAAGAGCCCGGTCTTGCAGGCCGGGCAGCGGGCGCCGTCCGCGAGGCGCGCGAGCGGGACGCGCACCTGCTGCTGGCATCGCGGGCACGCGGCACGGAGGGTCCGGTCCTGGACTGGGCTGGAATTCATGCTGGGCCTCGCAGGCGCTGGCTGCCTCAGGAGTCCTTGATGGCGGCGTCGACTGCGCCCTTCAAGAGGGCGGGCACCGGCTGACTTGCGGGAACCTGATCGAACCCGAGTCCCGCGCGGTTGTTCTAGAGTGTCGCCGGCCACGTGCCGCCATTGCGGCCAGTTCGGGGTGCCGATGTTGAACCTTCTAGTTGAAGTCGGCGGCTGGGCCGGCGCGCTGCTGGTGCTGACCGCGTACGGTCTGCTGACGCTGGAGCGCGTCACGCAGGCGTCGGCACTCTATCGATGGCTGAACGCGGCTGGCTCGGCGGGACTGATCGTCAACGCCGTATGGAACGGCGCTTATCCAGCGGCGTTCCTCAACGTCGTCTGGCTCGCCGTCACGCTCTATTCACTCGCCAAGGCCAGAGCAGCGGCCTGACACAGCCGCCTCGGCTCATCTGAGCGGGCCCGCGCAGGCCAGACTCGGTCCACGAGCGGGTGGCGGCGCACACGGTATGGCCGTCGTGCCGGTTCGCGGTCATCGATCAGCGATCAAGTCTCGTCGACGCGCGGGCTCTCGGACGATGGAGCCTCAGCCGCGGCGCAGCGCGGCGACGCTGCCGGAGGCCGCCCGTGCGGTTTCGAGCAACAGTGGCGCGAGCCGGCTGCGCAGGTCGGCGAGCGTCCAGCGGCTGGTCGGTCCGGAGAGATTGACGGCCGCGACCGGCCGGCCGTTGGACCCGAGGATCGGCGCCCCGAGCGTCAGGTCGCCGCGGTAGCACTCCTCGCTCGCCCACGCGTAGCCGAGTTCGCGGGCGGCGTCGATGATCTCGAGGATGCGCCCGGAGTCCGTGACGGTATGCGGCGTGAACGGCCGCAGCTGCGAGCGCTGCAGGATCTCGCGCACCTCGTCGCGCGGCAGCGCGGACAGGTAGGCCCGCCCCGACGAGGTGCAGTACATCGGCAGTCGACGTCCGATCGGCATGTGGATGAAGAAGCGCTTGTGGCTGGGGAAGCGCGCGATGTAGACCATTTCGACCCCGTCGGGCTCCGACAGGCTCACGGACTCGCCGCAAGCCTGGTTCAGGTCGACGAGATGCGTCGTCGCCTGCTCGATCACCGGATGGCCGGCGAGGTACGGGTAGCCGAGGCTGAGCGTGAGCGGCGTCAGCACCCAGCGCCGCAGCTGGTCGTCGCGGCGCAGGTAACCGAGGCGCACCAGCGTGTGCACGCATCGCTGGGCGGAACTCGTGGTCATGCGCGCCGCAACGGCGATCTCCGCGAGGTTGAGCGCGCGGCGCTCGCCGGCGAACGTGCCGAGCACGGCGAAGGCCTTCTCGACCGACTGGTTGTACAGCGGGTCGGGCACCGAGTCTGCCGGGAGCGGGGCGGCCACCACCTTGGACCGCGCCGCTGCGGGAGGGAGCGATCTCAGTCGCATGACGATAGGTGCCACTCGATTAGCGATAACTCGAATCCGGCAAGCGTCGCAGCCGGGTTGCGGCCTGTCAAGGCGGTGCCACGCACGCCGCTTCGCGACTGCCGAGGCGGCGGTTGTCAGTCCGGTCGCGGAGACGGCGTCGCGTGGCGCAGCTCCAGGCCCTCGGCGTGCCGGCGCTGGAATCCTTTCCAGACAGTGACGCCATCGGCGCCCGGGCTCACGGCGTCGTAGGCGGCGATGCGGTCCGCCGGCCAGCTACCGGCCGCGGACTCGGGGACCAGACCATCTATGTATGCGGCGCGCGACCGGTCACCCGCAACGTACAGGTCGAGGAATGCCGTGATCATGTGCAGGTTGATCGCGACGATCCGGTCCTTGCGCCAGACGGCGTCCTCGAACCAGTCGAGGTCCCACAGCCGCTGACGCATCGTTTCCGGTACGGGCGCCAGCCCGAGGTTGTGGCCGCCGTTCCTGAACGTCAGCAGGTACCGTGGCGCGTTGGTCGCCTGATCGAAAAACGCCCGCGCGCCGGTCGCGTAGTCGACGGTGCGGTCGCAGTCGCCGGCGATCAGGAAGAGTGGTGCCGAGATGCCGCGCAGCCCGTCGGCGCCCCACGCCCCCCACGAGGCGCCGGCGGGAGAGATTGCGACCACCGCCTTCAGGCCGCGGACAAGGATGGCGTTGCGTTTCGCGCCGCCGCGGCCGTACGGCAGCAGCAGTCCGCCCGGAACGAACTTCATGCCCGGCCCGTCCGGATCGAGCACCGCACCCGCGCTCGTCAGCACGCCATAGCCGCCCATCGAGTAGCCGACGAGCGCCGTGCGCTGTGGGTCGACCAGCCCTTCGGAGCCCAGGTTGTCCTGCAGCGTCCTCGCGACGAACGCGATGTCGATCGGCCGACGCAGCAGCGGCCCGGCGAACTTGCTGCGGTCGCCGATGGGCGGATCCTCGTGGCGGATCGCTGCGACGACGTAGCCCTTCGAGGCGAGGTTCTCGGTCAACCAGCTGAGCGCGGCCGTCACGTTGCTGTAGCCGTGCGAGACGACCACGAGCGGGTGCCGGCCTTCGACGGCAGCGGCACCGCGCACCGCGAGGCCGGCCACCGAGAAGCTCGCCGGCGGCTCCGTCCCCTCGGACGGCAGCGCGGCCGTGTAGGTCTCCGGCACGGCCCCGGCCCGCGCGATCGCCGGATACCAGATGTCGACGGTCAGGCTGCGGTCGCGTCGCGTCGCGGCCGCCGTCTGCGGATCGAACGCGAGCGGGTCCGGCTGGTCGGGCTGCACCACGGTCACGGTGCGCACGCCCACCGCGAATGCGCCGAGGCGGGCGAGCTCCGGCGCATCGACGCCCGGGCGGCTCGGTGGTTCGGCGCCGACGGCGGCGGTCGAGATCGCCGACAGCGTCAGCAGGATCGGCAGCAGCGCTCCGCGCATAGGCAACTCCGGCTCCGGGATCACGCGGCGCGCACGATGCCGCTGCGCCATTCTCGCACGCGCGCGGCCGGCCGACCGGCCGGGCCGGGCCGCTGCGCCGCGCTCGCGGGTGATGTCGGTCCGCCGTCCGAGCGGGTACGCTAGGCGCCCCCACTGCCGGGAAGCGCAGGATGACCACCGACCGCGGCGCGACCGTCGCATGCCCGGGCTTCGTGCACTCCTGCCACGGCATCCGCCGAGTCGGGCGCGCCGGTGCCGGCGCGCGCGCCCCGGCGATCGGCAACGGTCCGAGCCCGGACGCGGGATGCGCCATCCTCACGGATGCGACGCGCCGGAAATGACGCGCGCGCCCGGACCAATGCTGCGGGCCGAAGACCTCAGGCCGATGATCGAGGAGGCCGCGGCTCGGATCTACGGCCTCGTGCACGAGACGCCGGTGTCCTCGCTTGCCGGAGCGCCGGGTGTTCCGCCCGGCACCCGGGCGTTCGCCAAGCTCGAGCAGCTGCAGCACACCGGCTCGTTCAAGCTGCGCGGCGCGACCAACAAGTTGCTGAGCCTCGGCGCCGCCGGCGCTGCTGCGGGCGTGATCACCTCATCGACAGGCAACCACGGGATCGGCGTGGCGGCCGCGGCCCAGCATCTCGGGATCGACGCCGAGGTCTACCTGTCGGGGCAGGTGGCCGAAGCGAAACGCGTGAAGATCGCGGCTTTCGGGGCGCGGCTGCGACAGGTCGGGGAATCGCCGCTCGATGCGGAAGCCGCCGCGCGCGAGGACGCCCGGCGTTCCGGGCGGGCCTACGTCTCGCCGTACAACGACCCGCACGTCGTCGCCGGGCAGGGCACCGTTGCGGTCGAGCTCGCGCGCCAGCTGCCGGATCTCGACGCGGTGTTCGTCGCCACCGGCGGCGGCGGGCTGGTCTCCGGGATCGGCTGCTGGCTGCGTGCCGCCTCGCCGCGGACCGAGGTGGTCGCCTGCTGGGCCGATCATTCGAAGGTGCTCTACGAGTCGCTGCGCGCCGGACGCATCGTCGAGGCGCCGGAGCTGCCGACGCTGAGCGAGAGCACGGCCGGAGGCATCGAAGCGGGATCAATCACGTTCGATCTCTGTCGCCAGGTGGTCGATCGCGCCGAGCTCGTCTCGGAGCAGGAGATCCTCGCGGCCATGCGCTACGGGCACGCGCGCGGATGGGCGATGGAAGGCGCCGGCGGCGTCGCGCTCGCGGCGCTGCTTCGCAACGCGAGACGCTACGAGGGCGGGACCATCGCCGCCGTGATCTGCGGCGGCAACCCTTCCGCCGCCGTGCGCGCGTTGCTCGAGGCGCCTGAACCCGGGCCGTCCACGCGCCCCGACGCGACGAGCTAGTTGGCCGCAGCGGGCGGCTTCGTCTGGTTGACGCTGAGCATGTACTTGGCGACCGCGAGGCGCAGCTCCGGGCTGAGATGCGCCTGCGGCGGCATCGGTGGGAAGTCCTCGCGCTTCTTGGTCGGGTTCGCGATGTAGTCGGCGATGCCCTGCGGATTGCCGGCATACATAGCCTGCAGGATCTGCGTCGGCGGTCCGATCATGCGCACGTTGTAGGCATGGCAGCCGGCGCAGACGGACGAGTAGATCAGCTTGCCGCGATCCCCGGCGTTCAGGACCCGCGCCGGCGCCGGCTTGTCGAGCAGGTAGGTGCTGACGTCGGCCGTGCTCGCGCGTGCACAACCGGACGCCCAGCCGCCGAGCCCGAGCGTCTTGAGCGCGCCCTTGTCCGCGACGCAGCTGCCGGTGCCGCCGCCGACCGCGACGAGGTCCGGGCCCTCCCGCGTCAGCGCCGTCACCATCAGCGCCTTGATCTCCTTGATCGGATCGTAGCCATTGTTCGCGAACAGGTTCCAGAGCACCGACACGCGATCCGGGTTGGGATCGGCCTCCGGGTCCGGCGTGATGTTGGCGAAGGACTTGTGGTCGGCGACGATGATGCCGGCATTCTTGTTGTCACGAATCACGTTGTTCTCGATGATCACGTCATCGGCTGCCATGACGATGATGCCGGTGCCGCTCGGCACGCCCGAGACAATCGAGCCCGGCGCGCCGAAGTTCTTGTGGTTGTTGGAAACGACGAAGTTGTCACGGATGATGACGTCGAAGGTCGTCTTGATCGGCAGCCCTGGCGTGATGAACGTCAGGATGCCGCCGGCATTGTCGTACGCCAGGTTGTGCTCGACGATCGCGTGGCGGGAGTTCTCGATCTCGATGCCGGCGACGTTGCCGTAGACCTCGTTGTGGGCGACGTGGATGTTGTCGGACATGCCGACGTAGATCGCCGCGTCCTCGATACCGGTCAGGACGTTGTACTCGATCAGCCCGTTCTGCGCGAACTCGGGGAAGATGCCGTAGACGCCGGCGTTGGCGATCCAGTTGTGGCGGATGATGAAGTTGTTGCCCGCCTGGCCCATGATCGCGTTGCCCTTGAAGTTCACGATCTTGAGGTTCTCGACGCGGATCCCGTTGCCCGAGTACAGGACCGCATCGTTGCGCTTGCCCTCGCCGTCCAGCATCGGCCAGTCGGCGCCATGGACGACGCCGACCAGCGCGATGTCGTCCTTGTCGATGTAGACGGTCTCGTGGTACGTGCCCGGCAGCACCTGGACGGTATCGCCGGGCTGCGCCTTGGCGACCGCGCTCTGGATGGACTCGCCGGGGTTCACCGCGATGATCCTGCCCGCCGGGCGCCCCGCGCCGAGTGAAGCCGCCGAGCCGCCGCCCGCGCCACGGTGCGCCGTCGCGAGCGCGGCGTCCGCGGACTGCGCCGCGGTCTCGGGCGCATGCACCACCGTGCGCCGTGCGTAGAGGTACCCCGCCGCGGCGGCGACCGCCGCGACGACGACCAGCGTGACCAGGGCTTTCTTGCTCACTTCGCTCTCCGTCGATTGAATTCAGTGCGGAACGGGCAGTCCGGACGGCACGACCGGGGGGGTCGCCGGCCGGAAGGATTCGTCGGTCAGCGCGCCGAGGAAGTCGACCAGCCGGTCGAGTTCGTAATCCGAGAGCTTCGGCTCCCAGATGTGCCAATGGATGCGCAGTTGCTCGCCGAGCGGCACCGCGTGGCCGCGACCGCCGGTATAGAACGCGACCGTCTCGCGCAGCGTGGGGAACTGGCCGGCGTGCCCATAAGGCGCGGTCAGCGCGACGTTGCGCAGGCTCGGCACCTTGAAGCCGCCGCGCAGCATCGGCTCATTCGAAATCGCGCCGGCACCCGGATCCAGCGCCCGTCCGTCAGGCTCCGGCATGCCGATCACGGCGATCTGCTGGTTGGTGAACAAGGGCGGCGTGTGGCACTCGGCACAGCGCGCAACGAACGAGCGGAAGATGTTCAGGCCCTCGAGCTCGTGCGGCGACAGGGCGTCGCTGACGCCGTGTGCGTACAGGTCGTAGCGGCTGTTGAGGGATACCAGCGAGGATTCGAACGCGGCCAGCGCCCGGTAGACGTGCTCGCTGCGGATCCCCGCCGCCGCATCCGGGTACACCTGCGCGAACAGCTCGCGGTACGCGGCGACTCCGTTCAGCGTCGAGACCAGCCGCGCGGGCGTCGTAGCCATCTCAGCCGCGCCGTACAGCGGGCCCTGGACCTGCTCCTCGAGCGAGTGGGCGCGGCCGTCCCAGAAGAAGCGCTGCAGAAAGGCAACGTTCCACAGGCTCGGCGCGTTGCGCCGGACCTCACGTCCGTCGACGCCGCGGCTGCGGCCGCGCGGGTCGCTGAAGCCGCGTCCCGGGTCGTGGCATGACGCACAGGCGACCCTGCCGTTCGCCGACAGTGCCGGATCGAAGAACAGGTAGCGCCCGAGGTCGATCTCGCGCGGCGCGAAGCCGTCGCGCACTGCCGGCAGGCCGGTCTTCAGGCCGCCGACGCCGGCGTCGCGCAGCGAGGCGTACTGGTCGTAGGCGGAGTGCAGCCGACAACGCCCGCCGCGGTTCTCGAAGCTCGCGGGGCACTGCGACGAGAGCACGAACGCCGCAGCCGACGCGCGCGCGGCGAGCAACGCCACGGCGACGACCATCAGCAGGCGCATGCCGGTGCGCATCAGGGCCGGAGGTTCGCCGCGTAGGCGATGACGTCCTGCTCGGTGCGGGCGTCCGGCAGCATCGCAGAGATCGCGCGCATCTGTGCGCCGGCCGTGTCGCCGCCCTGCGCGCCGCGCTGCCCGCTCTTGAAGGCGGCAAGCTGCCGCGCGAGGTACGGGACCGGCAGGCCCGCGAGCCGCGGCGCGCCGAGTGCTTCGTTGCCGCTCCCGTTCGAGCCGTGGCAAGCGCTGCAGATCGCGTTGTAGTAGTTGCGGCCGTTGTCCGTGCTGCCGGTACCGGCGGCGGCGCGGGCGCGCGGCAAGGTGGCTACGTAGGCGGCGACGCTTCTGCGATCCTGGTCAGTCGCCAGCACCGTCGCTGCCGCCCTCATCGTCGCGCCGTAGCTGTCGCCGGGTCGGGTGCCGCGCAGGCCGGTCGCGAAGTTCTTCAGCTGCCGTTCCAGGTACCAGGCCTCGGCGCCGGCGATGTTCGGCGCGCCCGTTGCCGGCACGCCCTCACCGCGGGCGCCGTGGCAGGCGGCGCACGTCGTGTACAGCGACCGGCCATCCGCGGCGGGCGCCGCGGCAGCCGCCAGCGCCGCGCCCGCCGCCACCGCGGCGGCGGCCAGGGCGCGCAGCGCTGTCGCTCTAGAAGGCCGCATGCAGGTCGACGCCGTACCGGCGCGGCGCGTTGACCGATGCGATCGGCGTGCCGAAGGTCGAGGCCGTGATGTTGTTGATGCCGGTCACGTAGCGCTTGTCGAAGAGGTTCGTGCCGTAGAGCGACACGCCCCACTTGCCCGCGACGCTGCGCCAGCCGATTCGGGCGTCGGTCTGGTTCTCGGCGACGCCGAGCGGGAACGACGCCTGCGGCAGGCAGGTGCGCGTGGCTTGCGACTCCCCGTTGCAGCGCGTCTCGCCGCGATAGCTGTGCGCGAGGAAGAAGTCCACCGATCCCCGGTCACCGAGCGATACGGAGTAGTCGGCACTCGCCGCGAACGACCAGGTCGGCTCACCGGTAGGCTGGCCGGAAAGGTCGTCGCCGGTCGTCGGCGATACGAAGCGCGTGTAGGTCGAGTCGATGTAGGCGGTGGTGAGAGCGAAGGTCAGCGGCGTGATCGGCTGCCAACGTGCGTCGAGATCGACGCCGTAAGCCTTCTGGTCGCTCTCCGACACCGTGTACTGCGGTACCGAGGAGCCGGGGACCGGGGTGAGGACGAGCGACTGCTTGTTCTTGTAGCTGTAGTAGTAGACCGCACCGTTGAACACGAGGTGCGTGTCGGGAAACGCCGTCTTGAACCCGAGCTCGTAGTTCCAGACGTCCTCGTTGTCGTACTTGCCGTTGATCTGCACGGCGTCGAATCCGCCCGGCGTGAACCCCTTCGCAACCGACGCGTAGAGCATCGCATTGCTGTCGAGCTTGTAGTCGAGCACGACGCGCGGGCTGACGTCGCTCCACGATCCGGAGGTCGCGTACGAATACGGGTTTCCCGGTGTCTGCCCGTACTGGAAGATGAAATTCTGCTGGTACGCCGTGATCGGCACCGGCCACTGCGTGAAGAACCCCGCCTGTTCGAGCGCGGCGAGCGCAGCGTCGAGTTCCGGCGCACTGCGCGGCGGCGCGAGCCAGGCGAAGTCCTTCTGGTCGTGCGAATAGCGCAGGCCGGTGGTCAGGTTCAGTGCGTCGGTGAGGTGCCAGATCACGTCGCCGAACACGCCGAGCGACTTGAACCGGCCATCGTTGATCATGTCCTCCTGCCACGGCATGCCGATCAGGGTGATCGGGATGCCATTCGCGGCGAGGAAGTCGCTCGTCGGGCCGAACAGGCCGCCGGGCACGCCGCCGACGTTGTTCAACAGCGTGTCGAGGCCATCGGTGTACGCATGGGTCGCGCTGGTCTGCTGTGCATGCTCAGCCGAGTAGCTGATGCCGGCAACCCAGTCGAGCCCCGGGCTCTTGCCGGACAGCTTGAACTCCTGGTACCAGGCCGCGTTGTGTTCGATGTTGTTGGTGTCGAAGTAGGTCGCGAGGCCGATGGTGCCGGTCTCGGACTCGAGGTTATTGGTGCGGAACTGGCGCCAGTCGGTCGTCGAGACGAACTGAACGTTGCCGAAGCGCTTCTCGAACGACAGCACGAAATCGTCGAACTTGCGGGTCTCGGAGTTGCCGACCGCATCGTTGTAGATTGGGGCGGTGATCGGATTCAGAAACGATGCGCCGGTCGGATCCGGTGGGAACGGCGGCAGCGACGCCGCCGTGAAGCCGCCGGCAGGGGCCGGAATCAGGCCGATCGCGACCCGCGCCAGCTGATCGAGCGAGTCGTGGTTCCAGGCGAGCAGCAGCTTGGTATCCGGGTTGATGTCCCACCGGAACGCCGCCCGGCCGGCCCAGTTGTCCTCGGGGTTGAGCTTCTGGCCGGTCGCGGCGTCGGTGAGAAAGCCGTCGGACTTGTTGCTGACCGCGTTGAAGCGCAGCGCCATGCCGTCCGCGAGCGGCACGTTGAGCATGCCCTCGTAGCGCTGCTTGCCCTCGTTGCCGTAGCGCACGTCGAGGCTGCCCTCGAGCACGTCGGTCGGCTTCCTGGTGACGATCGAGATCGCGCCGGCCGCGCTGCTGCGCCCCAGCAGCGTGCCCTGCGGGCCCTTCAGTACCTCGATGCGCTCGATGTCGTTGAAGGCGAGGAACGACGCCCCGGAGCGCGCCGCGTACACGCCGTCGACATAGACGCCGACCGCAGGATCGGTGCCGACGCCGAAGTCGCTCGCGCCGATGCCGCGCAGCTGGTAGTGGGGCTGCGTCGGGCTGTCGCCGGACACCACCAGGCCGGGTACCCACTTGTCCATCTCGGCCATGTCGTCGGCTGCGTGCTTCTGGACGAGATCGGTCGTCAGCACCTGGACGGCGATCGGCACGTCCTGCAGCTTCTGCTCGCGGCGCTGAGCGGTGACGACGATCTCGCCCAACGCGTCTGCAGCGACGGCACCCGTCGTCTGCGCAAAGGACGGAGCGGCAACCACGCAGGCGCCACCGGCAGCGAGCAGTAACAGCTTTCGAAGTACCAAGAGACCCCCTTCGCGGACGCCCACAGGACGCCCATCTTGCATCAAGACAGTGGCGATGCCGGTCGGACGAGCCGGCCCGAAATGCCGGAAATTCCCAAACGGCCGCGCCCGACGATCGCGGCGCGGCCCCCTTATACTGGGTCGCCGCCCGGTTGTCACCTCAAACTCGGAGGTCACCGAGTTTAACTCGGTGATTCCCCGACAATTCATGCGACCTCGCCGCAGCCGGCTTGCCAAGCGCGCGCGGCCGGCTAGACTCGCGCCCGGACACGGGGAGCTCATGCCAAGAATTGCGTCACCGTCGCGAGCCGTCGCGGCGCCACGGACCCAGCGGCGCGGCGACCAGCGCCGCGAGCGGCTGCTGCGCGCGGCGCGCGAGCTGATCGCGCGGCTGCCGCTCGGGGCGGTGACCTACGCCGGCGTCTGCGCGCGCGCCGGCGTGCCGGCGAGCTCGGCGCATCACTTCTACCCCGACCTCGACGCGGTCTTCCGCGCGCTGCTCGAGGCCAACCGCGCGGCGCTGGATGCGGCGCTGATGAGGCCGCTGCGGGCGCGCGATACGCGCTCGTGGCAGGCGATCGTGGGATGCCTCGTCGATCGCGCCGCGCGCTTCCACCGCGCGCATCCGGTCGGCGCGAAGCTCGCGATCGGTGGTGCGACGCCGCCGCAGATCAAGCGCCTCGATCGCGACGCCGATCGCGAGCGCGCGGGTTTCGCGCTGCGCGTGGTTGAAGAGCGGTTCGTGGTGCCGCGGTTCGCCGACAAGGAGCGTGTCGCGTACGTGGCGACCGAACTCGTCGACGCCGTCTTCACCGCCTCGATGCTCGAGGCCGGGCGGCTGACGCCCGCCTATATCAGGCTCGCGAAGCTCGCCGCGACCGGGCTGCTGGTGCGCTATCTCGGCGAGAGCCTGCCGCCGCGGCCGATGGCGGTGCCGCAGCGCTAGCCTGCGCCGGTGCCGGTCGAGGTGGCGATCAGCCAGTCGTGTACCAGGCGCACGTGCGGCTCGCCGATGCGGCGGCTGTCGCAGGAGATGTGGTGCGCAGGCTGCGGTACGTCGAGCGTCGACACGGGGCGCAACGCACCGCTGCGCAGATAGTCGTCCGCGGCGACGACCGAGCCCAGCACCAGGCCGAGGCCGGCGGCGGCGCCTGCGAGCGCCAGCGCGGGGTCGGAAAACACCGGTCCGGCGTCCGCATCGACGGCCGGCAAGCCCGCCAGCTCGAACCAGCTGCGCCAGGTCACGGTGCCTTCGTCGTGCAGCAGCGGCCAGCGCAGGAGCCGGCTTGGCGTTGCCGGCGGACCGCCCCGTGCGGCGATCAGCGACGGCGCCGCGAGCGCGCGGCGGCAGTCGCTCAGCAGCGGCCGCGTCAGCGCATGCGGTCCCGTGTGGCGCGCCTGGGCGCTGACCAGGATGTCGACCTCGTCGTAGTCGAAGTCGATTGCGCGTTCCGACGTGTCCAGCCAGATGTCCACCTCGGGATGCGCGGCGCGCAGCGCCGCGAGGCGCGGCAGCAAATAGCCGCGGGCGAACGCGGCACTCGTGTACAGGATCACGGAACGCGGATTTCGATACGGCGACAGGCGACCGACGCCGTCGTCGAGTGTCCGCAGGACGCGGATCACGGTCCGCGCGAAGTCCTCGCCCGCGTCGGTCAGCACCACCGAGCGCGCCACCCGGCGGAAGAGAGGCTGGCCGAGTTCCCGCTCGAGCGCCCGGATCTGGTGGCTGATGGCGGAGTGGGTCAGGTGCAGTTCCTCGGCAGCGCCCGCGAAGCTGCCGAGCCTGGCCGCCGCTTCGAAGCCGCGCAGAGCGCTGAGGCTGGACGTCAGGGTGGCGGGCATGCCCCCCATTGAAGACGAAAATTCATCGAAACGTCAAGAAAGAATCGCTTTTCTTTCGAAAGGCCGGGTGCTTGAATCCGTATGCCCCGCAGGCGGCGAGCGACTCGATCCGGCCGCGACTCACTGCGAGGGCACGAACCCGGTGGCCGAACGCGGTGCGCACGAGGGAGGAGCGGCCCTGAATCACGAGCTGCGCATTCGTCCGATCGATCCCGCACGGCTCGCGCGGTGCCGGATGCCGGCGGAGTTCGAGCGCCATGCCGCAACCTGGATGGCCTGGCCGACGCGCCGCGAGATCTGGGCCGATCACTTCGCCGAGGTGAAGGGAGACTACGCGCGGCTGGCGCGGACGATCGCGCGGTTCGAGCCGGTCCGGATGGTCGCCGCGCCCGGTGATGCCGCGGAGGCGCGCGCGCTGTGCGGCCCGGCGGTGGTGGTCGTCGAGCTGCCGATCGACGACTCGTGGGCTCGCGACGCGGGGCCCGTGTTCCTGTTGGACGCCGACGGCGCACTGGCAGCCTCAGCGTGGCGCTTCACCGCCTGGGGCCAGAAGTATTTTCCGCACGACCAGGATGCGCTGCTCGGGCGACGGATCGCGGCGCACCTGGGCGTCCCCGTCGCGGCCTCCGATCTCGCGCTCGAGGGCGGCGCAATCCTGGTCGACGGCCAGGGCACGCTCGTGACGACCGAAACGTGCCTGCTGAACCCGAACCGCAATCCCGGGCTGAGCCGGACCGAGATCGACGCCGAGCTGAAGCGCGTGCTCGGTGTGCAGAAGATCGTGTGGCTGCCCGGCGATCCGCTCGAGACCGAGACCGACGGACACATCGACGGGCTGATGGCGTTCGCCGCTCCGGGCCTGGCGCTATTCGAGACCAACGATGACTCGGCGGACCCAAGATTCGAGATTCTCCGCGAGAACCGCCGGGCGCTCGAACTCGCGACCGATGCGCGCGGCCGCGCCTTCGAGATCGTTGCGATCGCCGAGGCGGACCGGTCGACCGAGATCGGCACGCGCTTCTGCCGCTCGTACGTGAACTTCTACATTGTCAACGGCGCGGTGGTCGCGCCGGCGTACGGGCGTGCGTCGGATGACGAAGTGGCCGGGGTGCTGCGCGGGGCGTTCCCCGACCGCCAGATCGTGATGCTGCCGATCGGCAGAATCGCCACGGGCGGCGGCGGCTTCCACTGCGTCACCCAGCAGCAACCGGCGTGACGGGCCACTCCGATGGACGCTGATCCCGCCGCAACGACCTACCGCTCGCCGCGGCGCCCGGTCGTCCGGCCGGCGCCTTCCGCGCAGCCGCCGGCCCGGCTCGGTTACGTCATGCCGGGCGAGTTCGAGCCGCATGCGCGGCTGTGGATGGCTTGGCCGGGCGCGACGACCCGGCGCTGGGCAGAACCCACGATCGTCGACGAGATCGCGGCCATCGCCCGCGCGGCGGGACGCTTCGAGCCCGTGCGGGTGGTCGTATCGCCGGCTTACCGGGACGAGGCGGCCGCGTCGCTCGGCCCCGGAATCGGGATCGTCGAGCTCCCGGTCGACGATATCTGGATCCGCGATTCGGGCCCGACGTTTCTTCGCGAGCCCAGTGGTCGTCTCGCTGCCACCGCGTGGAGCTTCAACGGGTGGGGCGACAAGTTTGACGGCTACGACGCTGACAAGCTGCTCGCGCCGCACGTCGCGGCAGCCGCCGGCGCGCCCTGTTTCACCGCTCCGGTGATCACCGAGGGCGGGGCACTGCACGTGGACGGGCAGGGCACGGTGGTCGTGACCGAAAGCGCGCTGCTGAACGTCAACCGCAATCCCGGCCGGACGCGTGCTGAGGTCGAATCCGGCCTGAACGGCTGGCTCGGCACGAGCAGGGTCGTGTGGATTCCGGGGGAGCGGTGGGACTCGATCACGGACGGCCACATCGACGGTTTGATGACCTTCGTACGGCCAGGGGCCGCGCTGTTCGAAGTCTCTGACGACCCGGCCCATCCCCGCTACCATCTGCTGCGTGAGCAGGCGCGCGCCCTCGAGCTCGCGACGGACGCGCGCGGGCGGCGCATCGAAGTGGGCCTGCTGAAGGCGCCTCGCGAGCTGCCACGCGGTACGCCGGGCTTTTGCGGGATCTACGTGAACTGCCTGATCCTGAACGATGCGGTCCTCATACCCGCCTTCGGCGACGCCGCTTCCGATGCGGCGGCGCTCGCGGCGTTCCAGGCGGCATTTCCGGACCGGAGCATCGTGCCGCTGCGGGTCGACGCAATCTGCGCCGGCGGCGGCGGCATCCACTGCGTGACGCAGCAGCAACCGGCGGCGGCCGCGGCGCCGCCAACCTGATCAGGGGAGATCGACGCGCATGCGCAACGTGACCTTCGGGGCGACGCAGTTCGCCTGCGGCTGGGATCGCGCCCGGAACGTGGCGATCGCCGAGCGCCTCGTCCGGCAGGCGGCCGCACAGGGCGCGAACATCGTGCTGCTGCAGGAGCTGTTCGAAACGCCTTACTTCTGCGCGGTCCAGAAGC